>WNGH01003032.1_pt1 | contig 16026 bp, 10 predicted proteins | sample 5400631 | NCBI WGS metagenome assembly WNGH01 (sample SAMN13153373, study PRJNA577476) | soil metagenome | isolation source: 115 cm soil or saprolite under Garry oak tree replicate 1 | place: USA:California | collected 2016-06-15
GTGGTTACGGGAATCTCGACTTGAGTTAGATAGTTCACCCGGTCATCTTGTAGCTTGAGAGCTAGTTCATGCTCCATCCGCGAGGGGTTAGAGTGTAGGCGCTCGTGCCAGTCGCTCCGCTGACTCGACATCTAGAGAGTTGAGCTGCGCCTAGGCTATTGCTCAGACACGAGAGCAAAACTGTTGGGCACTGGACCGCATCGTTCCACCAGATCATGAGACCCAGGTTATCGTGGCGGAGCAGTCTCGAATCCATAAAGGGCATCTAGGTGCGTTCTGATTCTACCGAAGTATCGAAGAGCCGTCTTTCGACTGTGCCTATTCAAGCCATTCGAATATTTCTAAGTCGATCCCTTCTTCTGCTGGGTCTCTAACTAGCTTCTTGGTGGCAACCACATTGAAGATCAAATGGTCGCCGTCCTCTTCGATCAATCCGAGCCCCGCCTCTGTGTGTCCACGATCCAGATTGTCCGGTAGAGTGTCGAGGACTATCTTGAGTAGATTGTCGAGGTCCTTCTTGGCTCTCCCTTCCTCCGCAGAACCACTGTAGAGGTAGAAGCTAACTGCGACAGAGAGACGTTTTCCCCGTGACAACTCCTGGATGGCAGAGATATTGTCAATTTCGGCAAGCATTCTATTTCTGAATTCTTTCTTCTTCTCTATGGGTGTGACTCTACGAGTCTTCGGGGTGAATTCCCTGATGGAAACCGATAGGATTGATTTGCCCCTCAATAGATTCACTTGACTTGCCTGTTCTGCGTCCCTAACGGGTCATCTGTCCTTCCACTTTCAACTCATAATGCTAGACAAGCTCACGTGCTAAGCTGCGAAGATCTTAGTTCTATGCCAATTCAAGGCTTCTAGGCTAGGTCTGGCATTCATACTAGCTGGCGGAAGAATTACAGAACCAGCGAATGCTTTCAAAACATCTGGCCGGTCGGAAAACTCAGCGATTCGTGGGGACACGATGACTGTGCCTTGGTCAGATATCGAGAAGAGTCCACGATCGAAGGCCCAATGGTGGAATCGGCAAAATGCAATGCCGTTTCTTGGATCGTCAGTACCGTGATTTGACTTGGGAATTATGTGCGCGGCTTGAGTTTCATATTGATCATCGACCTTCCATCGAATCCCGCAGACGCCACAGCGTCCCTCGTAGAGTGCAATTACCTGCCGTCGAAATGCTTCCCCTCTTGCCTTTCGCTTAACAAATGTGCTAGGACCAGAATCCTCGAAAGGCTTGAACGGTTTTAGCAGTAGAGCATTCATCTCTTCTTCCTGAGCGGAGACGTCTCTCTCCGTGGCTTTGACCCTACCAGATCGGAAGTCACCTTGCCACTTTTCGACCTTGAAAATTCCACGTTGCTTATCATAACTTTCGACGCGTCCTAGACCCAAGACCTTGTAACTAGATCGGGTCTTGCTATCCTTCGTTGATTGTTGCGCTATTACCGCAACTGGTGCACCGGGAATGCATCTTTCAAGCGACAGATTATCCCATCCCCTCTTTCCCTTACCCTGTTGAAGGTAATCCAAGTGCCAAGTCCCATTGTCGTAGCGTAATGCGTCCTCGTACGGGCCCTTCAGAGTCTGCAAAATGGAGGTAGCCATTTCGCACCCGGTTGGCTTGTAGATTCCTCTAACTAAGTTGTGATATTCGTATTGACCTTTGACAGCGGGGTTTGTTCTTTTTTGCCTGAAAAATTTGGCCGGGAGAGTTTTCCCCGATAATCCGCTTAACTCAAGGAGAACAATATCTCTTTCTAGATCGTTCATTATCGTAGTCTCGACTTCAGTTCTGGGAGATAAAGCTAGGACCTTTGCAGGACGGCTCGGGAAAGCCTATCCCAAAAGTTTAGAACGTATGCGCGAAGTTCACGGCTTAGGTTGGCACTCCAGCGACCAGAGAAAATAATCCTGGCGATGAACACCTTGTCCGGAGGCACGTCCAAGTCTCTAAGGTACGAGGATATTGTTGTAAAAGCGTTTGAAATGTTTCCTGAAGATTTTGCTCTCAGGGGCTACCCGAAGTATCCCGACTCCTCTGACATTCACAAGCCTCTTTACGGTCCGTTAAAACGAGCAGGACACGTACTAGCCGGAAACAAACAATTCCGGTTGACTCAAAAGGGTCTTGACAGAGCTCGTCAACTTTCTACATCAAGAGGTAAAATCGAGAAGACGGCCGCAGAACGTCTTTCCCGCGACAAAGAGGCGGAAATTCAAAGAATTTTCCAAACTGAAGCATTTCGACTGTTTTTTGACGACAAAGGAGATACTATTCTGGATACCGATTTCTACGCATATCTGGGCGTTACCGTTCGTACACCGAGAAACGATTTCTTGGGACGTTTGAAGACTGTCGAAGAGGCTGTGAACGCCGCATCAACACAATCCAGGGACCCTATGTCAAGAAGGACCATAGAATTACATCAATTTGTGGTCGGTAGATTTTCGAATCTGATTGAACAAGTGCGGAAGGGAAAATGAGTCGTATCCAAATTAGGGAACAACGGGCTATCTTCGATGAACGATGGCTGGACCGAATCGGGACATCATACCGATTCGATCACGCAAAAGGCCTCGCGGAGTGGCTAAAAAATTCGGTCGACGCCTATATTCGAGAAGACGTCCCCGACAGCGACCAATTTGTGTTCCTGAGATTCCTGTCAAAAACCAAGTCATCCCCCGTCGTTTTTCAATGCATCGATTTCGTCGGAATGAATCACAACGAGATTGACAAGGCCTTCAAGCGATGGGGAGATCCGGACGCGGCCAATCGGCGCAAGGGTATTAGGACATACGGAGGACACGGTAATGGCGGAAAATTCTACATGCGTCAGATGTTCAGCTCATCACGCTTTGTCACTTTTCGAGACAAGCGACTGAACATTTTCGGGTTCAATGAGAGAAAAAAGTACGGGTTCGCGAAGGGGTTCGAAGATGTGCGAGTCCCAACTCGCAAAGCCCTAGATCTTGCCGACTTCCCACGTCCAATGCTGCCAGACGTCATCAAGAAGCGGTTCGAGGATGGAAACATACGATTCACCGTAGTTATCGGGGACGGGCCCAAAAAGATGAGAGGCCGAAACACGATTCCAAAGATCTGCCAAAGATTGTGTATTCATCCTCAATCCCGCAAGATCATAGAAAGGAAACCGGTGTATGTGGTAGTAGACGATCAACCACCAACCCGCCTAGAGCCCGAGAAGATTAGTCCGCGTCCGGGTTTTGAGGGACCCTTCGTTTACGATATTCCCGAGAAGTTAACTTATGGCAGTACGGAAATAGAGCTTGCCGCCGCTTCCTACCCTCCGGGCAAATTGACTCTCTACACATCGGAAGAGCCATTCTCTCGACACGGAGACAAATCGCTACTAAACTGTGTTGACATCCTGGTTGGAATAGGATGTGTCGCGTCCTACAGAATGAACGAACTTGGTATTTTCCGGTATCAGCCAGAGTCGGAATTTATCTACGGTGAGTGTTATTGCCCGATACTCGAAGATCCAGAAGATGATTGCGTATCGAATGATCGAGAAAGACTCGTGGAGAACGACCGTACAAAGGCCCTACTAGAATGGATTCGCACGAGGGTCGAAGAACTAGCGGAAAAAATGGCCGTGAAGGGAGTTGACGAGAAACGAACCCAAGATCTAAGACAATCCTCTGTCTTCAACGACTTTCTCAACAAATGGAAAAACCGCTTCATGTCAAAACTATATTCAGAGATCTTCTCTGGCCCGGGAATCGGTTTAGCAGCAGGCGGCAGCGGGGGCGGGGGGTCCCCAGGTGGAAAGGTGGGAAAGACGGAAAATCGTGAGCGAGACAGCGAAGCAGACAGTGCCGGAGGAGACGGAAATAAGGGGGGCGGAGGTGGAGACCAACAATCCCGAGCTCCACGGTTCCCTAGAGTCCTTTTGTCAAACAAAGACCCCGATCCGATAAACCCAGAGCAACTGGTGAGTTGTGACCCGCGTCATCCTCCCATTTATCAGAGGCCCGAGGACGTGAGGGAAGGCATCTATTGGATTAACACGCGTGCTCCCTTCGCAGAGAAGATTCTGGATGAATACACGGCAGATTCTCCAAGATGGAGGGAGTACCTCTTTCAGCGCTACGTTGACATCATAACAAAACAAGCTGTGTTCGAAAAGGCCAAGAAGGAGACCGAATTCACAGCTGCAACGATAGATGCACTTCTTGACGACATCGGTCGTCGAGTCTATGGTGCTGCCGCCTTCGAGTTATACAACTTCTTATTCAAAGATCAATTAAGCGGTGAAACTGTGGCTGAAGAGAAAACTGATTCGTAAATGTTTGAAGTTATCGACCTCTTTGCGGGAGTAGGGGGATTATCCGAAGGTTTTGCAGCCGCCAAGATCAATGGAAAGCCACTGTACAATCTCAAGTTAATGGTGGACGAGGATCGAGACGCGGCCCTCACCTATCGGTACAACCGGCCTGAGATGCTCTACATACTGGCTGACCTATCAAAGATGCCTCCAAAGGAATTGCTCGAAAAGGCTGGACTGAGGTCAGGAGAGCTTGATGTCTTGGTCGGAGGGCCTCCTTGTCAAGGGTTCTCCGTCCTAAGACGCAATCACGCCTTGGATGATCCGCGAAATAAGCTGATGGGCGTCTTCCTGAAGCTTGCACGGGCAATAAGACCCCGGATGTTCATGATTGAGAACGTGCCGAATCTCCTGGGGACAGCTCAAGAAGCCTTTCGGACAGAGATCTTTGAATACGTGGACAGGCACTATCGAGTCAAGGCAGCGGTCCTAAACGCGTATGACTACGGGGTTCCGCAATGGAGGCACAGGACCTTTATCGTCGGCATGCGAAAGGACTTGGACATACATGATTTTGGTTTCCCATCAGTTCCAGAGACGAAAAAGGTTTCTGCCAAACGTTTGATGCCCAATCCTGATGATGAAGCACTCTTGCCGATAATCAAGCCATGGATCACAACTGAAGATGCAATAGGAGATTTACCGTCTTTGGGTTCAGGCGAAGAGGCTAACTTCTATACTCGTCAACCTTTCACAGATTACCAGGCAGCGCGAAGGAAGAATGCAACGGTTCTTTCAAATCACACCGCGCGAAAACATGATCAGGGATTCTTGCAAAAACTGGCCAAGATTGAGGAGGGGAGCAGTAACCAAGAATTGGATGGAAGAAGCAGGTTCGATCGGGGGCGCGAGACCAAGTATCTGAGCCAGGCATATGGCCGCCTTCATCGAGAAGGTATCGCCCAAACGATTACGGCACACTTTCTCAACCCCGGGTCCGGACGATTCACGCACTACAAGGATCTAAGGTCAATTACAGTGAGGGAGGCCGCACGGTTTCAATCATTCGATGACGACTTCGTATTCTACGGAAACATGCAGTCGCAGCAGCGATTGGTCGGAAATGCTGTGCCGCCCTTAATGGCACGAGCATTAGCTGAATACTTTGGCAAAATGCTCATCAACATCTTGGCATGAAGAGGCTCGGAGGTCAATAACGAAAAGACTTCGACCCTGATCGCGACCGACGAGTCCTCGTTGCCTTGAATGATAGTGCCAGGTCAAAGAACGCAAGCTCGGATTCCTGAACCTATGATCATTTGAGGACGACTAAATGTCTCCTGACAAGGTTCCTAGGCACGTCCGCAGTCGTATCATGGCGCGGATTCGAAGTACCGGTACTACTCCCGAACGAAAGCTCAGGGCGGCGTTGAGTCGAAATGGTTTACGTGGCTTCAAATTGCAGTATGGGATCATTGGGCGACCTGACTTCGCGTTTCCTGAGGAAAGAATAGCGATTTTCTGTGACTCTGATTTCTGGCACGGCCGAAAGAACTTGCCTGCTAGCAATCGTCCATACTGGAGAGCAAAAATGAAGCGTAATATGGCTAGAGACCTCACGGTGAACGCAAAACTGAAAGCCCAAGGATGGGTCGTCATCAGGGTTTCCGAATCCGAGATAATGACTTCCTCCCGAAAGTGCATTCAGATAGTAGCTAAGGAACTTTTCGAGCGAAGGAAGGTCCAATGGAGGCGGCGGGAGTAAGTTTCAGATAGCCAAATCTATCTATATGTCTGCCAACCGCTAAGGGGATGATCTCTTATCGCCATTAGTCAAAATGTCTAGGTAATCCGCAAGGTTTTTGAGTTTTCTACACTTCAAGCTAATCGATTGGCAAAGCGAATGCAAGAGCCCAACCTCCGGAGGTCCTGCCTCGTTGATAAGGTGGCAAAACGGGGCAGCTTAAGACTTGGAAGAGCCGCAGTCGACCCGGACCCGATAACTGAAGATGCCTTGCGAGTGTGTGCGTGCATGTCGGACAAGACGGGCCGTGTTGTTGTATTCTATCCTTACTCGAGTGTTCAGATGCAAGTTCTTGCAGCGCTCGAATTCCTCTATCAATCCAACTATGTGCGAAGTTCACGAAGGCAAAGGGTGCTCGTAATTAGCGACGAAGCTGGAAGTGCGTGGTCGTACTATCTATCCTTGAGAGTCGGAGACGTACCCATGTCTGAATTTTTCGGACTCTCTCACGGAGGTAAGGCGGAGCCCGAAGATGTAGGCAAGAGAAGTCGCGGGAGAAAACATGAAGAAAAACTGTTCATCGTGAGTTCCCGACGGATGGCACATCTGGATAGGTTGCCTTTACCCGATTTCGGTGCCCTAGTCCTATCATCGGAAACTGGATGGAATTTGGCAAGAGTAACTATCGCGCTCAAGATCGCCCTAAGAGAACGGATTCCTGATCTCGTGATTATCGAACCCTGGAGTTATGTTCGAAAGGCTCGAGCATACAATGATCTGCGCTTCCAAATATATGGATGGACCAAGACTGATCTTATTCGATCATCCACTACCGGGTCCGTCCACAATTATGTGGAATGGGGAAGTGTTGAAGGCGTGTTACCTCACGAAATCTTGGTCGAAAGAACCATTCTTCCTCGAGACTGGAGCACCCCATATTTCGAGTCTCTTCAAGAACTCGTTCCTCGATTATTCAAGATCAGCGGCTTAGCTGTCACTGGAACAACATACGGGCTATATCGAGATTGTTTGAAACTAGCAGTGCCTCTAAAGCTCTACGACAGTGAATGCATGGGTAGTTTCTATCGTCCTCCGATCGCCGAGCGGTTGAAAATTCTTTCGGATCAAATCAGTTCGATTCCATCCGAAGTGCCATCGGCAGATTATCGCAAGGCAGAAATGACTCTCAAAGAGTTGGTTGAAGGATTCAGTCTTCAAAACAATCAGAAATTCGAAGTTATCATGCGTGAATTGAGAGCTTCAGTAGCTGCTTTGAGGCCCTCAGCCTTCGTTTTCTCAAACTCGCAAGAGCGATATTCGTTTGAGAGGGCACTTTCCAAACTAGATAACCCCATTACTCAAGAGGTAATCGACCACATCGGAATCATTATCGGAAGTTTTGATGCTCTTCCCAAGGTGGACTCCCACATTAGCCTGCAAGAGACCACTTTCTCGACGTACCCCCCACTTCGGAGAGTGGAAGATGTCTCGAGCTGGTTATCTGCCCACTGCACAAAAGCCGAAGTGATTCTGAGGCGACAGGAAGCAGAGTCACTGGAATTCTACTGTCGCGATTCCGAAGGTTTGCGGAATTTCTTATTCTCCCCGCAAAGGAGGCTTCTGGTCCTGGACGAACTAAGTGCTGGAAAAAGTTCCGAACCGATTGCAATGCCGAAAACAGATCACGTAGAAGTGAAGGAGCCTCTCTCGGAGACGGTGGCAAAGGGCCCATCGGAGAAGGATCTTCTGAGAATCCTGCTAGATTTTGAGGAGCACGGAACTTTACCCAAGCATCAGACTGACGGTCACTCAAGTGCTGCCACTCCCAAGGACTCTAGGTCAGGCCTCCTGATTCAGCTATCTGAGGGGGGAACACTTGCCCTGCAACAGTCGAAATTCGTCAATGTTTACACAGAAGAAGGGAAAGCAAGAGTGATCAGAGCCGGCAAATTGCAACCCGGTCACATGATCATTCTGGTAAATCAGTCGACGAAACATTCGTTGAACGAACTAATTCTTGAAAGGGCTTCAGCGTATCCTAAGTACAGGATATTGGACAGGTCAGTGAGAAAGTGGATCAAGACTCTGAGAGAAGGTATGGCAAAGGCGAACGACACACCGACCACTCTTTTGAGAAAACTGCGCGACCTCGGATCCTCAATCACAACCCCAGTCGCAGTGTACTTCTGGAAAAGAGGTCTAATAATAGGACCCAAGGATTTCGACGATGTCAGAAGGATAGCCACCATTTATCGATCCAAGGAGTTGGAAGAGGACCTAGCCGGAGTGACTAGAGCAATCGTTGACTTTCGACATCTCAAACGCCAGATCCTTTACTCGGTCAAACAATCGTTGTTTTCGGTGGGGAAGAACAAATTCGAGAAATTCCAAATCGACATGAGTGACTTCACCGATGCGATTGAGATCGCCACTGTCACAGGCGTAGAGGTACGCGAAAATATTGCTAATGAATTCTTTAACAAGGTTGGGGATCTCAGTGTATAGGAACTCCCGAACCGAATCGAGAGCGAGGCTTCTGCGGTACCTCGCGAAAAGAATCGAGGAGGATCTAAGCGGAAATGGAAATTCCGACGACGTCGACCGGAGACCATCCGCGAAGTTCTCTATAGGGCTGCTAAGCCCTCAAACTCCCAATTTTGATCCGAGGCTCAAGGGCAAACTCGCTCCGTCGACCCAAGGGTTAGTATTCCACCTTCCAAGGGAAATATCGAAGGACCACAGTATTCGCGTGAATTTCAAAGGTGCGGTATATTATCGGATTTACCCGGGGTACAAGGAGCAAGCTTCATTCTCCGGGAGCCATGTCTCAACTAAAACTACGAAACTTCTTACAAGGTTCAGGAAGAAATCATTCGAGTTCGTTCGGGATATCAGTTTACTCGAACTCGTGAAGCGGCCCCGGGCCGATCTACCGGATTTTGACGAGGAATTCGCGGCCATCTGGAGGGAAGCCGAGCAAGATCCTCTATTCTTCAGGCCGTTTTCTATCAAAGGGAGAAATAGAGCCTCCTCAAATATTCCAACTGACGCCTTAGCCAGCGAGACAGATTTCGAGAATTTTCTTCAGACTTCGAAGAAACAGGATTTTGACTCTACATGGCAAGCGGTGCTTCTCACGACGGTAAGCGATACGGACACAGGCCATAAGATGAACATCTCAGTTGAAAATACCTCTCCGGAAACCCGGGGAGATTTCAGAGAGAACGCCATATTCGAGTGCAAACTAACGGTTCAACTTCATGGGTTGAGTTTTCAGCCGTTCAACCTGGAGTACCTCGAGGAGGATTACAAGCACAACAGGAAAATCTTGGCTTATGGAGTCAACTGCACCGCAGCTTCTCCTCGTGAGAATACGATCCATTCCGAACATGTCCCGGTCCATGTCGAGAAACGTACATCGCCATTATCACCGGAATGTCTCGCCTTTCAGACGCTCCTAACTGACCCAGTAAGAGGTCTTCAGGAGGCTGCTACCATCATTGAACAGAGGATCAAGAAGCTTGAATCGAATCCGTCAACCGATTGGAACGAACGGCAGAATGCCGAATTCAAGAAAGACATCGGTTCCGCTAGACAAGAGCTGGAGAGGTTTGTTCGCGGAATAGAACTGCTGCGAATCTACGAGGACGCAAAGTCTGCATTCAGTTGGATGTCGGAGGCGTTTCAATTATCTTCCAAGGGCATTGCTGGGTGGAGATTGTTCCAGGCTGTATTCATTGTCTCGGTGATTCCCGACTTGGTCTCCCGGGATCATCCAGAGGTCGTAAACTCGCGCGATCATGTCGATCTTCTCTACTTTCCGACAGGCAGCGGGAAGACTGAAGCATTTCTGGGGCTTGCTATATTCCAGGCCTTCTACGACCGACTGAATGGGAAATCCGCTGGGGTAACGGCATTATCGAAGTTCCCTTTGAGAATGTTGTCGATCCAACAGCTACAGAGGATAGCCGACGCTTTCGCGGCAGCTGAAATAGTGCGGTTGAAACACGCGACGTCTTTTCCCACGGAATCAGAACCCTTTACGATCGGGTACTACGTTGGGGAACGCAATACCCCGAACGATCTCGATGATTGGGACGATGCTACACGGACAATTCAACTAACACGGCTCAAGGAATGGGAGAAGGATCCCGTGCAGGTTCAACGATTCCTGGTGATATCGCGGTGCCCATTTTGCGGAAGAGACGGTGTGAAAATAAAAGCCGACCCGATAGCGATTAGGCTCTACCACTGGTGTGGAAACGAAGATTGCTCCACTAAAGGACCTTTACCGATCTTCATCACGGACAATGAGATCTACAGGTACCTGCCGACCTTCGTAGTCAGCACTCTTGATAAGATGGTCACGTGCGGCTTCCAAAAGAAATTTCGGAATATCTTTGGGCAGGTCAGCTATAGGTGTAAGGATCATGGTTACACAAGCGAGCCGCACTGTACGGTAAGATATTGCAAGGCCAGGCCAAACGAGCTCGTCCCTTGCCAACTTCTCAAAGGTGTGCCCTCTCTGATGATTCAGGATGAATTGCATCTCGTTCGCGACGCTTTAGGATGTTTCGCGTCCCATTACGAGACTTTTCTCGATAAATTCGCGAGGCAAGTTGGCAGTCAGCACGAGTTCCCCAAGATCATCGGCGCGACCGCCACGGCTTCTAATTTCAAAGAACACATTGAACAGTTGTATCAAAAACCTGCCATCAAATTCCCCGTAAGCACCGAGATATTTTCTGATTATGAGGACTCCCTCGCGCGTCTAACTCTTGGAGTTATGCCTCATGGGAAGACCGCTGAGTTTGTCATCGAGAGAATACTCATCGTTCTGAAATCCGAGTTAGAGAGGTTATCGAAGGGGGTAGGAACTAAGGGTATCAATGGCGTCGCCGCCGGGCCGGAATTCTTGACTGAATTGCAGGACTTTCAAACGGTGCTCTCTTACCATATTCGCAAGAGCGACGCCGAGCTGCTAAACAGATCTCTGTGGACTAGGGTCAACCCCCGGTTGAGTGAACTGGGCGTCTCATCGATCTCCAATCGGAGCTTGACAGGAGACGTGGGATTTGATGAAATCAGGGAAGTGATGGGCCTCATCGAGGATGGCGAGAAGAAGACCATTGGGCTTCTGACGGCAACGAGTCTGATATCTCATGGAGTAGACCTGAATCGACTCAATTTGATGACATTCATGGGCATGCCATCGAATAACGCCGAGTACCTCCAAGCGAGGAGCCGTGTAGCGAGAAAAGGGTCCGGGCTGGTTGTTGTTGTGTTCATGCCGGGACGCGAAAGGGATCACAGCTATTACAGGTACTTTGAGAAGTTCCACGAGTTGCACGATCTAATGATCGAGCCAATCCCCATTAACCGCTGGGCACCTCTGGCGGTCGATAGAACTTCCGTCGGGATATTTTCTGCTTCAATTTACAATTACTTCGACTTGGACCTAACCCGTCGTCGAGATCGACCTATCTGGAAAGTCGAGAAGATGAGGCAAGCACTCGCTGAGAAACTTCTGAGTCAGGAGGAGATTACCAATTTTATTCTCGATAGCTATGGTGTTAACAAACTGCAGGGTACTGCAAGGGATTACCTTGAGAACATTCTCAAGACAAATGTCGACGGTTTCATCAGCACAATCATCACGACGGATGAAAAATGGAGACCGATTTCTTGGGTTCTGGAACCTCCCCCTTTGCGCAGCTTGAGAGATGTAGGAACAGACGTTGCAATTGAACTCAACACTGACAGCAGAGCGATCGTCGAGGGGTTCAAAATCAATGTCGAAAAGTCTGGTGCCATTTGAGAGACTACACCATCCTTCGGAGCAAATCAGATGCGATCTTTAGGCACCTCCCTGGCAGTTTAGCTGACTTCTACGGTGGACGAGTCATCGCGAAAGTCGTGAAGTGGACAAGTCGTCCTAAGGACATCCAGGGGAAGCGTCGAGTCCTTGAAAGAGTCCATATGTCGTTGGACAGATTCCGCGATCGTGATCCAGGATTCCCCTCCTCGCCTCGTGCTGAGAAATACGCGTTTTTTGAACCTAACCTCATTGAGATCGAATTATTTCCGCTTACGGTAGGGTTCAGCTCGGGCAAGTATCTGAGGTTCTCCTCCGTTCAGCAGTTTCTCAATTACCTGAATCATGCGCCAAGAGACGAAAGGGCAATGCAAAGGGACCTCGTGCAGGTGTCCACTAAAGGAGGGATGGAGTCGTTGTTTGTCCCGGACTGTCCGGAACACCGACTGGAGGCTGTGGTCCTAGACGATTCGTCCGGTGATATAGGCCAATTTAGATGGAGATGCAGGCTGTGCAACCGTTCTCTGCAAGGAATCGAAGGTTTTGTAGACGGACAGAAAATAATGAGTGCAATTCCGGTCCGTTCCGCCTCGGTCTTTATACCATGGATCATGACTATGGTGAGGGTCGGTATTGATATTGAAGAACTAGGAGATCGCAAGACTGCCGATCCCCTCATAGTGGCAAAGTATCTCGGACTATTGGATGATAAGTTCGACCTAAAGAAGGGCATTGCGGGTACATCTGCGTCGCCGATCAAGCCCTCCCGTAATGCTATCGAAAAGTTTGCGAAGCAACACGGTCTCAGACCTGAGGAAGCTGAGAGCATTATTCGCGACTGGGAAGCCCAACGCCAGACCCCGGAAGAGGAGGCCGCGAGTAGAGCTCTTGCGATGTTTCCGGAGATTGCGGAATCAGGGGAGATCGCCCTTTCGATATTCGACTACCTCGAGACTCTCAACGATGGGGCAATCTCCTTATCTTATGCAGAGTCCAATTCCAAGGGAAGCGTACGGGACAGGTTCAAAGAGTTTCGGCAAGAATTTCGCGGAATAGGAATCGAGGAAGCATATCATATTCCTGTAGTGCCATTGATCCAAGCTGCATACGGCTATACAAGAGGCGAATTTGGTCCAAATAACACGACAATCCGTGCCTTCCCGCCGGATGGGATGGACAAAAGTGGTCAGATTCCAATTTACGTGGATTTGACAGAATCGGAAGGCCTTCTTCTTCGATTAGATAGAAGCCGGGTGCTTCAATGGTTGGCGAGAAACAAACTATTGGAAAATATTCCAGCCTCGGGCAATGAGAGCGCACTCTGGTTCCTTAGAAACGTCTCTCCTTTCGCTCAGACGGTTGCCGGCACTGACAGACCGTTCGATTCGGAGGTATTCACTCTGCTTCATACCATAGCCCACTCTCTTATCAAGAGTATTACTATTCCATCAGGTCTCGCCTCGGAGTCGATCGGCGAATTATTCTTCCCAAATGTCCCGGCTATTTTACTGTACACTCACGAAGGGCGGGGGTTCAAGACTGGTGGGATGCAGGACCTATTCAACAACAAGATGCTAACTTGGCTAATGATGACCAAGGAGCGGATGGATCCATGCATTTACGATCCCGTATGTCTCAACTCAATCGGTGCATGCCACTATTGTCTACTTACCAGTGAAGCCACATGTGCCCATTTCAATTCGAACTTGTCTAGGTGGGTTCTCTTTGGGAATCTCCAAGATGGCAAGATTGGCTACTGGTCGTCGGCAATGACCGCGCGGTGACTCTCTTTGCCGCTCGACGAGCAATTAGTAAACCGCGTACTAGCGGAATTGGCTCAAAGGAAGGGTCTCGTCCGCGGTACCGAGATCATTTCTAGAGTTGCCGGAATGAGAGATGACGATCTTTACTCGCTAATTGTAGCTGGTATACTCAAACCTTCAGCGCCCGCAATAGAAACCAGGGACTATGAATTTCGCATTGAGCACACCCGTCTGCCGTTCCGACCGGTCAACCATTCACAGGTTGGAGTCTCCCAGGATGACGTTGCTGTCGTCGCCACTCTTCCGCTGAAGACTCTAATTCCGATTAGAAACCTCAAGTCGCTCTATGCTGAACTCTGTAAACTAATCATCAATGCAACCTCAGATGTGTCTATTATCAACCCATATTTCGACGCTGACGGAAGAACCAAAATCCTTCCGTACCTTAAGGCTGCCGTCAACAGAGGGGTCGGAATTCGGGTAATATCCAGAGGGGCCAAGTCGTTGTCGGGGAGGAACCAAGCCGCTTCCTTTCTGAGACCTCTTTTGAAGGAACGCACGCACGATGTGGAGCTGAGATCGTTTCAAGTGGCACAGCGGGCACCGGTTCACGCTAAGGTGTTAATTTCGGATTCCATATCCGCGTACGTTGGCAGTGCCAACTTGACAGGGCGCTCACTAGCCAACAACCTCGAGGTTGGGGTAGTATTGACGGGACCGTCCGTTTCCATTTTCCGCAAACTTTTCGATCATCTTTGGCTTCTGTCAAGCAAATCGTAAAGCTGAATGTTTTCCGGGTTTACTGGTCGCGTCGACCTTGCGACACGCGGCCGGCAGCGCGACGAGATGATCAAACGCGCGAGAATTTGTTTTGGCTCCTTATTGCTTGGAAAGCGTTTGACTCAGGTCCATCCTCATCGAATCGATGAACGATCCACAAGAGGTCAATCCGTTGACATGGGTCAGCTGGCAAGAACAACAACCCGCGAAAGTCATCCGATCCGAGAAAAAAATAACGCAATACCAACCGGTTCGCTCGAGCATTACAGTTTCCTTCCGGGGGTGTTCGATCGCCCTAACGACTAGTTTCAATCGCGTTACCTCCGGTCCATAACACTAATTTCCCTGCGGTTGGTTTTCTCTCTTTTCTAGTGACCATATTTGGCTAGACAAATTGAGGCTGAGCGGTTTTTCTTGATCTTATTGTTGCTCCTTTTGAGCCGTTGACTCCTGGTAGTGGTGGGGGAGTGTTGTTGGGAAGAAGGAGAAGCTTGCAAACGCCATCCGTCTGGGTTATGGTGTTCTCGGGTACCGCGGGGGCAGGTTTCAAGGGATTGTTCACGTCGGCCCGGGACCCGGCAGGCGGATGAGCGTGAGGCCGTTGAAGCCCTGCAGTGTCCCTCTTGCCATTATACCACCCATGTCAACCCGTCGGCAGCCTATAGATAACAGATAGCGAACTGCAATCTACGCCTTGATTCAGGTGTGGCTCGCTCTGACTTCCTTGCTTAAATTCTGGGAGCTTCTCAAATTGTTTGCAGAGTTAAGACCGTGAGTGAGGATAGGGGCGTTGGACTCAAGGCGTGGCTGTCGGGTCCGAGATCCAAGCGCGCGAAGGCCGAAGATCACCTAGAGAAGCCCGTCGGCATCGATAAGCATCGGCTCGCGGTGCTGCCCCTAGCTAACATTTCGCCGGACCCAAGAGACGAATACTTCGCCGACGGTCTAACCGAGGAGCTGATCACGAGGCTGTCCGAGGTGTCAGGCCTGAAAGTTATCGCCAGAACCTCGATAATGAACTACAAGAGGAAGGAAAAGAGTGCACGCGAAATAGGAAAGGAGCTTGGTGTCTCATCAATCGTTGAGGGGAGTGTGAGGAAGGCCGACAATAAGCTGCGAGTAACGGTCCAACTCATCGACCCGGCGACTGAGGAGCATCTATGGTCCTCCCATTATGACAGGGATCTCGGGGATATTTTTGCGGTTCAGACCGAGATTGCAGACAAGGTTGCAGAGGCTCTCACGCTGAGAGGGTCCGCTGGACGACCAATAGAGCACACTCCTGATGTTCTGGCATACACCATGTTCTTGAGGGCAAATCATCTGCTGCACGAATCCTGGTCGATGTCCAACTACAAGGAGGCTCTCTCGCTGTTCGTCCAAGCCACCCAAAGGGACCCTCAGTTCGCTAGGGCCTACGCCGGCATTGCCCGGGCATGGTTCCTCTTAGGAACGAGTGGGTATGAGAATTTCAGCATGATCGTTGAGAGGGGCAAGCCGGCCGCTGAGAAGTCTATCGAACTCGCGCCCTACGAGGCAGAGGGACACCTTGCTATGGCAAAGATTTACCTTGCCCAAGACAAATTCGAGTTAGTTATTTCCGAGGCTGAGAAAGCTCTTCAGTTCAAC
>WNGH01003235.1_pt1 | contig 16026 bp, 13 predicted proteins | sample 5400631 | NCBI WGS metagenome assembly WNGH01 (sample SAMN13153373, study PRJNA577476) | soil metagenome | isolation source: 115 cm soil or saprolite under Garry oak tree replicate 1 | place: USA:California | collected 2016-06-15
CGGCGTCACAGCTAAACGCGCAATAAACGTTTCCGTCGATCGCTTTCAAGGAAAGGGCGGAGATACTCCGCCCTTTCCTTATTTGTTCTTTCGGAGCAAAATCCTCCTTCGTTCGGACGTTCCTAGACGACCAGAGGAGAGACCATGCTCCGCACCTGTTTGAAATTCTTTTTCCTTGTGGCTGCTTGCTTCCTTCCGGATGCTTTGTTCGCGCAAACAGCGCTTCCCTCCAAGACGGATCTCACGCAGCCGCAGGATTACGTTCTCAAGCGTATTTCAAGCGCCGATCCTACCGGAGGGAACGCGGATTTTCGCCAGATCGATCCGGACGGCACGCTCACGTTGTTGGACGCTAACGGCCCGGGCCTGCTGACGCACATTTGGATTACCGTTGCGAGTCCCGAAGCCTATCACCTCAAGAGACTCGTGTTACGAATTTATTGGGACCAGGAAACGGCACCAAGCGTGGAAGCTCCGCTGGGAGATTTCTTTGGTCTCGGCCTCGGCGAATACCATCGCTGGGAATCCGAACTTCTCTCCGTCGGCACATCGCTGGGAATCCGAACTTCTCTCCGTCGGCAGCGACAAGGCTCTAAACTCTTTTTTCTTCATGCCATTTCAAAAGCATGCGCGCATCACCGTTTCGAATGAAGGCCGGCAAAAGGTAGACGCCTTCTATTTCAATCTCGACTATCGCGCGTATCAAAAGGCTCTCCCGCCCGAAACGCTCTATTTTCACGCGCAGTTCCGCCAGGCCCAGCCCAACCACGGCTGGACTTCTGACTGGAAAAGCAATGGCGATCCCAAAGTTGAAGGTAAGCCGAACCTTGACGGCAAGGAGAATTACGTCTGGCTGGAAGCCACGGGCCGCGGACATTTCGTCGGAGTCTCTATGTCGGTGTTTCAGAATCAGGACGGCTGGTGGGGCGAAGGCGACGACATGTTTTTCGTGGATGGTGAATCCCGCCCATCCATCAACGGCACGGGTTCCGAAGACTATTTCCTTGGGGCCTGGGATTTTGGCGGCCATCCTTTCTCCTATCGGCTATACGGCGCGCCCGTCGTCGGGGAAGAACGCGTGGGAGGCAAATGGTCCCTCTATCGCTTTCATCTTGATTCACCGATTCCCTTTGCGAAGTCGCTCCGCGCCACCATCGAGCATGGTCACGCCAATCATCGGTCAGACAACTACTATTCCGTGGCCTACTGGTACCAGACCGAGCCTCACGCCGCATTCATAGCGCTTCCCACCGTCGACCAGCGCATTCCGCATCTTCAGCTAGTCGGAGGTCCCGGCAATCCAGCCGTTGTTCATCCCTAGCCGGTCGCGCTCCGCCAGACGAATCTCGATTGTGTAAGCGCAAGGCTGCGACCCTGCATCCGATCTGTCTGTTACACTAATGCGGCTCCGGAGGCCTCATGTCCAAGAAATCCATCCTGATGATCATTGGTGATTACGTTGAAGACTACGAAGTGATGGTCCCATTTCAAGCGCTGCTGATGGTCGGCCACACCGTTCACGCCGTCTGTCCCGGCAAGAAATACGGCGAACTGGTCCCCACCTGCATCCACGATTTCGAAGGCGACCAGACCTACACCGAGAAGCGCGGCCACAATTTCGCTCTCAACGCGACCTTCGACGAGGTCAAGCCTGAAGAGTACGACGCGCTCGTCATCCCCGGCGGACGTGCTCCGGAATATATTCGAACGATTCCTCGCGTGATCGAGATCGTCCACCACTTCTCAAAGACCAATAAGCCCATCGCGGCCATCTGCCACGCCGCGCAAGTTCTTGCCGCCGCCGGAGTTCTAAAAGGAAAAAAGTGCAGCGCCTATCCGGCCACGGGCCCTGACGTTACTCTTGCCGGGGGCACGTACGTCAATCTACCCATGACCGATGCCCTTGTGGATGGCAACCTCGTCACGGGCCCGGCGTGGCCTGCGCTGAATTCCTGGCTCGCAAAATTCCTGGGCGTCCTCGGCACACGCATCGAGGCCTAGCCGCAGAATTTATTGTTGTTGTTGGAATTGTTGTTCAAACTCAGAATTCGCGGTCCCGTTCAGCGGCTTGGAACGGATCACTCGCAGTGCTGGTAAGTCCGCGGGCTCCGGCGCATCCACCGGCGATACCGAAACCATCACGCTCAATTCGCTTCCCGCTTCCCCCTTATGTACTCCGCGCGTTGGAGGAACATCGGCGTAATCCCGTCCTATCGCCACACGGATATGCCTCTCGCATCCTGGCAGATTATTCGTTGGATCAAACGCTACCCATCCCAATTCTCCCAGATACGCCTCGACCCAGGCATGCGTTGCTCTCGCCGGCGACCTATCCTTCGCACTATCTTCATGAAACAGATACCCGCTCACATACCGGCACGGAATCTTCAATTGCCGCACCAGCGCAATCATGATGTGCGCAAAGTCCTGACAAACTCCTTGCCGCGACTCCAATGCCTCATCGATCGGCGAATCTACTTTTGTCGTGTTTGGCGCATATTCGAAAAATTCGTACAGCTCCACATTCAGTCTCTGCAGCAATTCCAACGGATTTCCCCGCCTCCTCAAGTCCAATGCAGCCCTTAATTTTTCCAGCAGCTCGGTTGGCCGCGCGTACTGGCTCGGAAGCAGCATCTCCCAGTAGTCTCCCTGCGCCACGCGGGCATCAAGCTCTTTCCAGTTGCCTGCTTCACTAGCCCTAGCCACCAGCGGCGGCAGAACCTCCACGACCGCCTGCGCGCCGACCTCGATCACCTCATGTTGTCCCGGTATATCAAAGTGATGCACGGCGTTTCCAAAAAAGTCCCGGTAAATTATCACGTTGGCTCGCGGGCTAACGTCCAGCGAAAATGAAAGGCACCGCTGCCGCGCGTCGGTTCGCGGCTGCATGCGCACCTCCATCACACTTTCCCGCACCGCCGGTTCGTAACAAAGACGCGTAATGTGCCGCACCGAATAGGCCATATCCCTCCGCTTCGAAGACTACGAGGCCAGCTCCGTCTCAATCGGATAGTCGAAATAGATTTCGTGGATTGCGCTATGAATCGCCGCGCATTCCTTACGCACATTTTCGAGGTACGCGTGGGCACCCTCTGCCATGATCTCCTCGATCTGGCTGAAGCTCAGTTGCGCCCGCAGCCTTCCCGCAATCCGCGTCGGCGCTTTTGCGTGCCGCTCGGTCAAGTCCCCGATGACGTGCAGCGCCGCGTTGATGCGGTCAACGGAAAAACGCACCGAGTGGGGAAATTCCGGATTTAGTATCAGAAACTCCGCCACACGCAAGGGGCGAATCTCCGCCGTTTGCGCCTTGCAGTAAGCTTCGAATGCCATGCAACTCCGCAGCAAGGCCACCCATTCCAGATACTCAGCGCTCTCTACCGGCTGATCCACCGGCTGCGCGGTTCTCTTGAAGTGCGCTCCCATCAACGAGGCCAGCGTGTCCGTGCGTTCCACGTAGCGCCCCAATTGGATGTATTGCCAGCCTTCTCCGTGGCTCATGGTCGCGTCGGTGATTCCGCAAAACAGGTGCGCGCCCTGCTGCACCGCGCGGAAAAAGCCGTGCGACTTCAGCATCCACGCCTCTTCCGGTTTCGTTTGCATCACTTCCAGGTACAGCCGGTTCAATTGCTCCCACATCTCCGAGCTACACTGCTCGCGGACGTGCCGCAAGTTTTCCCTGGCCGTCGCAATGCACGAAACGATCGACGAAGCATTCGAACGGCTGAACACCAGCGTATTCATCAACCGCGTTGCGTCCACCGCTCCTTGCGCTCCGGGCGCGTGCAATCCCTCCAGCAGGAATCTCCAGCGTCCCGCGCCGGTCTCTGGCGATTGATCCAGCCACAACTGCAGCTCCACGTCCACCAGCCGGGCGGTATGTTCCGCCCGCTCCAGGTACCGGCTCATCCAATACAAACTATCGGCTACGCGCGAAAGCATCCCAGCCTCCCGCCGGAAGGTTTTCACGAAATAGTTTCTTGGAGGTCTCATCTTGTGTCTCTAGCCTTACAATCGCGGCTACCGTCTGAGCGTTGCGATTTTAGCTACGCGATCTTCCCCGTTTCCTTCCCGCAGCACCCAGGTGTCTTTGCTCCCTCCGCCTTGCGACGAATTCACCACGAGCGATCCTTTTCGCAGCGCCACGCGCGTCAATCCTCCGGGCACCAGCGTCACTTTCTCGCCCATCAAAATGTACGGCCGCAGATCGATGTGTCGCGACTCCACTCCGCCGTCGATCAGGCAGGGTGCGCGGGAAAGGGACAGCGTCGGCTGCGCGATATAATTCCTCGGCTCGTCCAGAATGCGTGCGCGGAATTCTTCTCTCTGCTGCGCCGTGCTTTGCGGCCCAATCAACATTCCGTATCCGCCCGATTCTCCCACTGCCTTAACCACCAGTTTCTCCATGTTCTCCAGCGCATAGGTGCGATGCGAATGATTGGTCATCAAATAGGTCTGTACGTTCGGCAGGATGGCTTCCTCGCTCAGGTAAAATCTGATGATCTCCGGCACGTACGCATACACCGCCTTGTCATCCGCCACGCCCGTCCCAATCGCGTTGGCCAGCGTCACGTTTCCCGCCCGATAGGCGTTGAACAATCCTGGCACTCCCAATATCGAATCCGGCCGGAAGCACAGCGGGTCCAGAAAGTCGTCATCCACCCGGCGATAAATCACATCCACTCGCCGTAGCCCCGCCGTCGTACGCATGTACACGATGTTGTCATGGACCAGCAGGTCGCGCCCTTCCACAAGCTCGATGCCCATCTGCTGCGCGAGGAAGGTGTGCTCAAAATAGGCCGAGTTGGAAACTCCCGGTGTCAAAAGGATGGTCGTGGGGTCTTGCCGGTAGGCGCAATTCTCCGGCGCCAGGCTGCGCAGCGTTGCCAGAAGCGCCTGCGGATAGTGATCCACCGGCCAGACGCCGTAATCCCGGAACATGGTCGGAAACACGCGCTTCAGCACCTTGCGGTTCGCCAGCATGTACGAAACGCCGCTGGGCACCCTTAAATTGTCTTCCAGGACCGCGAAGCTCCCGTCCGGCAGTCGCACCAGGTCCGTGCCGCATATGCTCGCGTAAATGTCCCGGGGCACATTCAAGCCGCGCATTTCCCGCCGGAAATGCCTGCAACTGTAAACCAATTCTCTCGGCACAAGTCCTTCGGAAAGAATCCGCCCTTCGTGGTAAATATCCCGCAGGAAAAGGTTCAACGCCGTCAGCCGCTGCGTTAGCCCCTTCTCGATCTTGGTCCATTCGTTGGAAGGAATGATTCTCGGCACCAGGTCGTTCGGGAAGATTTTTTCCGTTCCTTCCTTGCTCCCATAAACAGTGAAAGTGATTCCCTCGTGCAGAAAGGTCAGGTCGGCGGCTTGCTGCCGCTTGCGCAGTTCTTCCGGCGGCAGCCCCAGCAGCGTCTTATGCAGCGCATGGTAATGTTCTCTGGGCACACACGGAGCCTCGAACATCTCGTCATACGACGCCTCAAACCGGTAGCTTGCTTTCGGGGATGGAACGCGAACTCGCTGAGGTAAGGCCGTGGCGGTCATCGAACTTTCCGCAAGCAAGGAGGTGGCCCGATCCCTAGGGGCCGTATGCTCGGACGCGCTTTCGAGCCCTGTTACTAGCGGGGCATTTGAGTCTAGGGATGGCGTCCTTCTCTGTCCAATGCAAATTCTCGATTCATCTAATGATTTTTTCAGTTTCACTCGTTTTCCCGAGGGACTCCCGTTCCCCTCTTCCTAAAAACACCGCCACAGTAGATAATTTCTTGTTCAGCCTCCTAGGAAAGGGCGATTCGAGAGTTATGGCTAACATCAACACCAAGCGGGGCGTCATCGGCATCCTCACCGGAGGCGGCGATGTTCCTGGTCTCAATCCCGCCATCCGCGGCGTCACTCTCCGCGCTTTGCGCGAAGGCTATCAAGTCATCGGCATTCGCCACGGCTGGGCTGGCCTTGTTGATATGGTCCGCGAAAAGGATTACGACAACTCCGACAACTTTTTCCTCCTTGACGAAGAAATCGTCGATCGTGCTGGCCGCACCGGTGGCACCTTTCTCCATTCTTCCCGCACCAATCCTGGGCGCGTCGGCAAGTCCAACGTCCCCGCGCATCTCAAGGACAAATTCGCGGCCGAGAAGAACGACCTCACTTCCGAGATTCTCAAGAACCTGGCTTGGATCGGCATTGACACGCTCATTCCCATCGGCGGCGATGACACGCTCAGCTACGGCGTTCGCCTGCACAAAGAAGGCTTCAAGGTCATTGGCATCCCCAAGACCATGGACAATGACGTCCCCGGCACCGACTACTGCATCGGCTTCAGCACCTGCGTTACCCGCACCATTCAGATGGTCAATAGTCTCCGCACTTCCGCCGGCTCCCACGAGCGATTCATGGTCCTCGAGGTTTTCGGCCGCTACGCCGGTTTTACCGCCATGCTTCCCACCATGGCCGGCGCCGCGAATCGCTGTGTCATTCCGGAATACAAGTTCAATATCGAGCGTCTCACGGAGCTGCTCGTTGCCGACCGCAACAAGAACCCCAGCCGCTACGCCATCGTCCTCATCTCCGAAGGAGCGATGTTCGAAGGCGGCGAAATGGTCTTCGAAAACGAAAGCGCCGACGCCTACGGCCACAAGAAACTCGGCGGCATTGGCGAGATCGTCGGCGAAAAAATCAAAGATCTATCGGTCAAATTCAACAAGGGCAAACAAATCGACGTCATCAATCAAAAGCTCGGCTATCTCGTCCGCTGCGGCGATCCCGATGCCATCGATTCCATCGCGCCCATGGCCTACGGCAATCTCGCTCTCGATCTCCTCCTGAAAAATGTCAGTGGCCGCCTCGTTGTTCTCAAGAACGGTCACTACGACAACATTCCTCTTGAGACCGTCACCGCCACAAAAAAAATCGTCGACGTCAAGGAGCAGTACAACATCACGCGCCTGCGTCCCCAATTCTCCAGCTTTAACAACAAGCCGCTCTTCCTAATGACCAACGACTAAGAGAAAACCCGCCACCAGTGCGCCTCGCAAAACACGTCGAGTGCCATTTTTCTTCCACCTAGGAATGCGGGTAGCGCCGGCATCCTTGCCGGCTGTTTGGGCGCCGCCCAGCCGCATGGAATGCCTGGAAGCTCAGCGGAGATATCGCGTGAAGTAGTAGAATGCGACAAGGAAAATAGTGAAGAGCACGACCGCGGAAGTTCTCGCCCGGTTCGGTTCCTTCCTTTTATCCAGCAGGTCTCCGATCGTGGAACTCATGAAAAAAACTTGTAGACCAGTGAGAACGCTCGCTGCAACTTCTACCAGTGCATATTGACGAAACAACGCGGCGACGAAAACCGCCCCATTGATCACCGTCGCTACGACGCTCATCAGCACGTGTCGTTTCATCATGCCTCCTGGGCGCGGTCGCCGAATTATGCCACTTTTCCGCTCCGGGGTAGCAGCGCGGTCTGTGGCACCATCTTCACACCCGCAATCCTGGCGCATTTGATTCTAGCGAAGGAAGCCTGATCGTGCTGGACGCATCGCTTGTAACTGAACGCGCGAACTCTTCATCCAATTCCATGAATCCCAACGAGGAGAAATTCATGCCAAAACATCAACTTGGAAAAGGCGGTCCAATTGTTTCCGCTATAGGTCTCGGATGCATGGGCATGTCCTTTGCTTACGGACCGGCCGATGAAACGGAGTCGCTCCGCGTGCTTCGCCGTTATTTGGAACTCGGCGGAAATTTTCTTGATACCGCTGAGATCTACGGGCCTTACACCAATGAAGAATTACTTGGCCGTTTTCTGCGCGAAGTAGCCCGCGATAGTGTGGTCATTGCCACCAAGTTCGGGTTCCGCTTCAATCCCGATGGCATTAGAGGCGTCGATAGTTCGCCTGAAAATGTGCGGCGCGCCTGCGACGCCAGTCTTAAGCGGCTCGGCGTCGAAACGATCGATCTCTTCTATCAGCACCGTGTCGATCCGAACGTTCCGATTGAGGATACCGTCGGCGCCATGGCCGAACTGGTTTCGGCCGGCAAAGTACGCGCGCTGGGACTGTCGGAAGCCGGTCCTGAAACGTTGCGGCGCGCCGCCAAGGTTCATCCTATCGCAGCGCTGCAAAGCGAGTATTCGCTGTGGTCCCGCGACGTGGAAACCAATGGTGTCCTGGCCGCCTGCCGCGAGTTGGGGATCATCTTTGTGCCTTACAGCCCGCTTGGGCGCGGCTTCTTAACTGGTGCGATCCAAAAACTTGAGGATCTTGATGCTAGCGATTGGCGCCGGACGAATCCGCGTTTCGGAGAGAAAGCATTGCAAGCGAACCTTAAACTGGCGGATACCGTAAAAGAGCTCGCCAGCAAGAAAGGCTCGACCCCGGCACAGTTGGCCCTCGCGTGGGTTCTCGCCCAGGGCAACGACCTCGTACCCATCCCTGGCACGAAGCGTGTTCGCTATCTTGAGGAGAACATGGGAGCGCTCAACGTGAAGCTCAGCGAAAGCGACTTGAAAGAGATCAGCGTACGCCTCGCCCAGATTGAGGTGTTTGGCGAACGGTACGCGCCCGATATGATGGCCCTTGTGAATCACGCTTGAGCACGCTAGGCGTTGCTCATCGAAGTTGCGTGCGGGGGCGCCGGCCAAGGCAGGCTGTGCCCTGCTGAAGCATGCTGGTTGCATTTATTCGCGAAGAAGGCCAATTGCGAATCGCAGGAGAGGTCTAACGGGCACCTGTCCGTAAAGCCGGTAGCGTGAATTTGGGCGTGATTTCCTTGCGCTTCGACCAATCGTGGTAGGTGTGGCATTCGAAGCAGCGAGATTCGGCATGCTCCGGTCCCGGCGCGTGACACTTCTTGCAGGTCTCAATTCCCGGCAGCAGCACATCGCCAGATTCCGTGCTCGTCAGCGCCTTGGCGTGGCAGCTCTCGCAAGTGAATCCGTCATGTTTGCCGTGGTCGAACTTCGCATGCGGCACCCATTGCAATGTAGTTTGTGCGGGTTGAACTTGCGGCAAGATGGCTCGAGAAACCAGGCTGCGTGAAGCGAGTGAACCGAAGGTAGAAAAAAATATGATGTCTCGTGGCGCTGGCCCCGACCAGCCCGCAGCGGCTAGGTCTTCCATCGCTACAAGCCCTGTGAGCACATGGCATTGTTTGCAGGTTTTCCGCCAGAGGAGAACTTCTGCCTCAGCGGTGCGTTCGGCAATCCATTGCGCAGGAGCGAGGACGCGAACCCCCGGAGAAAGCGGCTTACCCGTAAGGTCGCGGCCCGGATCGTGCAGGACGCGCACCTCGGCTACGTGCCCCGCAATGTATTCTCGGAATGTCCGGACCAGAAATTCGTGTATCACTTCCGGCTTGTCGTGCGGAACCCCATAGTCGAAGTGCTTGTCGAACGTGAGCAGATGGCACCCCGCGCAGGCATTCGCGAATCTCACCGGAGCCATCAACTCCCGACCAGTTGCCAAGTGCGAAGGCCTCAGAGTTTCGGAGTGAAGAGGCAAGAATTCGTCTGCATCTTTGTAGCTAGCAATTGCAGCGCGGTGCTTCGGATCGGCATAGGTCAAGTCTGCATCGGCGGCCCTCGCGCGATGGCAGTTGCCACATTCAAGCTGAACGTTGGGCCCATTCGGTCCGCGGCGAATCGGCTTCATGTGGACGGCATGATTCAGTTTGATTGTGCTGGGATCGCTCGCGGCGACGCCCGCGACGGAACGCAACGCGCCAAATTCAGGATGCCCCTCCTCAAGGCTTCGGATGTGCGATGCGTGCTGCGCGGTGCCGCGGCTTGCGCTTAAGTCGCTGTGGCATGCAGCGCAAGCTCGATTGCTAACAGCGGTGATGTTGATGCGCCCGCGATGCTCCGTGTGACACGTTGCGCACGCCGGAGTGGCCGCTTGCGTGGCGTGATGGATGGGGCCATCGTGGCAGTCGAGGCAAGCGTTGTCCCTCACTTTCGCGGGAAATGCGCCGGCTGTCTGGACGTGGCACGTGGCACATTCATTTTCGAGAATGGCGTGTGCCTCGGACAAACGTCCGCTACTGTAAACGCGGGCGTCTTTCAAAATCGTGCGCTCGGCGATCCACAGGAGCGCGAGCAACGGCAGCAGAACGCTGAGCCAGAATTTCACGCGCTTCAGCGGCGTCGGCCTCTTGAAATAATTCAGGTCGATGCGCTGCGCCAGTTTCTTAGTTGTTCTCGTTCTCGCCACTCGTCACTCACCACTCACCACTTCTCTAATATCGCAACGCCACGACAGCATGAATGGCGCCAAGTAAAATCAGTGCGAGCGATAGCGGGATGTGCAGCAGCAGCCAGCCATGCAGCCAGCGATGCAATCGCTCTTGGCGCGTGAGCTGGCGCGCTTCGTCGCAAATATCTTCGAGGTCCGCAAGCGTGACGTGCGCTGCTGCTGGCAGCAACGTGCGCAGTCCGGCGAACGCGCTGTTCGCCCTCGCGGCATCAGCGAGGCGCTGGCCGCGCTGTTTCGGCCGCTCCAGAAACGGGCGCATCTCCTTCAGGTAAAATCGGATCAACGGCGCGCTCTCTTCTTCGCTCAACAAAATAATTGCAGGAGCCGCAGCTACGGCGGCGCTCGCGCCCGCGCTCACTGCCGCGGAGGTGCGCAACGGAACGGCGGAGGCCGCGATGGTCCGCAACGCTGTAAAGCCTCCCGCGCGCTGGCCTTCTTCGTTCGACTGTTTCGAGAGTCCCAAATTGCCGCAAAGCGATTCGATGGCGCGATCGGCTTCTACGCGCAGCAGCGTTCGAACGCTGCCGATTTCGTCGTAAATCGTTTCCAGTGGAACGTCAGTAGTCATTAAGCGCGGAATGTAGTGCTGTAGAGCCGCCCCGAAAACACCGCTGAACACCGTAATGATGAGCAGCCACATCAACAAGCGTGTGAGCGTGCCCCCAAAATGAAATCCGCCATGAAAAAGAATCATCGGCAGCGCGAGCAACCCAAGCCACAGATGGCCGCGCATCCAGGCTTGCGCGCGGCCTATCCGCCAGGTGGGAACGCGTTTCCGCGCGCCCAACAGCGCCGCAAAAATCATGAACGCGAACCCGATGACGCCGAACGTGAGCCTGATCGTGCTGCCGCCGCGAGGTCCCTGCGGTGATTCGAATGCATACCAGACATACCCGGCCGCAGAAATCGCGACGATCCCAAGCGATGCGAAAGCCCAGCCGCGTTGTGTGCGATCCATCCTCATTTTGCCGAGCCCTGGCCAAGCATATCGGCGAAAAATGTCCGCGGATCAACGCGATGCGCGGCGTCGTGCGGGCATGCGTAGACGCAGCTTGGTTCTTTCAAGTGCGTGCAAAGATCGCACGAAGTAGCTTTTTGTCTGATGGCCGCTTTCTTGCGGCCGCTCCGCTCCGGATCGTCAACCATCACTTCGAACGGATGCAAATTTATATTGCCGTAGGGACAATTCTGCGCACACAGGCCGCAGCCGATGCACCAATCTTCGATAATGACTTCCAGCGAATTGCGCCTTCGAATCGAACCGACGGGGCAGCCGACCATGCAGAGCGGGTCGCGGCATTGGCGGCAACTCGTGGCCACGAGATATTGGTCGAAGCGCAAGCCATCGCGAACGAGACGCGTGACGCCATCGTGCGCATCAGCGCATGCGTTCACGCAAGCGTCGCAACGCGTGCAGTTTTGCAAATCCAAAATCAGCAGGCTTTGCGCTTCCATCAATCCTTGCGAGAGAAATTGATCGATGGGGACGTTGTGGACCATCTGCATGCGCTGCTGGTTTGCGGCGCGGCGTTCGGCCGCCACAGCTTCAAGGCCGGTTCGAACGCTGGGGAAACGCGCCATCATGTCGCGGAAATCGCCGCCGGAGATTCGCACCAGCTCGACGTGATCGAGCGCCGTGCACGTCGCGGTTCGAAGGCCGCCGCCGAGCAAGCCGATCTCCCCGAAATAATCGCCGCGCGAAAGATAGGCAAGCACAAGCTCGCCGCCCGGATAGTTCTCCGAAACTTTCACGAAGCCGATTCGAACGAGGTAGAAACTGTCTGCCGGCGCGCCCTGCTGAACGATGACTTGCCCGGGGGCGAAGCGCTGCAGCTCCACGCTCTCCTTGAGGTGCTCGATGAACTCCGTCGAAAGGTCCGCGAACATGGGCACGCCGCGAAGGTGATTTTCCAGGGCGCGGCGTCGATAGGTTTGGTCGAGCTGCGCGCGAAAAGTCTTGTTCTTGAGCATGATGTCGAGAACGTTGCGCAGCATTTCGAACGCCACGACATCCGATTCCGCGACGACCGTTGCAGATCGCGGATAAAAATTCATGCAGGTCATTTCGCCGAAGAGATCGCCGGGGCCGAGTTCGGCGACGGGATTCCCATAGGCAAGATCCACGGAAGCGTCAATGGGAATGGTCCTGTCCCGCGCTTCTTCTTCGCGTTTGTCTTCCTCCCGCGCGACGAGCGTGCTGGTCAGCCTTTTGAAAAATCCCCTGGCGCCTCCCTGAGTTTTGACGTGAGCGATGGGAGTGGAAATAGAGACTTTTGCTTGGCCTTCGAGAATATAAAACGCCGTGGAACCGAATTCCCCTTCGCGGCAGATGAGTTCGCCTTTGCAGAAGCGGCGTTTGACGATGGCGCCGCGATTGAGTTCGAGGAATGTGCCCGAAACGCCTTTGAAAACGGGAATCTGCAGTAGCTCCTCAGCTTCGAATCCTTGCGCGTCAGCTCCAGCAGCGATGGCCGTGCCCGCAACGCTTTTGTTGGTGAGCGCGCCGGTGGGGCAGGAGACCATGCACTCACCGCAAGAGATACACGTGGAGTCTCCCATGGGCGAATTGAGATCGAATGCGATGCCCGCGGAATAACCTTTGCCCGTGCGGCCAAGGACGAAATTGTTCTTGATTTCGTCGCAGCCGCGGATGCAGCGGTCGCACAGAATGCAGGCGTCGTGGTCAACGGCAATGGCCAGCGAAGAATCGTCCTTGCCCCGCGCGACCGTGCGTTTTGCGAAGCGCGACTGTGAAGCGCCAGCGCTCTTCGCGAGTGTTTCCAATTCGCAGTCCCCCGAATTCTGCTGCCGCGCGCACGGGGAAGGATGATCGGACATCATCAGCTCGAGAAGAGTCTTGCGCGCAGTCAAAACTTTTTCGGAATTGGTTACGACTTTCATGCCCGGCTCGACCGGGCGCACGCAGGAGGCGGCGAGAACGCGCGCGCCGGTGTCCACAACGCACAGGCGGCAGACGCCTACAGGTGTCTGACTTTGCAGATGGCAGAGCGTGGGAATGTTGATGCCGTTCATGCGTGCGGCATCGAAGACCGTTGTGCCGCCGGGGACGCGGACAGCTTGGCCGTCCAGTGTGATGTCGACGAAGCCCGGAAGTGTCGTGGTGGTCGTCATACTATGGACGAATTCCAACTCGCTGTGCTTCACCACGACGTGCCGCAGCTGTGAAACAAATACCGCTCGGGCATTTGCTTTGCAGAACGTGCGCATCTACTTCCGCGCGAAAATGTTTCAGCACGGATTGAATTGGCGCAGGCACGATCTGGCCGAGGCCGCAAATCGAAGTGAGGCTCATGGCTCGCGAAAGTTCGTCGAGGAGCGCCAGGTCACTGCGATATTGCGACTCGGGAATCCCGCCCTGCGTCCAGCGCGCCAGCATCTCCGCCATTTTCTGCGAGCCGACTCGACAAGGGACGCACTTCCCGCAGGATTCGTTGCGATAAAAGCGCACCGCGTTCAGCGCCATGTCCAGCATGCAGGTTGTGTCGTCGCAAACGACGATAGCGCCGGAGCCGAGCATGGAGCCGGCCTCGGCGAGTGCTTTGAAATCGAGACGAACATCAATCATCGAAGCGGGAAGATAGCCGGAGGACGGTCCGGAAGGCGCGAAGGCTTTGAGTTGTCGGCCACCGCGAACGCCACCGGCGTGATTCAAAATAACGTCGCGCATGGGCACGCCCATGGGGACTTCGAAAATGCCAGGCCGGGCAACATGGCCGCTGACGCCAACGAATTTCAAGCCACGCGAGCCGCTTGCGCCTTGCTCGACAAACCACTCGACGCCGCGGGCGAGAATTTGCGGAACGTTGATGAAGGTCTCAACGTTGTTGATGACCGTGGGTTTTTGCCACAGGCCAACCTGGCCGGGAAACGGAGGCTTGTTACGCGGCTCGGCGCGATGGCCCTCGATGGCTTCGATCAGCGCGCTCTCTTCGCCGCAGATGTAGCCCCCGGGACTTACAAACACTTCCAGATCGTAGTCGAGATCGCTGCCGAGGATTTTTTTTCCGAGAATCCCTGCTCGATAGCAACGGCGAATCTCTTCGCCGAGGATTTCTTCCTGCAGATGGTATTCGTGGCGAATATAAAGGATGCCGCGCTTCGCGCCGGTGACCAGCCCGGCGATGATCATGCCTTCGATCAGCAGATGCGGCAGGTTGGTCATGATGAAGCGGTCCTTGATGGTGCCGGGCTCGCTTTCGTCGGCATTGCAGACGACATACTTCATGGGATCGGGCTGCTTGCGGACGAGATCCCACTTCATGCTGGTGGGAAATCCGGCGCCGCCCATGCCTTTCAGTTCGGCGGATTTAAGTTGTGCGAGCACGTCGTCCCACGCGAGCGACTGAATGAGTTTGCGCACGACGCCGTATTTTTTGCCGTCGCCATACGGATCGGCTTTGCACACGATGCGTGCTTGTTCGGGATGCGGCTCGTTCATATCATCGCCGCGCATCGCGCTGCGGGCGAGTTGCTCGGCGTGCCCGGAGGTCACATCCGTGAAAATGTGGTCGTTGACGGAAATCGCGGGCGCATGATCGCAGCGGCCGAGGCAGGAGACGTCGCGAATCTGCACATCTTCCGTTCGCGAATTGGCGAAGCGGCTCTCCAGATCGGCGCGCAATTCGCAAGCGCCATTGAGATGGCAGCTCATGTCGGCGCAGACGCGGATCTCAGCTTTGGGCGGTGGAACGAGATGAAAATGCGGATAGAAACTCGCGACGCTGTGGATCTGATACAGCGGCGTCTGGGTGCGCTGCGAAAGACCTTCAAGTTCCGCTTTGGGGAGGAAGCCGTGGCGAAGCTGGATGGCCCGAAGGTCGTCGAAGATCACGGCGCCCCGTCTCGCGCGGAAAGCGTCGGCGTCATTTTCAAAAGACGCACGGCGCGAAGTAGCGCGCTGAATCCTCTGCATACTACTGGCAGCGACGGCGGGTGTAAATAGCATGCGTTTGGCTTTTCGCGGCGCGGCGCTAAAAAGACAACGTGGCCCGTTGACTTGAGCGCCGCGCAAACGATATAAGCAAACAGACTCACCGGCACACCGAATGCTAAACGCTTCTAACTCCTGCACGTTCCGCTTGGTTTTATGCGCTTGGTTTCTAGCGCCCCCCGCGCTGGTCTCCGCGAACGATGAGCACAGCAAATACATTGGTCCGGGCTCGTGTGCGGCGACGAGTTGTCACGGAAGCGTGAAGCCCATCGCGGGCAGCCGGATTTTGCAGAACGAATATTCGACGTGGATCATTCAGGATAAGCACAGCCGGGCGTATCAGGCGCTGACAGGAGAAGTCGGCGAGCGCATGGCGCGGATCTTGAAGCTGGGCGCGAAGGCCGAAGAAGCGCCAAAATGCCTGGCGTGCCATGCGTTGAATCCGACGGCGGAGCAACGCGGACGCGCGTTTGAAATCTCCGAAGGCGTTTCCTGCGAAAATTGCCATGGTCCGGCTTCAGGCTGGCTCGGGCCGCACACGACGCGAGCGTGGGCGCATGAAAAATCAGTCGCGCTGGGAATGCACGACACGCAAAACGTAATTCACCGCACGGAGAAATGCTTGGAATGCCACCTCGGAACAAAAAACAAATTTGTGGATCACGAGATGATCGCGGCGGGGCATCCTGATCTTTTTTTCGAGTTGGATTCGTTCTCAGCAGTGATGCCGCGGCATTGGAAGACGCCGCGCGAATCGGAGCCCGGCAAACCGGTGGAGGACGCCGCGTGGGTGGGAGTGCGCGAGTGGAGCGCGGGTCAGGCCGTGCAACT
>WNGH01003034.1_pt1 | contig 16024 bp, 11 predicted proteins | sample 5400631 | NCBI WGS metagenome assembly WNGH01 (sample SAMN13153373, study PRJNA577476) | soil metagenome | isolation source: 115 cm soil or saprolite under Garry oak tree replicate 1 | place: USA:California | collected 2016-06-15
GAGCGTACGAAGCCGCCTTGCGAATCAAGCCAGACCACGCTGCCGCATCGGCGGGACGTGACAAACTCAGGCGAACTTTGGACGAGCGGCCCAGACGAGAAGCCTTTCAGTACCTTGCAGCGGGTGACCTGGATGCCTCACTCCAGTCGTTTCAGAAGTATCTCCAAAACCATCCGGAGCACGATGAAACTGTGCTTCAGATCGCCCGGTTGCACTCATGGATGCAACAATATCCCGGGGCGATTGATGCATACCGTGCGTATTTGAAAAGAAATCCCGACGTGTCCGTACAACGCGAACTTGCTCGTGTGCTGACGTGGGCGCGCGAATACCCCGAAGCGATAAAGGAATTCGAAGCGTTAACGCGAGGGCCGGAGCGAACGGTTGAAGACTACGAGCATCTCGTCGAGATCAATCTGTGGACTGGCAATCTGCAGTCTGCTGCGGCCTATGCAGATGAACTGCGGCAGTTGGACCCGGAAAGCGCCGTTGCCTCCCACGCGCTCACTCTCCAGCGGCAAAGAGTCGCCTATTTAGAAGGTCAAGCCGCCGATGCGTCCAGACTTGCAGACCGCAATGCGGCGGACACGCTGGCAACGACCGGACGGTTTCAGGAAGCCGGGTTAGCCTACAGAAAATACATGGCTTCTTATGGCTACGATCCAGTAATAGACTTGACCATCGCGCGTCTGCACAGTTGGGCTTCGGATTACGATGAGGCGCGGCAACTCTACACGAGGTATTTGCAGAAATATCCTGACGATCTTAAAGCACGCTACGAACTCGGCAACGTCGAAAGCTGGTCCGGCCACTTTGATGCAGCGAAATTTGAATACGAAACGGTCCTTCGGAAAGACTCCGACAACGTTGAAGTGCGTATGGCGCTCGCACGGGCGGGCGATTATGCAGGCGACGATCGTGTGGAGGTCCTCAACCGCTTCAAAAACGTGCTAGCCATCGATCCTGCTAATGCCGAGGCGGGAAAACGGGTGGGTGGCATCCGCCTGGAAGTGGCGCCGCAGGCAAGCTATGGTTTCTCCAGGTTTCGGGATTCCGATGGCCTGGATCGCTCCAGCCACTCGTTGGCGACCACCTTCACTTTCCACGGAGGCATTCGCCTAACGCCCAGCGCCGTCTATACGGAATTCGAACAGAACCGTCTGGTCCCCACTTCGGCTGAAGGTGCGGAACAGATCAACACCCGGATTGAAACCATGTCCGGCAAGACCGTTGGACGTGGTGCATACCTTGATTTTCGGATCGACCGCTCCCATTGGTCTATCACAACGCGTGGTGGAGCTTTTCGCTATCAGGCATCGGATTATCTGCCTCACGCTGAAGTGAACCTGGAATACCACCCGGGAAAAGCCGCTCGATTTCAATTGAATATCCGGCACTCCGACGCAGCGCCAGAGCTAAACACGATCGGCTCCGTTTTAGCGGGAATGACCGGCACTTCCGGCGAGATGCTCTATCAGCAATCGTGGCGGAACCGGTTTGCGCTGACGATGAGTGGTGGCATGACGCAATATGCGCCTCGGGAAAACATTGTGCCGGCAGACAGCCGATTGCTACGTGGAATGGCTCGTCTGGACTTTCGTCCATCGCGCAACTTTTCCATCGGATATGTCGGTCGAGTGAATCATTATGACCGGCATAGCCCGTTGTATTTTAGCCCCGATGTGTACGATACGCATGGTCTGGCCTACCGCATTTCAGGCCACATCACGCCAGCTTTTGCTTTCAATATCGACGGCGAAGTGGCCCACAGCCGAATCCTGACGACCAGTCTCGAAACGGCAATTGCCGGGCGGCTTACCTGGCGCATTCGACCGAGTTTCGAACTTCGAGGCCTGTACCGGTATGGCAGATCGGTCAGGACAGCCTTCGGTTCAACCATTTACCGCAGCGAAGGTCTCGAAATGGGCATTGCCAAGGTTTTCTAGAAGAATAGGGGACACACTGTATGGTTGCTCGCTTATATCGCCCGTTTTTTGTGGTAGCTGTTTTGTCCGGTACTATCGCGATCGCGACCTGGATCTATTTCAATGTGGCGCTGAACAAAGCAGCGGCTCAAGCATTTTTTGTTCGCACTTCGAGCCTTGTCTTGCTGGTTCTGTTCTTTATTGTCGCTGCTCGATACGCCGTGCTGGCCTGGTTTGCGTACCTTCAACACATTGAGAACACGACCACCTCGGCGATGTCCGGAGATCTGCCGCTGGTGAGCATCATCGTGCCGGCGTACAACGAAGGCAAATTGATCGTGTCATCGGTGGAGTCATTACTCAAGCAGGACTATCCCCTGATGGAGATCGTCATTGTCGATGACGGATCTTCTGATGACACTTACGCTCGCGCAACGATGCTTGCTGGACAATACGGCGATCAGAAAATTCGCGTCGTCCATCAAGAAAACAGCGGCAAGGCGAACGCGTTGAATCACGGCATTCAGGCAGCGAAAGGCTCGCTCATTCTTTGTATGGATGGCGACTCGCTACTCGAGCCACAAACGGTTCGTATGGCCGTGAGGCATTTTGCTGATCCCGCCGTCGGCGCCGTTGCCGGAAACGTGAAGGTCATCAACAGAAGGAACTGCCTTACCCGGCTGCAAACGCTCGAATATATTGAGGGCATCAGCCTGGTAAGGACCGCACACGCGTTTTTCCGACGGGTGACCATTATCCCCGGTCCTATCGGTATCTTCAGAAAAGAGGTTCTCGAAAAACTGGGCGGCTATCGAGACGACACCTACGCCGAAGACTGCGAACTGACGCTGCGTATTCTAATGGCCGGCTGGAAAATCCAGTATGAAGAAAAGGCAATTGCCTGGACCGAAGCGCCGGAGACCTTGAAGGCCCTTTTTAATCAACGATACCGGTGGTCACGCGGAATCCTTCAGGCCATTCTCCGTCACAAATCCGAATTAGGAAAACCGTGGCGCCAATCGATGGACTGTGCCTTTCTCTGGATGCTGGTATTTGAGGCTTTCGCGTGGCCCGCAATGAACATCCTGGGTAATTTGTTGTTCATTCTCGTGGCCGCCTGGGTGGGTTTCCCACTGCTGATCGTCCTATGGTGGGCTCAGCTCACGATCCTCGACTTTGTCGCGGCGCTATTCTGCGTTGCCTTGGAAAAGGAAGATATTCGAATCGCTTGCTATTCCATTCTGTACCGGATGTTTTTCATACCGTTTCTTGATGTGATCAAAGTGTTTTCTTCAGTCGATGAGTTCTGCGGAGTCGGAATGGGATGGAGAAAACTCGAAAGGGTTGGCGCCATTAACGGCGCTTCACAACACATGGAGGCCACATGGAGCTAATTCCAATTCTTGCAACTATTATTGTCGTCACTACGATCGTGACGCTCATCTTCGCCTTGCTTTCTTACGTTGCGTACCGTGCTCGAGAGCGTCGAGCGCCGCGTCAGCAGCGCGATCTCAATGTGCCTGAATTTTTTAGGCGTTATCAACCTCCACGTTAAGGGGTTTATGCGAAACACGACCAAAATGCCGCCCGTCAGACGCTTTGGTTTTTACTTTGCGATGGCCATCATACTGGCCCTATCGCTCCAGTTGCTGATCTATTTGTTGCTGCTGGACAACACCATCGGACCGTTCTCGCTGGCGTCCTTGGGGGCGGACGTCCATACGAAATGGGACCGTACGGTTGGCCTTGTGGTCAGTCCTTCGACGGCGCGAATTGCCCCCTCCCACGTCATGGAGGTCGAACAGTGGGAAGCTTTCTTTCGAATCAACAATCTGCCTTTTCGACGGGTGGAGGAGCAGGATCTTGGCGATCAGGTACCGGATGTACTGGTGCTGCCAGACGTCGAATGTCTGTCGGATGCGAGTCTCCGAGCGCTCCAGCACCATCTGGATATTGGCGGTGGCATCATCGCATCCGGGCCAGTCGGTGTACGGGACGAGCAGGGAACTTGGCGGGGCTGGGAGTTCTTCACATTTCTAACCGGTACACGTGAACCTAAAATCGAAGCTTCCGGCAGTCCGGCTTTTGTTAGTTTCCGCGGCGATAGCATCTTTTCCGAGGCCCTACCCGCGGGTCATCGGCTTAGTCTCCTACCTCAGGATCTGACAATCGTCCGAGCCAACTCGCCGGACGCGTACTGGAGTGACTGGAAACTCAGGCCGATGGGTACTGGAATTTTGGATACGACACTAGCCACCCGCACCTATCATGGAACAGGGCGTGTTTTGTGGTTCGGGTTCAACCCAGCCCCAGCAAGTTTGATGGATCGTCCAGAACTTCTGCTTTCGTCTCTCCGCTGGACCAGCAAGCAGCCGATGGCTGTCAAAGGAAGCTGGCCGGAGGGAAAGGCCGCCGGCCTGGTTCTCGCACAAGAGCTTCAAGGCAATCCGCAGGATGCGGCTGGAGTCATCCGCTACTTGCAGGCCGAACGCGTTCCCTCAACCCTGTTGGTGGATGCAAAAGTAGCCCTTTCCGAAGAGGTGCGCTCCAGTAAATCCGTTGATTTTGCGTGGTTGAGTGATCGCAGTCGTTCGCTTACAACTCTTCCCGCGCCGTTGCAAACAGCGATCCTGGTGCTTGGCCGAAGAAGTGCGGAAAACATGATAGGGCGGCCGGTTTATGGAGGGGCTGTTCCGTACGGTCTGGTGACTTCGGAAACGCCCGAGGCACTCAATGCAGCAGGGTATCGGTACTATTTCGAGCGGCTCAATGTTACCAGCGCCGTACCAGAGCTCATCGAATTTCCGATCTCGCTTCTCTTTCCATTTCAAAAGAGTTACGTCGCCCGGATATTTGCCACGGGCGATAGCGACTTTCAGGCCATCGCCCATTTCGAGAAACCTGATGCAACTGATATAGCATTAGAGGATACATTCGTCAGCGACATGGATCGCCTCGTTTCCATTCGTGGTCTTTACACTCTGTATTTTCATACATATTTGCTCGGCTCGCCGGAGTACCAACGCACCCTTCATGCTGTGGTTCAAGACGCGAAGCGAAGAGACTTATGGTTAGCTGATGCTTCCGAGGTGACGGATTGGTGGATCGCTCGACATAACGTCGAAGTGGATTTGGAACAGGTTGGACCGCGGCGTTTCCGCCTGGGCATCACAAATCGCGGAGACCGTAATCTCAAAGGTTTTTCCGTTAGACTATACTTGCCGTTTACTCCATCCGATGTCGATTTGGAACCCGCGTTACTACAGCTAGACCGCGCTACCTCGCTCCGGGTTCCCAACGAAGATGCCATTGACGTGCTATTTCCCAACCTCAAGGGACAAACGCACTACCCACTAATGATCCGAATGGACTAGCCCTTTCTGGAGAAAAGGACTCTGCTTCCATACGTTTCGTGCCACCACAGAAGAGGGATTTTGACTTGCTGCACTCTCTTGTAAGCTGCGCTCCATGGGGTGTGCAGCATGATAATGAACGATCTTCTGATAGCGGTTTCGCAACAGAGTCTCTTCCTCGCAGAAGCTCGCATTCGCGGTTGTGCAGCGTGCAGCAAACGCGCAAACATTCTCTTCGAGCGGATCCTGGACGAAGTAACAGGGCGCGGCGCGCGCACTTCATATGTGTTGCCGTCTCCTGCCCTTTGTCCGGCCTGCGACGCTCCCATCACCGAGACCACTTTGGTGGAAGTACGTTCTCGCCGATACCGCTGACTAGACGAAAGTCCTGATCGCCATTCCGAGCCTAGTGCCAGTTCGATGGCTTGTCTTTCCAAAGGCCTAGGGCGACTCCGCTGGATCTTTTTGTGCCGGATTTCATGGCATCTTTGATGAGCCATTAGAAAATTCTGGGCACCTTCTGCCAGGTCCGTTTATACCTTTGGACTATTCCAAAGATACTAGCCCCAACCGTACATTTGCCTTGCACGACACAAACTAACGGACTACGCCCCCGGACCACAGTCTTGGATTCGTCCTATAGAATCCAGCTTTAAATCCCGGCATACCAGTGGATTTGCCGAGGGTGTCGAGTTCAACGGATGGTGGAGTCCATGAAAGAGCTCGCATGAGTAGTATAAAATTCGCGCAAGAAGCACATATCAACAAACACTTTCCTGTACCGGATACGCAGCCTGTACAGGTTGGCCCGGGCAACACTTATTCGTTATCTGCTGCTCCCTCGCTGGAGGCCTCAGAGGATCGAAAGGTGGAACGCATCCTTGCCACGGCTCGGACACTTTTAGCTGTGTCCCTGCTCGTCGCGATGTATCTCGGCCCTGTCGAGTCGGGTCTCACTTACCTGAGCTGGGTGTTACTTCCTGCATATTGTGCCTACAGCATTTTCATGTTGGCTGTGCAGCGATTGACCGAAGTGCCGGTTCGGATAATGCGTCTTGCCAGCCATATCGGCGACATCGTATGGGCCGGGGCGTTGACGCTCATCTTTTCGGGAACCGTCTACAGTCCCTTCGTCGTCTTCTTGATCTTTCCACTACTGGCAGCCGCCATGCGGTGGGGCTTCCGGGCGACGCTCACGACGACCGCTATCACCATTGCCGTCTTATTCGTCGTGCTCTGGATTACACCCGCTGTCTTTGTTCAGCACCAAGTAAACGCCGCCGAACAGAACAAGTTTTGGATCGGCTCTATTTCTTTATCGATTTTGGGGTTCCTTTTAGCCTATCTCGGCGACCATGAAAAGCGGCTTCGCGTTGAAGCAACGGATGCCGCGCGCATTGCCGACCAGACCCATCAGGCAACCACTCCAAATGACACCATCGCGGTGGTCTTCGACGAATTGTTCCAAGGGTTTGCACCTGCTCAGCTTCAGTTGGCGATTCACGAGATTCCTACTGGACGGATTCACGTCTGGGAATCGAGCATGGCGGCAACGGGGCGCCGGGGAAAGCTCCTCTGGAGAGATTTGGACTTTTCTCACCGAGAGGACTTGCTCTTTCAAGATGCCCGGTACCATCTTTTCGGTATCCGATTAGTTGGATCCGGCGATGGGTTGTTCGACATCCACGCCTTCGATGTCGCTGGCGCACCGATAACTAAACCTCACTACAAACTCGACAACGAGTCGTTTCCAGAGCGCTTTCGATCATTCGTATCTGTGCCCCTCGTGTTCGGCAGTGAATGGGAAATCCGCTTGTTCCTGTGGGACCCTCTTCAGGGAAAGGTGAACCGCAATACCTTGCGGGCCGTGACGGATTCCACCAATCGCCTGGCGTCGACGATTTTCGCGGCGGCGCTCCAGCAACATCTGAGAAGCCGCGCCACGGCTGAAGAACGTTCTCGAGTCGCACGCGAACTTCACGACGGGATCATGCAATCGATGGTAGGTCTGGATATGAAGATGGAAGTCGTGAAGAAGATTTGTACACGCGAGTCCTATCCCATTCTCAAGGAAGTCACCTCCATCCAACAGGTACTTCGCAGTGAAATACTTAGCCTTCGGGAGCTGATCCAGCACAGCCGGCACCTGGATATTGGACCGACTCAGTTAGTGCCCTTTCTTTCCGAGACCGTCAGCCGATTCCAGAGGGAATCGACTATCGTCGCGCGATTCATTTGTGAACTGGAAGAAGCGCATCTGCCGGCATCCACCTGCTACGAAGTTGCACGCATTGTCCAGGAGGCCCTCACGAACGTGCGCAAGCATAGTGGGGCCACGAACGTCATCGTGCGTTTTGCTCAGCACCTCGACCAATGGGTACTGGTGATTACGGACGACGGCAGAGGCTTCGATTTTGTTGGACGTTACACGCTGGCCGACCTGGATGCGGCCCGCAAAGGTCCAGCAGTGATTAGGGAGCGCCTGCGATCGATCGGCGGTGACATGATCATTGAATCCGCCCCGAACAGAGGCGCCCGTATCGAGATTACGTTTCCCACGGAGGGTAAATGACGATCAACAGGAATTTGATCCGTATACTCATTGCCGATGACCATCCCATGTTTCGCGATGGTCTTCGCGCAATGCTTCAGGAGAGCGAAAATTTTGAAATAGTTGGGGAAGCCGCCAATGGAAGTGAGGCCTTGACCCTAACACGCCAGTCCATGCCCGATGTGCTTCTGCTGGACGTGTCCATGCCAGTAATGACGGGATTTGATGTGTTGCGGGAGCTGGCACCGCTCATGCATAACGTCCGATGTATTCTCCTTACGGCCGGCATTGATAGGGCTCAGACTATTCTTGCGCTGCAGTTAGGGGCAAAAGGCGTCGTCTCGAAAGACTCGGCGTCGGAGATCTTGTTTAAAAGCATCCATTGCGTCATGGACGATCAGATATGGGTCAGCCGGGATTTTGTTCCTGATCTGGTGGGCAAATTGAAAACGGCGACCCTGAGTTCCGCTCTTGAAGTGGGTGGAACTGGCCTCGTAAAGCCGAGCTTTAACGAACTCCTGACGGTAGTTCCCGAAAAAGCCTCTCCGGCGGCGGAAACGCCACGCTCGTCTGGGAACGGAGCGAACGCTGGGAAATTTGGATTAACGGTCCGAGAACGCGAAATTGTAACTGCGATCGTGGACGGGCAAAGCAACCGCGACATTGCGATAACGTACGGGATCAGCGAATACACCGTAAAGCACCATCTCACCCGTATTTTCGACAAAGTCGGCGTATTCAGTCGGCTCGAATTGGCCATGTTTGCAATTCATCATGAGCTGTCCAGTCAGGTCCGTGCTACTACTACTGGGCCGCAGAGTTGAAACCCGGTCCCGGCTTTATGAACGTCTTTAATATAAGGATGGCCCGAAGGAGCCGGTTTCTCGTTTGGACGTATATACTTAGATGCCATATGGCACTTAGGTGCTATGATATTGAATGTTCTGGCTAGGTGCTATATACCTTCTGGCGATTCACAGGGCACCCTGAATTCGAGTTTCATACAGAAGCAATTAAACGACTGCACCCCACGAGCTAAGGAGGCTTCAATGAAAGCAAAGGCCAATGCAGCTTGCATCAGCCTGATGAGGAAAGATTTCGACGGACTCAGATATTTTGAGCCATGTAATTTTCACGTCCTGGCAACGAGCCAATTCCGGCTGAGGGGTGTATAGCAGTGTCCAAAACACAAGACATTCAAATACTTATAGCGGATGACCACTCGATCTTCAGAGATGGTCTGCGCAAACTACTTGAGGCCGAGGGCGGGTTCATCGTCGTCGGCGAGGCCACTAACGGCGAAGAAGCCCTAAATCTGGTTCGAGAACTCCGGCCAGACGTTCTACTGTTGGATATTTCCATGCCTCGGCTGAACGGTCTCGAGGTTCTGAGGAGATTGCCGAAGAGTACATCTTCGCTTCACACTATTTTGTTAACCGCTTCCATCGAGAAGTCTGAGATTGTCGAGGCTCTTCTTCTGGGGGCGCGCGGCATTGTGCCTAAACAGTCGGCATCGCAGATGTTGTTTAAGAGCATTCGATCGGTGATGGCGGGCGAGTTTTGGGTGAGCCGCGATATGGTGTCCGATCTGGTCGAGACATTGCGTGGACCGGCCATGGCTGGTCCGGGGGCCTCGAAGACTTTTGGCCTTACCCGCCGTGAGCTTGAGGTCATCGCAGCAGTCGTCGATGGCCAAGTGAACAAAGACATCGCCCAAACGTTCCACATCAGCGAATATACCGTCAAGCATCACCTGACACGAATTTTCGACAAACTCGGAGTATCCAATCGCGTTGAGTTAGCGATGTTCGCCATCAACCACGACCTGATCAAACAGATGGACGACAACAGGGTTGAAGAACATTCCGCGTCCTCGCCGGAAACGAAGCGCTAACTATAGGCTAGCGGGTAATTCCTACTCCTATTTTTCGAAATCGATGAGAGATTCGAACTGCACGAGCGGTGACCCGATGGGTTACCGCTCGTGCTCAGGCTTGATCCCAGCACCTTTGCCGACTACCAACTCTTCTTCTTTCGCAATATGATTGACCTGGGCTTGCTCGCCGGTCTCCTGGTCGAACTAGCAACTGGACCAAGAGCAAAAAGGTAGAATTTACTCATGAATCTACTGATGGTGTCTCCGTTTTTTCCGAGCCCCTCGTCCGGAGCACGCACTCGTGTTTACCATCTCCTCAAAGCATTGGCCCGGGAATATAGCGTTTCACTGGTAGTGTTAACTGCCGATGCGCATGAAGCGGAAGATGGTGTGCCTGAAGGGATGAAACTGAAGCGGTTTCTGAAGGTACCGTGGCCCACTTTCCCGCCTAAACGGGTACAGCAGGCGCTAGGCATAATACGTGGAAGGTCCGGTTTACTGGATTCCTATCGTGTAAAAACGGTACAGCACGTACTCGACGATCTTGTTGCGAGGGACCATTATGAAGTGGCTCTCTTTGAAAGTGCCTTCATGGCAGGCTATCGGCTCCCTCAGGATACCCGGGTCATTATCGACGAGCATAACATCGAATATGAGTTGCTTTATCGTACCTACCAGCGCGAAAACTCGCTCGTCCGCAAATGGTATAACTGGTGGGAAAGTCGTCAAATTAAGCCCGTTGAGTTAGAGCGTTGCGGCAATGCCCATGGGGTGCTCGTGACAAGCGAGCGAGAAGCCGTGCTCTTGAAAGCTCTCTTACCAGATAGCATGATCGCCGTTGTTCCCAATGGAGTCGATACCGAGGCTTTTCAGTGGGCCAGTCAAGAGCAACTTCCAGACCGCATTATCTTTACGGGCGCGATGAGTTATTGTCCCAACGTTAATGCCGTACTCTATTTCGCAAAGGAATGCTGGCCGCTCATTCGTTCGAAAGTTCCTACCGCGACTTGGCAAATTGTCGGCCGAGATCCGCCACCTGTGGTCCAGGCTTTGGCGAAGCTGCCGGGTGTCTCTGTCACCGGACCTGTTCCTGATGTGAAACCTTACCTTGCCGTTGCGACCGTAGCCATTGCCCCTCTGCTCATCGGGAGCGGCACGCGCCTCAAAATTCTTGAGGCATTCGCCATGGGCAAAGCGGTGGTATCAACCAGCCTGGGATGCGAGGGTCTTGCCGTCGTATCGGGCCAACACTTAATCGTGGCAGATCAACCAGAGGTGTTTGCACGATCTGTCGTTGACCTGCTGCAAAATGCGGAGCAAAGAATGGCACTGGGAATTGCAGGCCGGGCTCTTGCCGAAACTTACAGCTGGCAACGATGTGGTGACGATGTCATACGTGCGGTAGAGAAAATCATAAGGTGAGCCTTGAAGTTATCCCACAATTTCGATTGTGCGTTGGAATATGAATAGACTGCGCAAAGTGATACGGAGTACCGTTATTTCGCTCCTAGGTCAGGGCGTAACCTGGACATCGACCCTGATTTTGACCATCGCCTATGGACGCTTCCTGGGCCCTGTCAAATTCGGAGAACTCTATTTCGCCATCACCTTTGTTGCTCTTATTGGCTTTCCTATTGACGCTGGTTTTAACCAACAGCTCACGCGTGATGTGGCGCAGCAGCCATCAAAAGCTCTGCAGTATGTCACTAATATTCTCTGCTTCAAAGTCGTCCTCTGGGTTGTCTTATATGGATGCGCTCTCCTGCTCTGCAGGTTGCTCGGCTATTCGACTGAAGTCTGTACACTGGTCACGATTTGTGGAATCACTCTTCTGATAAGTTCGATTGCCAATCTCATGAGTGCGTTGCATTACGCCTTTGAAAGAGTGGTGTTTCCAGTCGTTGGCAACATTCTGGAGAAGGGCTTAGGGGGGCTGATCGGAGTTGTCCTGCTCGCTAAAGGCGCAAGCATCCAGGTCATGGCACTTGTGCTGCTCGGCGGCGCTTGCGCGAACATGCTCTGGCAATCCGCCTGGCTTCTGCGTCTGGTGGGTATTCCCTGTACTTTTGACATTCCCCTCGCACGAAAGTTGCTGCGGACGAGCATTCCCTTCATCCTTTATGGTGGGCTGGCAGTGATCTATTACCGTATTGACACTGTCCTGCTCTCTTTGATGACAAGTACCGCTGCCGTAGGTTGGTACGGAGCCGCATACCGCATCTTCGATACGCTGGTATTTTTACCTAGCCTCGTCATCAACGCAATTATGTATCCCGTTTTCTCGAAGCTCTCTGCGCATTCTCAGACGGAGCTGAAGACGCCGGTAGAGAAGTCTTTGAACTTTTTGCTCTTCTGCTGTATTCCGATTTCTACCGGTTTGCTTGTGGCAGCTCCGAAGGTGGTTGGTTTTCTCTATCACCGATCAGACTTCGTCAACGCCATTCCCGTGATGCAATACCTTGCACCTGGCTTGCTCTTTCTCTACATCAACAGCGTGCTGACTTCTGTGCTGATCAGCACAGGGCGAGAGAAGAAAATTACAGTCATGGCCGGGATCGCGCTGTTGTTTAATCTGGGACTCAATCTGCTCCTCATTCCTCTGTTTCAACAGATAGGCGCCGCCATTGTGACCTCATTGACAGAATTATTGTTGATGATTACTGCACTGATGTTCATTCCTCGTTCTCTGTGGCCAATCGGAAGTGTAAAAGTAGGATTTAAGTCTATCCTGGCTGGTCTAGTAATGGGACTGGTAGTCTGGTTCCAGCAGGAGAAGACTCTTCTGGCTATTTTGCCGGTGGCTGCGCTTGTCTATTTTGGTACGGCGACCCTACTTGGTACGATTCCACGTGATGATGTCAGAGCATTTTGTAATTCCATACCTCTATTCGGCATAGAAGAGGAAACACCAAGGCTGGCGTTGGGACAAGACACTGCCGTGGTTCAGCGTGAAGTGGAGTGAGACGCCAACTTCCCACGCTGATCTGCCAATCAAGACGTTCTTGGCCGACTGAACACATTTTCACGCGGCCTCGAAATATCTGCTAGCAGCTACCGATGTTCTCCAGAACACTTCGATGCTTTGTTCGGCGCATCTACCAAGCTCGCGCGAGAATTCTCCAGGCTTGAGCCATCGTTCCAGTACTAAGCCGTTCCGACAATCGGCTGTATAGTTGAACTCCCCATCCGCGGCGACGCGTCCCAGTAGCTCGACACACTCGAGCCCCTCCGGCTTGAACTCAGGAAGATTCACCTCAAACGACAGGTATGGGACAGGACGATGCATACCCCGCAAGATGCTCGGTTCATGGCCCTCGGCATCAATCTTGACAAAGAAAGGGAGGCCGTGCTCCGCGATTAGCTCGTCCAGCGTGATCGTCTCGACCTTTTTCTTTTGCGCAAAATCGAGGCGCTGCCCAAAACGGCTCTCATCGCCCCTCAACGTCTCGACCCATTTCTGACTCAGAGTGTTCTGCGCACATCCAGGGGCATCGATCCACATAGTTACAACCGTCTTTCTGTCACTCACTGCTTTGTCAACGATGATCACGGGCTTTCTGCGTAATCGGTACTCCAGGAACCTTTGCTTTAGAACCACCTGGTTGGCCTCATCCGGATCGACCGCCACCACGCTGGCCCCTAATCTCAGGAAGATATCAGTCTTCCTTCCCTGGTTTGCCCCAACATCAAAGATCAAGTCTCTTTTCCGAAATCCTGTGAGAAGATTGCGGTAGAACTCAACCTCCCTAGATCTATCGTCGATGAATTGCCTATTTGCCATCCGCCAATAAAGATCATATGTAATCGATCCCTTCAACCGCTGATAGAGACCAACTCGTCTGAGTAACGTTTGAATGTGCGGCTTAAGTGCTTGCATGGTTAACCTTTCGTTGTCGGCCAGCGCTAGACGGCACAAAGCATCTTCCCGGACGCTCCGGCCGCCTCGCTCTCGGCGCCGACGCGATCGTGACGACGCTGGCCGTTATCTCAAGAAAGTCTATTTTTTATAGTTTGTCCCAACATCAGAGATCAAGTCTCTTTCCCGAAATCCCGTAAGAAGATTGCGGCAGAACTCAATCTCTCTGACCTAACTATACTTGAAATCTTCCCGCTCTCCGCGGTCAGTCTTGAGCAATCAGCGGAGGCAATGAGACTTTGGTTTTCTGGCTGAAAGCGGATCGTTGACTCGCATGGAGCGGCGCACGTCCCGGCGAAACAAGAAACCGCAGTGCCGCCGGACCAATCAGGGGAAGCGAAGGCAACCGCGCGCTTCACTCTAGTCGGCTTGGCCCGAGAAGAAACACAACGTGGTCGGTCTGCGACAGCGCGAAATCTTGCGCAACCAAGATCCGGATGGCCGAGCTGATAGCTGACCTTGGACTACAGCGCCGACATTGTATTGCCGACTACCGACGGACGGGATATCCGGTTTCGCCGCATCACCTCACCCAGCCCCGCCAACAACTGTGGGTTCGATCAACTGGGCCTCACCCGTACCTGAACGTTTAACCCACACGATCCACATTTCCGCTCACCCCCGCGAAACAAAGTTGGTGGAAGAAAAACACACTTCGTTGAGGGGAACATGCACTTGGCGCGTAAAACAGCCCCAAAACGTCACCTTCTGTGCCGTTTTTTGGCAGTCGTTTTCTGGTTTTTCCCTCCTCAAGCCTTGGCAGGACTTTTGCCAAAGGCAGTCGGCTGCAACCGTGTTCTGAGCAAACAGCCGGTGAGCTGAATCCTCCTATGGGAGTCACGGTAGCGGGCAAGATGCCCAACGCGAATTCGACTTTTCAGAGGAGGACCCTGCCATGAAGATCCGTTTCCCGAGTGCGAACATCTCTGCCCTACTTCTTTCGACCGCATTAATGATCGCTGTTGCATTACCTCTGCAAAGCCAGACGGCAGACTCGTACGTGCCTGCGCTGCAGGCCAGTGATGGTGCCGATCTGGGAATCGCGTTGGTGAATCCTACCTTGACGGAAGCCAAAGTGACGCTGACCGCGCGAAGTTACAGCGGGGCGATCATTCAGAGCGACGGTATCACCAATCCCGTCTCCCTGACTCTACCAGCGTCGGGTCAGATCGCATTACGAGCTCCGGAATTATTTGGGACGGGTATTTCTGGGCAGGCCGGCTGGGTGGAGATATCGGCTTCAACACCGGCTGTCAAAGGTTTCTTTTTGGCCTTCGATTCGGGGTTGAGCTTTATTGACGGAGCCGAATTCGCCAGACCCGCCAGGCGATTGGTTTTTCCAAAAGTGTCTGCCGCCGGCGACTCGCCGACCGAACTGAGTCTGGTCAACACCGCGTCCCAAGACATGCAGGGAACCCTCTCGCTCTACAGGAACGATGGACAGTTGTTCGCCACCCGGCGCATTCTCATTCCCGCGTTGTCCGGCTTTACGAGCTCGATCGACGAACTGGCGCCTTCGGCCACGGGTTTTGCAGGCTACGCCGTCGTGGACTCGGGACTCAGCGCCGACTCCAGCATGTCCGAGAGTCTGATCGGCTTTGAGACCTACCGGAATCGTTCCGACATCGCCTTGATCCGCGCGTTTCCCGAGTCGGCTCGGCTGAGAACCGGATTTCTGGCTCACCTGGCCAGTCAGGGTGGATATTTGACCACATTGACGCTGGTCAACTTCAGCAACGACTCCCAGGTTTTGCGAATTACCGCCGACGGGCTCCAAGTCGGCGGCAGTCCACGGACTCCATCGTCGGTGACCGTCGAGCGGACGCTGGCGCCGAACGCACGGTTGGAGGAACGTGTGGATCAGATGTTCAACCTGTCGGGAGAGGCGCTCATTGACGGTTATATCCGTTTTGAGACCCAGACGGATACGCCTGGCGTGATCGCCTTTCTGGATTATGGAACCACGGATGGAATCGTGTTATCCGCCGTCGAAGCTCAAGGCGAAGGTTATTCGAATTTGTTTTTCTCGCACGTGGCCGAAGGAGCGGGCTATTACACCGGCCTGGCCCTTCTGAATCCGAACAGTGAACCCTCGATCGTCACGCTGGATACCTTCGATGCCGGTGGCGTTCGCACGGGATCGACGATCGTGAATTTGGACTCCGGGGAACGAAAAGCCCGCTTGCTCAGCGAATTCCTGCAGCGCCAGGTCGACCAGTTGGGCGGTTATATTCGCCTCACGGCGACACGTCCCATCTTTGCCTTCGAGCTTTTCGGGTCGCGGGACTCGCTCAAGTTTCTGGCCAGCGTGCCCGCTCAAGGCGAGGGCTTGAAACCGCAAGCTAGCGGACGCATGGTCGACGCCTCTCAAGGAGCGAACGTCATTTCCAGCGACGGTTCGAC
>WNGH01015011.1_pt1 | contig 16024 bp, 14 predicted proteins | sample 5400631 | NCBI WGS metagenome assembly WNGH01 (sample SAMN13153373, study PRJNA577476) | soil metagenome | isolation source: 115 cm soil or saprolite under Garry oak tree replicate 1 | place: USA:California | collected 2016-06-15
GCAAGCTGGATTATCGGTGTTGTTCCGGCTTGGAGTTCACCCAGCGTCTCGCCAGTGGAGGATAGGAAGAAGATTTTCCCGCTGGCTCCGGCCGCTATCATTTCGCCGTCTGGTGTGGTCGCCACGGCGTTGAGCGGGCTTGGCAGGTTGTGCACGGACACACCATCGCCGGCAACTTGCCAAGCGTGAATCGTACCATCGTAACCGCCGCCGATAATCTGACTGCCATCGGCCGAGAACGCTACGCCATTGACGTTCTGCGCATTGCCTTCCAACACCCGTGGCGGTCCGCCTGCGAGCGGCCACAGCCGGACAGTGCGATCCCATGACGCAGATGCCAGCGTCTTGCCGTCTGGCGAAACGGCGAGAGCGACGATTGGCCCGGTATGGCCGTCAAGCACCCGATCGGGCGCCTGTTGTCCCGGCGTCCAGATAGCAATGTGCGTGTCGCCGCCCGCGGTCACGATCCGACCGTCCTTGAGCCACGCGACCGCATTCACCGGGCCATCGTGAAAACGCATGACTTGTTCGGCAACATTGCGCGAAAGCGACCAGCGAATTGCCGATGTATCGAAACTGCCCGAGACCACATGCGTCCCGTCTGACGAGATCGCGAGCGCTCGCACCGGCCCGCCATGACCGCGCAATTGAGCGTGAATGGGCTGCAGGCCGGCGGCCGATACCGCCATCACAAATCCGCACAGCAGCAAGTTGCGGCTCGATTTGAGCCGAGTAACGTTCATCTGGCAGGCATATTAACGCATAACGCCGAAGCTGGGTCAGGGCATCCAGAACGGCTTAACGGCGTCAAAATCCCGCCTGCACGGTTCGAGGCCGATATCTTGCAAGCTTCTATCACTCAAGCCCTCCAGTTTGGCGCCGGCATAATGCCGCCTCAAGCTTAGAAAGCAGAGCGTAATCAATTTTGAAAACCGCGAAATGCCGAGGGGGAAGATGGTCATGGCACATCTCCATCTTTCTCACCCGATGAACTCTAGTGGGGGCATGCAAGAACTGCTGTGACCCAAGGCACAGTGCAGTTGAAGAGCGCAGGGAAGGGCGCTTCCCGGTCAAGCTGCGCAACGAGGCACCTGTCCGACCGACGCGGGGAAAAAATAAGCCCGCGCTTACGCCAGGATGAAAGTGTCAGCCACCGCGGCGGAAAACACCATCGAACCGGAACGAATAGCCGAGGCCGAAGACATAAGAGGGCGCATCGCGATCGAGCCCGACACCGATGTGGAAATCGATCTGCTGATTTTTGTCGATGCGATAACCTGCGCCGGAATTGAACAGCTGATTATTGCGGCCACTGGCCGGGAAAGTGCCGACATATTCGGCGAACAGAAAGGCGCGCTCGGCAATCTCCTTCTCGATCACGAAAGTCGTCTGATAGGTAAACTTGACCGTCGATGCGGGCGAAAAGAAATTCGTTTCCATGCCGGTGATCGCCCAGCCGCCGCCAAGGTCGAGTGACCATGGAATTTGCAGATAGGGCTGCACGCCTGGACCCGACACGGCGCTTGCTCCACTGGGCAATGCGGCTCCGGCCGTAATGGAGAGGTCGAACTTGCTTTGCGGCGAATTGAGCTGCCATTTTACCGCCGGCGCCACATCGCTAAATCCGGAGACGCCGCCGCGCAATGTCGTGAAATAATTCGGCAGATCGACGAGGACTTCCAAGCAAGGCGCGATGCCGAGCCGCCAGCGGCTATTGGTGCCGCTCAGCGCTTGCGCTGCATCCTTTCGCTGCAGGTCGATACCGTTCTCATTCTGTAAGCTGCCGACCGGGACCACGATTGAGGAATTGGTGATATCCGGCCGGTCGGTTTCGATAGGGGTGCTGGGGTCAGGGCACTCGCGCGCAACCGCAGTAGATTCGAAAGCCGCCAGTGATCCGCCGACCAGCGCGATCAATGCGAGCACTCGTATCAAGGCTCTAACGGCGGCGGATCGCATCATTTCTATTATTCCGGTTTCGCGAAGCAAACACGATTCCGCGGCGCAGTCATTTATTCCTGGAAGCGGCACGGGACTGGCGCAGGCAGAGCGGCAGGATATGCGGTGAGCTGCTTGAGGCGCGATCCGTTCACCACAGTTATCTGGCTCGCCAGGATGTTCAGCGGCCGAGTGTCCACCTGTTGTGCGCGATCCCGCGGCATTCAATCGATCTGTGCACCCGACGCCTTGATGATTGGCGCCCACTTGGCGAGCTCTGCTTTGACGAATTCGGCTGTCGTCTCCGGCGTGCTGCCCGGCGTTGGATCGATGCCGGCCTTTTCCAGCGCGGAAGAAACCGCCGGATCGGCCAGCGCCTTGTTGATGGCAGCGTTGAGCTTATCGACAATTGGCTTCGGCGTGCCGGCCGGCGCTAGCAGCGTGTTCCAGGTGTAGCATTCGTATCCCGTAAGACCCTGCTCCTGCAGAGTTGGCAGATCCGGCATCGCGGCAACCCGCTTGGCCATGCCGGCGCCGAGCGCGCGGAGCTTGCCCGATTTTGCCAAGGGCAGCGCCGTCGGCGTCGCATCAAATGCCATGGTGATCTGACCGCCCATCAGATCAGTGTCCATCGGCGCCGAACCTTTATAAGGAACGTGGGTGATGTCGAGACCTCCGGCCAATGATTTGAATTCCTCCCCGCACAGATGAAGAATTGAACCAAGACCCGATGAGCCGTAGTTGTATTTGCCGGGACTGGCCTTGATGAGATTGACTAGGCTCTTCACGTCGGTCGCCGGAATGGAAGGATGCACGAGCAATAGCGTCGGTGTGACGCCGACTCGGCCCAAGGGCGCAAAATCGCGCACCGCGTCGTAAGGTAGGTGCTTGTAGAGCCCAGGATTGATGGCGTTGGTGGACACTGTCGCCATCAATATGGTGTAGCCGTCGGGTGAAGCTTTGGCGACCGCTTCCGCTCCGATATTGCCGCCGGCGCCAGTTTTATTTTCCACGACGAACTGCCGGCCCAGCAGTTCGCCCATTTTTGCTCCCATGACTCGTCCGACAATATCGGTCGGGCCGCCGGCAGAGAATGGAATGATCATCTGAATTGGGCGTGAGGGAAAATCGTCGCGCGCACGGACGTCGCTGCTTGTGAATGCCAACGTCAAGACAACGCCGGCAACCCCCTGAACTGCGGTCCGCCTGATCAGTCGCTCCAACCTTTTGCCGCTGGCGCGCAGATCTTTGCCCATGACATCTCCTCCCATTTACGAATAAGGGTAACATTATCGGGAGAGAAGTCTCTCGCCAAAGCGAATTATGATAGTGCGACCATTTACAACGGCGGTTCGAGTCCGCCTTCTTTCTTGCTGGCAATCCACGCCTCATCCAAATCAAGCTCGCGTTCTATGCGTCGGCGCGCTTCATCGGTGATTTGGCCGTTTTGTAACAGACGGTAAATGTAGTCGCGTTCGGCCGCGATCAAATCCGATCTTATGTCGGCGGCGGTTGAGGCGGGATCGACACCCTCCGAGACTGGTCTCGGCAAGCGACCGAAACGATAATCATGACGCGCGCGTAAGATTGCCAAGGCTTCAGCTGAAATTTCGCCCTCGGCGGCAAGCTTTTCTAGCCTGCTTTGCGCCAGCTTTAGCGCCTCAGTTCGTGCGGCAAGCTCGGCATTGTGCTCGCGCTCACGCTCCTCGGCGGCATGGTTCGTCAAGCCCAACCAGCGCACAGTTCGTGGCAGAAGCAGTCCCTGACCAACCAGCGTAACGACAATGAGACCAAAGGTGATGTAGAGAATAAGGTCGCGGTCCGGAAATGGCGCGCCCGAGGCGGTAGTCAGCGGAATCGCTAGCGCTGCGGCAAGCGAGACGACCCCACGTACGCCGACAAAGGCAAGAAAAAACACCCATTGCCACGGCGGAAGCGGATCTCGGCGCGCCACTGCGGAGCTCAGCCAACGTGGCAGGTATGTCGCCGGATAGACCCAAATAAATCGCGCGACCACCACGACCAGCACTGTGAGCAGGGCGGCAAGTATCGGTTGGTGCAGAAAGCTGAGATCGGTACGTTCCATGAGGGTGCGAATCTGCAGCCCCGTCACCAAGAAGACGAAACCTTCGAGCAAATAAACAAGTAAATCCCAAAAGAAGATTCCTTGTAGCCGCGTCGCCGCCGGGATGAGTAGCGGGCCGTTCCAGCTCACGAACAGGCCGGCGGCGATCGTCGCGAGCACGCCCGAACCGCCGATGTGAGCCGGCAACAGGAAGGCGACGTAGGGCGTCATCAACGAAAGCGTGATCTCAACCCGGGGATCGCGAACCCAGCGGCGCAGCTGGAGACTTAACCAACCGACGGCAATTCCATAGGCGATTTCGCCCACCACGATCAGGACAAAAGTACCGGCGGCCTTCCAGAAGGAAAATGCGCCGGTGCTCACCGCGATAACGGCGAAGCGGTAAAGGATCAGAGCGGTTGCGTCGTTCGCGACACCTTCTCCGTCAAGCACCACAATAATTCGTCGCGGAATCCCGAGCTGACGGACAATTGCGAGGGGCGCCACTGCGTCGGGCGGAGCAACAATGGCTCCGAGCACAAACGCGACAGCAAGCGGCATCCCGAGCAGCCAATGGCTCGTGACCGCCACGGCGCAGGTGGTGAAGACGACGCATCCCAATGCAAGAAGCGCGATCGGACGGAGGTTGAAACGAAATTCGCGCCAGCTCATTGCCACGCCAGCCGAATAAATCAGCGGCGGCAAGATCACTAACAAGACCAATTCCGGCGCAAGTTCGATGCGTGGAAGTCCAGGCGTCAGCGCGAGTCCAATGCCGGCAATAACCAGAAGAATCGTGGGGGCAACATTAACCCGTCGTGCGACCACAGCCACCACGACCATGACCGCTAATAGGAGGAGCAGAGTCTGGATAGTGCTCGCCATTGGTCAGATGATCATGTTGCCAGCAGCTATGTCTTGCGACGGATATGACGGATATCAAGTCTTAATCTAGCCAATCCAGCGTTTTGAAGTATCAAGGTCGATAAGCTAATGCTGGAACCAGCGCTCAATGCTCCAGAAGCGCGACCGTGCCGAGACCGCCGTCCTTCTTTGACTGCGTGGCTTAGGATCCGTGCGCCGGTGGCGGCGAACGGACTGAGCGCCTTTATTATCGCGCGACAGGGGGACGACCGATACGTTTGTTTCGTGCATGCCCAATTGTCCGCGAATCGACAGACAGCTTCGACCGCCAGCACAATTTTGGACGGATCAATCGCGCGACAGCTTATCAATTGTAATCGGCAGATCGCGAACGCGCTTGCCGGTGGCGTGATAGACCGCATTAGCGATCGCTGCGGCGGTGCCCACGATGCCAATTTCACCGACGCCTTTGACGCCGAGCGGGTTGATCTCGTCGTCTTTCTCGTTGACGAAGATCACGTCGATGGCATGCACGTCGGCATTCACGGGTACATGATAGTCAGCGAGATTATGAGTGATGAAGCGGCCGAATCGGTTGTCGGTTAGCGTCTCTTCGTGCAGCGCCATGCCGATGCCGCCGACCACGGCGCCGAGAATCTGGCTCGCAGCAAGCTTGGGATTAAGAATGCGGCCAGCTGCCACGGCGTTCACGATGCGCGTTACACGGATGACCCCGATCTGCTCGTCGACCTTGATCTCGGCGAAAACCGCGGAATGCGTGTAGTGAGAGTATTTGCTTTTCTCATTCGGTTCGGCGCTAGCCTCCTTTTCAATGCGGTCGATATTGCCGGCGCGCATGGCGTCGGCGAGAGATACCTCGACATTTTTGCTTTTATGTCGAATTCCGTCCTCCGCAAATGCCACGTCTTCGAGTTTTGCGCCGGCGAGCGGCGACCGCGGGACTCTCTGCGCGAGTCGAAGCAGTTCCTTCTGCACCTCGCAGCATGCAGCCTGAATGGCGCAGCCGACCGATGATGTTGTAAAGGATCCGCCTTCAACCGGCGCATCCGGCAGCGCAGAATCCCCCAGCTTTGCCGTCACGTGCTCGATGGGCACGCCGAGCATGTCGGCGGCGATCTGGGTCATCATGGTGTAGGTCCCGGGCCCGATATCGGCGGTCGCGCTACTGATTTCGACGCTGCCGTTAGCGGTCAACACCGCTTTGGCGCTTGCCTTCATCTGCATCGCTTCCCAGATGCCGGTCGCCATGCCCCAGCCAACCAGCTCGTTGCCATCCTTCGTCGAGCGTGGCTGTGGATTTCGTTTTGACCAGCTGAATTTCTCGGCACCCTGGCGATAGCACTCGCGTAGCTCCTTGCTGCTGTAAGGTTTGCCCTCGATCTGATCCTTGTCGGAATAATTGGAGAGCCGCAGTGTCAGCGGATCTACTCCCGCAGCATAGGCAAGCTCATCCATCGCGCATTCGATGGCGAACAGGCCTTCCGCTCCGCCTGGCGCGCGCATGTCGCACGGCGTGTTCTGATCGAGTTTGACCAGCTTTTGCACGAGCTCAACGTTGTCACATCTGTAGAGCAGGCTGGACCAGGTCACATAATTGCGCTGGAAATTTTCGAACTGCGAAGTCATGCCGACCCATTGGTGACGGAAGCTGACAAGCTTGCCGTCGCGGTCGGCGGCGAGCGCTAGCGATTGAATGTTCGCAGCCCGATATCCGATTGTGAACATCTGCTGTCGCGTCAAAGCCACCTGCACCGAACGTCGGAGCACCCGCGCCGCTAGCACCGCGAGCGGTAATTCGTATTGCGGACGCAAACCCGATCCAAATCCGCCCCCGACATACGGTGACAAAACGCGAACCGCGTCCTGTGCCATCCCGAACACGTTGGCAATGTAGTTTCGACAATTCTGCGGCCCTTGGGTCTTGTCATAGACCGTGATGCGCTCATCATCTTCCCACACTGCGGTTGCACCGAACATCTCCATCGGATTGTGGTGCTCGACCGGCATCCGGTACTCGACCTCAACGCGAACTGGCGCTTGGCTGAAGGCTTTGGCGGCATTGCCCCGCTTGTGAGAGTGGCTTTCGCCGTTTTCGCTGACGACACGCGCGCGCCCGTGATGCGCTTCGAAATCGGTGATGTGTTGTTGTTGCTCATAGTCGACGCGGATAAGCGACGCTGCAAAGCGCGCGGTTTCGAGCTCGTCGGCAACAACCAAAGCCACCGGTTGACCGCTGAATCTGATCCGATCGTCATAGAGCGGCCGGAACGGCGAGCCGGGCGGGGCGATTTCATCGCCGTATTTCCGGTCTGAGGCTGCCAGTTTCGGTCGATGGTCATGCGTGAACACGTCGAACACGCCGGGGACCGACAATGCGTCCGTGGTATGGATGCGCAAGATGCGGCCCGCTCGCCGCCTGAGCCAAGGTGCGCATGATCGCGCGCCGTGCCAGTTCGATTTTAAAATCATTGTGTCCGAAGCCGCGCGCGTCACGCAGCACGTTATCTGCCGCCCGCGCGAAGCTCTCTCGGATCGCCGGCGCTCCGCGCAGTTGCGACTCGGCCTGGCGGTCGCGCCATGGTTTATGTGCCACGCCACCGAGTGCGAGGCGCGCCTCTTTGATCACGCCATTCTCGATTTCTAGAGCCGCCGCGACCGCCACCAGGGCGAACGCATAGGACAGGCGATCCCGGATTTTCAGATAGCTGTAGTTTGTGGCGAAACCTTTTGGCGGCAGTTCGATCGCGGTGATGATTTCGTCCTTTTTCAGATTCGTATCGAGCTGCGGCGTGTCGCCCGGCAAGCGATGGAAGTCGGCGAACGCAATGCTGCGCTCGCCGTCGCGACCGGTCGCCAGCACGCGCGCCTCCAATGCCGCGAGCGCGACGCACATGTCCGATGGGTGGGTCGCGATGCAATGCTCGCTGGTGCCAAGGATTGCATGCATTCGGTTGAGCCCTTCGACGGCCGAACAGCCGCTCCCGGGTTCACGCTTATTGCAAGGCGTTGTCGTGTCGTAAAAATAGAAACAGCGCGTACGCTGCAGAAGATTGCCGCCAGTTGTCGCCATGTTGCGCAATTGCGGTGAGGCCCCAGCGAGGATTGCGCTGCGCAGCAATGGATAGCGCTTCTCAATTTGTGGGTGATACGCCAGATCGCTGTTTGGAACGAGAGCACCGATGCGAAGTCCGCCATCGCCGGTTTCGTCGAGTCGGCCGAGCGGTAATCGAGTGATGTCGATCAGCCGAGATGGCCTCGCCACGCCTTCTTTGATTAGATCGATCAGATTTGTGCCGCCGGCGACAAATCTCGCGCCGGGATCGGCGGTCATCTGGCGCACAGCGTCGGCGACGTCGCTCGCTCGACTGAACTCAAAATTGTTCATGATCCCCCGTCTCTCGGCGGCGACGCCGATTTCTGGGAAATGACCTGTTCGATCGCGGCAAGGATATTGGGATAGGCGCCGCAGCGGCAGATGTTGCCGCTCATAAGCTCGCGAATTTCATCGGTCGTGTGCGCCCTTCCTTCGGCGATTAAGCCGACGGCCGAACAAATTTGGCCGGGCGTGCAGTAGCCGCACTGGAAGGCATCATGGTCGATGAAGGCTCGCTGCATTGGATGCAGCGCGCCGTTTTTCGCCAATCCTTCGATGGTCATGATTTGCGCACCGTCCTTCATAACGGCGAGCGTCAGGCATGAATTGATCCGCCGGCCATCGACCAGAACCGTGCAGGCGCCGCATTGGCCGTGGTCGCAGCCCTTTTTGGTGCCCGTCAGACCGAGATGGATGCGCAGCGCGTCAAGCAGCGTAGTCCACGGCGCCAGGGTCAGCTTATTGGCCACGCCGTTGACATGGAGCGTGATCGTCATCTTGGTCGGCGCCGAAAATTTCTCGCCGTGCTTGCGAGCTGCTGACGATTTAGCCATTGGCTTCAAATGTAACGGGGCGGACGGCAATGGCCCGCCAATGGGAATCAGACTGCGACCGTTGCCTCGGCAACGCAATGACGGGCCTGGCGTTCCGCAATATTTACCGCGCTATCCGCCGCCGGGACGTTGGTGTATCGTTTTCTTCAGAGCTGCCTGCGGAATAGGCCGACGTTCCGGAGCGATTAACGGCAGCGAACGTGCCTGCGGCGGGCGATCGATCGCAATAATCGAATTCTGGTTCCGCCACGGCTTTTGTGGTGGCGGACTGTGGCCAAGCTCGTGAGGCGATCACATGAAATTACGACGGCGAACACTTCTGGAGTTGGCTGCCGCTGCGGCTGCGGTTTCGCTATCGCCGCGCATGGCACAGGCGCAGACCTTTCCGACAAGGCCGATCACGATCGTGGTGCCTTTTCCAGCTGGAGGGCCGACCGATACGCTTGGTCGCGTTCTTGCCGATCGCATGAGGAATGCGCTCGGCCAGTCTGTCATCATCGAAAATCTGACCGGGGCAGCGGGTACGATCGGCAGCACTCACGTCGCGCGCTCATTGCCGGATGGTTACACGCTCATTCTCGGCCATTGGCAAACGCACGTCGTTAACGGCGCCACCTATTCGCTCCAGGTCGACGTAGTCAATGATTTTGAGCCAATATCGCTGATCGCAGATTGTCCGATGTGGTTGGTGGGAAAATTGGCATTGCCGGCTAAAGATATGCCGGAACTTATCGCTTGGCTGAAGGACAATCCCGGCAAGGCAACGGTTGGCATTGGTGGCGCCGGCGGCGGTGCTGACGTTGTTGGGACCTATTTTCAGAAGAATACCGGCACACGATTCCAGTTTGTGCCTTATCGCGGTGCGGCGCCGATCATGCAGGATTTGCTCGCCGGGCATATCGACATGACATTCACGCAGGTGGCGAGCGCGCTGCCACAATTCCGCGCCGGCCAGGTCAAAGCCTATGCGGTGATGGCTAAGTCTCGATGGGCGGCGGTCCCCGATACGCCGACCAGCGACGAAAGCGGGGTACCGGGCCTTTACGCCTCGTTCTGGCACGGCCTTTGGGCCCCGAAGGGGACGCCAAAAAATATTGTCGCGCAACTTGATGCCGCTGTGGTGGAGACCTTGGCCGATCCGACAGTTCGCCAGCGGTTTATCGAATTGGGACAAGAGCCCTGGCCGCGCGACAAACAGAGTCCAGAGGCGCTTGCCGCACAGCAGAAAGTTGAGATCGAAAAATGGTGGCCGATCATCAAAGCGGCCGGCATTAGGGCGGAATAAGACAGTCGTCAACTTTCTGCCGTGGTGCCTCGTGGCAGCGGCGATAGCTAGTTTCAAAAAAGAGACCGCCAAATCGGCGGCCTCTTCTTCCGAGCCATAAGACCCAACTATCCGATGCACTTAGTGCTTACTGGGGCCACCCGCAGTCGTACCAAACGTGGGTGCAATATGCCCAAGTAAGCGCTTTTCCTTGGCCAATAATTGCGGTGCGCTCCAGCGCGTCGTCCGAAACATCGAGGGTGAGCATGTCCTCTTCGGTTTCGGTCCGGTCAGCAAGATTCCTGTCCATGGAACCATCCCTTACGCCTATGGTGCCACCCGGTAATAGTATCGTGAAACAGACTGCCTGACGAGTCCAATCGAGCAGACAATGATACATTCTATATCAGAAGAGGCATGCGCAACGTCTTTTTCACCGTCGGACATGCGACTCGGCCAATCGGCGCATTTTTGGACTTGTTGAGGCAAGTCGAAATCCTGACAGTGGCCGACGTTCGAAGCGTTCCACGCTCAAGAACCAATCCTCAATTTCAATCGTGAACTCCTGGCTGGATCGCTTAGCGCCATTGGCATCGAATATCAGCATATTCCTGAGCTCGGTGGATTACGTAGCAAGCAGAAAGATGTGCCGGTCGCCGTCAACGCGTTCTGGCAAAACCAGAGCTTTCACAATTACGCAGATTACGCGATGGGCCGCGAGTTTCGTTCTGGCCTGCGAAAATTACGAGCGCTGGGTGACACGAAGCGATGCGCAATCATGTGCGCCGAGACTCTTTGGTGGCGCTGTCACCGGCGGATCATTTCCGATTATCTGATCGCCGCCGGCAACACGGTCTTTCACATTCTCGGTCCAGGTGACATCGAGCAGGCGCATATCGCGGAAGGCGCGAAACCTGGGCCAGATGACGTATTGACCTATCCGGCCGATCTTTGAACGTTCAAACTTGCCGTAAAACTGTTGTACACTCCCGTGAGCAGAAGCCGGCAGCATCGGCTGCAATGCCAGTCAAATGATCTCTGTAGCGGCGCTCGGGAGGGTTCCCATGACGGACGTGAAATGGAGCATCAAGGCGCGCGAATTCGTCAATTGTAACTGCAGCTACGGCTGTCCGTGCCAATTCAACGGGCTGCCAACCTACGGCGACTGCCGGGCCGTCGTCGGTATGCAAATCGACCAAGGCCACCACGGCGACACGCGGCTCGATGGGTTGCGGTTCGTCAACATATTGCGCTGGCCGGGGGCGATCCACGAAGGCAAGGGGGAGGCGGCGGTCGTCATCGACGAACGGGCGAGCGAACCGCAGCGTGCGGCATTGATCCGCATTGTCACCGGACAGGACACCGAGCCGGGCGCCACGATCTTCCAGGTATTCTCGACGACGTTTGAGAAGTTGCACGAACCAATCTTTGCGCCCATCGATTTTGACGTGGACATTGACGCTCGCAAAGGTCGGCTGGTTGTGCGTGGAATAACCGAAGGCCGTGGCGAGCCGATCAAGAATCCCGTGACGGGCGCCGCGCATCGTGCCCGTATCGATATTCCTGATGGGTTCGAATATTCGCTCGCCGAGATTGGGCGCGGCTGGAGCAAGGTCGCGCGTCCGATGCAATTCACGCTCGCCGATTCCTACGCGCAGTTCGCGCACGTCAATCTCTGTCAAAGCGGCATCTTGCGCTGAGCTGAGATGGGCGGCGCGTTTGAAGCGGTGCTGCGGCGCGAGCGCGCAGTCGTTATCGCTGCGCTTGCGATACTTACCGCGCTCGCCTGGATGGACCTCGCCTGGCTCGCCGACGACATGGCGATGGGCGGCATGGATATGTCCGGGTTTCGCATGATTCCCACCGGGCAAGGACTAATGATGCCGGCGGGCGTGCCGTGGCAGCCGATCGAATTTGCCTACGTATTCGCGATGTGGATCGTGATGATGATTGGAATGATGGTGCCATCGGTGGCGCCGATGATTCTCATCTACGCGCGCGTTGGCAGGCAGGCCGAGACGAGCGGCCAGCCGTTTGCGGCAAGCGCATGGTTTGCAGCCGGTTATCTCGTGGCGTGGACGGGATTTTCGCTGGCAGCGACTTTCGCGCAATGGGCTTTGCAGCGTGCCGCACTGCTCACTCCGATGATGGAAAGCGCTAGTAATGTGCTTGGTGGTGTCGTGTATGCGCCATGGCGGATTTCGCCGTGAAGCAGCCGGCGCATTAACGCTTGGTTTTCGCCATGGCCTGTACTGCATCGGCTGCTGTTGGGCGCTTATGCTGCTGCTGTTTGTCGGCGGCGTCATGAATCTACTTTGGATCGCTGCGCTAGCGGTGCTGGTCTTATTGGAAAAAGCGATGCCTTTCGGCAAATCGGTATCGCGCGTTGCGGGCGTCGCCTTCATTGCAATGGGGACGTGGTTACTGCTGCATCCGTGAAAAACACTACGACCGCTGGCGCCCTCAGCGAAGCCGTCGGAATAGCCGCCAGGGTTCGAAGGTCTAGCGGCAGCCATGAGCGAAGAGTTGATCGCGCAAGCGATCACGCCCTTTTTTGGTCAGGTCAAATTGGCGCGTGCAATAACTTGGTAGCAACCGCACGTCCGAGCACTTGCTAGGATAACAGCCGGAAGTGACTACTCGGCCGAGCGGAGGTGTGACATGGGATTACTTGAGGGCGACACTGCGCTGGTTACCGGCGCAGCGTCGGGGATTGGGCGGGGTATAGCGAAGGCGCTTGCCGCCGAGGGAGTTCGACTGGTCCTGAGCGACGTTGCCGAGCAAGCCGGAGCCGCGCTGTCGCGTGAATTAAACGCCGCCTTTATTGCCGCCGATCTTGCCGATCCGACTGCGTCGCGCCGGCTGTTCGAGGCTGCAGTAAAAATCCTCGAGTCGATTTCAATTCTTGTGCATAGCGCATCCCCAAAGCGTAACGAGAGTGACGCCGCCTTGGCTGTGACCGAGGCTCAATGGGATTCGATGGTCACGGTAGGCCTTCGTGCCGGATTCGTACTCGGCCAGGCCGTAGGCGCGCATATGAAGGCGCACCAGATCAAAGGACGAATACTTTTTATAACCTCGCTGCACGCGTATACACCGCGCAACCTGCCGCATTACAGTGCGACCAAGGCGGGTCAGACCATGCTGGTGAAAGAACTGGCGCGCGCGCTCGGAGCGGATGGTATTCGCGTCAATGCAATAGCTCCAGGCGCAATCCCTGGCGGCGGATTCGACGCCGATATTAGCTCACTCGCGAAGATGATTCCCCTCGGCCGGACCGGTACCCCGGAAGACATCGCGGATATGGCGGTTGCTCTCTTGTGCGATCGCTTTTCGCGTTATGTCACCGGGACAACGATTGCAGTTGACGGCGGACTCGCTCTGTACAACTGGATTCCGATGCGGGCGGGCCAGTAAATTCATTCTGTAGTTTAGTATTCCGCCCAGTCAAATAGCCGCTTGAGCTCCGATGGCGGGAAAGCGAATTTTTTTACTTTGCTTTGCGATAACGCAATCGTTCGGCGATGACGAACAGCAGCGGAATGACGAATATGCCGAAAATTGATGCGGCGATCATGCCGCCGAAAACCGGCGTGCCCACTGCGCGGCGTGTGGCTGCGCCAGCCCCGTGTGCGATGACGAGCGGAAACAGCCCAAAGATGAAAGCGAAGCTTGTCATCATCACTGGACGGAAACGCAAGCCTGCCGCTTCGATGGCCGCTGTGTAGATATCTTTGCCGAGTCGCCGCTGCTCTACTGCGAATGCCACGATCAAAATGCCGTTCTTAGCCGCAAGTGCGATGAGCGCCACCAGTCCGATCTGCGCATATACGTCGAAGCTCAGCCCGGCGATCGCCACTGCCACGAGCGCTCCCAAAATTGCAACGCTGACCGACAGCAGTGCGGAAATGGGAATATTCCAGCTTTCATAGAGCGCGACTAGAAACAAATAGGCGAACAACACGGCGAGCCCGAGCACGATTATCGTGCGTCCCCCCGCTGCTTTTTCCTGGAAGGCAGTCCCAGTCCATTCAAAGCTGTATCCGGATGGCAGCGTCGCGGCGGAAATCCGTTCCATGGCTGCGAGCCCCTGCCCGGAACTATAGCCGGGCTTGGGTGCGCCATTCACGATCGCGGCGCGGTAGCCGTTGTAGCGGACCACGGTCTGCGGCCCTTGCACGAGCTTCGCTTCAGCTAACGCACGCATAGGCACCATGCCGCCGCGCGCATTCCGCACGTAAATGTTCTGAATGTCGTCGATCCGTTTGCGAAACGACGTCTCCGCCTGCAGATTGACCTGCCAGGTTCGCCCGAAAACGTTGAAGTCGTTGATGTAGTAGCTGCCCAGCGTCGACTGCAGGGCGTTAAAGATGTCGCTGATCCTGACACTCAGCACCTGTGCCTTGTCGCGATCGATGTCGAGAAAAATTTGCGGCGTGTCGGCAGCATAAGTGCTAAATACGCCAGCGAGTTCGGGCTGGCTATTGGCGGTCACGAGCAACCCGCGTAACACTGCCGCGAGATCGGTGGGCGTCTGTCCTTGCAGCGCTTCCAAGACGTATTGGAAACCGCCGGTGTTCCCCAAGCCAATAATCGGCGGCAGGTTAAACGGAAAGGCGATGGCGCCGGGGATCGCTGCCAATAGCGGCCGCAATCGCGCGACGATCGCGCTCGCGCTTTGCGCAGGATCGGTACGCAGCTCGTACGGCTTGAGCCGGATGACGAAGAATCCCTGATTTGAAGACGCAACATAATCGATGAAATTCAGCCCGACCACGGACAACACGCCTTCGACGCCGGGAATGGGTCTGACAATATCTTCGACCTGCTTGACCACCGCCTCGGTGCGGTTGACTGATGCGCCTTCCGGCAACCGCAGCGCGGCAAAGATTGCGCCCTGGTCCTCGTCCGGCAGAAAACTTTGCGGCGTTATGTAAAATATCAGGACTGACGCGGCCAGTGCTCCCGCAACGACGATAAGCGCAACCGCGGTCACGCGCACCAGTTTGCGGACAGTCGCCACGTAGCCATCGCGCGTTCGGTCGATCGCGCCCAGCACATAGCGCATTGCCCCTCGACTGCTGTGACCGCGCTTTAGCAGCACCCCACATAGTGCGGGACTCAAAGTGAGCGCGTTGAGCGCCGAGATCAGCATCGAAACCGATACGGCAACGGCGAATTGACGAAACAGCTGCCCGCTGATTCCTGGGATGAAAGCCACCGGAACAAAGACCGACAGCAATACGAAGGTGATAGCGAGGATGGGCCCGGTGATCTCGCTCATCGCCTTTTTGCAAGCATCGGGTATGGAAAGGTTGGGCTCTTCCTCGATCACCCGCTCGATATTTTCAACCACGACAATCGCGTCATCGACAACGATCCCGATGGCTAGCACGAGTGCTAATAACGAGATCGTATTGGCCGAATATCCGATCAACAGAAGCACCGCAAAAGTGCCGATGACGGACACCGGCACCGCGGCCAGCGGAATGAGCGTCGTTCGCAGCTTGCCGAGGAACAGGAAAACAACGAGGGCAACCAGGACTATGGCGATAACGAGCGTGCGGACGACCTCGACCATAGTCGAGGTGACAAACACGGTACTGTCCCAGAAGACCGCATAGCTCAAATCGGCGGGGAAACGCGTCGCCATTGTGTTCATCGTGTCGCGGACTTGCTTCGCGACATCGACGGCATTGGATCCCGGAGATTGATAGATGCCGATGGCAGCCGCCGGAGCGCCGTTGAAACGGCTGTAGCGGTCCTGTGTTTTGGCTCCCATCTCGACACGGGCAACATCACTGACGCGAACGACGGACCCGTCAGAATTGGCGCGCAGTACGATGCCGGCAAATTCCTGCGGCTGGGTCAGCCGGCCCTTCGTCTTGATGTTGATCTGAACCTGCTGATCGCTTGCAACCGGAGCAGCGCCAATGCGGCCGAGT
>WNGH01004112.1_pt1 | contig 16005 bp, 12 predicted proteins | sample 5400631 | NCBI WGS metagenome assembly WNGH01 (sample SAMN13153373, study PRJNA577476) | soil metagenome | isolation source: 115 cm soil or saprolite under Garry oak tree replicate 1 | place: USA:California | collected 2016-06-15
CAAACCCCCTGCGAGGGAGCACCGCCATGGCGAGGCAGTTGACACGCGTCGCGGCAGCGCTGGCGCTGAGCATCGGGATGGCGGGTGCGGCCTGCTCCGCGGCTGGCGCATCCGCCAGCGCCCGCCCGGCCGGCCGGGCCGGCCAGGTCGGCCAGGTCGGCCAGATCCGGTCAGGATTGCCGGATGGACGGATCCAGCCGCCGACGCCGGCCGGGCGGCTGCGGATCACAGGGGACTTCCGCGACGGCGGCACGGTCGCGGCCCGTGGCCTGTCCTGGCGGCCTGGCAGGCTGCCGGCGGGGGACCGGCTGCTCAGCTTCGAGGTCGGCTACGCATGGCAGTCGTGCGGCGCCGGCCGGTGCGCGCCTGGGGCCGACTCGACCGCGACCCCGTTCGCCGCCAGCAGGTACATTGCCGGCCACGCGGACACCGGCCGCAGGATCCGGGTCACCGAGACCGCGACGGAGGTGGTGCAGACCCGCGCGGCCTCCTTCACGTTCGTGGTGCTCCGCGCGCGCCGGGCCGTCACGGCGGCGACCCGGGTCGCCGGCTACCCGCGCGGACGCCGGCCCGTGAGCGAGTTCGTCAACGGCCTGCCCGAAGCGCGGACCGGGTCGGCGGAGGAGTACTTCCAGGTCGACCCCGCGCACTACAGTTCCGCGGACGGTTCCGTTACGCAGAAATTCCGGGTCGACCGCGGGCCGTGGCGAGCCATGCCGAAGCGGCGCGTCTTCTACACGGGGACGCTGCGCCCCGGGCGGCACCGGGTCAGCGTGCTGACCGCCGACCGGGCCGGGCGGAGTACGCTCAGCTTCGGCTGGCGGGTGGTCAGGCTGGCCGCGCCGGTGCGGTGCCATGGCTCGTGCTGGTATCCGCCGCACCTCAGCAGGGCAGGACACCCGACGCGGTGGGACTGGCAGATCGGGCGGACGTTCCCGCGGCAGCGCACCGGCCGCCGGGCGATCGACATCTACGACATCGACGGGTTCCTGACCACCGGTTCGCAGATCCACGCGATCCGCACGTCCTGGCAGGCCAGGACGCTCGCGCACCCGCGGACCATCTGCTACCTCGACCTGGCCTGGGAGGACTACCGCCCCGACGCCAGCCCGTCGCCGCGCGGCCTGTTCCCCGCCACCGCGCTCGGCCGGGTCTACTACGGCTACCCGGAGGAGCGCTGGGTCGACTTCCGCCGGCTCGACGCGCTCAAGCCCATGCTGACCGAGCGGATCTCGATGTGCGCGCGCAAGGGCTTCGACGCGGTCGAACTCGACGACATCGACAGCTTCGACCCGCCGCGGACCACCGGCTTCTTCCTGACCCCGGGCGATGCCCAGAACTACCTGGCCTTCGCGTACAACCGGATCCACTCCTACGGGATGACGGCGCTGTGGAAGAACAACCCGGCCCTGGTCAGGTGGGGGGTCAGGTACGCGGACGGCGCGGTGGTCGAAGAGTGCTTCGTCTACCACGAGTGCGGCAGCTGGCACGTGTTCACGGCCGACAGGACGGCGGCGCAGCCGACCGGCAAGTGGGTGGGCGAGGCCGAGTACGGCGCGGACCACTACGTCTGCGACCCGGGCAAGCGCTGCCCGCACGGGCGCCGGACCTTCGCCGCGTTCTGCCGCGCCGTGTACGCGGGACGCCTGGGCTACGCCGCGGTAAAGTTCGGTGTCAACCTGGACGGCAGGGTGTTCCTGCCCTGCCCGCGCGGGCGCTGACGAGCGGCTGCAGGCGCGGCCCGGCACAGCGCGTACCGGTAATTACGGCCATTGACGGGCTTAGCGTTATTTGTTACTTCTGAGTAGTACTGGTTCAACCTGTCCGACTCCTACCACCCGAACGCCAACGGCCAGAAGTACGCCTACCTGCCTGCCCTGGTCTCGGTGACCGGCTGACGGAGGGGCCTGGCTAGCCCTGGTAGTAGGCGTCCACGGCCGTGAGCACCTCATCCAGGATGGCCAGGCCCTCCTTGGCCTCGGCCTCGGTGATCGTGCACGGCGGCACCACGTGCAGCCGGTTGTAGTTGGTGAACGTCAGCAGGCCCTTGGCCCTGGCGCGGGCCGCCAGGGTAGTCATCGCCTCTGACGTGCCGCCGTAGGGCGCGAGCATCGCCCTGGTCTGGCGGTCGGACACCAGGTCAAGCGCCCAGAACACGCCGAGCCCGCGCACCTCGCCGATCACCGGGTGCCGCTCGGCCAGCCCGGCCAGCCCGGGGCCCAGGGTCTGCGCGCCGATGGCCGCGGCGTTCTCGACGATGCCCTCCCCGTGCATGGCATCGATGGTGGCCACGACCGAGGCGCAGGCCAGCGGGTGGCCGGAGTAGGTCAGGCCGCCGGGGAACACCCGGTCGTCGAACGTCGCGGCGATCGGGTCGGAGGTGATCACCCCGCCGATCGGCACGTAGCCGGAGTTCTCGCGCCCTTGGCGAAGGTGATCAGGTCGGGAACCGCGCCGTGCTGGCCGAACGCGAACCAGCTTCCCGCCCGGCCGAAACCGCACATCACCTCGTCGGCGATCCAGACGATGCCGTACTTGTCGCACAGCGCCCGCACCCCGGCCAGGTATCCGGGCGGCGGGACGAGCACGCCGGCGGTGCCGACGATGGACTCGATCAGGATCGCCGCGATGGTGGCCGGGCCCTCGAACTGGATCACCTGGTCCAGGTGCGCCAGCGCGCGCTCGCACTCCTGCGCCTGCGACGTGGCCCAGAACGAGGACCGGTACAGGTAGGGGCCGAAGAAGTGCACGTGGCCGGTCGCGTACTCGTTCGGCCACCGCCGCGGGTCGCCGGTGGAGGTGATCGCCGCGCCGGTGTTGCCGTGGTATGACCGGTAGAAGCTGAGCACCTTGTCCCGGCCGGTGTGCAGCCTGGCCATCCGGATCGCGTTCTCGTTCGCGTCGGCGCCGCCGTTGGTGAAGAACACCTTGCCGAACCCGTCGGGGGCGAGCGCGATCAGCCGCTGCGCCGCCTGGCCGCGGGCCTCGTTGGCGTGCTGCGGGGCGATTGTGGTCAGCCTCGCCGCCTGCTCGGCAATGGCCTTAATCACCCGCGGATGCTGATGCCCGATGTTGGTGTTCACGAGCTGGCTGGAGAAGTCCAGGTAGCGGTGGCCGTCGAAGTCCCAGACGTAGCAGCCCTGGCCGCCGGCCAGCACGAGCGGGTTGAGCGCCTTCTGGGCGGACCAGGAGTGGAAGACGTGCGCGCGGTCGGCGGCGTAGACCGCGGCGCCGCGGGCGGGATCGGGGGTGAACTCGGTCATGATCGCTCTCCTGTCACCGGGTCACTGGTTCACGGGGAAGCCGAGGTTGACGCCGCCGTGGCTGGGATCGAGCCACCGCGAGGTGACCGCCTTGCCCCTGGTGTAGAAGTGGACGCCCTCGGTGCCGTGCACGTGCGTGTCGCCGAACAGCGACGCCTTCCAGCCGCCGAAGCTGTAGAACGCCATCGGGACCGGGATCGGCACGTTGATGCCGACCATCCCGACCTGCACCTCGCTGGTGAACCTGCGCGCCGCTCCCCCGTCGTTGGTGAAGATCGCGGTGCCGTTGCCGTACGGGCTGGCGTTGACGACACCGAGCGCCTCCTCGTAGGACCCGGCCCGTACGACGGACAGCACAGGACCGAAGATCTCGTCCAGGTAGCAGCTCATCGTCGGGGTGACCTGGTCGAGCACGCTCGGGCCGAGCCAGAACCCGTCCGCCGACCCGCCGCTGACCGGATGCGTGCGGCCGTCCACGGCCAGCGTCGCCCCGTCCGCCACGCCGGCGTCCAGGTAGGACGCGACCCTTTCCCTGTGCGCCCTGGTCACCAGCGGGCCCATCTCCGACTTCGGCTCGTCGCCAGGGCCGACCCGCAGCTTCGCCACCCGCTCGCTGATCTTGCCGACCAGCTCGTCGCCGATCGGGTCGACCGCGACCAGCGCCGAGATCGCCATGCACCGCTCGCCCGCGGAGCCGAACCCGGCCGACACGGCAGCGTCGGCGGCCAGGTCGAGGTCGGCGTCGGGCAGGACGACCATGTGGTTCTTCGCGCCCCCGAGCGCCTGGACCCGCTTGCCGGCCGCTGTCCCTACTTCTGATACGTAACGGGCCACCGGGGTCGATCCGACGAAGCTGACGGCCTTGATCCCGGGGTGGGTCAGCAGGGCGTCGACCGCATCCTTCGCTCCGTGCACGACGTTGAAGACTCCGTCGGGCAGGCCGGCCTCGGCGAGCAACTCGGCGAGCCTGACCGAGGTCGAGGGGTCCTTCTCCGACGGCTTGAGCACGAATGTGTTGCCCGCCGCGATCGCGATCGGGAACATCCACATCGGCACCATGGCCGGGAAGTTGAATGGCGTGATCCCGGCGACCACGCCGAGCGGCTGGCGGATCGAGTAGGCGTCGACGCCGGTCGAGACGTTCTCCGAGAACGCGCCCTTCAGCAGGTGCGGGATGCCGCACGCGAACTCCACGACCTCCAGGCCGCGCGCGACCTCGCCCGCCGCGTCCGAGGCGACCTTGCCGTGCTCGGCGCTGATCAGCGCCGCCAGCTCCGCGGAGTGCGTCCTGACCAGCTCGCGGAACGCGAACATCACCGAGGCCCGCCTGACCAGCGACGTGTCGCGCCAGGCCGGGAACGCGGCGGTGGCCGCCGCCACCGCGGCGTCGACCTCGATCGCGCTCGCGAAGTCCACGGTGCCGGTCACCTGACCGGTCGCCGGATTATAGATGTCACCCCGGTGGCCGGATTCTGCTCCGGTCCACGGCTTGCCGCCGATCCAGTGTGTGCAGTTCTTGTGGGTCATCGGTTGTACCGCCCGTCCTCCGTGCTGCCGCTGCCGGCTCCCGAGGCCAGTCTCCTCCGGTGCGAATCGTCGGCCAAGTTACGGAAAGTAAGCTCAAACCGGCGGAGTCTGACAAGGTGTCAGCCATCACCCACCACCAGGGAGCCGGCCATGCTGCCGACCGTAGCCGACGTGCTCGCGCTCGAACCGGTCAGGCGCGGCGCTCCCCGCGTCCTGGCGGGGGCCGACCGGCTCGACGTGCCGGTCCGCTGGGTACACGTGATCGAGCTGGCCGAGGCGGGGCATCTGCTCCGCGGCGGCGAGCTGGTGCTGTCGACCGGGATCGCGCTGCCGCCGGACGCCGACGGCCTGGCCAGGTACGTGGCGGGGCTGACCGCCGCCGGGGTAAGCGCGCTCGCCGTGGAGCTCGGCTCCCGGTACGTGCGGGAACTGCCGCGGGCCCTCGTGACCGCCGCGCGAAGCCGCCGGCTGCCGCTGATCGTGCTCGAGCGGGAGACCCAGTTCATCGCGATCACCGAGGCGGTGCACGCCCAGATCCTGGATGCCCAGGTCGCCGAGGTGCGGGCGGCGCAGCGGCTGAACCGGGTCTTCACCGGACTGGCGGTCGCCGGAGCGGGCCAGGACGAGATCGTGCGGCAGGCGAGCGAACTGGCAGCGATGCCCGTCATCCTGGCCGACCTGGCGCACCGGGTGCTGGCCTGCGCGGCGTTCGGCCAGGAGGTCGCCGAGCTGCTGGCCGGCTTCGCTGGCCGGTCACGGGCGGCCGTCGTCCCGGGCAGGATCGGCTACGACGCCGCAGCCGGCTGGCTGGTGGCGGCGGTGGGATCGGCAGCCGGCGACTGGGGCCGGCTGATCTTCGTGCTGCCCGGGCCGCCCGGCGCGGGCGATCTGGTGCTCGCCGAGCGGGCCGCGGCCACGCTCGCGCTGGCCCGGCTGGCCGACGGCCGGCGGGAGGAGAGCCCCGAGCGCACCGCGCACCGGTCGGTACTCGACGCGCTGACCGGGGCGGCGTACGCCGACCTGGATGACCTGCGGGCACGGATAGTCGCGCTGGGGGTGCCGCTGGCCGGGCGGCACCTGCTCCCCATGGTGGTCCGGGTGGCCGGCGGGGACCGGCTCGCCGGCGTCGCCGACGCGGTCGCCGCGGCTTGCCAGGATCTCGGCGTGCCCGCGGTCGCCGGGACGCTCCGTGACCGCCAGCTGGCGGCGGTGCTGGCGATGGCGTCAGGGACCGGGCACGACGAGACGCTGACCAGGCTGGCGACCCGGCTGCGGCGGGGGCGCGTCCTCGGCCCGGCCGACGTGATCGGGGCCGGCCCGGTGGCGGCCGACCTGGCCGGCGTGCCCGGCGCGCTGCGCGAGGCCAGCGAGGTGGCCGGTGCCGCCGCGAGTCTCGGTAGGTTCGCGGGTGACCGTGCGGCGGCGGATGCCGGTGCCGCCACGGTGGGTCACGGTGCGGCCGCGGGTCACGGTGCCGGCCGGCCGTTCGTTCGCCTGGCGGACCTGGGCCTCGCCGGGCTGATCTACCAGCTGCGCGACGACCCCCGGATGCTGGCGTTCGCCGAGCGCGAGCTCGGCCCGCTGCTGCTCAGCGACGAGCGGGCGGGCACCGACCTGGCCGCCTTGCTCGCGGTCTACCTGGACGCCGGCGGCAACAAGGCGGAGACGGCCAGGCGCTGCGGCCTGGCCAGGCCCACGCTGTACGAGCGGCTCCGCCAGATCGAGCAGGTCACCGGCGCGGGCCTGGACGACGCGGGCTCCCGGCTCGCGCTGCACGCGGCGCTGCTGATCCGCTCGCTGGGGGTGCCGATGGACAGCAAGACCTCTCCGCCCGGCGCTGGCCCGTGTCGTTGAGTCACTAATGTGTCCGGTTCAGGAGCTCGAACAACCTCGCCGGTTCCGACCAGCGGAAGGTTGGGCTGTTCTTGAGTTCTGGGGTAGGCCACGGCCATGGCGCGTTGAGGCGACATCGACCACAACTGGTAATCCGGGTATGTTGCTTGCTTTTCCCATGTGGGCGTCCAGGTGCTGACGTAACGCTTGTCGAGGCGGCGCACCCGCCCGTCGTCCCTGGCTTCGAGCCGGGCGGGACCGGTCACGCGGACCTGGCGGACGTCGTCCGGCGGGTCGAATGTCGCTATCATCACCGCGACCTCCCTGTTGTCGGCGGCGGCCCGTAGGAACGGTGAGGAATGGTCGCCACCGTCGGGGGTGTGGAACCACAGGCGGTCGTCGCCGACGCTGAACCACATCGTCGCCAAGGCGGGATGACCCTTGTCGGTTACGGTGGCGATCGATGCTGGACGGCCGGGTTCGTCGAGGAAGCTCAGGACGTCGAAGCTGGGGTTATCCATGCCACTCATGATGCGACTTCGACCGAGCTTGAGGTCCAGCGCTCGCCTGGCCTTGTCCGGGTGCCGGTAAGAAACGTGTCACCAGCCCCAAACGAGCGTGATCACGCGGGTCAGACCGGGAAGTCGCCGATGGCGTCGTTGTAGCGCTGCTGGGCGTCGGCGAGGGCGAGGCGGGAGTAGATCTCCAGGGACTGGCGGGTGGCGTGGCCGCTGTAGGGCTGGATGAGCGCGTCGTCGATGCCCTGGGTCTTGAGCCAGGTGAACAGGAAGTGGCGAAGCGTGTGCGGGCTGATCGAGGCGGTGATGCCGGCGGCGCGGGTGTAACGGGTGAGGATCTTGCGGACGCCGCGGTCGCTGTAGGGCTTTTTCCAGCTCGATTCGAACAGGAACGCCGCGCCGGCGCGGCGCTGGGTGTCGATGTGCAGGGCGAGGGTTTCCTTGAAGGCGGCGGGGAAGGGGACGACGCGGTCTTTCCGGCCCTTGCCCTGGGTGATCCGGATGCGGCAGGTGTCGAGGTCGACGTTGGCAATCTGGATCCGGACGAGCTCGGAGACCCGGACCCCGGTGTAGAGCAGGGTCTTGATCAGGACGACGTCGCCGGCGCGGCGGGCTTTCCAGACGGCATCGTAGAACGCTCGGATCTGGGCCTCGGTGGGGACGTAAGGCAGCTTCTCCGGTGCCTTGGCGACTTCCACGCCCAGCTCGTCCCGCAGGTGCCGGAACACCTCCCTGAGGTAGGTGTAGTCGGGCCGCTCGCCGCGCAGGTACTTGGCGAGCTGGCGGGCCTTGCGGCGGGCCGGGGTCCGCTGCGGGCCCGGCGTGACTGCGGGTATCACCGGGCCTCCGGGGAGGCTGCCGGAGCGGCGCTGTGGAGGCTGAGGCGGCGGCCCATGTCGAGCCTGACCTCGCCGTAGGGGGCGACGTGGGCCCAGAACAGCGGGGTCAGGCCGGGCAGCGTCCTCGGCGGTCAGCCGCCCGGCCCAGTCGTCATCGGCGAGGACGCCCTGGACCATGAGGGTGTTGACGTAGACCAGGGCGGCATGGAGGATCCGCAGGCACAGCACGGACAGTTCCTGCTCGTCGCGGCGGTTGGTGGCGATGTCGCCGCCCTTGCCGAAGAAGATGACCGCATTGGCGCGGTTCCAGGACTCGACGACGTTGAGGCCCTCGTTGATCTCGCGTTGCAGGTCACGGTCGCGCAGGTAGCGGGCCAGAAAGATGGTCCGCTGCGCGCGGCCGACCTCGGCCATCGCCTGGTAGGCGGGGTGGGTCGCGTTGGCCTTGGTGAACCGCCGCAAGATGGCCTCGGTGGAGGCGGTGCCGGTGCGGATCGCGGTCGCGTACTTGATCATCTGGTCGTACTGGGCGGCGATCAGGTCCCAGCGGATCGGCCGGGTCAGCGCCGGCTCCAGCCGCGGCCAGGCGCCGGGTTCGCCGGCGGCCGGGCGGTACAGGCGGGTCTTGTTGATCCGCTTGATCCGGGGCAGCAGGTCGAAGCCGAGCAGCCGGGTAATGCCGAATCCGATCTCGGACTGGCCGTGGGAGTCGGTGTAGCTGGCTTCGACCTCCATCGTGGTGCCGTGCCGCATGACACCCTCGACCATCGCGGCGACCTCGGAGGCGGAGCAGCCGATCAGCTGGGAGTGGATGGCCATCGACTTGCGCTCGACGTGCCAGTAGATCAGCACGCCGCGGCCGCCGTAGCGGGCGTGCCATTCGGTGAAGATGTTCTGGTCGAAGGCGCCGAAGTGGGTGGAGTCGGAGGCCACCGCGGTGGAGCCTGCGCCCCAGATGGCCTGGTGCCGGGCGGCGAAGGTGGCGTTGGCGATCTCGACCGCCATGGCGCGGGCGGTCTCGGGCCACAGGTACCGGCGCCGCACGTAGCGGATGTCGTCTTCGCTGTGACCGTGCTCGCCGGCGGCCACCGCGCGGATTCCGGTGTTGGTGCCGTAGGCGTACACGGCCAGCAGCAGCCGCTGGGCCAGCACCCCGGGGTCGAGGTCGCCGCGGGTGGCGGCGGAGGTGGCCGCGGTCAGGCAGCCGGTGCGCAGCACCGCTTCCTTGAGTATGTCGATCAGTGGCACGGTGCCCCACCGGGTGCTGATCTCCTTCTTCAGTTGCCGCAGGTTGCGTGGCTCGGGGGCCGCGTCCAGCGGCGTGAGCTTGATGGCGCCCTCGCGCCGCTCGGCGATCTGCAGCCAGTCCAGGCTGGGCAGCGCGTCGTGCAGGGCGTCCAGTTCGGCGCGCATCTCCTCGCGCAGTCCGGTGATGAAGGCGTCCGGGTCCAGCGGCTTGCGCAGGCTGGCGTAGTGCTCGTCGCGGCGGGCCTCGAAGTCGGCGGGCAGGTCGTCGTCGGGGTTGCGCCACCGGTCGGCGCCGGTGATCCAGATCTCTTTGCAGCGCAGGTGCTCGCGCAGCGCCTGGAAGGTGACGACCTCGTAGACCATCCGCACGACCCGCGGCGGCCGTGCTGGCCCGTGCGGTAGACCAGCGGCTTCCAGTCCTCGGCGATCCCGGCGTGTGCGGGGACGTGTTCCCCGGCGGGGTAGTACTGCAGGCTGCCCGCGGCGGCGTAGCGGCGGATCAGCGCCAGGGCCTCGATCACCGGCTGGCAGGCGCTGCTGCCGGTGCGGAACTCCAGCACCTCCAGCAGCCGGATCAGCCCGCGCCGGTAGTGCCCGGTGTAGGAGGCCCGCAGCGTGGTCTGCACGGTGCGCCGGTAGGCCGGGCCGGACGACTTGTACTCGGCGACCAGGTCGCGCAGGGTCTTCTCGCCCGCCACCGGGTACACCACGGCCCGGACGGTGTCGTCGGGCCGGGCGATCGCGGCCTCGGCGACCCGGAACAGCAGTGTCTCCTTTCCGGCGACCTTGCGGAACTCGCTGACCAGCTCCTGGGCGACCCTCCGCTCGGCGCGGGCGCCGATCCGGTGCACGGTCGAGATCAGCAGGTCGGCTAGGGTATCGGTGATCTCCCGCTGCCGCTCATGCACCAGCGCGGCCAGTAGGGTCAGCCTCAGCGCCGGGGGATGGCTGCGCAGGTGCGACGGGGCCTCCACCGTGGCGCGGGCCCGCCAGGCGGCGATCACCTTCGGCGCGATGCCGGAGAACACCCCGTCCGGCAGCCCGGCCGCGCGCACCGCGTCCAGCTTGCCGATCTCGGTGAGCATGGACTCCAGGCTTACGTTGCCGGGAACCGACTTGATCAGCGCCAGCGCCGACGGCTCCGCATCTTCGGCCTCGTCATCGCCGACGGCCGCGGCGAGCTCGGCGAGCCGCGCGCTGGCGTCCGGGCCGAGCCGCGCGGCTACCCGCTGGATCAGCGCCTGCTCGGCCTGGTGCAGGGCCGAGCGGATGATTCGGTCGCAGCGGCCCGCGGACGGCGGCTCGATCCGCTCCGCGCGGCACCGGGCCAGCAGCTCCTCCCGCACCCGGTCGGCCCGCCGCTCGGCCTGGCAGACGTTGGCTGCCAGCCACCCGGTGAGCTTGCCGGCGTCCTCGGCGCTGCACTCCCGGAACCCCAGATGGCGGCGGACCTGCGACCGGTGGTACTCGATCGTGCTGCCAGCCCATTCATAGAACCCGAAGTCGGATGCTGGCACGCCGACCTGGCGTGCGACGAACGCCACCGCCTCGTCATCCAGTTCGCCCCGGCCGCGCGGGAACCGGCCCGCCCGGGCGTAGAACTTCAGCAGCAGCGCGAATCCCAGCCGGGTCGGCCCCCGCTTCCCCGCCACCAGCTCCCGCTCGTCATCCAGCAGGGTCCAGTGCTCGACCAGCTCGTCCAGGTCCATCCGCACACCGCGCCTTCGTGATCCGCGGCTGACGGTAGCGGGCGGCACTGACAGGAAAGTTCCGGGAATGGCCGGAGGCGGCACTTCCGCGGACGCAGCACGCGCGTAGCCGGGGTTGGCTGCCTACTGCGCCGACCCCAGAACCCGTAAGTTCCGACTGCAGAAGTCAAGACGGAACTTCGCCGAGAGGGAACCCTCGCCTACCTACCTAGTGCAGCGCGTCGTAAGTTCCTGACTGGGTCTTGGTTACCGAGCGTCGCTGTCATGCGGCTTGCGGCAGGACGGTCGCGGGTTCGGGCTGGGGGTGGCGTTCGAGGTACCGGGCGTGCTCGGCGTCGGCGTTATAGCTCTACTTGTAGGGCGGGCGTTCTTGTTGTGCCTGATGGTGAATGCGGTGATCTTGGCGTCGAGGTCGTCGCGGGAGGTGAAGTCGCCGCGGCGCAGCAGCCGGCGGGTCAGCACCCGAACCATTGCTCGATCATGTTCAGCCAGGATGCGTGCTGGGCGTGTAGGTGACGGTGAATCTGGCGTGGGCGGCGAGCCAGGCTTTCGTGGCGCGGGAGGTGTGGGACGAGCCGTTGTCCATAATCAGGTGGATGCGCAGGTGCGGGGGGATCATCTGGTGCAGCATGGCCAGCATGCGTGGGAGGTCCGCGACCGGTACGGCTACCGGTCTTTCGACGATCCGGGCGGCGTGGAGGCGTTTGCGCGGTTCCTTGGCGGGCGGGCGTGGACGCACGCTGAGGGGCCGGTGGCACTGTTCGATCACGCGGTGGGCTGGCTGCGCCGCAATCGGGTCCTGCTGCCCGGCGTGACGGTGCTCGCGCGGCAGGTGGCCGCCGCGCGTGAGGCGGCCGAGGCCCGGCTGTATGAGGTGCTGGCCGCGGCGGCCCGGCTGGTAGATTTCAGGGCTGCCGCATCGGCTTGGGGATTTGCTGCAGGTCCCGGACGGGCGGCGGGTTTCGGCGCTGGAACGGCTGCGCCAGTCGCCTCGGCGCAGTTCGGGGCCCGAGATGGTCAAGGCGTTGCGGCGCGCGGAGCAGATCGCCGTGCTGGGTGCCAGTCTTGTTGGCGTGGACGACATCCCGGCGAACCGGCTGCAGGTGCTGGCGCGCAGCGGACTGGGCAGCAGGGCCTCGGCGCTGGCGCGGCTGGGTGAGCCGAAGAGGACCGCGACGCTCGTCGCGGTGCTCCGGCATCTGGAGGCGGTCGCGGTCGACGACACGCTGGATCTGTTCGCGCTGCTGATGGCGACCCGGCTCTTCAGCCCGGCCCGGCGGGCTTCGGGCGACCAACGGCTGGCGATGCCGCCGCGGCCGGAGAAGGCGTCCAAGACCATCGCTCGCGCGGGCCGGGTGCTGCTAGACGCGCTCGCGGCGGCCGAGAACGCCGGTGAGCGGCTCGAAGTCGCTGCGCTGTGGTCGGCGGTGGAGCGGGTCGTGGCGCTGCTCGGCGAGTCCACTGCGCTGCACGCGGCACCGGGCGGCGAACGGGTTCTGGCGGCGGTCCGCGCTCTGCCCGAGCTGGCTCGCCGGCGCGTGACGCAGAAACCGCTCGCCGATGATGAGATTGACGCCGAGCTGGTGACGCCAGCCTGGCGGCGGGCGGTGTACGCCAGCCCGGGCCTGCCGCCGGGGCGGTGGACCGCGACGCGTACGTGGTGTGCGTGCTCGAGCAGCTGCACCGGGCGCTGGGCCGCCGCGACGTGTATGCCCGGCCCTCGCACCGCTGGGCCGACCCGCGGGCGATGCTGCTGGCCGGCGAGCGGTGGGATGCGGTACGCGAGGACGTGCTGGCCGGGCTCAGCCTCACCGATACCTCGGAGACGCACCTGGCGCGGCTGCTGATCACGCTGGATGCGGCGTGGAAGCAGACCGCTGCCCGCCTCGTTGAAGCCGGCGAGGAGGCCCGGGCACGGGTGATAGCCGGGCTGAACGGCCGCGCCCGGTTGCACGTCGATCACCTCGACGCCCTGGGCGAGCCGGACAGCCTGGTCTGGCTGCGGACCACGGTGCAGGTGATGCTGCCGCGGGCGGATCTGCCCGAGCTGCTGCTGGAGGTGCACGCCTGGACAGGGTTCCTCGACGCCTACACACACGCCTGGCCGAGGCCTCCACCAGGACAAAGGACCTGGCAGTCAGCGTCGCGGCGCTGCTGGTCGCCGAGGCCTGCAACGTCGGGCTGACCCCGGTGATATTGACGGTGATCGCGGACTCGCGCAGTTCCTTGGCGTAGGCCAGCGTGATCGCGTTCACGGCAGTCTTGGAGGAGTCGTAGGCCATCAGGTTGACGAATGGCGGCCTGGCGGCTGAGCGAACCCACGTCGCTGGTGAGATTGACGATCCGCGCGTCGGCCGCGCGGCGCAGCAGCGGCAGCAGCGCGTTGGTCACGGCGACGACGCCGAAGACGTTGGTCTCGTACGTGCGGCGCAGCGCGTCCAGCGGCAGCTGGCTGGGCGCCGGCCTGTCCCGCTCGACGGAGATCCCGGCGTTGTTCACCAAGATGTCGAGCCGGCCGTACTCCTTCTCGACCCATTCGGCCGCGCGCTCGATCGTGGCCGCGTCGGTGACGTCGAGGTGCACGAAGCGCGCGTCGATCCCTCGCCGCGCAGCTCGCCCTCCGCCCGGCGGCCACGTTCGGGATCGCGGGCGCCGACGAGCACGGTCACACCGGCCTGCCCGAGCTGCCGGGCGATCTCGAAGCCGATCCCCTTGTTGGCCCCGGTGATCAGGCCGATCTTGGTCTGTGTCGTGATACCGGTCATGGTGTCCGCCAACCAGTCGTCGTCTACGGTCGAATTCCCCCGCTCGCGGTCGGTCAATGCAATGACGAACCGAACCGGTCGACGTGACAGCCGCCCGGGACGTGACCGGTCGCGCGAACGATAGGAACAACGCGCATGGCGTCGGTCAAGCAGCAGGTAGGAAGCGTCTGGGTGCCAGGCGGGCGTCCGCCTGCACGGAGAAGGCTGTGCTAGCTCCACAGCTCACGTGGCACGCAGTCGAGGTGCGGTCGGTGGTAGTGCCGCTGCGCCGCCCGATCGTGTCGAAGGCCGGCGGGCACCTCGAATGACGGTTGATCCTCATCGACCTCCGGACGAGCGAAGGGCTGTCGTTCGATGCGAAGTTGCGCTGGCGTCACGCGCTCGGCGACCAAGGCCTGTGCTGGTTCGAGGTCCCAGATCCGGCGCATGAAAGACGCTGGTGGGGCATGTAGATGCTCGTAGGGCAGCTTTCGGCGGACGTCGCTGGCCCGGAGCACCTGTTGCGGTCAAGGTCGCCGGTTCCGTGGCGGCGGCATCGAGGAGATCCGAGCCGGTGACGTCATCTACACCCCCGCGGAACTAGTACGACCAGTACTGATGCCCCTCTGCGCGCTCACTGCCGGCGAGAGCAAGGTTGTGTAGCGGAGCGATGGCGGCGTGGTGGACCGCGGTCGCCTTTTCGTCCGGCCGTCACGCAGGATCCTCCAGCGGTTCATCACGGTGGGACTCCGGCTGGCGGCTGCGGTGGGCCACCGGCGTCGTGGTGCCCGCACCAGTGCAGAGGCGTGGAACCTGCGCATCGCGCAGGTCTTGCCGCCTGCTCCTTTCGAGCAGCACTCCGAGCACCGCGGCAAGTAGCAAATCGATCACGACGAGTGTTAGCTGGACCGACGACAGCCAGAGGCTGTGGGACCAGGTCAGGCGATGGAGGTGGACCAGGGTGGCTAGCCTTGCGGGGCAGGAGGCGCGGCGGACAGGTCGGCGGCCGGGCCCGTCGACGACACGTGAGGAGATCCTCGCCGCGGCGCGGGAGAGCTTCGCCAAGCGAGGCTATGATGCCACCTCGCTGCGCCGTGTCGCCGCGGATGCCGGTGTCGATCCTGCGCTCGTCCGCCGTTTCTTCGGCTCCAAGGAGGGCCTTCTGGTCGCGGCCCTGACGGTCACGATGAGCCCGGGTGAGCGACTCGCCCAAGCGGTGGAGGGAGATCCCGGCAGGCTCGGGGAACGCATGGTCGGCTACTTCCTCAGCGTCTGGGAGGAGTCTCCCAACCGCGAGGTCATGATCGGAATAACCCGGTCGGCCTGCTCGAACGAGCGGGGCGCCACGCTGCTCCGGAACTTCATCGCCGGTGAGGTCATCGCGAGGCTGGCGGGCGCGCTCGACGCCAGGGAGCGGCAGCTTCGCGCCGGCCTAGTCGGATCGCAGCTCGTGGGACTCGCCCTGGTGCGCTATGTCGTCAAGATCGAGCCGCTGGCGTCCGCGTCAGCCGCGACGCTGAGCGCCACCGTCGGTCCCACCCTCCAGCGATACCTCACCGGGAACCTGGATCTGCGCGCGGCCGAATGAAGGTACATCCGGCCGCACCCGACCGCGAAGCAGTCGCCGGGGTCAGGCGCCGTCTCCCGGGGAACCGGCACCGCGCGCCTATTTCGGTCATCCGGTGCGAAGAGGCCCCGCCGTGGGTACCCGAGGCGAGACGTTGACCGCGCGACCCGGTGCCGCCTAGCGGCCGGCGTGGGTTTGAGAGCGGGTGGCGCGGGGAGCCTAACCCCTATGTCCTTGTATGGAGACTTCTTGTGGCGCCAGGCTTGATCGTGGGCCCTGATTCGGGAGGCCGTTGGGTGGCACAGCCCCATCAGCCACTTGGAGGTGCAAAGTGTGCGCTCGACCAACCGCGGTAATGCTGCCAGGCAACGACCCGTCCATTACGCATGACGCGGAACGCGAGATTCGGCGTGATCGCGCCGATGCCTTGGACGTGATGCACGCCAGATGGCCCGATTGCGGCGAACCGGTCCTCCTCAGGCACGCGAGCGCCGTGCCCCAGCGGGGCATCGCAGGCCGGGATGTCGGGAGCGATCATGGCCGCCCCCGCTGCTGATGTGCTGATCGTCGGCGCCGGGCCCACGGGGCTGCTGCTGGCCGGAGACCTGGCGGCGGCCGGGGTGGTGGTCACCGTCCTGAAGCGGCGCAAGGACGAGATGCCGTGGACGCGCGCCTTCGTCGTCCATGCCCGCACGCTGGAGATGCTCGATGCCCGCGGTGTGGCAGACGAGCTGATCGCCACTGGTCAGACCCTGTC
>WNGH01010832.1_pt1 | contig 15997 bp, 15 predicted proteins | sample 5400631 | NCBI WGS metagenome assembly WNGH01 (sample SAMN13153373, study PRJNA577476) | soil metagenome | isolation source: 115 cm soil or saprolite under Garry oak tree replicate 1 | place: USA:California | collected 2016-06-15
TGATGTTGAAACATGAAGTGGACGACGGCGAATTGCTGGTGATCACGAATCCGGAGACACTAGAGGAAATCGAATGCCGGATCGTGTTTCTGGGCGAATTGTGCGACCAGGGACAGCGAGTGGGAATTGAATTTTTGACTCCAGCACCGCGCTTCTGGGGGCTGGAATTTGCGGAACCAGTTTCTCCGCCGAACGACGCACCCATCCTTCACTAAAAAATGTGCACTCGATAGGCGCGCGAAACAGAGACGACCAAAGGGTCATGAAGAGCGCACAGTTGCCGAGTGCGCAACTGCCGGCGCTTTGCGCTTGCCCAACCAGGCGGCCAGTCGCCAAATGAGCAAAATTCCGACCAGCATTCCGTAAAACAAAGGCTTCCGAATATCGGATTTAACGAGCCAGTAGTAGTGAATGACGCCGAGTATGGCGCAAATGTAGATGCTGCGATGAAGAACCTGCCAGCGTTTCCCACCGAGACGGCGAATCCAGCTTGTGGTCGAGGTAATCGCCATAGGAATCAAAAGAAGGAAAGCCGCGAAGCCGACGGTGACGAAAGGCCGTTTTGCGACGTCCTTCAACATTCCCGCGACGTTGAAAGATTGATCGGGACCCAGGTAGGTCAAGAAATGAAGGCAGGCATAAAAAAAAGCGCAGAGGCCCAACATCCGGCGGAAACGGATGAGCTCCGGCAGATTCAAAAGTTTGCGGAATGGCGTAATGCAAAGCGTGAAGATGAGAAAGCGCAGCGTCCAATCGCCGGTCTGATGCTGCAGGAACTCAACGGGATTTGCAGTGAGGTCGCCACGGAAACCACGCCACACGAGTAAAAGCAACGGAACCAAAGAAAGAAGAAAGACAAGAACTTTTGCCCATTTGCTTGAAAGAAATTTTCGGACGGCGGCGAGCATCAGTGGAATTTCTTCAGGTCCATGCCAGAGTAGAGGGAAGCAACCTGATCGGAGTAACCATTGAACATCAGAGTCTTGTGCATGAAAATTTCGCCAAGACGCCGTTCGGTTGCCTGGCTCCAGCGAGGATGGTCAACGTTAGGATTCACATTGGAATAGAAGCCGTATTCGTTGGGAGCCTGGCGATTCCAAGAGGTGTGCGGTTCGGAGGATTGCAGCCGGATCTTCACGATGGACTTGATGCTCTTGTAGCCGTACTTCCAGGGAATCACCATGCGCACGGGCGCGCCGTCCTGATTGGGAAGCGTTTCTCCATACATGCCGACGCAAAGAAGCGCGAGGGGATGCATCGCTTCATCAAGGCGCAGGCCTTCGACGTACGGATAGTCGAGGCCGGTATACTTCGCTTGCGGCATCTGTTTCGGATCGTAGAAGCTCTCGAAGGCTACATACTTTGCCTTGGGAGTGGGCTCGACAAGCTTAAGAATGGTGCTGAGAGAGTAGCCAATCCAAGGGACCACAATGGACCAACGCTCGACGCAACGGTGCCGGTAGATGCGTTCCTCAAGCGGAGCAACCTTCAGGATTTCTTCCATGGAAAATTTGCGGGGAGTTTTGACTTCGCCTTCGACGGAAACAGTCCAGGGTGAAGTTCGGAAATTTTGCGCGTTCTTGGCGGGATCACCTTTGTCGGAACCAAATTCGTAAAAATTGTTGTAGTGGGTAACGTCATTTTCCGAGGAGATTTTTTCGTCCACACGGTAGTTACTTTTGATAGTGGTGAGTTTGGTGCCGGCGAACGCGGTTGTCGAGGGCGAAAGTATGGAGGCGAAGCGTTTACCGACTACGGCTGCCGCGCCGGCGATCCCCAAGCCGCGCAAAAAATTGCGCCGATTAAAATAGACGTCTTTCGGGGTGATGTCCGCGAGAGCGAGTGCCGGTTCGTGCTTAATCAGCATATATTGTATTTAGAACCACTTACGCGTGTGTGTGGTTGCTTCCTTTTTGAATCATACGGCATGTTTGCGAGATTGGATGCCGGAGAGAGGCGAAGGTTTCCGGAAAAGAAGGGCTGAGTCACTGCGAAGCACGGCATCGTCGAGAGGTTCCTTAATTAATACTCTCAAAATCCGTCCACGACAAGGGCTCTCTGGGCTCGTTGTCCAATGAATTTAAAAGGGGCCTCCGGCGAAACGTTCCGATAGCTGCGAGACGAATGGGTATCACGGTCCCAGGAATGAAAGCGCGGATGCATCCTGCTCGATACAAGTTGGCGGAGGGCTAGGACCCTACCTCAACTGACGGAGGAGGACCTGAAAGAGCCAGTTCCCGCGGTGAGCATTACGCTTTACACCAGCGGGTCTCGCACTTCTTGACGAAGCCAGATCCTTGCTGGAGGGCTCACTACTCAATAGGCGCGCACAGGGTGACGCCGAGCTCGTTCCGTACAATAGGTGCCACGGCGGTCCCGAGGATCTCTATGGCGTTCAGCATTTGTTGGTGCGAAAGCGTCGAGAGGCCCATCTGGAATGTGACGCGGGAGATGCCGCCGAGAACTTCATTCACATAGAGGATCTTTTTCGCGACCGTTTTAGCGTCGCCGATCAGCAGCGCGCCGGTAGGTCCGCGCTGGGCGTCGAATTGAGCGCGTGTCGCGGCTGGCCAGCCGCGTTCCTTGCCGATTTCGGTAAATGTGTACGCATAGCCTGGATAGAATATTTCCGCGGCTTCGTCAGTAGTGTCTGCAAGAAAACCAACGGAATGAAGACCTACCGTAAGTCGCTCGGGCGAATAACCGGCGCGGCGCCCAGCCTCACGATAGAGGTCTATGAGCGGAGTCAAAAACAACGATCTCGCCGTCCAACAACAATGTGTCGGGACTTAGATTCGCAATTGCGCCTACGATATTGGGAAAGTTTTTTGTCCGGTCCTTGTCGTTTCGAGAAAGCAGCCTGACACGGCCGGCTTCCTTATAGGATAGGCCAGAATGCTTATCCCGTCGTACTTTTCCTCGTAGATCCAATTCGGTTTGTGAAAAGGCCAATCCACGAGAGTCGCCAACATCGGCGAAATGCGAAACGGGATGATGTCTTTTCGGTGGGTTAAGACCATATCGGGAAGGTCAAGTTTTTAGTGGCCTCGGACGAGAGCGGAAGGGCCGCCCGAAGCGGCCCTTCCCAGTTCGGAGTGCTGAGATCGAAGCTACTTCTTGCAGGATTCACTGACCATGCTCACGCTGGTAGCGTCTAGGTGGCCATGTTCCTTGGCATTGGGATCAACAGCCGCCTTGGTCTTCTCCTTGGCGCCGTGCATGTCAGGATGCCACACCTTGCCGGTGACGGTGACCGTGTGACCGACATGAGGCGAGAGCTTTACACCTTTGCTCTGGATGTCCCAACTACTTCCGTCGTCTTGCGTGAGCTTGAACTCGTTTGCGCTGTCTCCTGCGGAAAGACATCCCGTCACTGAACGAGTCTTCGCGCTCTTATCTTCTTCTTGCGCGTTACCGCTCTGGGCGAATGCTGGAGCGATCGCCAAGCAGGAAACCGCAAGCAGGCTAAAAGCCAACTTTGTCGTCATCAGAGTCTCTCCTTGCCAGAAAAGGAACAGATGATTCAGTTTTTTGCTTTGCTCCTCTCCCGACTAAGAAAGCGTCCACCCCATAAGCGCTGGCAAGCTATACAGGGAATCCTTGAACTCCGCGCGAAATGCAATTTCCGCCCTGGACTTCTCGCTCCTAAGGGAATTACCGGATAGAAGGAGTGCCTTCGACTGACTACGGTCGAGTCTATGAGGAGGTTTCTCATGCCTACGGAAAACCCGTTAAAACGAGGGAATTGGATCGCTCTCACAGTGTGGTACTCGTGCTTGCAGCCGTTGCCGTAGCCGTTGTCGCCAAGACATCGCGCGAGCCACTGACCGACAGTCAGTTCGCGGCCAAGGCGGCGCAAGGTTCACTCGCTGAAGTTCAGCTAGGAAGGCTGGCGGCACAAAAAGCTCAAAATGAGACTGTGCGCGCGTTCGGCCGAAGAATGGCCACCGATCACACAAAATCCAAAGCCAAGCTAGAAAAAATCGCTGCTCGCCAGAACATCAATCTTCCGGAAGATTTGGATAAGGACGCAAAGCAAACCTACGAAAAACTTTCGAAACTGTCCGGTCCAGACTTCGACCGTGCTTATGCCCTGGACATGCTCAAGGATCATAAGAAAGACGTCGCGGAATTTCAAAAGGAAGCGTCGGCTGGAAAAAATGAAGCCATCCGCTCGTTTGCGGCAGAGACGCTTCCTACTTTGCAGAATCATCTAAAAGCAGCCCAGGAAATGAAGGAACTTTTCGACCGGAGCGTTACCGCCATCCCCAATCTCCCCAAGTAGGGATTTGATTCATCGCGCACATCAGCCAACCGCGAAACGAAATCAGTGCGGGGACTCTCTGGTCTTACAAGAATCGCACGCATTCCGCAATCCGGATCGAGAGGTTCAACCATGAACCTGAACGAAGTTGTAAAGTGCGCGAATCCACCGTTTCCTTGCGCCGTCGTATGAGTGAGCGGATGCAGACGATGTCACCGAAAGCGGTAAGACAGCCTATTCTCGGAAGACTGTAATGCAAGCCGCACGTAGCCATGATTGCGGATGTGTGGTTGTGGATCCACCGCGCGAGATTTTGTCGGTATTCCATTTTCGAACGGGCAAAAGACGAAGGCTCGGAGGACTTACTAATCCTGCCCTCTGAATTTTGCGGTCTTGTTTAGCCTCTAGGAAGTGCTTCTTCCTCCGGCGTCTTCTTGTTCAATGACCCCTGCCGCGATCAGGTCTTCGATATCTCGAAGAGTAGTTGGCGAAGAAGCCCTCGTTATTTTCATCCACTTGTCTCTGGTCAGCTTTCCCTCGAATCCACTGAACAGTCTATTCAGGACTTTCTTCTGCTGGACATTCAGAGAGAGCTTCCTTTTCTTCAAGTCCTGCCAGAACAATTCCTTTTCGAGAGCCCTGTCTGAGATTCGATTCGATTGTTCTATGGCTCGATCCAGACACTCAAGAAACCAGGTTAGCCATCCTGTGATGTCAAGCGATCCAACCTGTGTCTTCTCAAGAACATCGTAATAGCCCTTTCGTTCTTCAAGAATTTGCGACGACATGCTGTAGAAGCGCTGGGCACTGCCGTCAGATCTGGCTAAGCACATCTCAGCGATTGCTCTTCCGATTTTCCCGTTGCCATCCTCAAAAGGATGGATCGTAACGAACCCAAAATGTGCGGTTGCGGCCTTCAAGAGCGGATCTTCCTGCTCGTTGCCGTCCAGCCACTTGAGAAACTTTCCGATCTCGCTCTCGATGCAAGCAGCTGCGGGCGCAACATAGTGAACCTTGTGGCGACCGACTGGTCCTGAGACAACTTGCATCGTACCCTGACTGTCGTCCCGCCATGCGCCTACGCGAAATCTATCCCCGGTTTCACGGACTCCGGGAAACAGATCCGCGTGCCGGTCGAATAGGAACGTAATAGATTGTGCCAATGTGATGTTGGCTCTGTGGACGGAAAGTCCCAAATAAAACGGCCACGCCTAGGAGTGATTTGGCGAACTCCAGACACCCGCTCTGCAACCTCGGAAAGCGCCCACACATCTTAGTAACAGCAGTTCGCAGCCGCGTTTTTTAGTTTCTAGCCTTAAAGCTTCTCGCACGTTTTTTTGTTTTCCAGCCCAACGCAAAAAAGGGGACCTGTACCGTCGGACGGTGTTGTCTTCGCAACATGGCCAGTTCGGCTTTCGCCGCGGTCTGCGAGACTTACAAAATGACGCGTCGATTCATCTTCGTAGCGTTGTGCCTGGCGACGGCCTCGGCGGCGCTCAGCCAGAATGTCCGGCCAGCCTCTGCGGAAGCGCCCGGACCGTTTACGAACAAGCCGGATTTCCTTACGACTACGTCAGTTCGCGCGAACTCTACATCGGCAGCACAAATTTCACGCGCGTGCGCGCACCCCAAGCGGGTGACCTAGTTGTTTGGCGCGGCCATGTCGGCATCGTCATCGATCCCAAAGAACACTCCTTCTTCAGCTCCGTGCGTTCCGGTCCCGACACGCAGTTTTATGACTCGCCCTACTGGCGGTCGCGTGGTATCGCTCGTTTCTTCCGCTATATGACCGAGAAGCCGCTCCGTTCCGGCCGAACGCTCGAAGCTACACGTCACGCGGACCAGCAACCTCTTCAGGCCGCCAGCCGCAGTTCGGAGAATCGACCACCTTCCAGACCGCCAAAGGCGGCACCTGCATCTGCGTCGAACTCTGCCCCCGCAGCTGAAACCTCCAGTTCAGCAACCGTCGAAACTCCTCGAGAGATCATTCTGCAAGTGGCCCGAAAAAATCCTTCGCCAGACGAAGTCGCAGCCGCATTTGTCGAAATGAATCAGGATTCTGGTGAATCCCTCCGTACGCGCAGTCTGAACAGTCTCGGCAAACCCATAATCGTTTACCGCGAAGTACGCGTCTCAGCAATGCAAATCAAGGGCAAGCGCGGAACTGCGCTCGTGCGGATCGAATCGTTAGGAGCTCCTCCGAATACGCAAACGGGCTCACAGCTTCGCTGGAAAGAACAGTCTCTGGAATTCGAGAAGACGAAAAGAGGCTGGGTGATGAGTCCCATCCAGGAAGCTGCTTACGTCAAGCGTGAAGTTGCGTTGCAAGTCTTGTCGGCCCGGCTCGCGGAGCTCGCGCAAAATACAGACGCCACTCCCGAACAGGAACGCGAGCAGAAACAAATCATTCGCCTCCTGAATTTGCTGGTTACCGACGATTTCAGCGCCGCGTCAGCGCAGAGTAATTAAGACGCGAAAGCAAGCATTCTGTATCGCAATTCCCATGTCAGTCAGATGGCAAGACTTTTCATCAGCTACTCGCGGGCGCGATCTCACGGGACGTAATTTCATATTTGAAGCCATCCGGATCGAGACAATCGAGTCGACCCTCAGTTGTTTCCGCCTGCGGGTACATGAAGAATCCAAGCGGCGCACCGCTCGATCCGGGAAGAGTGACATCGTGCGCGAAGTTGTACGCCATCCAGTTCATTTCCCACGACCCAAATAGCCGTGCGCGTGCCTTCTTCACCATTTCGTCGTTGAGTGGCAGACTTCCGGGAGGTTCTTCGAGCACAACTTTCCGTACGTCCGCGGGATCGACAGGAACCCAACCGTAGTCGAGAAGATGCACTTCCGCTCGGCAGTGTTGAGCTTTTGTTACTTTCTCCGACGAGGCACCGAGGCTCTTGTATCCCATCTCCGACTTGGCGACACGGATCCCGTACACGTCGCGCGCGGGAAGGCCGGCCCCACGCGCGAGGCCAACATAGAGCGCATTGAGATCGGCGCATTTGCCGCCCAAATCCCGGGACTCCAGCATGAAGCGGATATCGCCGACGCCACAGCCGCGCGTCTTCGGATTTCGAAATGTGTTGTCAACGATCCACTCGTAGATCGCCCGCGCCTTTTCTACGTCTGTCTTCGCGTGCTTCGTGATCTCGATCGCCGTTGCGTTCACGATACCATCAGTTGGTATGAGCTTGGTCGGCCGTAGAAAGTGCTCCAACTCGGAGCGATCCCCTTTTTGCGCTCCGCTGGGCACCGAAAGGTCGACTGAATAGTTCTTAGTCGCGATCCGGCTCGTAACGGTAAGAATTGGCTTCACTCCGGCCGGAAACTCGGCGGCAATAGTTCCCAACGCATCCGTCTTGCTTTCCACGATCTTCGCATTACCACCTTCAGCGGTGAACGTATTGGAGAGCATTTTCTGAAAGGGCGTTTGGCGGCCGAGCGCCGCCGGCACCCAGATGCGCGTCATCCCCGAGGGTTTTAGAACTTCGACACGCGTTGTCACTTCGAACGTGCGCCAGTCGCCAGACGTCGCGTCCTCGACAAGTAGGCGTCCCGCTCTTGGGAGCGCTAAACTCGCTGACACCGCGCTTGCGGATCGCAGAAAATCGCGACGGTTCATGGCTTCACCTCTTGAGAAGGACTACTTGTACGATTTCCAAACAATTCACAAGGTACCGCCGATTCGACATCAACACAATGTGCAGGCCAAGGCGCGACTTTCCGAGAATAGTGCGCTTGAGAAATGACTGCTTTCGGAAAAGCACCTGATTTGCAGAAAATCGCCCACAAGATGGGCCGAGTGCCCTGGTTTCTTCATTCATCCTGCATTCTGCCTCTGAGAAATAAGCGCCCGGGGCGTCAAGACGTCAGCGAGCCCTATGCGACCGAGCAGCTCAGCGCGGACCCGGTCTAATACCATGTTCACTACTTCAGCGCCGTCCTGAGCCGGATCCACGTGCACTCGGAACGGCCTCTTTCCAAAGGGAGTATCCACGACCTTAACGATCGCCTCCGCGACGGCCGACACATCGGCCTCAGGAGGCACAATCGACGCGAAACCTTTCATGATGTCGTCGGCAAAGCCCTTATAGGGACCTGCTTCGTATTCGGCAACGCGCTCCTCATCTGAGGGAGAGCCTGCGTGCGCGAAGTGATTCGTGCCACCGGTGAAGGCACCTGGAACGATGATCGAAGTCTCGATACCCCAACGCGCCAACTCGCGCGCATAGACTACGGCCAGGGCATCCATTGCGGCCTTCGCCGCGAAGTACGGTGCTAGATAGAGGAGAGTTCCGCCCGCTGTACTACTACTCGACACCCACAAGACAAGGCCTTGTTTCTGCTTGCGCAATTGAGGCAGGGCAGCACGGTTCACGCGCTGAGTGCTCAGCACGTTGATGTCATACAGCTCCGCCAGTTGTTCGGGCGTGAACGCTTCGGCCGGACCAAAGACCATGTGGCCGGCATTGTGAACGACCACATCGAGTCGGTCGTTTTCGGCGATGATTTTCCCAATGCCAGTGTCGACGGATCTGTCCGAGACAACATCAAGCTCCACGGTGCGAAGATCAACGCCGTTCTTCGCGGCATACTCGTGAGCCAGCGCGACCTGAGGTGCATTGCGGCCCTTCGTATCCCGTATTCCGGCGTACACGATGTGACCGGCCACAGCCAGAGCGCGGGAAGCAAGAGCACCAAAGCCGCTCGATGCTCCAGTGACGACGATTACTTTCTTCACGATTTATCTCCTTTTTGAGCGATTGGCTCTCTCCGTAGGACGAGCCTGAATTTCGACAGGCGAAAGCTCAGACCATGCCGCCATTGGCGCGAAGTACCTGACCATTGATCCAGGAGCCATCGGGACCGGCGAGGAACGCGACCGCCGCGGCGATGTCTTGCGGCGTACCCAAGCGCTCCAGCGGATTCATTTTCGCGAAGCGCTCGATGAGTTCCTGTGATTTTCCGTGTAAGAACAGTTCGGTCGCGGTTGGCCCTGGCGCGATTGCGTTGACAGTGATCGACCGCCCGCGAAGTTCCTTGGAGAGAATCGCGGTCAGTATTTCGACGGCAGACTTGGTCGCGGCGTAGATGCCATATGTCTCCAGCTTGGTGCCGACGACGCTGGTGGAGAAATTGATGATGCGTCCGCCGGGACGAAGCCGTTTTGCTGCTTCGCGCAGACCATTGAACGTGCCCTTCAGATTCACGGTAATCATACGGTCGAACATCGCGTCATCCGTCGTGGCAACACTCGCGAGTGTCATGATTCCGGCGTTGTTGACCAGAACGTCGACGCCGCCGAACTCCCGTTCAGTAGCATCGAACATGCGCGCTACCTCGGCTGGTTTGCTGACATCGGCTTGCGCGGTTACCGCGCGCCCTCCAGCTGCTTCGATTTTCTTGGCGAGCTCAGAAGCTTCCTCTTTACTGCCTGCATAGTTCACAACTACGGAAAAGCCGCCTTGCGCGAGCCGCTCCGCAACCGCGGCTCCGATACCGCGGGAGGCTCCTGTAACGATCGCTATTCTTGTCATGATTGTTCTCCTCTCTTGGCGTTCCAATTTGCGAGGTTCGTTCGCATTTCATTAGATAGCAGGGCGTGCCATTTGCAACATGCATTGCTAGAATGCCTTCCATGCGTGAAGTGCATCTACGGAACCTTGATCTCAATCTGTTAGTCCCGCTCCATGCCCTATTGGAGGAACGACACGTAACGCGAGCGGCCAAACGAAGTTTCTTGAGTCAGCCAGCCATGAGCCGGGCGCTTGAGCGGCTGCGCGAGATGTTCGGAGATCCTCTGCTGGTTCGCAGTGGCCGTACCTACGAGCGCACCGTTCGCGGCGAACGTGTGCTGCGGGAGTTGGAGACGCTCATACCTCGGTTTGAGGCTATGGTGAGAGGAGTCGAGTTCGATCCGGCCCGAAGCCAGGAACGATTTCGCGTGGCGTTAACCGACCACGCATCCACGATTCTGCTGCCATCGCTCGCGGCTCGGATAAGGAGGGCGGCGGCTCACGTAAAGCTGGAAGTATCCGCGTGGCGCACGGAATCTTATGAGGACGTCGTAGCAGGCAGAATCGATACGGCTCTCAGTGCAGAAGAAGCGCCTCCTGTCTTAGAGAGTGAAGTGATCCTTAGTTTAGATTTTGTTTGTCTCGTAGGCTCCGCTCTGCGGGTTCGCGCTCGTCGTTTTACGCTGAAACAATATCTGCAATTTCCGCACGCGCTGGTCGAAACGTTGGCTGGGCAACAAACCTTGGTGGATCGTCCCCTGGCGCAGCTTGGTATGAAGCGTCGCGTCGTGCTTAGTCTTCCATTCTTTGTCCCGGCGATCTTTGCGATCGCTCAAACGGATTTGATTCTCACTGTGCCCCGCAAATTGGCAAAGCTCACCGCAGGGATGGCTGGTGTACGCGTCGTGGAATCGCCTCGCGAGATCAATGGCTTTCCGTATTTCATGGCGTGGCATCCACGACTCAGCACCGAGCCTGCTCACAGATGGTTCCGTGAACAACTGCGGATGGTTGCTCGGACAACTTGAGCACTCGAGGGACAACAGTGTAAGTCGGTTCGCTCCTCAATCCGCGGCATACGACTGACGAGGAACTCCGAGGCTACGGCCTTTCGCGGAAGACAAGCCTGGTTTTGCTCCCGCCGGAAAATCCTTCGTCAGGGAAACGATTTCGGGACCTCGATTCATCCAGACTCGGACTAGTGCGCGAAGTGCAGGCAGACCCATGGCAAAAACGGCGATCACTTATAGTGCCGGGATGTGTCCCCGAGCGAAAACCGGCGCGATGTGCCACAAACCTTCAAACCAAAGATGCTCAAACCCTGGACAAGTCTTGGAGGACAGCCCGTATCGGTTTCGCTTTCCAGAAACGATTCCAGTTCTCGAGCGAAGCGAACGTGCGGCTGTGCATCCGATCGATGTATAGCGTGCCCTGCAGATGATCAATCTCATGCTGCAGGATCCGGGCGTACCACCCGGTAGCCTCAACCGATTGATGCTCTCCGTGTTCATCCAAATATTTCACTTGGATGGTTCGGGCACGCGGAACGACTGCGGAGAAACCAGCCAGGCTGAGGCAGCCTTCATAGAAATCAACGGTATCATCCGTCGAGAAAGTGATAACCGGATTGATGATCACGTGGAACGGCACCGGCCGCCGCTCCTTATCCTCAACCTCTTGGGGCGGCAACCCTTTCAACAACTCCTCTCGATCTTCAAGTACTGCAAGCTGCAATGGTAGTCCGACTTGGGGAGCAGCCAGACCAACGCCTGGAGCGTCCTGCATTGTTTCTTTCATGCCCTGAATCAGTCTTTGGATTTCGTCGCACGTTATTTCTTCGCGCGTCAACGCACGCGCCGTTTGCCGCAAAACCGGTTCTCCTGCCTGCACGATCTTCAGACGCAACTCGTCTTCTTTCAGTTGTGAAAATCGCGGCTCTTGAAAAACAAAACCGCCGCTTTGCTATCTGGCTAACGCCTCATACCTATCGCAATGGACTGAAGAACTCTCGCAGATCCTTCGCAAGCAATTCTGGCTGCTCCATCGCAGCAAAATGTCCGCCCTTGGGCATCACCGTCCAACGTACGATATTCAAGCCGCGCTCCGCCAACGCCTGGGGCGGCATGGCAATCTCCCTGGGAAAGACTGCAACAGCTACGGGTGGCTCGACACGGTTGCTGCGCGCGAGACTGAGCGGCCGCTGGCGCGACTCGTAGTACAGGCGTGCGGACGAAGAAGCCGTTTCCGTGACCCAATAGATCATGAGGTTGGTCAAAAGCTCGTCACGAGTAAAGATGCTTTCAACATCGCCTGCACAGTCACTCCAGGTCCGAAATTTTTCGATGATCCAAGCTGCGAGTCCAACTGGAGAATCATTCAATCCGTAACTCAGTGTTTGGGGCTTGGTTGCTTGTTCATGGCTGTAGCCGCCTTCGGCATCCCACCACGCACGGAGTTGTCCCATATACGCACTCGCAATCTCATCCTCAGGTTGTACGTTCAGCGTGCCCCCGAGCAGGAAACGTCCCGCGATGTAGTTCAGGTGAATCCCAGTCATGTGCTCAGCATGATCGAGTCCAAGCGCAATCGAAATGGCCGAGCCCCAGTCGCCACCCTGCGCGCCGAAGCGCTCATAGCCGAGCTCCTGCATGAGTCGCACCCAGAGCGCCGCAATTTTCTTCGGATCCATCCCACGCTCGCGCGGGCGGTCGGAGAACCCGTAGCCTGGCAATGACGGCACGATCACATCAAACGCATCTTCTGCCCTGCCACCATGTGCAGTGGGATCTGTCAGTAGCGGAATGAGCTTCAACATTTCGACAAAGCTTCCTGGCCATCCATGCGTCACAATGAGCGGCATGGGCGCCGGCCCCTTCCCGCGCACATGTAGAAAGTGGATACGGAATCCGTCAAGGGCGATGCGAAACTGCGGCAACTGGTTTAACACCGCCTCTTCGCGACGCCAGTCATAGCGATGACGCCAATACTCAGCCAGCGTGCGCAGGTAAGAAAGATTCGAGCCGAACTCCCAGCCCGTATTCTCAACCTCATCCGGCCAGCGTGTGGTATCGAGGCGATGCGCTAAATCAGCAAGTACAGCATCCGGGACCTGAATCGCAAATGTTTCCGGAGCCATTCAGCCAAAGCCCTCCGCAAAAGTACGGCTTCCGAAGAGATGTCTGACCAGGCATCCTAGTCACATCATTAAAGGTAGCTTGCTCCCGACAATCCTTGAACGCATCAACGAATGGCGGCCAGAAATTCGTCGACCGTCAGAACCTCGTGGCCAAAAGTACTCAGACGGCCCCAGAGCGGATGCTCCGATCCTATTTGGAAGTGGAGCGAATAATCAGTAGACGCAACGGGATTCTTCCAAGAAATAACCTTGTTCCACATCTTTGGCGAGTTTCAGTGACGCCGCAAGCTGGCGGTAACTTTTCCATTCTTCTGGTCGAACTTCATTGGGATCAATTCCTCGCTTGACAGACGTAACGTCCTGGGATATGTAGCGGGAAGTAAACACTTCGGATCGTTGTCTGTCAAGGAGCTTTGTTATGGTACCCAGCAGCCATCTGCCTCCCGCGGTGAGGCTATCCCGCCCTTCATCGCTATTGATGGGGGTCCTATTCCTACTTGTAGCGTTGCTGCTATTCGCTGCACTGGTCCGACCTGCGTTCGCGCAGAAGAGCCTGTCCGCCGCCGAGGCAAAGGAACACGTCGGTGAAGTGGCGACCGTCTGCGGAACTGTTGTAAGCACGCGTTACGCGGCGTCCACTAAGGGCAGTCCGACGTTTCTTAATCTCGACAAAGCGTACCCGAATCAGGTTTTCACAATCGTGATTTGGGGTAAGGATCGCAGCAAGTTCGGCAGGTCAGAAGTCGACTACCGCGAGAAACGAATTTGCGTCACAGGCAAGATTGCAGAGTACAGAGGAAAAGCAGAAATCGTCGCCGATGATCCGAAACAACTGGGCAAACTTTAATCGTCTGGCGTCAACGAAGGATGGATGAGCGAGAGGTCGCGGAATCGGGCGCGACTGACGTGAGGAGGTCAAGGCTCACGAATACTCCGAACAATCCTCCGCAAGCAAAGCGCACCCAAAATTCGAGCTTGTCGGTCCTAGGAATTTTCTCGGCGGTACCCCTAGTTCGTTCATTCGCCCATGAGCTTGGAGTCTGCTTGTTTGTCTCTTCCATCTGATTGGTATACGACTCAATGTAATAGCGAAGCGGAGCGTGCTCGACTGCTGCATACGCTTCATTTATCAGGCTGGTCATCTGCGTTGCTTCAGCGTGAGCGGAGGTCCCGTTTGCGTGGAGGTCTGGATGCCATCTCTTTACCAGCCGAAGGTAGGTCTGCTTAATCGCAGGTGCTGAGGCGTTTGTTGGAACACCGAGGACTTGATACGCGTGCTGCAGTTCTGTGAGCTGATCGTCGCTTACAGGCATCTAAGTCCGTTTGGAGTTCTTCCCCAAATCTTTCCCACGTTTTCTTTCTCTAGGCGGCACATCCGCCCATGCGGCTTGCTCTGCCCGACCCGGTGCGACGTTTAACATAGGACTCCAAATTCAAGGCGCAGCGCGTTGCCGCTGGCGGTGACAAAACCTTTACGAGCCTTTACAGCCTATTCTGTGGCTGTGACAGGGACGAGCACGTCTATTTACTGTTAACTCTCCGGACACTTAACCGCAGGGGATGCGCCCAGAGGACATTCGCGGAGTAAACTGCAATCGCCCTTTTTTTTAGGCCTTACTTGATTTCAACAATGGCGTCTCACGAACTGCCTCTTGCCGGCTCCTACGACGATCTTCTCGTCGCTCTGTCCATCGTTATCGCGATCCTAGCGTCCTATGCCGCACTCGATCTCGCCAGGCGCGTAACTGCTGCACAGGGCAGAGCCCGCATCCTCTGGTTGACCGGAGGAGCCACAGCCATGGGATTCGGCATCTGGTCGATGCACTACATAGGGATGCTAGCCTTCCGCTTGCCGGTCCCGGTGCAGTACGACTGGCCCACTGTTTTGCTCTCGCTGATGGCTGCAATTCTGGCGTCGGCTATTGCTCTGTTTGTTGTCAGCCGACACAAGATGGGAGTAATTCGAGCTTTTCTCGGTAGCATTCTGATGGGTAGTGGAATTGCAGCAATGCATTACATCGGTATGGCTGCCATGCGCCTGCCCGCGATGTGCCACTATTCCCTCGCGCTCGTAACACTCTCCGTGGTTCTGGCGATCGTGATTTCATTGGTGGCTTTATTCCTGACGTTTTATTTCCGAGGAGAGACCACTGCGTGGAGCTGGAGAAAAATACTCAGCGCGCTGGTGATGGGAGCAGCGATCCCTGTTATGCACTACACGGGTATGGCTGCCGCCAGTTTTACGGCCTCCCCATCGGAACATCAAGATCTATCTCACGCCGTCAACGTTTCGTCTCTAAGCGCCGCCGGGATCGTCATCGTAGCCGTAATGGTTCTCGGGCTGGTTCCCTTAGCGAACCTTACCTTCGACTCACTTTCCAACACTCGTCAGCTGGCAGCGCGTTATTTTCTGTCTCTTGGCGTGATCAGCGTCCTCACCATCTTAGGTACGCTGCTGGTTCAGCGCCAAGGCGGAGAATCCCAAAGCGACGCGCGCGTAGTCAATATTTCGGGACGCCAGAGGATGTTAAGTCAGGCCATCGCCAAAGATGCTCTGCTGGTGGCGCACAGCAGGGACGCTGCCGAGCGGCAGCGCCTGGTGGAAGACCTCCGCAGCCTCGACGCTCTCTGGAACCAATCGCATTCCGGATTGAATCGTGGTGATCCGGAACTCGGTGTGCCCGGTATGAACAGTCCCGAAATTCGGCGGATGTTTGTTGTGCTTGAACCCGACTACGATGCAATTTCCAGAGCCATGCAAGAAATGATTACGAAGGTATCTAAGGAAAACGAGCCTGCGGACGTGTCCGGCGAAGTGAGTGCGATTCTCGCGCATGAGGGACCTTATTTGAAGGCCATGAACCTAATCGTCTTTGAATACGAGAGCGAGGCGACGACCCGGGCCAGCGGCGAAAATCGACTGTATTTTGGGCTCCTGTTGTTCGTCTTGGGTGTGTTGCTGCTGCAAGGTTTGTTGGTACTGCGGCCGGCGCTTACCAGAATTCAACAGGGTATCAGCCAGCTCGAACTAGCCAAACAGGCGTTGTACCGCAAAGCAACATTCCTGGAATT
>WNGH01007421.1_pt1 | contig 15992 bp, 10 predicted proteins | sample 5400631 | NCBI WGS metagenome assembly WNGH01 (sample SAMN13153373, study PRJNA577476) | soil metagenome | isolation source: 115 cm soil or saprolite under Garry oak tree replicate 1 | place: USA:California | collected 2016-06-15
CGCCTGGGCGTCATCGCCGACGCAGGTCAGGCCGCGCCCGTCGGGAGCGAGCAGCCGCACGATGTCAGCCTGCACCGCGTTGACGTCCTGGTACTCGTCGACGAGGACCGCGTCGAAGAGCCCGCGCAGGACCGGCCCGGCGGCCGCATCCGCCAGCGCCGCCTGCCACAACAGCAGCAGGTCGTCGAAGTCCACGAGCCCGTGGCGGCGCTTGTGCGCCACGTAGTCACGGAAGAGCCCGGAGAGCTGGGCGGTGAAATCGGCGCACCAGGGAAACGCGCTCTGCACGACGTCGGCGACGACGGTGCGGGTGTTCACGCAGCGGGTGTAGATGTCGGCGCATACCGCCGCGCGCGGCGCCCGGCGCCTGGTGCCGACCAGATCGTGCTCCTCGCGCAGTGTGTCCAGCACGTCCGCGACGTCAGCCGGGTCGATCACGCTGAACTGCGGCGGCAGTGAGAACGACTCCGCATGCTCGCGGATGATCCGGTGCGCTATGGCATGAAAGGTGCCGCCGCAGACCCGCTCGTCGGCCGTCACCGCCCGCGGCGCGATCCTGGCGAGAATGTCATCGGCGGCGCGCCGGGTGAACGTCAGCAGCAGAATCCGGCCAGCTGGCACGCCCTGGGAGCGCAGCCAGGCAGCCCGTGCGACCAGCGTCCCGGTTTTGCCGGTCCCGGCGCCTGCCAGCACCAGGAGCGGGCCGTCCGGGTGCGTCGCGGCTCGGCGCTGCTCGTCGTTCAGTTTTTCGAGCCAGCTCGCCGCTTCGAACATGGACACGAATGTAACCATGCCGGACGCGGCCGGCCAGTTCCCCCGCCGTGGCCGCGGCGGCGGTGCCGTATTCGGCCGTCATGGCGGCCCAGCGTGACGCCCTCGTACTCCGCCGCGGTAAGCCCGCTCAGCGCTCCAGGCGCGACGGCAGCCCGAAAGCGGCGAAGATCTCGGGATACAGGAAGTTGTGGATCCCGGTGACCCGCCGGTCCGTGATCTCGATCAGCAGTTCCTGCTGCCCGGCGTCCAGCGTGTCCTGCTCGCCCTCGTCGATGCTGACGCCCGCGGCGCTGAGCGTCGCCCTGGCCCGCTGCAGCGCGCTGTTGACCGAGACGACCGTGGTATCGAGCAACTCGGCCACCTCGCTGGCCTGCCAGCGCAGTACCTCGCGCAGGATCAGGATCGCCCGCTGCCGGGGCGGCAGGTGCTGCAGGGCCGCCACGAAAGCGAGCCTGATCGAGTCACGGTAGGCCGCCACCTCGCCCGGGTCGCTCCCGGCGGGACCGACCGCCGCATCGGGAACCGGCAGGATCCAGGAAGTCTCCGGCAGCGAGTCAGGTATCACCGCCGCCGCCGTCGATGCTGGTCCCAGGTCCATCGGCCGAGCGCGGCGCTGCGGTCCGTGGATCATGTCAAGGCAGACGTTGGTGGCGATGCGGTACAGCCACGACCGCAGGGATGCCCGTCCTTCGAAGGTGTCGATGGCACGCCAGGCGCGGACCATCGTCTCCTGCACGGCGTCCTCGGCCTCGAAGCCGGAGCCGAGCATGCGGTAGCAGTAGCCGGTGAGCTCCCGGCGATACGCCTCGAGCTCAAGCTCAAGATCGACCGTCTGGGGCCCGGCCTTGGCGGCGTCGCGATAAGTAGTCACTGGTGCCCAGCGTACCTGGGCCCTCCGACAATCTGCGGCGAGCGATGATGTCCGGGCGGCCCGTGCGGTCCTGGCCGGCCGGGCCGAGCAGCCCTTGCCGGCCGGGCCGGCCAGCGGTAGTCCTAGTTCTGGGTCGGGTCGATGAAGACATGCGGCAGGACGGACATCCGGTCGCGGAGCCGCTGGTCGATGTCCCCGGCGATGTCCTCGGCCCGGTCGGCACTGATGTCGTCGCTGAAGGCCACCCGGGCAGCGATGATCACGCTCTCCGGGCCCAGGTGCATCGTGCGCAGCTCGACGACATCGTCGATGCCGGGCGTGGAACGGATCTCTTCCACGATCATCCGCTGCTCGTCCGGGTCGATGGCGTGGCCGATCAGGCCGTCCCTGCTGTCCTTGCCGAGCCGGTAGGCCACGATGACCAGCAGCAGTCCGATGGCTATCGACGCGCTGCCGTCCCAGACCGGCGAGCCTGTGATGGCCTCGAGGCCGAGGCCCGCGGCGGCCAGCACCAGACCCGCCAGAGCTGCTGCGTCCTCGAAAAGCGCAGCCTTGACCGTCGTGTCCGGGCTGCGGCGGACATGATCGAACAGCCCTCGCCGCCGCTCGCGTGCCTCTCCGGTCATCTGGTGCGCCGCCCGGGTCAGCGACGTTCCCTCGGCCACGAAGGAGACCGCCAGCACCACGTAGGCGATCACCACACTGCCGCTGCGCTCTCCCCTGGTGATGGCGAGCACGCCTTCGAAGATCGAGAAACCGGCCCCCGCGACGAAGATGCCGACGGCGGCGAGCAATGACCAGAAGTAGCGTTCCTGGCCGTAGCCGAACGGATGCTCAGCATCGGCGGGACGCGAGGCAGTCCGGAGCGATGTCAGCAGGAAGACCTGGTTCACGGTGTCGGCAACCGAGTGGGCTGACTCGGCGAGCATCGCGCTGGACCCGCTGACCAGCCCGGCAACCAGCTTGCTCAAAGCGATCACCAGGTTGGCCACGCCCGCGGTCAGCACCGTGCGCAGGGTGGCTTTATTCACGGCAGAGCCTTCACCGTTGTTGCTCGCGTGACCCGAGGCTGACCAGAAAAGCGCACTTTGGAGAGGTTGACCCAGGACGGCGTCGCAAACATCCGGCCGTGACCTTCCGCCGACGCTCGGCGTCAGCCGCTCCGGACCGCCCAGCGCTACCCGCTCCCCGGCCCGCCCCCGGCCTCCCAGTCGTGCCGGCTCCCTGGTCGTGCGAGCCCCGCGCCGATGGGTTCCGTGGTGCCCGCGGCGCCTGTGGTGCTGATGGTGCAAAACGATGAGCGTTCCGCCTGATGGATGGCGGATAGGTATGCGCCGGCGAATACCGCAGCCACATCCATCAGGCGGAATGCGATCTCGTGTTTGCCCGGCCATTACGGGTACAGCGTTGGCTGGTAGGCCCGCGACCGGGCCGGATCAGCCCTCTCCCAGGAGCGCAGCACGATGCCCGCCACGCCCGCCGAGCCCGCCACGCCCGCCGAGCCGGCACGGCGGGCCCGCCGGCGGGCGGCGACCTACCGTGTCCAGCTGCATGCGGGCTTCACCTTCGACGATGCCGCGGCCATCGTCGGCTATCTCGCTGACCTGGGCGTCAGCCATCTCTATTGCTCGCCGTACCTGCAGGCCGCGCCCGGCAGCACGCACGGCTATGACGTCGTCGACCACGGCAAGCTCAACGCCGAACTCGGCGGCGCCGATGCGCATGGCCGGCTGACGAGGCGGCTGGCCGAAGCGGGCCTCGGCCAGGTGCTCGACATCGTTCCCAACCACATGGCACTAGCCGGGCGGGCCAACGCCTGGTGGTGGGACGTGCTGGAGAATGGCCCGTCGAGCCCTTACGCGCGCTATTTCGACATCGACTGGGACCCGCCCCAGCACAAGCTGGCCGCCACGGTGCTGATGCCGGTGCTCGACGACCAGTACGGCCGGGTTCTCGAGGCGGGCGAGCTGACCGTGCAACGCCAGGATGGCTCGTTCACCGTCCGCTACCACCACCACGAGGCGCCGCTGTCGCCCCGCACGCTGGACAATCTCCTGGCCCGGGCGGCGGCGCGGGCCGACTCCAGCGACCTGGGGAACCTCGCGGCCGGCTTCGGCAGGCTGCCGCTCGCCAGCCGCACTGACGCGGTTGCCGTGGCCGAGCGGCATCGCGACAAGGAGGTGCTGCGCGCCAGGCTGGCCGCGCTCTGCGCGGCCCAGCCGGCGGTGGCTGCGGCGGTCGACGCTGAGATCGAGGCACTGAACGGCGATCCGGACGCACTCGACGGGCTCCTCGGCGAGCAGAACTACCGGCTCGCCTACTGGCGCACCGCCGCCGAGGAGCTGTCCTACCGGCGGTTCTTCGACATCCAGTCGCTGGCCGGGCTCCGGGTGGAGGACGACGGTGTCTTCGCCGAGACGCACCGCCTCATCCTGGGGCTGGTCGCCGACGGGACCGTCGACGGCCTGCGGGTGGACCACGTGGACGGGCTCGCTGACCCCGAGGGCTACCTGGAACGGCTGCATGCGGCCACCGGGGGCAGCTACGTCGTGGTGGAGAAGATCCTCGCCCGGGGCGAGCAGCTGCCCGCGTCCTGGCGGACAGCGGGGACCACCGGCTACGACTTCCTCAACCAGGTCGGCCGACTCTTCGTCGACCGGCAGCACGAGGCGGCGATCGTGGCCGGCTACGCCCGCTTCACCGGCGAGCATGCGCCCTACGCCGAGGTCGTGCACGCGGCCAAGCTGCAGATCATGCGCGATGACCTGGCCGCCGAGGTGGAGCGGCTCACCGAGTTGCTGGCCGACGTCTGCGAGGGTCACCGCCGCCAGCGTGATCACACCCGGCGGGAGCTTCGCGAGGCGGCGCGCGAGCTGGTCGCCGCCTTCGGCGTCTACCGGGTCTACCCCCGGCCGGGACGGCACGGGCAGCCGGCGCAGCCGCTAAGCCCCGCCGACCTGGCCCAGGTCGCGGCCGCGCTCGCCACGGTCCGCCAGCGCAGGCCCGACATCGACGGCGAGCTTGCCTGCTTCATCGGGGAGCTGCTGGCCGGGCGCCATCCCGGTGCCGGGGAAGACGAGTTCAGCGTGCGGTTCGCCCAGCTCAGCCCGCCAGTGATGGCCAAGGGCGTGGAGGACACCGCGTTCTACCGCTATCAGCCGCTGATCTCGCTCAACGAGGTGGGCGGCGACCCCAGCCGGGGCAACGACACTGGCCGGGGCAACGACCCCGGCCAGCCAGACGACCCCGGCCAGCCAGACGACCCCGGCCAGCCAGACGACCCGGTTGGCGATTTCCACCACGCGATGGTGCAGGCCGCGCGGTACAGGCCGGAGGCAATGCTGACCCTCTCCACGCACGACACGAAGCGAAGCGGCGACGTGCGGGCGCGGATCAGCCTGCTGTCCGAGATGCCGGGCGCCTGGGCACGCGCCGTCGCCCGCTGGGCGAAGCTCAACCGGAGCCACAAGCAGAATGGCTGGCCGGACCGGAACGCCGAGTACCTGCTCTACCAGACGCTGGTCGGCGCCTGGCCGATCGACGCGGTACGGGTCAGCGCCTTCATGGCCAAGGCGGCCAGGGAGGCCAAGGTGCACACCTCCTGGACCGACCCGCAACCCGAGTACGACGAGGCGCTTGCCGCGTTCGTTGCCGCGGTACTCGCCGACCCCGCCTTTCTCGCCGAGCTCACCGATTTCCTGGCCGTGCAGCGGATCATCGAGCTCGGCCAGGTCTGCTCGCTGGCCCAGACCGCGCTGCTGCTGACCTGCCCCGGCATCCCCGACCTGTACCAGGGCACCGAAGTGTGGGACTTTTCGCTGGTGGACCCGGACAACCGGCGGCCGGTCGACTACGCGGCCCGGCGTCGCCTGCTGACCGCCGTCGGCGACGCCACCCCGGAGGCGGCGCTGGCCAGTGCGGACGAAGGCGGGCCGAAGATCTGGCTGATCCACCGCCTGCTGCGGCACCGGCGGCGGCATCCCGGCGGCTACGGCCCGGCCGCGGGCTACCAGCCGCTTCGCGTTGCCGGGCCGAGGGCCTCGCACGCGGTGGCCTTCAGCCGGGCCGGCGAACTGGCCGCGCTCGTGCCCCGCCTGGTCGCCGGCATCGCGGACGGCTGGGCCGGGACCACCGTGACGCTCCCGGACGGCACCTGGACGGACGTGCTGACCGGCGCAAAGACCGATGGCGGCGAGGCGAGCGTCGCTGCCCTGCTCCGCCGGTTCCCCGTCACCGTGCTGGCCAAGGACGGGCAGGCCGGCGGCGGGCCCGCCGGCCGGGGTACGTGATGCACGAGTTCCGGGTCTGGGCGCCGGAGGCGCGCCTCGCCGAGGTCGTGCTCGGCGAGCGGCGGCTGCCGATGACCGCGGCGGGGCGCGGCTGGTGGGCGCGGGACGTCCGGGACGCGGGACCGGGCAGCGACTACGCGTTCAGCCTGGATGGCGGCCCGCCGCGGCCAGATCCCCGCTCGGCCTTCCAGCCGCACGGGGTGCACGGCCCGTCCAGGGTGGTCGAGCACGCCGCGTTCCGCTGGTCGGACGGCGGCTGGCGGGGCCTGCCGCTGGCCGGGTCGGTGCTGTACGAGTGCCACATCGGCACGTTCTCGGCCCAGGGCACCTTCGACGGGGCCAGCACGCACCTGGGCCACCTGGCGGATCTCGGCGTCGATGCCATCGAGCTGATGCCGGTGGCTGAGTTCCCCGGCAGCAGGGGCTGGGGCTACGACGGCACCAGCCTGTTCGCCCCGCACCACGCCTACGGCGGGCCGGACGGGCTGAAACGGCTGGTCGACGCCGCGCACGCCCGCGGGCTTGGCGTGATCATGGACGTGGTCTACAACCACCTCGGGCCGGATGGTAACTACCTGCCCGAATTCGGCCCGTACTTCTCCGCGCGGCACCGGACCAACTGGGGCGCCGCGGTCAACTTCGACGGGCCGGGCAGCGACGAGGTCCGCCGCTTCGTCATCGACAACGCGCTGATGTGGCTGCGCGACTACCACTGCGACGGGCTCCGTCTCGACGCCGTGCACGCGATCGTCGACGACTCGGCCACCCACATCCTGGAGGAACTGGCCAGCGAGGTTGCCGCGCTCGCCGCGCACGCGCGGCGGCCCTTGTTTCTCATCGCCGAGAGCGACAGGAACGACCCGCGATACGTCCGCAGCCGCGCCACGGGCGGTTATGGCCTGGCCGCATCCTGGGCTGACGAATGGCATCACGCGCTGCATGCCGTCCTGACTGGCGAGAAGAGCGGCTATTACGCAGACTTCGGGCCTCTCCGCCTGCTAGCGAAGGCGCTGCGGCAGGCGTGGGTCTACGACGGCGCCTACTCGCCGTACCGCCAGCGAACGCACGGCCGGTCGCCCGCGGGGCTGGACGGCGGCCAGTTCGTGGTCGCCGCGCAGACCCACGACCAGGTAGGCAACCGCGCCGCCGGCGAGCGGAATGCCGCCCTGACCAGCGACGGCAGGCTCCGGGTGGCGGCCGCCCTGCTGCTCACATCGCCGTTCGTGCCGATGCTTTTCCAGGGCGAGGAGTGGGGGGCACGCAGCCCGTTCCAGTACTTCACCGATCACGGCGACCCCGGACTCGGTCGCATGGTCAGCGAAGGACGGCGGCACGAGCTCGCGGCCTTCGGCTGGGATCCGGCCCGGGTGCCCGATCCCCAGGACCCGGCGACGTTCGAGCGCTCCAGGCTCGACTGGGCCGAGCTTCGTGAGCAGCCGCAGGCCGGCCTGCTGGCCTGGCACCGCGAGCTGATCGCGCTGCGGCGCCGGATCCCGGCGCTGACCGATCCCAGGCTGGACCGCATCGCGGCCGACTGCGACGAGGACGCGGGCTGGCTGACCGTCCGCCGCGGGCCGGTCCTGGTGACCGCGAACCTCGGCATCGCACCCTGGACGTGCCCGGTGGCACCGGCCGCGGAGTTGCTCGCCGCCTCCGATCCGCGGGTGGCGCCGACGGCCGCCGGACTCGTCCTGCCGCCTGACGCCGCCGCCATCCTCGAAGATGCGCTGCCATGCTGATGAATCCGGTGCACCATGGCTAAGGCGGCGGACCACCCGCCAGTTCCGCCGCGGCCGCAGGCCGCCAGGAAACCGGCAAGGAAAGGAAACAGCAGCTGATGGGCGAGGCCATTGAGACCTGGCCGGGCCGGCCCTATCCGCTGGGCGCGGCCTACGACGGCGGCGGGACCAACTTCTCGTTGTTCTCCGAAGCCGCCGAGCGAGTCGAGCTCTGCCTCTTCGACGATGACGGCGGCGCCGAGCAGCGGGTAGTGCTGGAGGAGATCGACGCCTCCTGCTGGCACGCCTATCTCCCGTCGGTCGCGCCAGGGCAGCGCTACGGCTACCGGGTGCACGGGCCGTGGGCGCCGGACCAGGGCTACCGGTGCAACCCGGCCAAGCTGCTCATCGACCCGTACGCCAAGGCGATCGAGGGCGAGGTGCGCTGGAGCCGGGCTTGCTTCCCCTACAACTTCGGCGACGAGAACTCGCGTAACGACGACGACAGCGCCGCCTACGTGCCACGGTCGGTGGTCCACAACCCGTACTTCGACTGGGGAAACGACCGGCCACCCGACGTTCAGCTGAACGAGTCGGTCATCTACGAGATGCACGTCAAGGGCTTCACGGCCCGGCATCCCGGCATCCCCGAGGCGCAGCGCGGCACCTACGCCGGCCTGGCGCACCCGGCCGCCGTCGAGTACCTGACGGGGCTCGGCGTGACCGCGGTGGAACTGCTGCCCGTGCACCAGTTCGTGCACGACGCCCACCTGGCCGAGCGGGGTTTGCGGAACTACTGGGGGTACAACTCGATCGGCTTCCTCGCCCCGCACAACGGCTACGCCGCCGGCGGCCAGCGGGGGGAGCAGGTCGCCGAGTTCAAGGCGATGGTGCGGGCGCTGCACGAGGCGGGGATCGAGGTGATCTTGGATGTCGTGTACAACCACACCGCCGAGGGCAACCAGCTCGGGCCGATGCTGGCGATGAAGGGCATCGACAATGCCGCCTACTACCGGCTGGTGGCCGACAACCCGCGCTTCTACTACGACACGACAGGGACCGGCAACAGCCTCAACGTGCGGCACCCGCACACCCTGCAGCTGATCATGGACTCGCTGCGTTACTGGGTGACCGACATGCACGTCGACGGATTCCGCTTCGACCTCGCCGCCAGCCTGGCCCGCCAGTTCCACGAGGTCGACCGGCTGTCGGCCTTCTTCGACCTGATCCAGCAGGACCCGGTCGTCTCGCAGGTCAAGCTGATCGCCGAGCCGTGGGACATCGGCGAGGGCGGCTACCAGGTGGGCAACTTCCCCGCCCTGTGGTCGGAGTGGAACGGCCGGTACCGGGACACGGTGCGGGACTTCTGGCGCGGCGAGCCCGCTACCCTCGGCGAGTTCGCCTCCCGGCTGACCGGCAGCTCGGATCTCTACCAGGCCGACGCGCGGCATCCGGGGGCCAGCGTCAACTTCGTCACCGCGCACGACGGTTTCACCCTGCGCGACCTGGTCTCCTACAACTCCAAGCACAACGAGGCCAATGGCGAGGGCGGCCGCGACGGCAGCGATGACAACCGGTCCTGGAACTGCGGTGCCGAGGGCGACACCGACGACGAGCGGGTGCTGGCCCTGCGGCGCAGGCAGCAGCGCAACTTCCTGGCCACGCTGCTGATGTCCCAGGGCGTCACGATGCTGCTCGGCGGGGACGAGTCGGGGCGCACCCAGCACGGGAACAACAACGCCTACTGCCAGGACAACGAGATTTCCTGGTACGACTGGGACAGCGTGGACTCCGGCCTGCTCGACTTCACCCGCCGCCTGATCGCGCTGCGGCGCGAGCACCCGGTGCTGCGACGCCGCCGCTGGTTCCAGGGCCTGCCCATCCGTGGGTCGGTCGACCTCGGCTGGTTCAAGACCGACGGGAACGAGATGGGCGACGACGACTGGGACGCGAGCCACACCAGCTCGGTCGGCCTCTTCCTGAACGGCGAGGCGATTACCGACCGAGATCGCCGCGGCCAGCGGATCACCGACGATTCCTTCCTGCTGCTGTTCAACGCCTACCACGAGCCGATCGACTGGACGCTGCCCAAGCAGTGGGGCGAGCTGTGGGAGGCGGTGCTCGACACGTCGGGCCCGGGCCGGGAGGGCGACACGTTCGCGAGCTCGGCGACGCTGCCGGTCGCCAGCCGCTCCGTCGTCCTCCTGCAGCGCCGTGCCGAGGCAGGCAAGACATGAGCGTGCCAGTCTGACCTCGCCTGGCGGCGCCGCACCCGCTGCGGCGCAGCGATGACGCTAACCAATGGCATCTCTGTCCATGACGGTCCGGGCCTGCGTCTATTCCGGAAAATTGGCTAGGCTGGTGAGCGCCTGAGCAAGCGGGCCGCTGAGATCGATCGCGTCTGGACGCTTAACCCAGGCTACGCCGGCCACACAATAGCGGTCAGCCGATACAAACGCCTGACGTCGGCTACTTAGTTGCGCGATGCGCTCACATACCTCCGGCTCGCTACTGTAAATGCCGAACCGCATCGTCCGGACAGTGAAGTCGAGCACCTTATAGCCGTGGTTCAGAGCGTGCTCGATGATGCTGAGCGGGTTAGAAAAACTCGACACCAGCAGGATCAGGTGCTCGAAGCCGCATTCTACAATTTGCTTGGTTACCTGACTGCCGTCTATCCCGCCCCACAGCTCAGGCATCTGTGCCGGGCGCTCGTACGCCGGAAGGTAGGGCGGATTTGATATTGCGCAACCGCCCGCCACCGAATTCCGAACAGCCGCAAAGAAATTTTCATTGACCACTAAATAACGATCCGTGACCGAATTGCCTGCAATTACTTGCCGTGCATACTCGTAGGAAGCCCGGTCGATTTCGTACCCGTTGATCTTGCCAGTAAAGTCATGGTACTTAAGCAGCTCGGCGATAGTCTCTCCGGTACCAACTCCCAGTTCTACAATTTCCTTATTTTCCAGCAATTCATAACCATGGCGAAAAAGGAAATCCCTGACGCACTGTGCGTAGAACTCAGACTCCTCGCGATCCTTGAAGATCGTCTTGCTGCAAACGTCGCCGACGCTAGCCACCGCGGTTCTGCCGTCTGTCCCGTCCACTTCACTCCTCGCCCGCCGGCTTTAGTCGCAACCTCGCATTCAGCCTGATTTCGTCGCGAAAAAGGGCGCTGAGAGGTGCGCCTCCATCAAAGGCGCTCTCCCGGTCGGCTCGATGGGAAGCTTTCCGCGAACCGGCCTCGGAGGGCACTGAGCAGATGTGATTGTCGCACAGCCGGAGACGGCGCACCTATTTTCCGCGGCAAGCCTGCGCCTCTGCAGGCCGGCAGGGCGCGCTCGGGAACACTGGTCCGCACGCCAGCCTGCCCCCCGGGGGGTGCGCTCGGATCGTCAGCGAGCCTGATGCGGCCCGGCCGCGGCATCCGCTCGCCTGTTGCTGTGCGTCTCGCCGGCTGAAGGCACAGGTCAGCGGACGGACAGCGGCACTGGCGCGCGAGATCTTGGCTACCGAGTCCCGGGTCGTGCCAGACCGCCCGCCCCTCGATCCGGGCTCAGCGATGACGCCGGGTCAAGCTCGGCAGCGGAGTCTCATTTTGCATCTACCCCGATACGCAGGAGCGCTTCGACTCTTTTCCGCAGATCAGAGCGGAAGGTCTCCTCCGCGAGCCTGCCATCGTTGCTGCGGGTAATAAGCAGGATACGCTCGGATGCGAAGTCGAAGGGAATCTCAGGCGCCCGTCTCTCCCTAATCGGAACCCAACCGGTCGGCGTCGCTATGGGTGAGTTGGTCAAAGAATGTAGCATGCCTGCCTCGAACAGCACATTAGGATTATCTGAGTACTCGTTGGCTGCGCCCTTGGCTGGCTCCGAGAGGTAGCATATGCCAAATCTCGACCTGGCAATCTCCTCGATCAGCCCGAGGGTGATCGAGCCAGATTCTTCGATTCCGTTCCACTGCACAACCCGCAAGACCTCACTGAACTCGTCAAGTATCTGCTGGATAACTCCTATAACGGCGTCGTCTGCCTTGTCGGAGAATGCGACGAATAGCTGAGGCTTGGTAAGGCGGGGGAACTTGGTATTGCGTAAAGTAACCGAAAGGTCATTGACCGCTGCCCTGGTTCCGGTTATCTGTGCGCGATTGGCCTGCCGAAGCTCCAGGACAATGGCTACCGCATCGGAAAGCAGGGTTAGCTCGTCCTTCATGACATCGGCGATCTCGAGGTAGGCCGTGGATTCAAGGTATATCACTCCGAGAACGCGGGACCAATGTACCAGAGGCACTATTATGGAGGTTTTCATGTCTCGGTTAATTGGCGCCTGATACCTTGGCAAGTCCGGCACTTCTGACCAGAGATCAACGTAGGAATCGGCTTGCCGAAGCGACCCTCCCTCCGGGTCAACTACCCACAGCGGTTTACACTGATCAAAAGAGACCGAAATTTGCGAGGTGTAATCGCCTGCTGCGTTCCTGATGGTGGTGGCATGCTGCTGGTTTTCGGAACTCCAGACAGTCCGCAAGCCGGGCCGGTCGTCGACCTGCTGTTCGCACGCCAGGCTGAAGTAGGCAGCATCTAGCTCGTTAGTAACGTATGCATAGATGAGGTCCCTGACCGCATCCACCGTCTGCTCATCGACGATGTCCACGGATCGGGTGAATTGCCGCAGGTGATCACCGAAAGTCCGGACGCTCTTGAGCATCACAGGATCCCCTCCCCCGTATGCTGCGTTCATGGCCCAGTGGCTAGGATCACACGTTTCCTAAGCGACCGGAAGAGCCGATTTGCCTCGTAGCTGCCCGAGGACGGCTGGCCTGGCTCCGGCAGCCGGGACTCGACGACCAGGGAACTCACCTCAGGCGGCATGCTGCCGAGACCGTGCACCGCCCGGACATGCCCGGCGCCCTGACCGCGCAGCCGATCCGCGGGCTCGGTGGTGACCAGGCCAAGCTCGACCGCAGGCAGCCTTGCCGCCGCTTCGGCGAACCGCGTCGTCGCGTCGAGCAGATAGGGCGCGACAAAGGCGGCGGCCACCATCCCTGCAACGTAGGCCGGTTTCGGCTGCCCGGCTAGCATGCGAGACATGAACGTCGTGTTCGTCGAGCCGTTCTTCCCCGCCAACCAGCGCCAGTTCGCCCGCGCGCTGGCCGGGGCGGGCGCGACGGTGATCGGCATCGGCGAGTCTCCGGCCGAGACGCTGGACGACCAGCTGAAGGGCTGGCTGCACCACTACGAGCAGGTGCCGTCGGTCACCGATGTCGAGTCGATGACCCGCGCGGTCCGCCAGGTACAGGACAAGGTCTGGGTCGACCGGATCGAGGCGACGGTCGAGGCGCACACCCTGGCCACGGCACAGGTCAGGGAAGCCTGCACGATCCCGGGCACGTCGGTGCGGACAGCCTGGCTGTGCCGGGACAAGCCGTCGATGAAGCAGGCGCTGCGCGAGGCAGGAGTGCCGACGGCCGCCTCGGCCGCGGCGGACAGCGCGGCCGAGGTGCGTGCGTTCGCCGAGCAGGCAGGCTACCCGCTGATACTCAAGCCGCGCAGCGGCGCCGGGGCGGCCGGCACGATGCGGGCCGACAACGCCGCTGATCTGGAGCATGCGCTGGGAGTATTCGGCGCAGCAGGCGCCGGGTCGATCGCGGTGGAGGAATTCGTCGAGGGCCACGAGGGCTTCTACGACACCATCACGGTCGACGGCGAGGTCGCGCTCGACTTCGTTTCGCACTACTACCCGAACGTGCTGGAAGCGATGCGGACCAGGTGGATCTCGCCGCAGTTCATCTCCACCAACCGGATCGACACCGCGCCGGAATACGCCGAGCTGCGCGAGATGGGCAGGCGGGTGAACGTAGCCCTCGGGATCGGGACGTCGGCGACCCACATGGAGTGGTTCTCCGGCCCGAAGGGGCTGAAGTTCTCCGAGATCGGCTGCCGCCCGCCGGGCGTGGGCGCCTGGGACCTCTACTCGGCAGGCAACGAGATCGACATCTACCGCGAATGGGCGGAGGCGATCGCGGGTGGCGGGACCCGCTCGGCGCCGTCCCGCCGGTATGCCAGCGGGATGGTCGCGCTGCGGCCCGACAATGACGGCCGGATCACCGGGTACACGGGGGTGCGCGAGCTGCAACAGCAGCACGGCGAGTGGGTGATCGACTCGAACCTGCCGCCTGCCGGGACGGCGACCCAGCCGGTGGAGGCCGGATACATGGCCAACGCGTACGTCCGGATGCGCCATCCCGACTACGACACGCTGCGCGTGATGCTCGACGCCGTCGGCCGCACGCTGCACGTCTACGCCTCGTGAGGGTGACGCTGCTGGGGCCGCAGCGCAGGCCGACGCTGGACACGGTGGTGGCGTCGCTGGGCCTGGCCGGGCCGTACGCCACGATCACCGCCGGCTGGCAGGAACGCGAGCAAGACGACGGCGAGCTGAGCAGCCGGCTCGGCCACCGCGATATCAATCTCTCGCTGCACCGGCGATGGCTCGACGTGCAGGAGCGGGATCCGGACTTCGCCGCGGCCGACCGGCGGCGCCGTGGCGTGCTCGGCGAGATGCAGGACATCTACCTGCTCCGGCTGGACTACGCGCTGCGGGCGGCCTACGCCGTGCAGCACCGCAACGGCGACGCTCTGCTCCGGGACGCCGCCACGGCCGAGGCCATTGCCGCTGTCCGCCAGCTCGACGCGGCGCACCTGCACAAGGTCAGCGAAGCCAGCGGTGAGTTCTACCAGGCATGGCAGCCGCACGGCAGGCCGGTGATCGCGGGGCACCGGGACGAGATCCGCAGGCTGCTCGGCGACGCGGCAGCGCTCGTGCTGGCCGGCGGGCACGTTGGCGTGCTGGCCGAGGTGCTGCACCTGTTCAACGTGGCGGCGGCATTGCGCTCGCCGGTCATCGCCTGGTCGGCAGGCGCGATGGCGCTGACCGACCGGATCGTGCTCTTCCACGACCGGGCGCCGCAGGGGCCCGGTCATCCCGAGGTCTACGGCAGCGGCCTCAGCGTGATCCGCAACCTGGTGCTGCTGCCGCACGCCAGGGCCAGGATGCTGCTGGACGACACGGCCCGGATGGCCATCTTCGCCCGGAGGTTCGCGCCTGCCCGCTGTATCCTGCTGGAAACCGGCACGCGGATCGACACCGACGGCGATGGCAGCTGCCCGCCGAACGTCCGGGTGCTGGCCGAGGACGGCCGCGTGACCTCCCTGGAGGCAGCCTGAGCAGCGTGAGCGGCCCTGCGGTCAGCCGCAAGCTCGCCATCACCAGGCTCCGGGATCGCCGGCCGCAAGATCCGGCCATCATCGATCGGTTCCTTGCCCGCCGCGATGTGCCGATCGTCGAAGGCGCCCGCTGCACATTCCTCTACCGGGGCGAAGCCGATTCAGTCAGTCTCGTGCACCAGGTCGTCGGGTTGCCCGATCGCATCCCGCTGCGCCGGCTGCACCGGACCGACCTGTGGTATGCCGTCGTGGAACTGCCGGCCGGATCGCGGATCGAGTACCAGCTAGCGGTGGCGCACGGCGAGCATCGCGAGCGGATCAACGATCCGCTCAACCCCCGGATCGCGCACAGCCCGGTCGGCAGTTCCTCGGTCTGCTACGCCAGCGGGTACGAGGTTCCGGAATGGACCAGGCCGGATCCGGAGGCACGTCCCGGATCGCTGATCGACCTCAAGGTGCCGAGCCGGGCATTGCGCCGGGACTGCGCGGTAACCGTGTACAGGCCGGCCCGGGTCCTCCGTAATAGCCGGTATGCACTGCTTGTGGTGCACGACGGCAGCGACTATCTGGAGTACGCGTCGGCCCGCACGGTGCTGGACAACCTTATTCACCGGCTTGACGTGGCCGAGACCATCGTGGCGTTCACGTCACCGGGCGAACGGCTGACCGAGTATGCCAACTCAGCGGCGCACGCCCGGTATCTGACCGCTGAGCTGGTGCCATGGCTGGAGGCCGAGTTCCCGCTGGCGGGCACGCCGTCCGGCCGGTGCCTGATGGGGGCGAGCTTCGGCGCGGTGGCAGCGCTGTCGACCGCGTTCCGGTACCCGCGGTTCTACGGCTCGCTGCTGCTGCAGTCCGGGTCGTTCGTCTTCACCGACATCGGCCACGCCCACGGCGGCGGGCCGGCGTTCGAGCCGGTGGTGAAGTTCGTCAACCGGTACCGGGCGGCGCCGCGGAAGGTCGCCGACCGGGTATTCATCAGCTGCGGGGTCTACGAGCCGCTGATCGTGCCCAACCGGTCCATGGTGCCGACATTCGAGGCCGCCGGGATGGACGTCCGCTACGTCGAGGCCAGGGACGGGCACAGCTGGGAGAACTGGCGTGACCGGCTA
>WNGH01004296.1_pt1 | contig 15986 bp, 10 predicted proteins | sample 5400631 | NCBI WGS metagenome assembly WNGH01 (sample SAMN13153373, study PRJNA577476) | soil metagenome | isolation source: 115 cm soil or saprolite under Garry oak tree replicate 1 | place: USA:California | collected 2016-06-15
CGCGCGACGCCGACTCCGTTCGGCCGGGCGATCGCGGTGCCGATGGAGAACCAGTCGATCGGCGCGCCCTTGCCCTTGAACTGCTCGGCCTTGTAATTGTATACGGTCAGCGCGAGCGGCACTTCGCCCGACACGACGAGCTGCGTGAGGAGCGTATGCCCCTTGCGCACGGAAATGCCGTTCTTCGCGACGATCTCCTTGAAAAGCCTGGTGCCCTTCGCCTCGCCGAGCTCGGCGAACATCCCCGCGAGCCAGTCCGAGTCCTCCTGCTCGATGCCCAGCTTCCCCTTCCACTTGGGGTTCAGGAGATCTTCCCAGGTCTTCGGCAGCTCTTCCTTGCTGACCGCCTTGGTGTTGTAGGCCTGGACGAATACATTGAGCCGCGTGCCGACCCACTCGCCGTGCGGGCGCAGCGCCGGCGCGATGAGATCGGCGTGATGCGGCGACTTGATCCTCTGCAGGATCCTTTCGCGATGCAGCGACTCCATCTCGGGGCCGTTGGTCTCGACCACGTCCACGGTGTTCCGGTTGGCGCGTGCCTCGGTGACAGCGCGCTGCAGCACGTTCTCGGAGCTTGCCCGCCACACGCCGACCTTCACTGCGTACTTCTTCTCGTAGACGGCGACCAGCGCCCCCATGTCGTCCGACTGCGCCGAGGTGTAGAGATTGAGCTCGCCCTCCTTCCTCGCGCCCTCGATCAGCTTCTGCAGGCGGTCGGGGCCCGCATAGAGGCCGACCTCCGCCGCCGTGGCGTTCGGCTTGGCCTGCCCGAGGACGCCGGCGGGCAACACGGCGCCCACAGCGAGCAGGCTCGCGATCAGTGTGATGTCGCGCCGGCGCATGAAATCAGGTCCTCCTCATTCGACCACAGTTCCGGAGAAATGCTTTTCGCGTATCGACATGGAAATGGAAACAGGGTGGGCGCTGACGCGCCCACCCTGCTCGCCTGCTTTGCTCAGACACCGCGCTGATGCATGCGGTGCCCTTGACCGCCGTCAGAAGGTGTACGCGAGGCCCACCGCGATCTGCGTGATATCTTCGCCGCGATTCGGAGTTTGCGAGGAGTTGTTGTACTGGGCCGAGCTGCCGTTCGTGAGTTTGCTGTAGAGCCCGAACAGATAGAAGGCCGGATCCAGGTAATACGCGACGCCCGCCGAAAGCTGGCTGCCCTCGAGCCCCGTGGTATCGCATGCGGTGGCGACCAACTGGCAGCTTCCCTTATTCGCCCTGATGTAGTGAAAGGCCGTGCGCCATTGGTTGGTCCAGCGGTTTTCCATGACCAGCTCCCACGCGGTGTTCTTGTATTGCGTGAACGAGGTGGCGCCTGCCGTGCCATCTTCATCGTACTTCTTGGTGTTAATGTCCGCCTCGAAGGTGTGGATGCCCATTTTGTACACGGCCGTCAATTGGGTCGCGCGGTCCTTGGAGTTGACGTTTGTTGTAGTGGAGTTCGCCGTTGCTACAGCACCTGCAATGTTGTTCGAACCGCCGAAGAGATCCCAGTGGATTTCATGCGCTGCGGCGAGGTACAGCGGGCCGGTTTCGTACTTGACCGCTGCCGACAGGACCCTCGGATACTGCGCCGGCGTAGCGGATGAGGGTACATCGGTCTTGTCGTTGCCACTGGAGAACGACACCGCCCCCTGAAGACCGCCCACTTCCGGTGAGTCGTACATGACGGAATTCGGCCGCCGAAGGTTGAAGCTCGACGCCGACTTGGTGCCGAAGCCGACCTTGCGCATCACGTTGCTGGTGGTCACGAAATTGCCGCTGCTGATGCCGAGAAAGCCCACCGTGTCGCCGTATTTCTTGAACGGCGTGTCCATGTTGCCGAGCCTGATGGTGCCCCAGTTGGTGGCCGCGCCGACAAAGGAATCGCGGTTCGCGATTTGGGGTTTGGTGATGTCGCTACCTTCGTCGATGCCCACCTGTTGCTCCAACTGCCAAATCGCCTTTCGCCCGCCCCCAAGATCCTTGCTGCCGCGGAAGCCGAGGTAGGTGTTGTTGATCTGCATCTCGGTGTTGTTTCTGACCGCATTGACTCCCGTTGCCGCTGACGCGAGCGTGGAGACGGTGGTGCCCACCGCACTGGCTCCGGAACCCTGCGCCCGAGTCAACTCGGGATAGAACTTGCCGTAAAACTCCCAGTCCGTGCCGGCCGGGCTCTTCACCTGTGAGTAAGCGCTGGGCGCCGCCAGCGCCGCCCCTACCGCCAGGACCATCGCTTTTCTGTTCATTTTCATCATTTCCTCCATCCTGCTGTTTTAAAACCCCGCGATTTGGACACTCGCGGGCTCCTCTTCCCCCTTGCCCGCATTCCTCCATGCAGAACATGGGGCTCCAAAATTGTTTCAAAACGTTACCAACCGACCTTGCGACTGTCAATCGGAAAATCATGTCTTCGAACGGGTCGGCCGCCTTGCAGGGCTCCAAAATTGTTTCAAAACGTTACCAACCGACCTTGCGACTGTCAATCGGAAAATCATGTCTTCGAACGGGTCGGCCGCCTTGCAGGGCCGGCGCGATGCGATCGTCAGCGCCCGTACGACTCCAGCTTGTAGCGCCGCGGCTTCAGGGCGCGGCAGATCTCGCGGTTCACTGCGGCTTGCGGCAGTGCAATACCGGCTTCAGCCGCCATCTCGGCGACGATCGCCATGTCGTCCTCGGCCCAGGCCATGGTCTGGCCGCCCCATTTCTCGAGCGGGCCGTTGGCGCAGCTCGACATGAGCAGCGCGCGTCGCAGCGCCTCGACGTCCGCGCCGTAGTGCCGCGCGAGCGCGAGCCCCTCGTGGTCGGCGACCAGGCACGCCCACAGGATCAGATTGTTGACGGCCTTGGCGACCTGCGCGGTGCCGACTGCGCCGGTGTGAACCACATCCGCCGAGTACGCGCGCAGCACCGGAGTCAAACGCTCGACGACTTCGGCGCTCCCGCCCACGAAGGAGAGCAGCGTGCCGTTGTCGGCGGCCTCGCCGCCGCGGCACACGGTGGAGTCGACGACGTGCAGACCGGCGCTTTCACATCGGCTCGCCAGTGTCTGCACCGTCTTGGGATGAACGGTGCTCAAGACGGCGATCACCGTTCCGGGCCGCGCGCGGCGCAGCGGCCCGCCCTCGGCAAGGAGCTCCTGCACTTCGCGGTCGAAGCCCACGCAGATGAGGATCGCGTCGCAAGCGGCTGCCAGGGACTCGGGGCTCGCGGCCCACTGGGCGCCGCGTTCTTTCACCGCGCCCGCCCTCACCGGGTCGAGGTCGCAGGCCCGCGTCGCGAATCCCCTGCGGGCAAGATGCCCAATGATCGGCGTGCCCATGCGCCCTGCGCCGACGACGCCCACCGTCTTCAGCTCGTGCGGAACCGCATCCGGCTTGCTCATGCTGCGCTCTCCATCGGAAAAGTATGAGCGCTGAAGTCAGCGCTTCTGCGTGATTGTGTCCAGCAGCGCCGGCTGGCCGGCCTTCACCTTCGCGATCGCCCGCCCGAGCGCCGCCGCGACTTTCCCCGGGTCCTCGATCGGCCCTTCGGCGTACCAGCCCATCGAGCGCGCCATCGCCGCGAAGTCCGGCGCGGGCCCGTCCATGTCCATGCCGATGTGCGCGCGCTCGACCGGCGTGCCACGCAGCTTCGCCATGCGGATCTGGTGCTCCCAGTCGTTGTAGTAGGCGCGGTTGTTGTACATGACGACGAGCAGCGGGATCTTGTGCTTCGCCGCGACCCACATCGCGCCCGCGTCGAACATCAGATCGCCGTCGGGCTGCAGGTCCACCACCAGGCGCTTCTTCTCCCGGTGCGCGAGCGCCACGCCGAGCGAGATGCCGAACTGCGTCGCGGTGCCAAGCGACTTCCCCGGATGCCGGTAGGGTTGGTCGAAATCCCACAGCATGCGCGCCCATTCGTCGAGCGTGCCGGCGGTGAGCACCCAGTCCTCGCTCCTGATCGCCTCCCAGACCTCGGAGGCGAGACGCGCGAGCGCGATCGGGCTTGCGTCCCAGTGCTCGCGCGCCTCCTTAGCCCAGCGCTCGCGTTTCGCCTCGCTTCGCTTGGCGACCTCCGCTGAACGCGCCTGCACCCGTTTCTGGAGCTGTGCGTCGCCTTTCAACCGGCTCCTGAGAAGCTCGGTCAGCATCGGGATCGCGACCGAGGTGTCGGCGAGAATGCGAAGGTCCGCGTGGTGCAGGCGCTGGTAGTCGAGCGCCCAGCTCGAGAGCTCCAGGTCGCCGAAGCCGATGTCGATCCACTTTGCGCCGGGCGGCACGATCGAGGTCAGCTCGCGCGTCGTGCTCGCGAGCTCGGTAGTGGGGCGCTCCCAGTCGCGGGTATCGAGGCAAAGGACGAGGTCCGCGTCGCGGAACGCGTCCTTTTCCATGCTCATGTTGAGCGGGTGCCGCGTGGGGAAGTTGAGGCGGCTGTCGACGTCGCATACCGGGAGGCCGCCCGTCTCGGCGAGCTCGACCAGCGCATGGAAACCCTCGGGCTCGCGGCCGACGAACTCCGCGATGATCACGGGATTTTTTGCGGCGGCGACGAGATCCGCGGCGCGCTCGAGCGCTTCCGGATCCGGCGCGAGCCTGCTCGGCACTTTCATCGCATGCGGAGACGGCAGGGACACTTCGCGGTCGAGCTTCTGCTCCTGCAGCCACGCGTCGTAGCACATGTAGATCGGGCCTCGCGGCTCGGTCATCATCACCGCGTAGGCGCGCGCGAACGCCTCGGGAACCCCGTCGATCGTATGCGGCTGATAATCCCACTTCGTGTAGGCCCGCACCGCCTCGCCCTGGTCCTGAGCGGAGTGGATCCAGTCGATGCGCGGGCGGCGCTTGGTCTCGTTCATCGGCCCCGTCGCCCCGATGATGAACACCGGCGCGCGGTCGATGTAGGCGTAGTAGATCGCCATGTTGGCGTGAAGGAGCCCGACGAGATCGTGCAGGATCGCGACCATCGGTCGTCCGCTCGCCTTGGCGTAGCCGTGCGCGATCTGCACCGCCGTTTCCTCGTGCTGGCACAGCATCATCGTGGGGCGGTTCCCGCCGTAGTTCACGATCGAGTCGTGCAGCCCGCGGTAGCTCGCGCCCGGGTTGAGCGCCGCGTGCGGCAGGTCGTACGCGTGCAGCAGGTCGACGATGACGTCGGACGCCCAGCGTTCCTTCGCCGGGCTCGCCGAACTCCCGCCCTCGCGGGCTGTCTGCTTCGCCATGGGCTCAGGCGGCCTTGAAGGCCACGCACTTTTCGGGATGGAGTTTCACGTAGATGGCGTCTCCGACGGGCGTTCGCAGCGAAGGATGGCATCGCGAGAGCAGGATGCGGCTGCCGAGCTTCACCTGGAAGTCGATGAACTCGCCGAGGAATACTTTCTGATCGACGCGGGCCTCCCACACGTTGCCTCCCTGCGGCCGCGCCTCGGCAAGGTCGACGTCCTCGGGCCGAACCGAAAGCACGACGCGGTCGTCAACGCGCAGATCGTCGCTCGACAGAACCTCGATGTCGCCGACTTCGGTGCGCACGCGGAAGCAGCCGGGCTCGGCGCCGCGCGCGAGCACCGTGCCGTCCAGAAAATTCGTCGATCCGACGAAGTCGGCGACGAACCGGCTGCGCGGCCGCTCGTAGATTTCGCGCGGCGTCCCGACCTGCTGGATATGGCCCTCGTTCATCACCGCGATCGAGTGCGACAGCGCCAGCGCCTCGCTCTGATCGTGGGTCACGTAGACCGTGGTGATGCGGAGCTCGCGCTGCAGGCGCTTCAGCTCGAAGCGCATGAGCTCGCGCAGCTTCGCGTCGAGGTTGGAAAGCGGCTCATCGAGCAGGAGCAGCTGCGGCTCCATCGCGAGCGCCCGCGCGAGCGCGAGGCGCTGCTGCTGTCCGCCGGAGAGCTTGGTCGCCTCGCGGTCGGCCATCTCGTCGAGCTGCACCGCCTTGAGGACGCGCAGAACCTTGTCCCGGATTTCTTTCCTGGAGAGTCTGCGGTCGCCGACCTCCAGCGGGAAGGCCGCGTTCTGAAAGACGTTCATGTGCGGCCAGATGGCGTAGGACTGGAACACCATGCCGAAACCGCGCCGGTTGGGCGCGACGAAGACGTTCCGGCTCGATGAGTACACCACGCGGTCGTTGACGCTGATTTCTCCTGCGCGCGGCCGCTCGAGGCCCGCGATCGAGCGCAGCGTCGTCGTCTTGCCGCAGCCGCTGGGGCCGAGCAGCGTGAAGAGCTTTCCTTCCGGCACCTCGAAGCTCACGTCCTGCGCGGCGCGCACGATCTCGCCGCGCTCGTTGGGGTATTCGGTATACAGCCCTTCGACCTTCAGCACGCGATTCTCCGGATCACTCCTTGACGCCGAACTTCCTGCCGAGCCACTGCGCAACCATCACGAGGACGAAGAGCGCGAGGATGAAGAGCACGCCGAGCGCCGACAGCTCCACGTACTGCCCGTTCTCCCACAGCTCCCAGATCGTGATCGACAGGACCTCGGTGCCCGGGCTGTAGAGCAGGATCGAGCTGGAGAGCTCGCGGATCGAGACGATCATCACGTAGATCCAGCCCGCCACGAGGCCGGGCTTCAGCAGCGGCAGGATGACGCGGAGGAAAGTCGTGCCCCAGGAGGCGCCGCTCATCGCCGCGGATTCCTCGAGCTCCTTGTGGATCTGCAGCATCGAGGTGGTGTTGTAGCGCAGTCCGTACGGCATGAAACGGGTGATATAGGCGATGAACATGATCCATATCGTCCCGTAGATGCCGATGTCGACGTTCAGGTAGAAGATCATGATCGAAAGGCCTAGCACCAGCCCCGGAAAAACCATCGGCAGCGAGGCGATGTTGTCGAGAAGCCAGCGCCCCGGGAGCTTGGTCTTGACCACGATCCAGCAGATGACCGAAGTCACCAGCATGATCACCGTCGCGCTGCCCAGGGAGAGGATCAGCGTGTTCCACACCGAGCGCGCGAGGTTCGGATAGGTGAAGATGAAGCGGTACGGGTCGAGCGTGAGGTTCTGCAGCGCCTGCCACGAGGGCACCGAGTAAAACCTCTGGAACGAGGACCACAGCAGCACCGCAAAGGGCAGCACCACGATCAGGAGGAAATAGGCGATGAAGATCGCGGCGGCGGCCCAGCGCCAGGCCCCGAGGTCGATTCTCCGCGGCCTGTAGCCCTTGCCGGTCATGGTCGCGTACTTGCTGCCGCGGCTCGACAGGCGCGAAACGAAGTACACGCCGATGGTCGTGATCACGAGCAAGGTCATCCCGTACGCGGAGGCGAGCCCGATCTGGCTGGGATAGCGGTGCACGGCCTGGTAGATCGCGGAGGTGAACACGTGGATCCCGACCGGCAGTCCGAGCAGCGCCGGCACCTCGAAGGACTCGATCGCGCGCACGAAAAGGACGAGCAGCGTCGCAAGGATCGCGGGCCAGGTGAGCTTGAGGGTCACGCGCCAGGCGACCTGGAGGATGTTGGCCCCGCTCATGGTGGCGGACTCCTCCAGCGAAGGGTCCATCGCGCGAAAGGCTGCGGTCATGAGGAGGAAGGCCATCGGCGAATAGTGAAGTCCGTCGACCCAGATCATCCCCGGCAGCGAATAGACGTTGAACAGGGGCTGCTCGAGCCCCGCCCAGTTTTGCAGCGCGAGGTTGATGATGCCGATCTTGGGGCTGCCGAGCAGGATCCACGCGACCGTGAAAAGGATGCCGGGAATGATCAGCGGGATGATCGACAACGCGAAGAAGAGCGTCTTGAAGGGCGTGTTGGTGCGCTCGTTCATCCATGCGAGAGCCGTTCCCAGGACGAAGGCGAACAGCGACGCGCCGAAGGCGAACTTGAGCGAGTTCCAGAAGAGCCGCAGCGTTTCGCTCGAGCCGTAGGCCGAGGTGTAGTTCTCCAGCGTGAATTCGGCTGCCTTGGAGGCGGTCTGCGGCGTGAAGAAGCTCTGCCAGAAGAGGAAACCGAGCGGGATCACCGCGATGTAGACCGTGAGGGCCGCGCACAGCCCGATCACGATCCACTTGAACTCGAACGCGCGCGGCAGTGCTGCAGCGCTCATCGCGGGATAGCCCGCCGCCTGCATGTGTGCTCCTCCTCCTCCTCGTGGAAGCGCCGCCGACGGACCCATGCCGGGGGCGATCGCCGCGCGTTCCTTTATGTGGCGTGCGGTCCTGCGCGGCAATGCGGCGCAATCTATCAACCGCGCCGCATCGTGTCAACGAAGGATCGCTCCCCGCTCGTCCAGGTGAAGCTCGATGTCGCGCAGGACGGGATCGTCGGCGCGCGCGACTTCGTTTTCGACGAGCGCGCCGCAGCCCGGACAGAAAAACTGCCGGAACACCGGCCGGTCGTCGATGTAGCGCCGGTAATCGCCGATGTTCGGATTGGCGGCGCTCACGTCCGATTCGCGCGACACGCAGTGATCCTTGTAGTTGTCGCGCACCGACCCGAGGTCGGCCGCGCATTTCACGCAGCAAAGATGCGGGCCGCCGTTCTCGCGCCGCAAGTCGAGATTGTCGGTGGCGCGGGCCATCACCTTGCCCGAAAGCCGCGTGACCGTCCCGTCCTTCCTGCGGTTCGCCTCGCGCCGCTCGGCGCGAAGCCGGCGCGTCGCTTCCGCATCGACACGCCCGTCCGGTGCGATCATCACGCCGTAGACGTCGCGCGCCGCCTCGATCGACACCGAGCGGTGCGCGACCGCGTCCTCGCGCACCTTTTCCGGATCGCGCTCGAGCGGATCGCCGAACCCGCCCGCCGCTGACCAGATCACCGCGTAGACGTCCTCGGGCTTCTGCTGGAAATTTTCCTGTCGCAGCTGCAGCGTGACTTCCTCGCCCCTGAGTTCCGCGATGTCCGTGGGAATCTGCCGCTTCTGCAGCCGTTCGAAAACGTCGGTCGCGCGCTTGAACTTGTACACGTTCACCGAGCCCGGGTAGCCCGCCATCATGCCGGGCGAGGTCGGGATGGCGTTGCCGGAGGACAGCGTGTCCTGGGTGATGACGTCGGTGCGATGGGGGATGAAGCAGGATTCCGCCGACAGCCCGCCCCGGTATTTGCCCGCGCCGCCCGAGTCGACGACTTCCTTGCGGTAGAGGAAAAGCAGCGGAAACGTTTGCTCGGTGTGCTCGACGTTGGGGAGCTTGCAGATGGGAGTCCGCGACTGCCCGCCGGTCGAGATGCCGTCGCCGGTGGCAAAGGCGCCGATCGCCCCGCCGATGGGGTCCACCAGAATGTAGCCATAGCGCTCGCCCCACTGGTCGGTGCCGCGGAATACGGTCGCCGGCCACTGGCTCGTGCCGCCGATGCACATGATGTCGCGCCGCATCTCGGGGTCGCAGTGGATCATCTTCGAGATCACGTTGTAGGCCGGGTAGAGCGAGATCTCCATCGCCTGGATCGGCGCGGTGGACACCGAGGCCGGGAAGTTGGCGCAATTGAGCGTGCCCGGCGTCGGATCGAACTCGACATGGCGCAGCGCCCCGCCGATGCAAAAGTACTGGTCCCAGCACAGGAGCTGGTTGAGCGCCACCATGATCGAGCCGCGCCAGCCCGAGTAGGTGGCGTTCATGGCGCCGTCCTGGGGCGCGCTGCCGTCGTTCTCGAAGACGAGCTTGGCTCCCTTTTTTTTCAGCGTCAGCATCACGCGGTGCGTGCGCCGGTCGCCCGGCCGGCAGCACTCGACGTAGGTGCGCTCGCGCCACACGCCGTCGGGCAGGCGCTTGAGCTTTGCAAGGAAGGCGCGCTCGCCGTTGTCGAGGATCTTGCGCATCACGCCTTTCACGACTTCCGGCCCGTAGCGGCGCACGAGCGCGAGCACGCGGTCGCGCGCGGTGAGGTCGCCGGCGAGTTGCGCGCGGAAGTCGAGCGCCACCGCCTCGGGCTTGCGCGAGGCCCTTAGGTACAGCTCCTCGATGTCGCGGCGGATTTCGTTCGCTTCGACGATTTTCACCGGCGGGATGCAGATGCCTTCCTCGAACGCGTTCTCGGCCGAGCCGCAGAAGGAAGACGGCGTGATGCCGCCGATGTCGTACTGGTGCAGGCAATTCGTCACCCAGCAGAAGAGTTCGCCCTTCCAGAACACCGGGCAGATCAGCATCACGTCCTGCTGATGCGCCGCGCCCACCCAGGGGTCGTTGGCGAGGAACATGTCGCCGTCGCGGATGCCGGGGTTGTCGCTGCGGTACTCGAGCACCCATTTCACCTGCGTGTCGGTGACGCCCGACATGTATTGCATATAGGGACCGAAATACACGAATTCGCCGTCCTCGGTGAGGATGGAAGGGTTGAGGTCGAGCGCGTACATTGCCACCGGCGACCCCGACAGCCGCTGGATGGTGGCGCCGTGCTCCTCGTTCACGTGCCACAGGCTGTGGCGGATCACCTCGTAGGTGATCGGGTCGATGCTCTTGGCGCTCTTTCTGTGCAACTTGAGCTTCGGAGAGATGTCGAGTTTCTCCGGCGGCACATAGCCCATTTTCCTGCCGTCGAAGACGGCGTCCTTCATTTCGCTAACTTTCATTCTTGCCTCCGTTGTCATCCTGAGCGCAGCGAAGGATCTGCTGTTGCAGTAAAAGCAGATTCTTCGGGCTACGTCCTCAGAATGACATCAACTAACTCTTTCCAAATACGATTTCGAAGTTCCCGAGCGCGTCAACCCGCAGCGAGCGCCCGGGATGCACCACGACCGTGGTGTCGGTCGTCTCGATGACGGCCGGGCCTTTGACCGCGTTGCCTGGAACAAGGAAGGCTCCGTCGAGAATCGGCGTCGACACCGCCTTCTTCAGATCGGCCCAGTAGACGCTGCGCTTGCCTCGGCCGGCTTTGGGATCGATCCGTGCGGTGAGCTTCCTCGTCATGGAAAGCCTGGGCCGCGGCGTCGCGGCGGTGGCGCGAAGGCGCAGGGTCACGATCTCCAGCCGCGCGTCGGCGTAGGACGAGCCGCTCCCGTAGAGCTGCTCGTAGCGTGCATAGAAGCGCTTGTGCAGCGGTGCCCAGAGCGATTTGTCGACGCGCCTCTCCGGCAGCATCACCTCGACTTCGTTGATCTGGCCCCGGTGGCGCATGTCGAGCGAGAACTGGAAGCGGTGGCGCGGCTTCGCAATACCGTCGCGGTCCATCTGTGCGTTCGCCTTCTTTTCCATCGACTCGAGCGCGGCGTTGACGCGCGCGGCGTCGAACGGGCTCGCCTGGATGTCCACCTGCTCGTAGACGTGCAGGATGTCGGCCGAAGCCGCGCCGAAGGCGCACCAGGTCGAAGCGATCTCCTTTTGCGGGATGACGACTTTCCGCACGCCGAGCTCTTTGGCGAACACGCCCGCATGCGCCGGTCCGGCGCCGCCGAAGGCGAACAGCACGAAGTCGCGCGGATCGAAGCCCTTCTCGACCGTCATCTTGCGGATGATGTCGGCCATCTTGAACTCGGCGATCTTCGCGATGCCCGCCGCAGCCTGCATCAGCGACAGATCGAGCGAATCGGCCACGCGCTGCACCGCGGCGACCGCCTTCTTGCGGTCGAGCTTGATGCGCCCGCCGAGGAAATTGTCCGGGTTGATGGTTCCGAGGACCACGTCGGCGTCCGTCACGGTGGCGATCGCGCCGCCCTTGCCGTAACAAACAGGACCAGGGTCGGCCCCTGCAGATTCGGGGCCGACCCCGAGCGTCTTCGAGGCGGGATCGACGCGCGCAAGCGACCCGCCGCCCGAGCCGATCGCCTGGATGTCGACCTTGGGAAGAAAATATTCGTACTGCGCGACGTTGGAAACGAAGGAATAGGCCGGCTGCCCTCCATAGATGATGCCGACGTCGAACGAGGTGCCCCCCATGTCGGTCGTGATGATGTTCGGGCAATTCATCAGCCCGCCGAGGTAGAGCGAACCGGTGACGCCCGACACGGGACCGGAATCGAGCGTGAGCAGGGGCGATTCGATCGCGCGTTCGACCGAGATCGACCCGCCGCCGCACTGGGTGATCTGCAACGGCTGGACGTACCCGGACTTCTTCAGTTGAGCGTCGAGGTTGCCGAGATACTTCGCCATCACCGGCCCGATGTAGGCGTTGAGCGCGGTCGCGGTGACGCGTTCGTACTCGCCCCACTTCGGCGCGATGTCGACCGAGCAGGACACGAACATCTCCGGCGCGATGTCGCGGATCATCTCCTTCACGCGCCGCTCGTGCCGCGGGTACTTGAAGGACCAGAGAAAACACACGCCGATCGCCTCGACGCCCTCGCTCACCAGCCTCCTGATCGCGGTTTCGGCTTCGGACTCGTTGAGCTGCACCACCACCTCGCCGAAGCAGTCGACGCGCTCCGACACGCCTTCGATCAGGCGCTTCGGAACGATCGGCACGGGCTTCTGGCTCGATGGGAAGTGCACCACCTTGGCGATATCGCGCGAGGAAACGCCGCGCGAGCCGCGCATGATGAGGATCGCGTCCTCGTGGCCGCGGGTGGTGACGAGGCCGACCTTCGCGCCCTTTCTCTGTATGAGCGCGTTGGTGCCGACCGTCGTGCCGTGGGTGAGCATTGCAATGTCGCGGCAGAACCGGTCGAACGGAAGATCGAGGCGCTCCGCCGCCATGCGCATCGCCGCGATCATGCCTTCGGCGAAATCGCCCGGGGTCGAGGGCGCCTTCGTCGCCGTGATGCGCCCGGCCCGGTCGAGCACCACGCAGTCGGTGAAAGTTCCCCCGATGTCGACGCCGACAAGAAACCGTGCCACGGTGCTCTATCCCCGCTAGTGTGAGGCGGGATGGTAGCGTATTTTTACGTGTAGTCAGAGGTGGGGGTAGACTGACTCAGCAAGCTAGCATGGCATCTTACGTTACGATTAGCTAAGAGACAGGCGTGTTCCCTATCGCTTGCTATTTACTCAAGCAGAAACGGTTTGGAACAATCGGGAAGATACAAAGGATGCGAAGGCTCGCCTCGCTTAGTAAGTCTTAGCGCTTGTAACTTGCCTTGAAACCGCAGTCGAATAGCAGCACCACGAGCAAAATAAATTCCGTGGTTGCCCCAACCAGCTACTACGACGTCTGCGCCACGAACAATATTTCGTAGCCATACGTCGTTCTCGGGTCCAATTGGATCTAACGCTCGTTTCAGGGCGGCCGGATCCGTAGAACGAAATGCGAAAAGATTCCCAACGACTATCTTGCCGAATCCCCATCCGGACGCCAGTCGCATGCATTTGCGTATTGTTGCATCGTCTTCCGCGGCGTCTGCTGTGGAAGGATTGAGTAGGATAAAGGCCGCAACGGGATGTGCCACATGCCAACACCGCATCAACGAGTAACGATACTTTCCGTCTTCGCTAATGGTAGCGTCGCGAAGCACAACTTAGCTTTTGGGCTTATTAGTGTCCTGCGGGTAGGGAGTTTGCTTCTTCGGACCTTCCATGGGAATCCTCTCAGCTGGCTTCGTCGAGCCTCCATCTCGGGGGGCCGCTGGCTTTATCGGGGAATTGGACACCTTCGAGGTCCGCTCTGCAGCTCTTCTATTGGCCAGTTCAATTGAGTCGCTCACCCAACCGCCGAGGAGCGCTCTACCTGGCTCGGAAAAACCTAGCCAGCTTACCGCGGGGATAAGCAATGCCGCCACAGACGAAACGACTGCAGTGATAACTATTCCAGCTTTCTTCCAGGCGTAAAGTTCTCTGCTTTGTTTGCCAATCTCATCTGTAAGATCTTTAACTTGTCTTTGAAGATAAATCGGTGAAAATACTTGGCCAATCATCCCCGATATCAGTTTCGCCTCTATCTTGTCACGATTCTTGGCTTTGCCGTCATATAGAAAATCACTCCACCGATCGAGATCCGCATAGACAATGAGAAACATTTCATCGCCTCTTTCAAGGCTGATCGGTTGCGGTCCCGCGTTGTACACGCTGAATAACAGCTTCCCTTCCCAGCCTGGGTCAACGTGAAATCCCGAAACGTTCATTAACCCACCGAACTTGTACCCGCTCCGGATTGAAATGAGAGCAATCGCGTTGCTAGGAACCTTTACTGTTTCGAGCGTCAATAGAAATGCAAATTGTCCGGCCGGAATTTGTGTTGGCGACTTGTCCTTTAGCTCCGTAACCAGCGGATCCGATGGCTTGCTGTCTACAAACCTATCTGACGTGATAAACGCTTGCCCGCCCAAGCGTAGGCGGTAGGAGGCGCAATCTATACGATCTCTGTGGAAGTCTTCGACTAGCTTCGGGAGTTCTTGCTCTAACCGCTCACCACTCCAGAAGCCCATGCTGCCTACTGAAATTCGTTGAGCCGACTGAAGATCTGCTTCTGTTCGATCTCATGCCAACGTGTCTTGACCGCGGCAGGAATGTCCGGAATAGAGAGTTTTCCAAGCAAACCGATGACCGCGCTATTTAGGTCGACAACAAGCCCTTCCATATCGGCGCGGAAATTTCCCTTTTCCCAATGATCCGAAGACTCGACAGCCTTTGCCATCTTTCCGGCTGTGATCGCCAACCTAGTTAGAGCCTCTTCGAAGAGGTCGGTCGCAGAAACTCTTGCGGCCAGATTTTTGGCCAGATCGGAAAAGTCCTTTGCCGTTCCCAATTTTTCGCCGAGACTAACGTTGAGAGAATTGGCAGTGGCAAGGCAAATAATAAAGGTATCAACAAGAATTCGTTCCAGCACGCCCTGATCCTTCGTTCGACGTGCTTCTGCAATTTTCCCGGTGTATTTGAGAAAGTGCAGAACCATGTGCTTGACGCGCGTTTGCGTGTCAAGCAATAAAATGTCTCGATGCGCTCGTTCGTCGTGATCCGCTTGTTTCTTTTGGATCGCGAGTAGGATTTGCTCCGCTGAAAGCGCCATCGCAATGTCCTTAAGGTAGGTCATATTGGACCACCTTCACGTTTCCGCAACGTGTCCAAGAGATATTGAGGCTGCCTAGCAACTATGTCCGTAACCTAACCATAGGTAGCAGAGCCACAAGACATGGTTTCACGCGCCTTTGGCATTCCGCGCAACAGCATCCGGGAATTTTTCTTGAACCCGTGTTGCAATCTTTCGGGGAATAGATTCTCTCAAAAATGGAGGTCATGCGCCAACTGCTTTCCGATTCCGTGACTTGGGTGAATGAATCGCTGTTTTCGCCATAATTTCTTTCTGAATGGATGCCAGCTCAATGATGAACGCGAACGCAAACTGTCCCCGATTCAGGTCTTCCAATACATCGCGGTTTTTCTTGAAATATACGTACTTACCGTCGGTGCAGAGCAGCGCTCCCGGAAGCGAATTAGGTGTTATATCGCTGTGGAAACTACGTAGTGTCACAAGCGCTGCTTTCAAGCGCGACACGGAAACGCCATTTTTCAGTAATTTGGCGATGGCGCGAAGAATAACGACATCGCCGAAGGAGTAAAGGCGATGTCGACCTCTTCCGCGAGAGCCGCGTTCGGTAGGAATCAAGATCTCCGTGCGACATAAATAGTGCACCATGGAGACGGTAAGCTCGGCGAGCTTTGCGGCTACGCCGACTTTGAACGATAGGGGTTCTTGTGCCATTAAAATATAGTCTAGCTCATAACTATATAATTTGCAATGGCATCAAGATGTTGTGTGGGGGCACCATTAATTGGCGGAGCATTGAGAGCAATCGGCGCGTTGGCTTCCCTAAGCCGAAGTAGTACGAGAAAATGGCGCACAAGGAGGAACAAGAATGGCGCAGCAAGCGGTGGGGATGATCGGCCTTGGCATCATGGGCTCGGCAATGTCTTTCAATCTCGGCCGCGCAGGTGCCCGCGTGGTCGGCTACGACGTAATGCCGAAGCGGCGCGCCGAGCACGCGCGCGCAGGGGGTATGGCAGCAAAAAGTCCACGCGAGGTGGCGCGGCGCACGAATATCCTGATCACGTCCTTGCCGTCCGCCCGTGCATTGACCGATACAGCCGCAACTCTGGCTGAGTCGTGCAGCGGAGGATCAATCGTGATCGAAACGAGTACCTTGCCTATCCCGGTCAAGGAAGCCGCGCGCGCGGTATTTGCCAAACGCGGCGTCATCCTGCTCGACTGCCC
>WNGH01007354.1_pt1 | contig 15980 bp, 19 predicted proteins | sample 5400631 | NCBI WGS metagenome assembly WNGH01 (sample SAMN13153373, study PRJNA577476) | soil metagenome | isolation source: 115 cm soil or saprolite under Garry oak tree replicate 1 | place: USA:California | collected 2016-06-15
CGCGCTGCTGCAGGACCGGCGACGGTAACATAATGGGACGTCACTCGGTCCCGGCAACGCCCGCGGCCCTCACGACCTTGCCCCAGCGCAGCATCTCGTCGTCGATGAAAGCCTGTAGCGTGCTAGGCGGCGGGCTGGTTTGTGGCGCCAAGCCGAGGAAGGTCAAACGATCGCGAATCTCGGGCCGAGATTCTACTGCGCGAAAGGCATCGTAGAGTTTTGTCACGATGTGGCCCGGCGTGTGCGCGGGCGCGACTACCATTCCCCAACCCGCGGCATCGAAGCCGGGCACTCCGGCCTCGGCCAGCGGCGGGATATCGAGCGCCGCAGGCAGGCGCGCTGCTGAGGTGACGCCAAGGGCGCGCACCTTGCCCGCTTTGATCAACGGCAGCGCCGGCGCGGGATCAGCAAACATCAAGGCGACATGCCCGCCAATCACATCAGTGAGAGCCGGTGCGTTGCCTTTGTAGGGCACATGCGTCATCTCGATTCCGGTTATGCTCTTGAACATTTCGGCAAAGAGCTGATGCGGCGAGCCAGCGCCGCCCGAGCCATAGGTCAGTGATCCCGGATGGGCTTTGGCGTAGCTGATCAGATCGGCGACGGATTGGACTGGCAGCGAGGGATTGACGACCAGGACAAACGGAACTCTGGCGACTAACGCGATCGGGGTGAAGTCCTTCCGTGGATCGTAGGATAATTGTTTATAGAGCGTCGGGCTGATTGCCAGCGAGCCACTGCCCGCCATTACAAGCGTGTAGCCGTCAGGCAAGGCTTTGGCGGCGTCCGCGGTGCCGATCGTGGATCCGGCGCCAGGTCGGTTCTCGACCACGACCGGCTGCCCAAGGAGGTCGCCGACGCCAGGCGCAAGCGCTCGACAAAGCGTATCGATGGCTCCGGCGGGCGGCCATGGCGCGATGAGCGTAATCCGGCGCGAGGGATAATCCGCTGCGTTCGCCGGCACTAGCGCGAGCGCCAAACCGGCAATGGCCAGCACCACGTTTAGTCTGCGATGCAAATTTCCCCCCGAGCTTTATTCCCGTGTGGACCGAGCCAGGGCATCCTCATTGGCCCGTGTCCCACTACATTAAACAGCATAGTTGCGATGGGGCTGTTAGAGCAATCGTGCCGCGGTAAACGTCATTTGCGAAGGTCCATCGGCTTGTCCAGTTGGCGGCCCGCGAGTTCGATGATTTGGTGGCGCCGCCGCGGCAATGCCTCCGGATATTCGCGTTGAAGAAAGCCGATAAGCTTTTCGCGGAGTTCAGCACAGAGATTCGATGTGTCGCCGACACTTGCTGCAGTGACGAGGAGGCGCAGCTCGATGGCTTCAGCACTGGTATTGGTGACCTGCACATTGACGAGTTTGCCGTCCGGCTGCTCGGTTTGTCCGACCAGTTCGACGGCCTTGTCGCGAATACGGTCGATCGGCGCGGTGTAATCAAGGTAAAGCAGCACGCTGCCGATGTTAGCCCCCGCCTGCCGCGTCCAGTTATAGAACGGGTGCTGAATGAAATAATTGAGCGGCACGATAAGCCGCCTGAGATCCCATAGCCGGATCACGACATAGGTGGCGGTGATTTCCTCGACCCACCCATATTCATTCTGAACCGTGACGGCGTCTTCGAGCCTGATTGGCTGCGTCATCGCCAGTTGAATTCCGGCGATGAGATTGCTCAGGACCGGTTGGGCGGCAAGGCCGAAAATCACGCCGGCGACGCCGGCGGATGCAAATAAGCTGATCCCATATTGGCGTACCGTATCGAACGTCATGAGGGCAAAGCCCAACGTCAGCAAGACGACGATCGTGTCGAGCACCCGCACCAGCACGCGCACCTGCGTCACGTGCTTGCGCGCCAATAGATTGTCGGGAACATCGACGCGGAAGTTGCGCAGATAGAGATTGGCGCCGACATGCAGCGCCTTCAGGCTTATCCAGCCAATTAAGCAAATGGTGCCCAGCACCAGGCAGTGAACAAAAATAAACTTGCCGTCAGGACCGAGCGGCGCGGTCGGCAGGGCGATAGCAAGCGCCAAGAGCAAGAGGGCCAACCGTATCGGATTTTTCGTCGCATCGATAACTCGGTTCAAATACGGCCGGCGACTCCGGAATAACCGATGTAAGAACGCGAGGACGCCAGCATGCACAAGGCATGCAACAACAAGAACGACAACCAGCAATGCCGCCCAAATCGCCCAGGCTGGCGCGAAGGACAAAGCGTTGCTGAGGTCGTTTAGTTCCGTTTGAAGGCTTTTGGCTATGTTTTGCCACATGACACAAAATATAATTGAAAACGCCCGATCAGGCCGGCGGTTTCATTGGTTTTTCCGCGCTGGACAGCTTTGCCGCCAACTGGCAATTACTAGTTTGGTATCGGATCTTCGCAGGCAAAAGACCGCGTTTTGTTGCGAGCGGCTACGATGCATTTTCCGAAGAACTTGGTTTAGGCCTCCATCGGATGAAAACTTTTCTACAGCGGCTGTTCACCTGGTGGAACAGTCAAACGTTTGGAACGCAACTGTGGACTTGGCTCTACGGCGAGTTCGTCGGGCACGACGAACTTGGTAATCGCTATTATCGGACTAAGAACGGCAAGATCGATCCGGCGCTTGGTATCGACCGTCGTTGGGTGATCTATAAGGGTATCGCCGAAGCATCACTGGTTCCACCAAGCTGGCACGGCTGGCTCCATCACATCGTCGACACTCCGCCAACACAGGAGCAAGTAAAGTCATATCGATGGGAAAAGCCGCACGAACCCAATCTTACCGGTACCCCGGCGGCGCACAGGCCGAGCGGTTCGATGCTGGCGGAGGGCCGCAGACCGAAAGCGACAGGAGACTACAAGGCCTGGAATCCGGGCGATCAGTGATCAGGCATGGACGCTGACGAATCCTGCCTTCCCCTGGCGCGGGTCTATGCGAAATCTGCCGATCCCCCTTTTCGCCGCATTCGGCATGTTAACCGGAGCCTGCGCAAAATGCGGCCGCTGCACGAAGCAAAGAACCTGCACAAACAATCTAACATGACTCGAATCGCCGCACTCTTGGTCGTGATCGGCGGTACCCTTGCGGCTGGGCCGGGTGCGGCTCAATTCGGCAGCACTTTCGGCGATCCGCCGCCACGGCCGCCTGCTGACGTGCCGAGCGGGCCGTTTCCGCCGCAACCGCCTGCAGTGCAATATCCGGGGCAATATCCGGCGCCTCAGCAATATCCGACTCAGCAATACCCTCGCCCTCAGCAAACTTCGCCTCCGCAAGGGTCGGCGCGCGCCCCCAGCGGAATCCAGTCTCAGCCGTTGCCGCCTCCGGCCGGCGCGTCATTGGCGCCCCCTCCGCAGAATCGCAACTTACCTGCACCCGCGAATCCGCCGCCGCAGCAGCCGGTCGATACCTCGCCGCGCCCCGACGACACGGTTGTCACCGAGACGCCCACACAGAAGATTGAAAATGCGCGTGCGGTGTTCGCCGGTCTTGACAAAATCACCGGGCGCACGATCTCGTTTGACGCGGCGGTCGGAGAAACAGTGCAATTTGGCGCCCTGCAGGTCACCGCCCGCGCCTGTTACACGCGACCGCCGACCGAGCCGACCAACACTGACGCGTTTGTCGAAGTTGATGAAGTGACGTTGCAGGGCGAGATAAAGCGCATCTTTACCGGATGGATGTTTGCATCGAGCCCGGGTCTGCACGCCGTCGAGCATCCGATCTACGACATTTGGCTGAGCGATTGCGCGCAGCCGATAGGTGGCCCAATCGCGCAATCGACCCCTTCGGCGCCTGGGCCGCCATCCTCCAGCCCGCCACCTGCTTCCGGACGCAAGCCTGGACCCCCGCGCGTCCCTGCCGCACCGGCGCCGAATGCGCGTGCTCCCGCCGCCGCCAACTAAAGCATGATCCCGAAAAGTGGGAACCGGTTTCCCGCCTACGCGAAGCCCTTAACAACTGTTCGCGCCTTGGTGTACTGCTTCGGCGGGCGAAGGCAGGTCGGAAAAGATCATGCTCAAACAAAAAAGCTAGAGTGTGATGACGATTTGACGAAACTCTCATCCCGTTCTAAGCGCGTCAGCTTTGCCCGAGCGCGGCCAATATGGTCTCGCCTGACATCGGACGATCGAGCGGCAGTGCCGCAAAGTCCGCCTCACCGACGAGCGCGGCATCTAGCAATCTGTGATAAACCGGTCGTGCGACTTCGATTGCGCCGAACGTCCGCAGATGGTCGGTCACAAACTGAGTATCAAGAAGCCGGTAGTGGCCGGCTTTGAGCCGCGCAACAAGGTGCACGAGCGCAATTTTTGATGCATCGCGCACGCGGTGAAACATGCTTTCCCCGAAAAAAGCGCGGCCGAGGCTGACGCCGTATAGACCGCCGATCAATTCGCCCTCGTCATAGACCTCGACGGTGTGACAATCGCCGCGTTCATACAGCTTGCGATAGAGACTACGGATCCGGCTATTGATCCAGGTGCGTGTGCGCCCCGGTTGCGGTTGCGCGCAGCCATCGATTACGGCATCGAAGTCTCGATCGACCATCACTGTGAATCGGCTGGAACGGACCGTGCGCGCTAACCGGCCCGGCAGGTGAAAACGATCCAGCGGAATGATTCCCCGGCGCTCGGGCTCTATCCAATAAAGCGCCGGGTCGTCGGCGCTTTCCGCCATGGGAAATATGCCGCAGGAATAGGCTTTCAGCAGCACCTCAGGCGTAATGTCGATGAGCGCAGATTCACGGCTTGCCATGGATTCGTTTAACCGGCTCGCCTATTTGCATTCAAGAGGCGGGGTGTTCAAGCGGCGCTGAGCAAGATCCGCAGTATGCGCCTGAGCGTCCCCGCAATTGTTAACCGCTTGCAAAGCATAGGTCGTTACAGTTTTTGCCAGGTTTGAACGCTTTTTTGCCCAATGCATTAGGCGGCTATGGAACGGGTGGGTGGCTGCCATGGACGCGAGGACAAGAAGTGCTGAGCCGATCCGCGTTTTATTCGTCGAGGACGAATTCCTGATCGGTGAGTGGATTGCGCAATCGCTCTCGGAACAGGGCTTTGCGGTCGAGAAAGTAAGCAATGCGGCGGACGCGCTTCATCATATCGCCTGCGCGGCAGTCGACATATTGCTTACCGATATCAATTTGCCGGGCGGGATGGACGGTGCCGCTCTTGCTCGACGCGCGCGAGAACTGCAACCCGATCTGCCGGTTATTTACGCCTCGGCCCGCGCAACTTTGCTCAAGCAGGAGGCTCGCGTGCCGGGATCGCTCGTGCTGCCCAAGCCCTATGAGCCCGCCGTTCTGGGAACTCTGCTTGCCGCCGCCGTCCGCGCCATGACGGCCGCCGTGCCGGCCTAATCCAGGACGTTATTCGGGCAATCCGCTGCGAGCGAGGAACTCCTCGAGCCAGTGGATATGATACTGCCCATCGATGACCTCTTTTTCCCGCGCCAGAGCGCGAAATAGCGGCAGCGTCGTCTCAACCCCGTCGACAATGAATTCGTCCAGCGCGCGCTTGAGCCGCATCAAGCATTCGCTGCGCGTCTTACCATGAACGATGAGCTTGCCCACCAGCGAATCGTAGTACGGCGGAATTATATAGCCGTGGTAGACGGCGGAATCGACGCGTACGCCCAAGCCGCCCGGTGGATGGTAGTGTACGATCTTGCCCGGCGACGAGCGAAACGACACGGGGTTTTCGGCATTGATCCTGCACTCGATCGCGTGGCCGTGAAATTTAACCTCGTCCTGCGTCAGTTGTAGTCCGCCGCCGGCGGCAACGCGGATCTGCTCCAGGATGAGATCGATGTCAGTGATCATCTCGGTCACCGGGTGCTCTACCTGAATCCGTGTATTCATCTCGATGAAATAAAATTTGCCGTCCTCGTGCAGAAATTCGACCGTGCCGACGCCAAAATATTTGATTGCGCGCATGGCTTTGGCGACCGTCTCACCGATATCGTCGCGCGCGTCGGCGTTGAGGGCGGGTGAGGGGCCTTCCTCCCAGACTTTTTGGTGGCGGCGCTGTAGCGAGCAGTCGCGCTCACCAAGATGGATAGCGCCGCCCTTACCGTCGCCGAGAACTTGGATTTCGATGTGGCGCGGCCGCTTGAGATATTTTTCGAGATAGAGCGTGTCGTCGCCGAAAGCCGATTTTGCCTCGGTGCGCGCCGACGCCAGCGCCGAGAGCAACTCGGTTTCTTCGGTAACCAAGCGCATGCCGCGGCCGCCACCCCCCGCCGCGGCTTTGAGCATCAAAGGATAGCCGACCTCGCGTGCCAGACGTCGAGCCTGTGCTTCGGAACCGAGATCGCCGTCGGAGCCTGGAACGACTGGAATGCCAAGTTCCTTGGCGGCGCGTTTGGCCGCAATCTTGTCGCCCATGAGCCGAATGTGCTCGGGGCGAGGCCCGATGAAATGCACATTATGCTCCGCCAAAATTTCGGCAAAACGGGCATTCTCGGAAAGAAAACCATAACCCGGATGCACCGCATCCGCGCCGGTGATCTCACAGGCGGCAAGCAAAGCAGGAATGTTGAGATAGCTGTCCTTTGCGGGCGGCGGCCCAATGCAGACGCTTTCGTCGGCCAAACGCACATGCATAGCGTCTTCGTCTGCCGTCGAGTGGACGGCGACCGTGGCAATACCCAGCTCCTTGCAGGCCCGCAGCACCCGCAGCGCGATTTCCCCGCGATTGGCAATAAGGATCTTATCGAACATCCTCGCGGCTCATGCTCTGCGCGGTGTTGGCCTTCGCGTCATTCAATGATCATGAGGGGTTGGCCATATTCCACCGGCTGGCCGTCTTCCACGAGAATTTGGATCACGCAGCCTGGCCGTGGCGCGGGGATCTGGTTCATTGTCTTCATCGCCTCGATGATCATCAGCGGCTCGCCTGTTTTCACCGAAGCGCCGACTTCGACGAAGGGGCGCGCGCCGGGTTCGGGCGCGAGATAGGCAGTTCCGACCATTGGCGAGGCGACCATGCCAGGGTGCTGCGCCGGATCGATTGTGACCGGCACGGTAGTGATAGTGCCTGGCGCTGCGAGCGCCGGCTCAATAGGCCGCGCGCGCCCGATAGCGGCGCCGGAATGCCGCGCGACGCGTATCGATACGCCGTCACGTTCCAATGCGATCTCGGTCAGGCCGGTTTCATCGAGCAGTTTCGCCAGCTCGCGAATGGCCTCGTGATCGATCGGCGGCGTCGCCGCACTATCAGATTTACGCGCCACGGTTACTCCTTGGCGCCGATCAAGTTGGCGAGACCTGTGATAGCAAGCGCATAGCCGGCAATCCCAAAGCCGCAGATCACAGCTCGCGCGGCCCGCGAAACGTAAGAATGCCGACGAAATTCCTCGCGGGCATGGATGTTGCTGATGTGCACCTCGATGACGGGCGCCTCCATCGCAAGCAAAGCGTCAAGAATGGCGACTGACGTAGTCGTGTGGCCCGCCGGATTTATGATGAGCCCAGCCGCTTTCTCAGCGCGTGCCTCGTTGATCCAATCGATGATCTGACCCTCATGATTGGATTGCCGGAAGACCAGCGCGAGGCTGTGCCGCTCCGCCGTGCTGCGGCAAAGCTTTTCGACATCGGCGAGCGATGCGCGACCGTAAATGTGCGGCTCGCGCGTGCCGAGTAAATTAAGGTTGGGTCCGTTGAGGACATAGACGGTTTTGGCCATGTGCGCGCTGAGCCGACTGTTGTCGCGGGGCGAGTGTCACGCGTTGGCTCGTTATACGGAAGGCCCCTGGAAAGGGGAAGCAGGATCAGCCGCCGCGGTCGCCGGTCATCCTCAACGGCCGCGCCGTCACCGGCAGATAGAGCCTATTGTTTTCGTTCGTTTTTGATCTTGGCTCGCAGCTCGTCCACGCCGACGGCTCCGACCACGACTACATCGCCGACGACGTAGCTCGGCGTGCCATTGACGCCAAGGACATCGGCCAGTTTCATATTCTCCTCGATCGTGGTCTTTACTTCATCGCTATTCATGTCCTTTTCGAGCCGCGCTATGTCGAAGCCGACATCCTTGGCGATGGCAAGCGCGCGTACTTTGTCGGCAGGACCACGAGCGCCAAGCAGCTTCTGGTGGAATTCCATGTATTTCTTTCCGGAAGAATCCTGCATGCGTACGGCAACTGCGACGTGCGCCGCTTCAAGCGAACCGGGCCCCAGTACTGGAAATTCCTTGAGGACGAATTTGAGATCGGGGTCGGTCTTGATCAGATCGAGCATATCCGGCAACGCGCGCTTACAGAAGGCGCAATTATAATCGAAGAATTCCACCATCGTGACATTCCCTTGCGGGTTGCCGAGCACGACCTGGTGGCTCGAATTGAAGATGGTCGCTTTGTTATCTTTTATCGTCGTGCGGGCTTTTTCCGCATCAGCTTCCTTTTGATGCTTGTCTAGCGCCTCCATCACCTCCTGCAAGACTTCAGGATGTTGAACGAGGTAATTTTTGACGATGTTTTCAATCTCACGCGTTTGCGCGGAAGAAAATCCCTGGGGCGCCGGCGTCGCTGCCGCAGGAGCCTGCACCGCATTTGTTTGCGCCGTCCGATCTTGCGCGAGCGCAACTGGCGCCAGCAGCATGGCTGCCAAGGTCACAACTGCGCGGAAACTCCAAGCCATTGATTGTTCCTCTATTGACCTATGCCAAGCGGATTCTGCTTGTGGTTCTTGTTGAACGCAACGATGTCGTCTGCACGCACCCAACCCGGCGATCCGATTGGAAAACGCTGCTTGGCGCGTTCGGCGAGTTCGCGGGCGGTTTTGTTGTCGCCGCGTGCGAAGGCGGCCTGCGCGGAAGCAAGATCCGCGTCGGCGAGATCGCTCTTGCGGGCATAGGCCATCGCGAGCGTCGTATAGGCGTCGGCAGCTTCAGGCTCCTTCACGATGGCGGTGTGTAGAAGTGAAATCGCCTCATCCGCCGATTTCGTATCGTTCGTTGCGACCAGCGCCTGCGCGAGCAGGATCTGAACTAAAGCCGGGCTAGGGGCGAGCTGCACGGCGCGGCGCAATGGTGCGATTGCATCCGCGGGGTGGCCGCCCTCCAGCAATGCCTGGCCTTTCAGCTCATAAAGATAGGGATTATTCGGCATCGCTTGCAGCAAGCTGTCGATCTGAGCGATCGCGTTGCGCGGGTCACCGAAGCGGTATGCCGAAATGGCGCGGGCGTAACGTGCGGGTAGGCTCGTGTCGGTCGTTGGATAATGCGCCATGACACTGGCGGGACGCTCGGTGAAGCCGAAGAGCTTGGCCCTCATCATGTCATGACGGAATTGCAGCTCCGGCGAATCCTTCTTGCCCCAGTAAGGGGTTTTCACCAATTCCGTGAGTGCGGCCATGCGCTCTTGGGGCATGGGATGGTTCTGAAAATAAGGATTCACGCCCTGCGCCGAGAAAATCAATTCGTCGGCAAAATGTTTGAACGTGTCATACATGCCCTTGGCGGATTGACCGGTCATCGTCAGGAAGCGAACGCCGGCACGGTCGGCCGATTCCTCCTGAGCGCGTTGATAGGCAAGCAGCCTGTTTATTCCGAGAGCCTGCGGTGCGCTTATCGCGGCAATGCCGATATTACCCACGTCGGTACTGCCAGAACGCGCGCCGGCGGCTATCGCACCGACCCCGAGCAGCATGCCGATAAGCGCGGCGGTTTGGACGTTCGCCAGCTCTTGGCGAATCTTTGAAAGATGCCCGCCGACAATGTGACCGGACTCGTGCGCCAACACACCGATCGTCTGATTAGGCGTGGTCGACTGCATCAGCGCGCCCACATTGACGAAAATGCGGTGCGCGTCCATGACGAACGCGTTGAAGCTTTTGTCATCGATAATGACGACACGGACGTTCTGATTCGTCAGCCCGGCGGCGCGAAAAATCGGCGCCGTGTAGTCGCGCAGGAGCTGCTCTATCTCGGCATCGCGAATCATCGGGATGCCGGCATTGGCGCCGGTCTGTGGCCGCGCCGGAAAGCTCGCGAGTCCGAGCGCCGCGGCGGTCAGCGCGGCAATAGCTCGCGTAGCTGGCCTCGGGGGCCTCGTCTTGCTAGGAGATCCAGCAACTATCATGTGAGGCTGTTGATCCAATCGGTCCCGCGGCAAACTATGGACCGATCGGCTTAGGGTCAACACAACGCCGTTGCGACGATAATGAGGACGCACCAGACCCGCCGAATACGGCATCAGCGGGGCGGATTGCAAAACCGATCATCCAAACAAGGAATTAACGACGCCTCATGCTGGAACGGGCAAAAAGCTTGCTGCAACCTTCCGCCCGCAGCGGCGTCCCGCCGTTCATGGTCATGGATGTCATGGCCGCGGCGGCGCGCCTTGAGGCGCGAGGCCGTCGGATTGTGCATATGGAGGTCGGCCAGCCGGCAGCGGGCGCGCCAGCCAGCTCAATTACAGCTGTGCGTGCCGCCCTCGCGGCAGAGGGCCCGCATGGCTATACCGAGGCCCTCGGTATGCCGGTGTTACGGCGGCGTATCGCGTGCTGGCGTTTCTCGCCGCCTTCGAGCCTGGCGATCGTGTCGCCGTGCCGGTCCCCGGCTATCCGCCATATCGCCACATCCTCAGTGCGCTCGGCTGCGAGCCGGTCCTAATCGAAACCAATGCGGCGACGCGCTGGGCGATGACTGGGGAGATGCTGATGGCGCACCATCGCGCTCGGCCGCTCAACGGTGTCGTGGTCGGCTCTCCAGCCAATCCGACCGGGACCATGATGACCGCGGCAGCGCTCGCCGACTTGATCCGCTGTGCCGAGGATGCCGGAATTGTTGTGATCTCAGACGAGATCTATCACGGCCTCAATTATGCTTTCGCGGCGCAGAGTGCAGTCGCGTTGTCCGCAAATGCCATCGTCATCAATTCGTTTTCCAAATATTTCTGTATGACCGGTTGGCGGATCGGTTGGATGATCGTCCCGCGATCGCTGCTTCGGGCCGTGGAGCGCCTGCAGCAGAACTTCGCCATATCAGTTCCAACGCTTTCGCAGATCGCCGCCGAAGCGGCGTTTGACGGACGTGACGAACTGGAAAACATAAAGCAGGGTTACGAAGAAAATCGGCGCATCCTGCTGGACGGGCTACCGCGCGCGGGCCTCGATACCTTCCTGCCGGTCGACGGCGCATTTTACCTCTATGCCAACATAACGCGCTTCTCGGGCGATAGCTTTGAGTTCGCCACGCGCATGCTCGAAGAGGCCGGCGTAGCGGCAACGCCGGGCGTTGATTTCGATCCAATCCACGGTAGAAACTTCCTGCGTCTGTGCTATGCCGGCTCGAGTGACGAGATGCGTGAAGCTGTCGAGCGGATTGGCGTCTGGCTTAAGGGATAGGCGCAGTGGATTTGTTGGATAGCGCGCTCGTCCTATTTTCGGGAGGGCAGGATTCGACCGTCTGTCTTGCTTGGGCTCTTGAGCGATTTGCCCGGGTGGAGACAATCGGTTTTGCTTACGGCCAGCGCCACGCCGTCGAACTCGAGGTCCGGCCGCGCATTCGATCGGCTCTGGTAGCGCGTTCGCAAGAGTGGCGCGCGCGGCTCGGCGACGACCACATCGTGCGCATCGATGCGCTTGCCGAAATTTCAGACACAGCGCTCACCCGCGAGGCCGAGATCGAGATCAACAAATCGGGGCTGCCGACAACCTTCGTGCCTGGACGTAATCTGGTGTTCTTTGCTTTCGCCGGCGCCGTCGCGTACCGGCGCAACATCCATCATCTTGTAGGTGGCATGTGCGAAACCGATTTCTCCGGCTATCCGGATTGCCGCGACGATACAATCAAAGCGATGCAGCTCGCTTTGACGCTCGGCACCGATCGCCGCTTCGTCATCGATACGCCGCTGATGTGGATCGATAAGGCGGCGACTTTCGCGCTCGCCCACCAGATTGGCGGCACTGCCCTGATCGACATTCTTCTCGCCGAGACTCACACCTGCTATCTCGGTGACCGCGGGCATCGTCACGATTGGGGTTTTGGCTGCGGCGAATGCCCGGCGTGCCGTTTGCGCGCGTCCGGTTATGCAAAATGGAAGGCAGCATCATGAATCCGGAGCGCCAGCGCACACGGGAAGGCGTTTTGTTTCTGGTACTTTTTGCACTCACGATTCCCGCGGCAAATTGGCTGATCGGGCATGTGGGGACCACCTGCGTGCCGCAGGGACCATGTCTCGTGCCGGTCGCTCCGGGCTTGATGGCCCCTTCAGGCGTAACAATGGTCGGGATCGCATTGGTCTTGCGCGACTTGGTGCAGCGGCGACTGGGTACTGCGATATCGGCATTGGCGGTTCTCGTCGGCAGCGGCCTATCGGCGCTGTATGCCCCCGCCTCATTGGTGGTCGCATCGGCGACCGCCTTTCTGCTCTCCGAATTGGCCGACCTTGCGGTTTACACGCCGTTGGCGCGGCGGCGGTTGGTGGCGGCCGTTATCGCTTCAAGCTGCGCCGGCGTGGTGGTCGACTCAATTGTGTTCTTATGGCTCGCTTTCGGCTCGCTTGATTTTTTGACCGGGCAAGTCGTGGGGAAGGCTTGGATGGTGCTGCTGTCGATCCCGCTCGTGGCGTGGCTGCGCCGCCGCGACGAACGCCTGGGTATTATGCCGGCATGAGCGTGATAGGGGACTAACATGAGTGCTGCTTTGTTTGACATTCTGCGTAAGGTGACGACCGCCACCATCACCACAATTCTGTTGAAGAAAGGAATACGCCGTTGCTGGATGAATGGGCCGAAGCCGCTCGTACCCGGCGGCGAGCGGATTGTTGGGCCGGCGTTCACACTGCGCTTTGTGCCGGTGCGGGAAGATCTGGCGACGCCGGAAAGCTGGGCGAGCCCGATCTCGACGCGAGCGGCAATCGAAGACATGCCGGAAGGTGTGATCGCGGTCGCTGATGCAATGGGCGTGCCGAGCGCCGGCATCTTCGGCGATATTCTCTGCGCGCGCATGAAGAAGCGCAGTGTCGCGGCTCTGGTCACCGATGGCGTAATGCGCGATCTGACGGGTGTATTGGCGAGCGGCCTCTCGGTTTGGTGTGCGGGTGTCGCTGCACCTGCGTCCGTCAACGGACTGACCTTCGTCGGTTGGCAGCAACCAATCGGTTGCGGTGGCTGTGCCGTCTTTCCTGGCGACGTGATTGTGCTGGATGACGATGGCGCGGTGGTCATTCCGCAAAATTTGCTTGAATTCGTCGCGCATGAAGGCGCCGAACATGAGCTTTATGAAAGTTGGGTATTTGGTGAAGTAGAGAAGGGCGTGAAACTGCCTGGTCTTTATCCGCCGAACGAGGACGCCAAAGCGCGCTATGCGGCCTGGCGCAAGACGCGGGGATAAACGGAGCATCTTCGCGCATGTTTGCGACCTAGCAGAGGACGAATAAGCAGCCGTTAGATTTGACAGCTGAGCAGAAAGGAATCGGCCGAACTCGTTGATGTGCACGACAACGCGGCCGGCCTGTTTGAGGGCGCGAAACCGGAGCAGTTAGTGTTCTTTCTTCTTTCAAAAACGCTCGGCTATTTTGTCGTGCCCTCAAATCTGATCATAGCGATCGGATTGGCAGGCCTTGTTATGTTGTTCACGAGATTTCGACGGCTCGCCAGCTGGCTGATAGTCACGAGCATCGTGCTGACGGCGCTGGTTGGCTTTTCACCACTTGGACGCATCCTGTTATTGCCGCTTGAGCAGCGTTTCTCGCCTTGGGATGCCTCGCGTGGGGTGCCGACCGGCATCGTCGTCCTGGGCGGAGTAATTTCACCTGACGTCTCGGTGGCGCATGGCGTCGTCGCGCTGAATGGGGCAGCCGAGCGCATCACAGTTGCCGCCGAACTGGCGCACCGCTATCCGAGCGCGCGCATCATATTCACCGGCGGGACGAGTTCGTTGGATCCGAATGAGCCGCTCGAAGCGCCGCTCGCGGTGAAGGAGTTTGAGGCGCTCGGCGTCGCGCATGACCGCATCACAGCCGAGGAGCAGTCACGCAACACGATCGAAAATGCGGTGTTTTCGCGCTTGCTTGCCGATCCGAAGCCAGGCGAACGCTGGCTGTTGGTAACCTCGGCGTCTCACATGCCGCGTGCGGTCGCGGCCTTTCGCGCCGCCGGTTTTCCGGTTGAGGCCTATCCGGTCAATTGGCGCACGAGCGGTCCTAGTGATGCGTCGCGCCTGTTTGCGTCATTGTCCGAGGGTTTGGCGATGACCGATTATGCCGCTCATGAGTGGCTCGGGCTTGCAGCATACAGGTTGACGGGCAAGAGCTCGGTCCTGTTCCCCGCGCCGTAGGCGACCTGTTCGAACCAATCGAAATCGTCCGGAAGCGGCAGCCAGGCCTTGAAGAGAACGAAGCTGGCGCCCTGGCTCGCTCGCAGCGGCGTCTGCTAGCACCCGACACCTTTTACCAATCCTTCATGGCTGCCGCCCAATATCCAGCATTGTGTGTTTTCCGGAAAAGGCTCTTTGCTATGTCGATTTTTATGTTGAGCGACACGCCTGCCGCGGTTTCTGCCGAGCCAGCGCAAACCGCAGCTGAAATCAAACCGGCGATGAGTGAATGGGGCGAAATGGCTCTGACCGTGATGTTCACCTTAGCCGCCGTGCTGTTTGTATCTTTTCTCGCGGTCGTCACCGGTTTGGTCTGATCACTTCATTTGATCCGATCGCTTTTTGATCGACTTGCATCATTCCTCGGTCTGATGGAAGGTTGCGCCGCCGCGCAGTCCGGCTCGCAAAAACCATGTCGTTACATCTTGTCATCGGCAACAAAAATTATTGGCAACAAAAATTATTCGTCCTGGTCGTTTCGGCCGTGGATCGCGATGAAAGTTGCGGGTATTCCGTTCGATGAAACGGTGATTTCGCTCGATGCTCCCGATTTCAAAACGCGCATGACGGCGTTGGGCGGCTCCGGACGCGTGCCGGTGCTCATCGATGGGAATGTGCGCGTCTGGGAATCGCAGGCAATCCTGGAATATCTTGCAGAAAAATTTCCCACGGCCGGATTATGGCCACAGAATATAGCGGCGCGAGCTCATGCTCGCGCCGTGGCATCCGAGATGCACGCCGGATTCGTGTCGTTGCGGGGTCACCTGGCGATGAATGTGATGCGGCCAGTGAAATTCCGGGCTCTTGACTCCGGCGCGACAAAGGACGCTGCGCGTATCGATGCCATTTGGAACGAATGCCGCGGCAGGTACGGCGCTGATGGTGCATTTCTGTTTGGCCAGTTTGGCGCCGCTGACGCGATGTTTGCGCCGGTCGTGTGGCGATTTCACACTTACGCGGTCGAGGTCAGCGCAACGGGCGGCGCCTATATGCGCGCAGTGATGGCGTTGTCGACTTGGAATGAATGGCGTGACGCCGCGCGCCGTGAGCCCTGGGTGCTGCCCGAAGATGAGGTCGATTGGCCGCAAGTGTTGCGCGAGTGAGCGAGTGTTGCAAGTGAGCATAAAGCGCCCATTTCCGTTTGGGCATCGACGCTACACACGCTTCTCCAGTTCACATAGCAGCGGCAGCTGATATGCGATTATCTTCAGCTTGGCGACAGGCAGCGTAAAATAGGCAATGCGATCGATCTCTGGAAAGCTTTGTTGTCGTCCGGATCTCGGCGGCCACTCCAATTCAAATGTATTGCTGGCGAACTGGCCGAGATCGAAATCCGCCTCTAGCGCAAATGCGTGGACCAGCTTGCCGCTTTTTTGCCGGACCGGCGGAAGCTCGAGCATGGCGCCTTTGGCGAAAAGACTGGTTTCTTCGGTGAACTCGCGTCGCGCTGCGGCGGCAATATCGTCTCCGGCCTCAACCAAGCCCTTAGGAATCGTCCACGCGCCAGCATCCTTCTTTGACCAGAATGGCCCTCCCGGATGGGCGAGGAGGACTTCAAGCTCCTTTTCACGGCGGAACGCCAGAATCCCGGCGCTAATCTCTCTCGGGCGGGGCATTGACTTTGGCTTCCGTTAGCTGCGTCTCTCTACCGCAGGACTTCTTCGACGGAGCTTGTCA
>WNGH01003311.1_pt1 | contig 15978 bp, 14 predicted proteins | sample 5400631 | NCBI WGS metagenome assembly WNGH01 (sample SAMN13153373, study PRJNA577476) | soil metagenome | isolation source: 115 cm soil or saprolite under Garry oak tree replicate 1 | place: USA:California | collected 2016-06-15
CTCCGGGCCCTCCCGGGCAGCGCCTCAAGGCACTGCGCGAGGCTTTGGGCATCAGTGGTCGAGATGTGCAAACCCATAGCCGCCTAATCGCGCGTTCACAGGGGAACCAGAGATATTGTATCTCCCACAGTTCTCTGGTGGAGATCGAAAACTCCACCCGGGTCCCGAGTGTCCACAAACTCTTCACACTGAGCGCACTCTATCGAATTAATTTCGTGGACCTCCTTCTTTTCTTTGGAATCGACCTAGATCAGATCAATACAGCTCGCCTCGCTGTCAAACTGCCCAGGACTCATCTCGTTCCATCCGAGATCCATGACACGGAACGCCGTGTGAGTTTTCCAGTGAGGTTCGATCCGGCGGCGAGGATTGAAGAGACCAGTCTCCTCTCCCGCATCGTGCAGACTTGGGGCGAAATACCTATCGCATTCGTTCAGAATCTCGGCCTTCGGAAATATCTGTACGGATTCATTGGAATGGATGACTACACGCTTTATCCGATGATTCGTCCCGGCGCTTTCGTCCAGATTGACGACCAAGACACCAAAATTGATCCGGATCCGGGAGAGAATGAGTTTGACCGTCCCATCTACTTCTTTCAGCTTCGAGAGGAATATGCTTATGGCTGGTGTGAATTGGAAGGCAAGGTCCTGAGCATCATTCCTCATCAGATGTCGGGAAGAAAGACACGGCAATTCAACTATCCGGACGATATCGACGTTGTGGGCCGGGTAGTTGCTGTGGCGATGCCGCTCCGGCGGAAATCGACCCGGTCATCTTTGTCCGCCCCTGACACTAAGAGAATTCAATAGAGCACCAGGGATGCCCACGCTGGTCCCTAAAGGGCCTCAGCTTATTCACCGATTTTCCAAAATCGGTCCTGATCTAAACCGAAGTTCTATTGCTCCGGCCAACCACCTCTGTTTTGCTTGGTGCTGTACTAAAGGAGTAACTAGAGGATGGTCGATTTGCAACCCGGAGCAGAGCTTAGGGCGATCCGCAGACATCTTGGGATTTCTACGCGCCAAGTCGAAAAATACAGCCGACAGATTGCAGACGCCGAAGGTAGTGCGAAGTTCTATATTTCCAACGCCTGGCTCAGCCAGATTGAAGCCACGGGGTCAGTACCCGGCGTTCAGAAGCTCTTCAGCATAAGCGTCATCTACAGGCTCAATTTTGTCGAGTTGCTGTATCTCTTCGGGATTGACCTGGAGAGAATCGGTCTCCATCAGCTAGAAATTCGCTTGCCGAAAACACACCCTGCAAAGCTGGAAGTCTACAATGAAGGCGCGACCGCCACTTTTCCCGTGCGCTTCCATGAAGGGTTTAAGGTAGAGAAGACGACTCTACTCTCACGCATGGTGAAAATTTGGGGCGAGGTACCGATTTCCGTCATTCGGCACCTGGATGTCAGGAATTCTGAGTACGGCTATGTCGGCCTTCGAGACCATACGATGGATCCTCTTGTCCCACCTGGCTCTTTCGTGCAGATAGACAACCAGGTGCGCGAAGTCCTCCGCCCCTCTTCGTGGCGCACAGAATTGGATCGGCCAATCTATTTTGTAAAACTTCCAGGTGGGTATGCTTGCTCTTGGTGTGAACTGAAGAGGAATCAGTTGACCCTTGTACCCCATCCGCTGTCACGCAGCCGCCTTCGGCACTTCGCGTATACCCGGGAAGCAGAAATCATCGGCAGAGTGACTGGTATCGCTATGCGGATTGTTCGTCCTGAGAAACGGGCTTCTGACGTGCCTGTAAGATCGCCAAAGCCATCCTGACGTTGGACAGGAAAACCTCTGCCTCCAGGTCATCGCACTCTGAGGGAATCGTGACCCGATACGATCCAAGGTGTTTCCAACTCTTCAAAAAGTCTTCCGGTCGTTCATAAGTTGAGGAGATATAGTTGCACAGCTCCTCGATCAATTCTTCCAAAGAAGCGTACACGAGCCGATCGAAAATTTCACTGTGGCACTGTGCCATTGCTTTGGATGCAACATTTTGGCTGAAGTGAAATGTGAGGCCGTCATGATAGTACTCGCCGGTGTTGTAATCGCGCGAAGAGGCCAAATAAACGAGGCGACTGAAGTCACCCGGGAGTCTTGAGAGCGTGCGATTTCTGAGGTCAGTTACCGCCGGTTCAATGTCGATGTTTCTCCGCTCTAAGCCCATATCTCCGCCTTATTTAGTTCCGAACTGTTCCGCGGTTGAAATTTGTTCCGGCCACTCTGCAGCTTGCGGGGTCGACGCTTGCCATGAGCTGCTCAAATGCGCCACGCAACTGCGCCGCCCATTGAAGAGTTTGTCTGACGATCTTGCGAGTCCGGACAGGACCGTGAAGCCAGACCCAGCCGATCAAAGAGTTGCACAGAATGAGGAAAAGAAAGTAGCTCAGAGCAAGCCTTATCTCCGTCGCGAGTCGCAGATCTTCGCTCTGCTGCACGGCCGCCACATGTGCACGCATGACTTGTGAGACTTGCAAACGCGTGCGGCGAAGCCAGGCAATAGCAAGAACGGTGCGTTCGCGCTGAAATATTCGCTGAATTTCCGAAGTCGTTTCGCGTGAAACGAAATCCCAATCCTCGGGACCAAAAATCCTTTCACCGAGGTCCCGCTGCGCACGGACGTTTCCCAGGACTGGGCCTCGTTGTGGTGGTGCCAAGACTTCTGTGGCACCTCTATGGACGATGGCGTCCCAAACCCACCAGGCCAGAACTGCCGAAAGCAGCAGCCCCAGGAAGAGATAAGGTAGCCACTGGCTCATAGTTCGCCACCCATCTTCAAGTAGGAACGTGCTCTGGCGAGGATTCGCTTGGTCTGCTCGGAAAGGACCTTATAGTCGCGCTCGATCTTTGATTCCGAGCTTGGCTCGGGATTAGGGTGGTACGACCAAAGGGCGAAACACCAAATCGATAGTGCGGCCACGTAGGCTACGGGCAACACAGACCGCCACCCGGGCCGCGGGCCAAATCCAGGCAGCGATCCAAAGCCGACGGACACCACGCTGGTAGCTACATAGAAGCCGTAACCCACGACAATTCCCATGAGATTTCTGCCGGTGGGGATCTTATAGTAGGCGAGCAGAGCGATGATCACGAACAGTAGCGCTGCCTGCAGCGCGCGCATATCGCGCTCCAGTGCGGCCATCGTCTCCCCTGAGGACCAGCCAGAGCCGCTTACCGCACCCGCGATAATCTTTAGTACGACTGCAGCCAGAATGCAAAGAAGCAAGCCGTTCGCAACGCGCACAGCGCCCCGATACTTCTTGAAAGCCTGTGAATAGATTTCCAGTATGACTGCATAGCCGATTGTCGCTGCGAAGTATTGCGTGTACCAGTAGAAAGCCGGATAAGAACTAGGGCGGAGAGTAAAGACCGCAAAACGGAGTAGCGAAACGATGAGAACGCTGCCGAGATAGAAATAGAAAGTCGGATATCTTCTGTAGAACTTTCCTTGGGTCGAACGCACTAACAGAAGGATTATCGCTGAGTTGGCTGTCCACCGCACAATTTCCGCGAACATGCTGTGTGCTGTTCCCTAAGAGCTTCAGGCGAATACTAACAGAAATGGGGGGGAAACTTGCGAAAGTTTTCCCCCCAGCGTGTGGACATTAGGCAGGAATACCGGTCGCGGTCGGTATGGGTGGAAGCGGACGTGGTGGTGGTGGCACGGGGTCACCACCATCTGCTCTCAGTTGCGGACGTGCCACGGCCGTGGAGAAGTGTGGCCCTCCTAGGGAAACCAGACCGCTGAACACCGCAAGTGATACCAACCAAATGAGCTTACGCGTTTTCATGAATTCTCCTTTTCTGAAGTTGGGTTGGGCCCGTGAGGCCAGAATAGCGAGGCCTTGCTAGCACTTATGAGAGTCCTGTAATCCGCTCGGTCTACCGAGCACTTATGCGGACAACTCCCGGAAAACGCACATGTCCTTTAGCTTGGTTAGGCCAACGTTGCCTGCGTCGTTTAATTTTTGGGGTGTGGGAGCGGGGTACGGAATTCGTTACCCGTGGTTCTTGTCATTCACGCAACTGGCGGTGTGCGGGGGGCTTGGACAAGAAGGGAAATTCGGAACATTGCCTTTTTCCCTTGAATTGAGGTTTTGACCGAACCAGGCACTCTGCATTGATAGGCAAGAGTGTCGGACTTAAGAAAGCACTTCGACAAGTTGCAGTTCACCGCGAAAGTTGATCGCCCCGGTTGGCGTCGGCACCGGTCGGCGGTTTTGGGCTGAGGACGAATCATCATGGATGGAGGCGCGCGGCCGCCCAAACGTAGCTTCCGAGTCAACCCTGTGGATCGACTTGGGCGGAGGATGAGCCCTGCTGTCCACGATGCTGCCGAGGAGATCGCGCACCGTGCGATCCTGCATGGCGAAAAACTGCATATTGATCCTGCGGTCGCGGCAAGTTTATTGGAAGAGGCAGCGGCCAGAGTTTCACGAGCTATAGACAGGAAAAGAGACAGCAATGAGCAACCTGTTCGAGACCTGCGGGCATATCTCTTCCGCGCTTTTCTCCGACTAGTAAACAAAGCCGTGAAGCGACAGTTGCTGATAGCGGATGCCATTCGCACGCTCTCGGTGACTTCCCACAACTCAACTGATCCATTGGCACAACTCGAGCGGAAGATTCTCGTTGATGAATTGCTGACGAGGGGTGATCCGGTGGCCCGCGATATGTTCTATCGGCGTACGCAACAATTTTCCTGGGACGAAATTGGGTTGTCTTACGGAATATCGGGGCATGCTGCAGAATCCCGCTTCAGCCAAGCGCTCCGGAAAATCAGGGAGAGACTTGACCCGAAGAGTGGCTTATGAACTTTACGACAAATGAAGTAAGTGGTTCTGGAAAATCGGAATGAGAATGAAAGACCGCAGAGCCTTCGAGAAAAAGGACAAAGACTTACTCGACTTTGCGCACTCCTATCTTTCGGAGGCTTTTCCTAACCCGGACCGCCAGGGATGCCCCCCTGACGCTGCTCTTCGATCTCTCGCGCTGAGTCCGACTGAAAGTGAGCCCACTGTCACTGAGCACTTAGCAGCTTGCTCTCCTTGTTTCAGGCGCTACGCGGAGTTGCTAGCCCAGTTGAGGTCGCAAAGCGCTGTGGAAGAGAAGGTGTCTTGGGCACGTGTAGCCACGTGGTCCAGGTCTCATCCAGTGTTGGTAGGTGCTGCCCTTGTGTGCGCTCTATCCATCGTAATCGGAGCCAGTCTATTGTTGAATCGGATTATGGTGCCGAATCCTCATCTGGATACCCACAGAGCGCCAAACCCCGTTCAGCCGGTGAACCCTACGGTAGTGTATGCGCCGTTTAGTCTAGACCTGAGCGCGCTTTCTCCGGTACGTGGCTCTGAACCCTCAGCAACGGCGTCTCACCAGCGGATCCCTGTCCCAAGTTCGCCGCTGTATCTGACTCTGATACTGCCGGTAGCAAGTGAGGAGCGATCCTACAATGTAAGAGTGACAGCGGGCGGCCACGCATTCTGGTCCAAGTCTGCCCAAGCACACCTGCACGAAGGTCAGACACTCATTCGAGTCGAGGCAGACTTCCGACAAGTCCCAGCTGGCAATTACAACCTAGAGGTCGAATCCTCAACCGGCATTCGCCTCGTACAGCCAGTTTCGATAGAGGCCGCATTGCCCAACAGCACGGAGCAAAAACGATGACCCTCAGGCGAGTCGCGCCGGTGATTTTTCTGTGCGGATTGGTTTGCGCACTCGCGCATGCGCAAGCAACGGCGGATGATCCAGACGTTTTGTTAAAGCAGGCCCTTCGCTACGGCGACCTATACAACTGGGCAGATGCGGCCTCGTTGTTTACTCAAGCCGAGCAACTTTATAGCGCGCGTGGAGATAGTCGCAATGCGCTATACGCACATTTAGGTCGGCTGCGATCAACTATGGAACAACTCTCGCTCCAGGAAGTCTCGGAGGAGCTGGGCACCGAGCTAGACAAAAACCCACTGCTCCAGTCAGATAACGAACTCAGACTGTTTTGTCTAATGGTTCGCGGTGACATCGATGGGGAAATTGATGCCGTGCCGATGCGTCGCGATTGGGAAGCCGCACTCAAGGTCGCCCAGGCCCTCGGTGATAAGAAGTGGGAAAACCGCGCGTCCGGCGAGATCGGATTTTCGCTGTTTCTCGAAGGGGACATGACAGCAGCGCGCCAGAAGGTAGCTGGCGCCCTGATGGGGGCGATGATGCTCGGCGACACGGGGGCGCAAATCCGTTATCTAGCTGCAATCGGACACGCGTTCGTGCAGATGGGTTCTTATGATGACTCACTCGGATACTTCGACAAAGCGCTGAAGATTGCCGCCTCAAACCCTGACACCGGATACCCATTTCTTGTCAACGAGGGTAGGCTCCAGGCATTCAGGGGTATGGGGAAGCTCGATGCCGCAGAGCAGCTCGCCAACGAGATCATCGCCCAGGCCCGCTCAAGACAAAAACATGTCAAGGAAACGCAAGCTCTAATCACAGCCGGGACCGTAGAAGTTGCAAAGAAGGATGAAGCGAGAGCGATTGAAGACTTCCAAACAGCAATCGACCTAGCTCAAAAAGGTAAATTCACCCGCCTGCTCGCCGATGCTCAATTCTATTTAGAAGACATTTATCGCAAGAGGGGTGATCTACCGAAGGCAGAATCCCTTGCTGCCGCCGCAGCGGAATCAACGCAGAGCAGCGGTGACATTTATTTGCTTCCTCTGCGGCTACAAGCCCTCGCCCAGTTGCAAGTAAGCCAGGGCAAATATCGCGATGCCAGCGCAACTTATGATCGCGCGTCCGACATCCTGGACGCGATGATCGGGAACGTTACATCCGCGCACGGCAAGATCGGCCTTATCACTGCTATGAGCGTGGTCTACACCGAACATTTTGCCTTGGTTGCAGACCATTTGAACGATACTGCCAAAGCCTTCTCGGTCCTGGAGCATGCACGCGGCCGCGTAGCCACTGACCTGCTTATGAGTGGACAACCTCCCGATTCTCCCGAGGAACTAGAAATCGAGAAACACATTAGCCGATTGAATCTCGAACTGACAAAAACGAATTCCGCCGAACAGGTCCGCAATATTCGCGACGAGATTTTTCTCGTGGAACAGGCACGCTGGGTTGCTCCCGCGTCTGGCCCTTTGAAATCGAGACCATGGGAAACGATCCCACTAGAACGCATACGAGAGGGCTTCGCCGCAAACGAGCTAATGCTTGAGTATGTTGTTGCTGAGCCGCATTCGTATTGTTTAGCGATTGGCCGGGACTTTGCGCGCATCGTTCCCCTTGCCAGTCGCGAAAGCCTCGAAAAGTTAGTCGCCACATACCTGAAAACATTGAAAGCGAAAGGAGCGTCCAAGACCGAAGGGAGCCAGCTCTATGCGGTACTTTTCAAGGACATCCCGGAGGCCGAAAAGAAAGAGCGCCTGATAGTAGTCCCGGATGGCCGCCTCCATTTGTTACCTTTCGATGCCCTCATTGACGACAGCGGTCGCTACCTCGTCTATTCCCACATGATAACGTATGCGCCGTCCGCGAGTGCAATGTATCTGGTGAATTCGATGACGCCACACCAGCCCTCGCAACGAACGCTACTCGCCGTTGGAGGAATCCCTTACGATCAGTCGGCAGACCTCAACAAATTGGCAAAGATGCGCGGATACACCAACGACGCTTTAGCTAGTCTGCCGGCTTCGAAAGAGGAGGTTCTTGCCGCCGATGCCGAGGTTCATACCGACACTAATACTCTCTTAATTGGATCAACTGCGACAAAATCTGCTTTTGAGCACTCTGACCTGGACCAATACGCGATCATCCACTTGGCAGTACATGGCGTGGCGAGCGAAAAACACCCTGACCGTGCCACACTGATACTTCTAAGCGATTCGTCATCGGGAGACGACGGCATTTTGGAGGCAAGCGAGATTGTTCACCTCCATACGAGTGCCGACCTGGTTGTTTTGTCCGCCTGCGATACTGCGGTTGGCAGTCTGCAAGGCGAAGAAGGAATCGCAAACCTCTCTCTCGCGTTTATGTTGGCCGGTGCGAAGAATGTAGTTTCTACGCTTTGGAGCATCGACGACACGTCTACCCTCTATTTAATGAAGCGCTTCTACGCTCATCTGGCCGAGAGAAGTACCGTCGCGTATGCCTTGACTGCGGCCAAGCGGGACATGCTTAAGACTTACGGCCCGCAGGCCATTCCGTATTATTGGGCCAGTTTCAGGTTGGATGGTGTCGGAGATCATTCTATCAGTTTCAACTCTAAGAGGCTAACTACCACGAAGTAGGGAAGCGATAAAATGCCACTCGCACAAAAAACGTCATCGCCACCACTGACCCAGAAGGACCGGGCGAAGATCCTCAGCGTCCTTAAGAAGCTCGTTCCCGAACGCCACATCAATGTCAGCAACGCAAATCAGGACTATGGCCCGTGGATTGCGCTCGTTGACGAGCGCATGCCGCATCTCATTGATGTGGACACCACAGAAGCGTTTGAAGCTGGCGTGAGTGAACTCCTCAAAGCACTAGGCAGTAGCCACACAGCTTTTTTTCATCAGCGCCGCGACAGCGTCCCCGCACCCTACTCCATCAACGCAACTCTGCGCGCCGTCGACACTCCAGAAGGCAAGCGCTGGATGTTTGTAGATGTCATTGAAGACGGGCCGACATTCCAGGTGGGGATTCACCCGGGCGAACTCCTTCTCTCCATAGACTCCGAACCTGTGGTACCCCCAATGTCTGCAAGTTTCCGCATCGGCGGGAGTTATCAACTTGAGATCGGAACGTTTAGCGGCGGCAAGCGCCAGGTTGCTATCGAAGTGCCAAATCGAGCCGCAAAAGACCGGCCACCGATGATTGAGCCCCGGAGTCTATCCCACCGGATGCTTGCTCCAGACACAGGCCTTGTCAAAGTAGCGACGTTTCCGGGAGCTGTGGGGCAAAGTTTCGCCAGGGGCCTGGATGCCGCTATTCGCGACCTGAAAGACCACGGCGTTCATCGGCTGATCGTGGACATTCGAGGCAATATCGGAGGCGGCTTAGGGTCTCTGCGCCTCCTGAGCTATCTATGTCCGGACAAAGTGGAAATAGGTTATAGCGTTACGCGACGCCGGCTTCGGAAAGGGTACCAGAAGGAAAAACTGACCCGCATCGGCAAGATTCCCGCTACAAAACCAGAGCTGTTCATGATGGCCGTGCGCTTCAAAATCTTTCAGAGGGACCGCTCAATGGTCCTCGTAACGGAGGGGCTCGGCTCGCAGCCATTCCACGGTCGCACCGTCGTTCTTATCAACGAGCATAGCCACAGCGCGGCGGAAATGGTCGCCAGTTTCGCAAAAGAGAATCGCCTCGCTATACTCGTCGGCACAAGAACAGCAGGCGAGGTGCTCGGAGGCGCCAATTTCAAGCTGCCAGGTGGATATGTTCTCCGGATGCCGGTCGCGGGCTGGTATACGTGGAAAGGAGAATGTATCGAAGGCAAGGGAGTCGAGCCGGATTTCGTTGTCGAAAACTTTCCAGAATCGCTTGCGGCTGGGGTTGATACCCAGTTGGACAGAGCGCTGGAAATCGTCAAGTCCCCGTAACCAACGAGGTTTCTGTTGCCTTGAATTACAAATCGGTAGCGGATTGAAGTATAAAATGGCGGCAGTCGATGCAGAGGTCACAGAATGTGCTCAGGCCGCATTTTTCAATTAGGCCGGTCCGAGCAGCTTTCGATATAGCTGCCTTTCTGGGGCGCAGCAGCCCGAGCAGGTTCGGGCTCTTGTTTCTGTTGGAAAGAGTGAGCTCGGGATAGAATATCGGCATGAAGGGTGAAAAAACGCGAGCTGACATCGGCTCAGCTCAGAGCGGCTTCCTGAACCGGAAATATCACGTGGCGCTTTCCTTTGCCGGAGAGGACCGAGAATACGTTAAACGCGTCGCCGCGCAATTGATTGCAGAGGGTGTTGAGGTTTTCTACGATGAATTCGAGGAAGCTACTCTCTGGGGGAAGAACCTTTACACCCATCTTCGGGATGTGTACGAAAACAAGGCCCTGTTCACAGTAATATTTATCTCAGAACATTATAAGAACAAAGTGTGGCCAAGTCATGAGCTGGAGAGCGCTCAGGCGCGGGCCCTCGAGAGCAACCGTGAATATATCCTCCCGGCTTTTTTCGATACATCCGTAAAAGTTCCTGGCCTTCTGAAAACAATCAAGCACATATCACTTTCTGATCGGAGGCCCGAGGACTTTGCAGCGCTCATAGTAAAGAAGCTTCAACAGTTGGGAGTAGAGCTATCTGCCCGCTTTGTGTACTCCGATGAAGCCAAGGCAGACGTTGACTTCCCGAGGCCAAAGGGCACGAAGGTGGCTGCGATCCTCAATGATTTGAAGTCTCATACATGGCCTACGCAGGGCCCAGCAATAGGTGCGATCTTCGAACTCGATTGGAAGTCTCTGAACAAGAACGAGATATTCGTGCTTGGGCGAAACATCTATCAGTGCGCCTGCGGTTCTGAATGGACTGCATTGGCGGTCTTAAGCAATCTTCGTGAGAAACTAGCCGGAATTCCAGAGGAAGCGGCAACGCATCTCATAAATGGAATGCTCTTTGAGGTGTATTTCGACAAAGAAGGGCAATTTCGAGGGAGTAGTCCAAAGGGGGAGTGCCTAGATAAGTTGCTGAAGCTGCAAACAGTCAAGAAGTTCGAACCATCGATATCATTTATTCGCCGGGCTCTCCAGCCATATCAATCGCATCTTCCCTTTCTACCCTCTACGACTCCTGAAGTCGTTACCCTCGAACTGACCGTGAAGCGATCTGACCCTCCAGAGACTCAAGAGTCTCAAGTCTAAGGGCCAGGAGTTACTTACGCGAGTCGACGACGAGGCTGATCTCCCTCACCGAGCGTGGAAGCTGTGGAAGTTGGGGCATATGAACTTTACGGTCAGGCAATTGAAGGAGATGGTCGCCGAAGCGTGGAGCGTTCCTCTAGAGCAATTGGAAGTCAATTCTTCCCAGAAGATGGAGCCCGATACGAAGTACCGTCTCCCAAAGGGCTTCAGCCTTTCGTGGCCAGAGCGAGGAATCCAACAGTAGCAGCGTCGCCACGGCTGTTCTCGACCGACAGGAAGTCGCACCCGAAGATATATGTCCTACGCCAAACGGCAGGTTTGACAATCCCCGTCATGATTGCAAACATCAGGTCATTTCACAAGCTTGGGAAGCGGAAAGCGGCAGTTAGTGCCATTTTATGCTTCAAACCACAGTTTCGATTCTTCGTTTACATTTTTCTTTCCCGAGGCCTCTGAGTATAGTGAGAGGAGTTCTCATCGGATTTTCCCGTAGGCTTGGTGGAACCGTCCCACTTCGGTCAGCCACCCTGCTTAATTGCGTGCCGCTCGACGGTTCCGAGCTGGACGCGAAGGTAGAAACCCTGTCAATGGAGCGCACGCTCCAAGAGTGCCTTCACACCGATTAAGGCCCAATCACCGTGGCAGACGTGGCCGCATCGAGTTGAGGTTTTCTGCCCAGGATACCTCGTTAAGGGTGAAGGGAGAAATTTCCAGATATGACCAGATCGCGCGGGAGCATCCATGCGTGATTACACGCGTGTGGCCAGGGCAATTAATGAGCAGGTCCGTTTCGGTCTAGAAATGTCCTCCACGATGTAATTGGTAGTCAGGGATCACGCCGCCTCGGGAACCAAACTTCTGAAAAACATCGCTGGTCGACAAGCGCTAGGCATTCACGGATCCCCTATCGTCTCTCGATTGAACAGAGCAAGGTGTTTGGCCCTATGGTAGACCGTTGGGGAAGTACAACGGGTGGCTATTCCTTCCGGTTTTTCTCTCCGGAACAAATCGATCGAATCTTGCGCGCAGGGATGAGGCGTGGCAGAACCGGTTCGCACGGCGCGATCGAAAGAATTCTGAAACACGAACCTGGCCTAACGCGGGCGGAACTGTGGCGACGAATTCGTCGGCTCAAGCAAACTTCAAGTGGGAAACCGTATCAGCGCACAGCCTGGACTCCAGAAGACGACCAAATCCTCCGAAAAGGTTATGAGGAAGGGTGGAACGGAAAGCGAGCAGCCGTGCGCGAACTTCTTAGGCGGCATCCCAGCTGGCAGCCTCACTCGATTTGGGGCCGGGCCGCCAAACTCGGACTTGTTCGAAAGACCATAAGAAAAGACCGCCTGCGTTCTCGACAACCTTGGAGCGACGATGACGACCGGATTTTGCTCACGATGGCAGGATACAAGACTGCAAAATTCATCGCGAAAGTCTTACATCGCACCGAAGGTGCCGTCCGTTATCGCCTCGCTGTCTTGGGCAAGAGCAGTCGCGTTCATTTAGAAGGGTATGCTCGACGGACTCTTGCACAGCAGCTGCATCTAGGTAGTCGTACAATCCAACGCCTGATTGTTCAGGGCTTGCTTGAAGTTCGGGATCCTCGCATTACGCGGGAGTCCTTGGAACACGCATGCAAAACAGGACGCCTGACAGTGTCGCTGCATGACCAACTGCCTGATGCCAAGGAATCTGCAGCGATCTCGCGCGAAGAAGGGCCTGCTGTAACACCGTCGACCAATTCCATGCCAGTTGCGCTCGGTGGCCACTCAAAGCCGCCTCGCTCTTGTCGAGCCAAGCGAATTTGGGCGGATGAGGCGAGGCTACTCAACGTGGACGCCAGCGTGACCGAGCAACTCATCTTCCGTGGCGTGCTTAAGCTCTATGATCCCCGGGTCACCGAAAAGTCTCTAACAAGGTTTTGTACGCGATACGGCGCATTGATCAAATCCGATTTTCTCGATGCGGAGACACGGAATTGGCTTGCTGGCTCAATGGATCTTGTGCCAGGTGCCGGCAAGGTTGTGGCGCAGGGTATGGAGGCTTTTCGCAAGCACGCACTAGTTGTGAGGACCTGTGAACACTGCGGGAGAGCGATTCGTGGCAACGTATTCTTCAGACACAAGAAGGGTTGTCTTCAGCGAAGCCATCGAAACGCTGTCGGAAGCCAGCACTGAGCTCGCTCCGAGTTTGATTGCGTCTATTTTTGATCGTGCCGAGTGCGCCACCAGCTAGGACTCGAAATGAATCAGGACGAGTTCCGGGGCTGCGCCAAGTCGCATGGGCGGACCCCACGTGCCGGCGCCGCTGGTGGTGTAGACCAGGAGACGGCCGAGACGTTTCAACCCATACACGAACGGTCCGTAGATGCGAGAGGTGATCCAGGTCCACGGGAAGAACTGACCCCGGTGTGTGTGCCCGGAAAGCTGCAAGGAGATGCCTTCCTCTTCGGCGATCCGCAGTTGATCGGGAGCGTGCGCGAGCAGAATGCTGGGGCGTTTGGGGTCGAGCGAAGCCTTCCGCAGAATGGAGCGGAAGGTCTCGGAATGAACAAGAGCGCCATGGTGCACACCGACCAGGTCCACGCCGTCAAGCGATATCTTTTCGTTGTCCAGCACGCGAATACCGGACGCCCGGACCGCGTCGAGGTATTTTGAGTGGCCAGAGAATTCTTCGTGATTTCCTGCGACGAAAAACGCGCCCAAGGGCGGCGCCAGATGCACCCAAGGCTTGGCCACCCGTTCGAGGTTGGCGGACGTTCCGTCAAAAAGATCACCCGTAATGAAGACCACGTCGGGTCGAAGGCGCAAGAGCATGTGGACGATGCGCTGCGTGAAGCCGCGGCCCCGGACGTGTCCAAGGTGCACATCACTGACCAGCGCTGCCACTCGTCCCTTCCAGGATTCCGGGAGGTTCGGAAGCTTCACGGAGATTCGCCTCACGCGAATCCAGAGGGCATTGATGATGGCGTACGCGCTGGTACACGCGGCGAGGCCAAAAAACAAAGGTGCGATCGCTTGTTTATGAAACGAGAGGCCAAGAGATACTGTCGCGGCGTATGTAAGCCAGGATAAGGACGCTGCCAGGAAGAAAAAGCTTAGCATCCCAAGCCAGACGGCAGAGATCGTGTAGAAGATTCGAATCAGGATATTCGAGTAGCGAAATGCAAGAAGAGAAGTAATGACAAAGCTGACCGAAAGCAAGAGCAGAATGAGTCTTGCCGCCGACACGCCTGGAGCGTTCGCTGCTCCCGTGAAACTCATCCAAGTGGCGTAGACAAACCAGTGGACGGCAAAAAGAATCGCCTGAATGATGCTCATGAATATCGCAATGCGCGTGCGCATTTGTGAAGCCTCGGTTGTGGCTCACTCTCGCCGAACCGCTAATCAACGGCCAGGCATTGCCGCAAGGACCTGACATCGATTAGATGTTTGAAAATGAAATCGGCGACATCCGCGGGTCAGCCAAGGCGGGCGGACAATAGATGCTTACTTCAACAGTTCATCCGCGTAACGCACGGGAACTGCCAAGTTCGAGCTGCCAAAGTCACTGAAAACTAGCACAGATGGGCGCAGAATACGAAGCGGCATCGCAGAGGAGGGAAGCAGCCGATTCGTAAACCGCGCCAGCGCAATCTGAACAAACGGGATTAGCTGAGAATTCAACAACTTAGCTGCCCATCACAGCCCATCACTACGCATCATTTCCGATCTTACAACGCAAAAGCAACGCAAGCTGAACTTCTAATATTCTTCCCCTGTTTACCATGCATTACGTGACAGGGCAGCGTTCTAACCAACTGAACTACGTCCCCACCCGTGGAATCAACAACTTGCCGCAAAGCCTTAAGGAATAAGGCTGTTGCAAGTTTCGCATATAGCGCACGCTTTGCTTGCGGTGCATACGGTAGCAGCTGTCCCTGCCAAAACCGCCCATAAAAATCAGCGCGCTCATGCGAGATTCATGGTAACACAACTAAGCGCATAGGCGAAGCAGCACTCAACGAATCCCCGACGCAACTACGAATCTACTTGTTCCAGTGCTGCGAATCGGCTTTGCCAATTCCTGGTGTACAACGGTGTTGAAAACCGTTGTGGACTTGAGAAGCGCGGTCTTTGAAACTGCTGTGGTCATTTACAACGGTCTAGTGAACCGTTGGCGTTCAAGTGCAGAAAGCTCTACAACGGTGTTTGAAACCGTTAAACTCTTTTCCGCAACGGTTGTTTGAACCGTTGTTGCGCTCTGTAAAGTCAGGTCGAGCTCCCCAGTTGAAATGCGAGTTTCGCCGTCACAGCTTATCGGGCGTGCGCAATGAGCGAAACAATGCCGCACTGCACAAGGCGGAGATCGCTGTCCCAAGCCACAAGGCCGCTGAGATGGAGTAACGTATGATGACCGCACCCAACGCCGCACCCAAGAACATTGCGACGACCGCCTCAACCCTTCTTGCCAATCTCGGGTTGTTGCCGTTCGCGAGCGAAGAGTCCGCGCCGATGCCCGTGATCGTTAGTGTCAGGACCGTTGTCGTCAGATCGGGTATTGCGAGCTTGCGGACAGCGGCATTCCGTGTGCCCATGCTTGTGCCGCGAATCGAATCTGTGAGTCGGCGCCGGCTCGGGCCATGATCCGTCCGCCGAATATCGCCCCGACTAGAAACGACAAGAGCGCCGTTAAGGAGTACGCGATGGACAGTCCGGGTACGCGCGCTGTCGCAAACGCCAGAATCACGACATTCCCCGTCATGTTCGCCGTGAAAACGCGCCCGAGCGATAGGAAACTGACAGCGTCAACGAGGCCAGTGACCGCCGTCATTCCCAGCAGCGCGTAAGGTATAACCTTTTCAGTGGTTGGACTGCTCGCCATGGACAACTAGCCGACCGAGTATATTGCTATTGCTCATTGTCGGCACTCCTTTCAAAACATGCCATTTGCGTGGGCGGTCTTCTTCGGATGGCCGATTTCTGCAACACCTGGGCTGCTGCCGCGAGTCCTGCAGGCAGCGAGCGGGATGGAGTAGGGCTCATGCTCACTAGCAGATCACGACTCGGGTAGGCGTCGAGCCGCCACCGAAGCGATCAATGATCATCTTCGGTGCAACGACGCCGAAGCTCATGGCGAGAATAATTGCAATCGCCGTCATGG
>WNGH01008708.1_pt1 | contig 15967 bp, 14 predicted proteins | sample 5400631 | NCBI WGS metagenome assembly WNGH01 (sample SAMN13153373, study PRJNA577476) | soil metagenome | isolation source: 115 cm soil or saprolite under Garry oak tree replicate 1 | place: USA:California | collected 2016-06-15
GTACGGAGCGAGGGTTGATTCGATGAACTGTCCTCGTTGTTTTGTTACTCGAAACTGGGGTCCAAGCAGAGCCTGAGCCGCGGTCGCACCAAGAGCCACGATCACTGTCGGTTTGATCAAGGCAATCTCGGCTTCGAGCCAGGGACGACAGGCAGCGATCTCTCGGGCATTCGGCTTCTTGTGGATGCGACGCTTTCCCCGAGGCTCCCATTTGAAGTGTTTGACAACATTCGTAACGTAAGTTTGTGAGCGATCTATACCGGCCTCTTCAAGAGCGTCGTCGAGCAGACGACCGGCAGGACCAACAAATGGCTTGCCTGTGAGATCTTCTTCATTGCCCGGCTGTTCGCCGATGAGCATTACTTTAGCGCGTCGGCGACCTGCGCCGAAGACAGTTTGCGTGCCTCGCTCCCAGAGGTCGCAGGCGCGGCAGTCGGCGGCTGCTTCGCGAAGCGAACCGAGCGTAGGTTGATCGGGAATTAAATCTTCCGCTGAGTTCTGTGAAGATTTGCGTGCAGGCATCTTTTCCCCCTGGATCGTATCGGTATTTAGGTGCTGAGAAGTATCATGGTCGAGGGGAAACAGGCAAGGTGAAACGTCATGAGAACCGCATTTTCAAAAGCCGAAATTGAGTCCCAGATAGCTAATCGCTTTGGACCATCATTAAAGCTGCACAGTAAGCTGCCCGTTGAAATAATTTCCACGGGCGTTCGAGAAATCGACTCCCTTACGGGTGGTCTTCCGCGCGGCGCCATTACAGAAATCTTTGGACCGGCGTCTTCCGGCCGCACCAGCATGATGCTTGCGGCGCTGGCCTTTGCTTCAACTCACGACGAAGTCTGCGCCCTGGTCGATACAAGCGACGTGCTCGATCCCAAATCGGCGGCGGATGCCGGTATTGATTTAGATCGACTGCTCTGGATCCGTTGCGCCTCCAGTGTCGAGCACGCATTTAAAGCCACTGATCTGTTATTACAGGGAGGCGGCTTTGGACTTGTTATGCTTGACCTTGGAGACGTTCCGCCGCAGCAAGCTCGGCGTATTATTTCGTCCTGGTGGTATCGCTTCCGCCGCGTAGTCGAAAACACTCCCACCGCCTTGGTTGTGATCGCGCAAGACTCTTGCGTGCGATCATGCGCGGCATTGTCGTTGGAAATGAGAAAGGAAGATGATACCTGGACGTCGGTGAGCTCACCGATCTTCAGTGATTCCCGGCGTCCAATAATCCAGAGCCAACAACCGGGACCTGGTTATAAGTTACCCTCATCTGATCGCGGTTATTTGTCTTCCGGTCCTTATCTTTTGCGAGGTACTCAGCTTCACCTAAACCGACAAAGGCCAATTCAATTAGCCGGCAGAGAGACCCAATTTCGAGCCGCAGCTTCCGTCTGATTGAATCCAAACCTGCCTGGAATGGTCGAGGTTCTGCTACGCTTGACAGAATTCGTTAATTTTCGCTAATCTTCGTCTGTATTTTGTTTAGGATTCACTCCGCGGTTTAGATTCTCCCCTGAAACAGCAGGTGGGACATGTTTACATGTATTTACGGCCAAAGTATCCCCGACGGCGTGTCGCTCCAGGACTTTGCCTACTCCTTTTCGCCTTTGGTGGAAGAGACGGCCATCGACACTGTAGTTCTAGACGTGGGAGGATGCGAACTACTGTTTGGCTCTGCTTATGAACTGGCAAATGAGATTGCGAGTTGCGCTGTAAAACGGAAAGAGTCGGGTGGATTGGGATGCAAGGTGAGTGTTGCTGTCGCCGCAAATCCTGATGCGGCCATATACGCGGCGAGGTGCTTCAATGGGATCAGCTTTATTGCTTCCGGAGAAGAACTCACGAGCCTGGGCGATTTGCCGATTGAGAGTCTCAAGTTTCAAGTCTCAAGTCTCAAGTCAAAACAAATCCGGGACTTGAGTCCTGAGACCTGGGACACAAAAGTGGAAGAGATCCTGGGAACACTCAGGCTCTGGGGTATTCACACCTTTCGCGAGTTTGCGGCGTTACCGACTGCAGGTGTTTCAGAGCGTCTTGGGCAAGAGGGAATCAAGCTACAGGAACTTGCCTCCGGGAAAACGCATCGACACTTAAGGCTCAAACAACCCGCTCCCGTTTTCGAACATTCAATCGAGCTTGAGCATCCGCTCGTCGAACTCGAGCCGCTCTCTTTTATTTTTGCCCGACTGCTCAATCAGCTCTGCGCAAGTTTGAATGCGTATGCGCTGGCCACTAATGAGTTGCGCATTCAACTGAAACTGGAAGATGGAACTTCACACGAACGACAGTTGAGCCTGCCGCACCCGATGCGCGACCACAAGGTCTTTCTGAAGTTGTTGTTACTCAACGCGGAAATGCATCCGCCACAATCGGCTGTGCTCGCAGTTTCGATCGCTTGTGAGCCTGTTAAGCCGCGTGTGCTGCAAAACGGACTATTCATTCCGCTGGCGCCTGAACCGGAGAAGCTGGAGTTGACGCTGGCGAGACTTGCGAAGCTTCTTGGTCCAGACAACGTGGGGTCGCCGGAGTTGGTGGATACGTACCGGCCGGATGCATTTCGCGTGAAGCGTTTTGTGTTGAAAGGCAAGCTTGAGCAAAGACGGAGAAAGAGCAAAAGCATCGGCAATCCGCAATGCCTTGGCTTCAGAGTCTTTCGACCGCCATTGCGCGCGATCGTGCAGGCTGATCGAGGATATCCAACACAGATCAGTGCCTGGGGCGCCAATCGAAGCGTGCATGGCAGAGTTGTGCGCATGGCTGGACCATGGCGGACGACCGGTGATTGGTGGCGCACGGACGCCTGGGCGAGAGATGAGTGGGATGTCGCGGTTAAGTCAAATTCCGATGAGGGCGGACACAGGCGGGGTGGTCCCCTACGGGGCAGAGCGGGGTCCCCGGCCGAGTATCTCGGCCGGGGTGCCATACCCGTTGGGGTGCTAACAGGTCCGCCCCTACAGATTCTCTATCGCATCTATCGTGAATTGCGCAGTGGGACGTGGTTTGTTGAAGGAATTTATGACTGAGTACGTCGAATTACATGCGCGATCGGCGTTCAGTTTTTTAGAAGGCGCTTCGGTGCCGGAAGAATTGATTGCCGCATGTCTAGAACTGGAAATGCCGGCGATGGCGTTACTGGATCGAGATGGTGTGTACGGAGCGCCGCGGTTTCATCTGGCGGCGAAGAAGAATGGGATCAAGGCGCACATCGGGGCGGAGATTACAGTCTCAAGTCTCAGGTCTCAAGTCTCAGGTTTCAAAGCTAAAGAGATAGTTACAATTCCTCTTCTCGTGCGCAATCGCACTGGCTATCAAAACCTTTGCCGCTTAATCACACTGATGAAACTGCGCGTACCCAAGCATGCGAAGCCTGGCGAATGTGCGGTAACGCCAGAGGAATTGGCGGCCCATGCACAAGGATTGATCTGTTTGACTGGCGCAGATGATGGTCCACTTGCAAAGGCAGTTCACCACAGAGACACGGAGAGCACAGAGGCAGCACAGAGAATTGCCGAGTGGCTGGTTTATGTTTTTGGTGAAGGAAATGTTTATGCCGAGCTGCAGCGCCATTTCAATCGCAAGGAAGAAGCACGCAATCAGGCGGTCGTTGAGATTGCTCGGCGCTTGCATTTGCCTTTACTCGCCACGAATGGCGTGTGTCACGCAACTGTCAGCCAACGTGAAGTCGCCGACGTGTTTACTTGCATCAGGAATCATGTGCGATTGGAAGCCGCTGGACGTTTGCTGGCAAAAAACTCCGAAACGTTCCTGAAAGCGCCAAAGACGATGGCGCAACTCTTTGCCGATTTGCCTGAAGCAATCGCCAACACAGTTGAGCTGTCTTCACGTCTGGAATTTACGCTGGAAGATCTCGGTTACGAGTTTCCAAAATATCCCGTGCCGAGGGGCGAGACGATGGCTTCATTCTTACGCAAACGAACTGAAGAAGGCGCGCGGCTGCGCTATACCGGCAAGAATGGTTCGCCCACTTATGAACGCGCGCAGCAACAGATCGAGCGCGAGCTGGCACTGATCGAAAAGCTCAAACTTGAGGGTTACTTCCTGATCGTTTGGGACATCATCCAATTTTGTCGACAGCAGGGAATTCTTGTTCAAGGTCGTGGCTCGGCAGCAAACAGCGCCGTCTGTTATAGCCTGGGTATCACGGCGGTCGATCCTGTCGGTATGGAGCTTTTGTTCGAACGCTTTCTTTCGGAAGAGCGCGGCGAATGGCCGGACATCGATCTCGATCTACCCAGCGGCGACAGGCGCGAGCGCGCGATCCAATACGTTTACGAACGTTACGGCAGACTCGGTGCGGCGATGACGGCTAATGTCATCACGTATCGCGGACGATCTGCGGCCCGTGAGGTTGGCAAAGTGCTGGGGTTCGACGATAACACACTTGGTCGTCTCTCCGGCTTGGTGCACACGTGGGAATGGAAAGACCCGAAAGATTCAACCGCGCGGCAGTTTCGCGACGCTGGATTGGATCTACGCGAGTCCCGCATCAAAAAATTCTTTCAGCTTTATCAGGCGGTACAGGATCTGCCGCGCCATCTGGGCCAGCATTCCGGCGGTATGGTTATTTGCCAGGACCAGCTCGATTCCGTTGTGCCGCTTGAGCCGGCCGCAATGCCCGGCCGGGTAGTGGTGCAGTGGGACAAAGAGGATTGTGCCGATCTGGGTCTTATCAAGGTGGACTTATTGGGACTGGGAATGATGGCCGCATTGGAAGATTCGATCCAGTTAATACGTGAGGCGTACAAAGAAGAAGTGGATCTGGCGCATCTCCCGCCGGATGACTCCGCTGTCTATGCAGCTCTGCAAAAGGCTGACACGATCGGATTGTTTCAGGTAGAAAGCCGCGCGCAGATGTCGTGTTTGCCGCGGCTGCGGCCGAAAAAGTTTTACGACATCGTGGTGCAGGTGGCTATCATTCGCCCCGGTCCGATTGTCGGCAACATGGTTCATCCTTATCTAAAGCGGCGGCAGGGTCGCGAGCCAGTTGTCTATGCGCATCCCGCGCTCGAGCCGGTGTTGAAGCGCACGCTCGGAGTCCCTCTCTTTCAGGAACAGTTGCTGAGGATGGCAATGATTTGCGCGGGATTCTCTGGCGGCCAGGCAGAAGAGCTGCGGCGCGCCATGGGCTTCAAGCGTTCGGAAGCGCGCATGCGAGAAATCGAAGTAAAGCTGCGGCGCGGCATGGAACTAAATGGCATCACAGGCAAAGCTCAGGACGGGATCGTGCAGTCGATCGCTTCGTTTGCACTCTACGGTTTCCCTGAATCGCACGCCGCCAGCTTTGCGCTAATCGCCTATGCCAGCGCGTATCTGAAGTGTCATTACCTGGCAGCATTCACAGCCGCGATCTTGAACAACCAGCCGATGGGTTTCTATCAGCCTTTCACAATTATCAAGGATGCGCAACGTCATGGTTTGAAGGTAAAGCCCGTAGACGTTACGCGATCGGATTGGTTGTGCACGATTGAAGAGGAGGTGGCAGGTGTCGGGGATCAGGTGTCAGATAACGGCGACCCTCATCACCGACACCCGACACCTGATACCCGACACCTGGTTCTTCGTCTCGGCCTTCGATACGTGAAAAGTCTCAGTGAGCAATCGGGACGAGCGATTGTGCGCGAACGTGAGAAACAATCCTTTTTGGGAATCGATGACTTGCAAAATCGCGTGCCTGAGCTGCGTAAGGATGAGCTGCGGAAACTGGCGGCAGTGGGAGCGTTGAATTTTATTCAGGCAGATGTCCGACAAACTTCAGTTTGTCGTGGCTGGGGTAAAGATCTCACACGAGAGCAAGCCAACGATAAACTGAGGTACAACCACCCCAGCGGGGCTGCCCGGCTGGAGACCCCGGTTGTCGGACAGAATGCGCATCGGCGTGATGCTCTGTGGCAAGTGGAAAGAGTTGCGCGAGTGGCAGGACCACTCTACGAAGAGCTTCATGAGGCGGATGGAAACTCTCCTTTGGCTCCCATGACTTTGCCGGAAAGAATGGACGCGGATTTTCGCGGCACCGGACTAACAATTGGCCGGCATCCGGTGGCTCATCACCGTGAAGAGTTAAATAAGCTCGGCGCCTTGCGCGCGATTGATATTCGCTCAATGCAGAATGGCCGATCAGTGCGGGTTGCCGGCTGGGTGATTGTTCGTCAACGTCCAGGCACGGCAAAAGGATTTGTGTTTCTGACTCTGGAAGACGAGACCGGTGTCGCCAATGTGATCATCACGCCGCAACTCTTCGACAAAAACCGTTTGGTGCTGGTGGACCATCCATTTCTTTTGATTGAGGGCACACTACAAAATCAGGACAACGTGGTTTCCGTGAAGGCAAGGCGCGTCCGGGCGCTCTCCTTCAAAGTCGCCGCCGCGCCTTCGCATGATTTCCATTAAAAGCGAGGAAACTTCTCAGGCGGAAAACAATTGACAATCAGCTTCGAACGAATAGAATCGCGCCGCCTTAGATCTGAATACCACGACAGTTGAGTGGGTCGTTTATCCGGCGCCGCAAGCCGGAACCGATGCAGTCTTTTGGATTGTTGACCCCCAACTGAAGGAACAAACAGCATGAAGATCAATTACCCGGCAGTGATTGTAGCGACGCTCGTTCACTTTATTCTGGGAGGCATTTGGTATTCACTGCTCTTCGCAAACAAGTTCATCCAGCTCATGGGTTGGACGAAAACGCAACTTGACGAGGTCGCAAACCAGAGTCATGCGAAGGAATACCTCATTGCCTTTCTGAGTTCTTTGGTACTTGTCTACATCCTGGCGCATTTTGTTCAATTCACAAAAGCGAGCAGCGCCATCGGTGGTCTGCAGACTGCCTTCTGGCTGTGGCTCGGGTTTATCGTTACCACTCAGCTGCCAACCGTCATATTCGAAGGAAGGAACCCGGGACTCTATCTGCTGAACATCGGTTACCAGTTTGTCGGTTGCGCCTTAGCCGGAGTCATTCTGGCCATCTGGAGACCTCGCGAGGGCCGCTGATTTGGCGGGTGAGGCTTTCAATGGCAGCGCACCTCGGCGTGCTTCCAGACTTTCTTTGAAAGCTAAACAGAAATGAGTAAACTCTGACGGCGCCAGAAAGCGGCGACTGAGCCTGCCGGAAGGATATGTGGCGCGGCTGCATCGGAATTGATAGGTTCGGAGATTCGGTGACTAAAGACAGACTGCTTCGTGACCACCTGCTTTTTTTGCTTCGCGGTGGTGGTGCGCATATTCACTTCGAGGACTTCGTTACCGGCTTCCCGATCAAGCTCATAAACAGCCAAATAGAGGGCGTGCCATACACCCCATGGCAGGTCGTCGAGCACATGCGCATCGCCCAATGGGACATACTGGAGTTTAGCCGCGATGCTCATCACCGTTCGCCGGAATTTCCGGAAGGCTACTGGCCGCCGGCAGGCGTCGTAGCTGATGCTGCCATGTGGAACAAGACTGTACAGTCCTTCCGATCCGATCTGGGCGAGTTGGAGAACCTTGTGGGTGACCCATCCATAGATCTTTTTGCCGAGATACCTCACGGCGACGGACAAACAATTCTTCGCGAGGGTCTTCTCGTCGCGGATCACAACGCTTATCACTTGGGGACACTTGCGGTAATGAAAAGGATTCTCGACAAAAACATCGGCTGAGCTTGACCGTGGGGCAGTCACTGAACACGGAGCGAAGAACGAAAGCTTGCTTCGCGGGAAGGATCAGCGGATTTCGTTAAGCAGATCTCACAGTCTGCTTCGAAGGAGACTCCAGCAAGCCGTGAATCACCTGGGCCACCTGCGACAGCGGTTTCGGCTTTCGGAGAAACGCATCCGCTCCACAACGCCTGGCCTCGTCTTCCATTTCCGCAGAGCCATACGCCGTCAGGACCACAACGCGAGTTTCCGGGTGCCGGTTAAGGAGCTTAATGATCTCAAGTCCGTCTGCATTGTGCGCTACGCCAAGCCGCAAATCCAGGATCGCAACGCTATACTCACCGCCTTCAATCAGCTGTTCGGCCTCTTCGAGTTCGCGGGCAGTGTCGACCTTGTAGCCTTGAAGGCCAAAGTACTCGCTCATTGAAAAGCATATGGACTCCTCATCATCGACAATGAGCATTCGCGGCATCTTGGTCTCTTCAGTTTCGAGATCCCCAGCTAACATGCGTCGTAAGCGCCCGGAGATCCTCAATAGCTTTCCGAATGGGGTATCCTTGGCCATTCCGGTTGGCGCGTCAGACGCCGTTTCATGATTTCGGAGCTCTACATGAATGGCATTAGTACTGGCAACCGGCAAAACCTCCGAACTAACGGTCGCCACAAAGTGATTGAAAACGACGAAGTCAGTCCCGGCTCTTACGCCGTTCAAGCACCCAGAAGAAGTCATCCCCCCGTCACACCTTGATAGATCAACCTCAAGCATTCGGCAGTTAATCAATTTTCAATTAACGGGCCGCTGACCAGGAACTCATTCTATTAAGTGTTAAGTCGCGCACGTCTTTTCTGTAAATCTGACAAACCAGCTTTCCAGTCTTATGGCTTTCCTCCGCCAATATCGCCACCGTAAGCGCGCCGTCGTCCGGCGGCAACATCGTACCTTCCCACAATTGTTCGACAGCAGGATGTCTTGAGAGCAACTTCAGTTCGGCTGCACAACTGGCGAGGTGAGAAGCTATCCGGGTCTTTTGCTCAGCGGCGAGATCAAACCGGTGATAAGGAGGCAGAATGTCAGACGATGAACAACATCGCTCCTTCTCAAATCGGCTTCCCCCTAAAGAACGCATCGTTCTTCTCTCCACCCGGGTCCTAAGCTGACAATCGCTACCGACAAGCCAGGCAGGCAGATAGTTGAGGAATACGACTGCGAGGGGTTCTGACTCTTGCTGCCCGGCCCGCTGCTATATCGCTATGGCAGCCCGCACATTGGGCCTTCGAGTAACGTGCGCCCGCGCATTACCCGATGAATTCGTTCGCGCCGATGTCTTGGTGATGATGTACATCAGAACCTCGCACACCTCTCTGGTACCGGTTCCGATAGTATTCCCCTTCTCATCCTGAAGAGCATAAATCTTACCTTCCAAGTCGAGAGGAAGGATCATTGGATTTGTATACATTAGTGAACCTTTGCCTGCTCAGAGGGCCGCAGCCCGTGAGCGTCTAACCCTTCCGTCTTCTTCTGAGAACTGCCCCCATGCCTATTAGTCCCATACCAAGCAGCAACATAGTCGTCGGCTCGGGGACGGGTGCGACGGAGCTATCCACGGTATTCGGTACTGGTTCAAAAGTAACGCGCCCAGTACCCGACCTTGGGGATTGGATCGACCTTATGGCTTCTATCGACGCGCCTCCCGATTTGCTCGCGCTAAAACTTCCGCCGTAAGCGGCGCCAACCTGAGTCCCCAAATCGGCCAGGCTAACCGAAGTCGCCTCCACCATGAGAGATCCCGGCAACATCGTCGACGTTACCGGAGCGCAAGCACCGCCAAAGCATCCACCATTGAATGCGACGCGATCTGCACGTGCCTGAGTCGCTGCCAATCCGACCATAATGGTTGTTACCGCGATGGTAACGGACACCTTCAGGACCTTTTTCATATTCAACTCCTTTTTCTTCTTCCGTCCTTCGATTGAGTGTCGCCCGGCCGCTCCTTTGATTTCTTCCGCGATCGGCGAAGCATCGCGGCAATGCCCACCAATCCAGTACCAAGCAATAGCATCGTCGCCGGCTCCGGAACTGGGGTACCCGGAGTTGCCGGAACGAAATCGGGTCCGGTTCCAAACAGGAAGACGACATTGCAGATCTGGTAGTTCAGCGGGAGCGTTTGCGACAGCGTCAGAGTGAACACTCCCTGTTGGTTTATAAACGGGTTATGCGGGTCATTGCCGGCAATGGAACCATTGGGGCTGCTCAGAGCTCCGGTGATGAGCTCATCCGGCGGATTCGTGCCCTGGCCTGTGAATCCAAGAGCCGTCATAGTAAAGCTCGGACCAGCGCTACTCAATCCCCATCCAGACGCTGTCGTCCCCAAGCTGGTGACGTTGCCACTGCCATCAACCTGGATCTCCGGGTTATTCTGCGTCGTTATCAAGCCGGTAATGTTCAGTACATTGTGGTTCGCATCGCAGATCTGGAACTGGATACCGCTAATAGCTTGACCAATGTTGCCCGTAGCCTGGAAGTTCTTAAGGGTAATCTGTAGCAGGTTTGGACCGCTTTGGTGAAACGTAGCCTGGGCATTTACCGGACCGGTGCCACCGATGGTCGTATTGACCGTGAAAACAAACGGATCGGCTCTAACAGCCGAAGCAGTCAGTCCGAAAACAACAAGCGCAACAGTTGACAAAGCGACCTTGCGAAAATTAATCGCTAAAAGCAATGACTTCATCCTTGTTCTCATTCCAGCCGACCACCAGAACAGTGGGGGGGCAGGCTGTACTCCAAAGAATCGAGCTTGGTTGGGAGAGCGATGCGGGGCAATTGCAGGCTCTATCCGTCCAGCTAAAAACCAGTCTCGCGCAAAAGCGTGAGCTAATTGTAGATTGGCACGCGATAGAGCATGGCAACTACCAGGCCACAACGCTCAATTAACTCTAATCGTGAGAAATCGGCCTGATTTCGTTAATTGTTGACGATAAGAGAAAGGATTAGAGGGGTGATTGTCTAAATCTCAGATGGGCATTCTAGAATTTGGACGGCCCAATGCGATGCCGCTTTAGCTTTTGATAGAGAGAACTTCGCGGGATTCCAAGTCTTTTGGCAGCCCGCTCAACGCGACCTTTTTCTTCCTGCAAAACGCGTTCGATGTGTTGGCGTTCGAGTTGTAGCAGTGTGAGTCGCGAGTCCTGGTAGAAAGCTTGCATTCCCGGGCGCCCGTCAAAGTGGAGATCCTTCAAACCAAGCGTTTTCTGCTCGCTAAGCAGCACCGCGCGCTCGATCACGTTGCGGAGTTCCCTGATATTTCCGGGCCACGAATACGATTGCAGAGCTTCGAGGCAGTCTGGTCCAAGCCTCACTTCCCCACGTCCGAGGTCGGCCGCAAACTTTTCAAGCAGGTATTGGGCCAGCACGGGAATGTCCTCGATCCTCTCGCGCAGGGCCGGGAAGGTCAAAGGAATCGTGCTGATGCGAAAGTAGAGGTCGTCCCTGAAACCTTTTTCTGTCGACCTGGCGGTCTCGCACGTCTCCTACTCGGCGGAATCGCTTCTCTTCGAGCACCTTCAGCAGCTTTGGCTGGATCTGCAAATCGACATCCCCAATCTCGTCGAGAAAGATCGTGCCGCGATGGGCCACTTCAAAGAGTCCCTGCTTGCTGGCGGTGGCGCTGGTAAACGCGCCTTTCTCGTGCCCGAAAAGTTCGGTTTCCAGAAGTTCTCGGGACAATCCGGCGCAGTTCAGATCGACAAAGGCTTCTTCGGATCGCTGGCTGTTCGCGTGCAACCACCTGGCGAGAACGCCTTTGCCGGTTCCAGTCTCTCCGTGGATCAGGATCGGGCTCTCCGTAAAGAGAACTTTTCTTGCTTGTTCAGCCAGAGCGCGAATGCCGGGACTAGTTCCCACAAAAGGATCGATCGCTCTGCGAACTTCGCGAGACTTGTTGGCCAGTTGTTTGTGCAGGTTGCGCTTATTCTCAAGAATGCGCTGCAGGATGACTAAGAGAGCAGGAAGTTCCAACGGTTTGGTAAGGAATTGCTCGGCGCCTTCCTTTATTGCCCGAACCGCAAGATCGATAGACCCATGCGCAGTCAGAATGAGCAAGGGAATGTCTGAGTCGATCTCTTTCAAACGAGGAAGGAGATCGAGCGCAGTTCCGTCTGGTAAAAGGTAGTCCGCGATTACGACGTCAGGACGCGAGTTGCGAAAGAGTTGTTGGGCGTCGCTACAGCTCGCGGCTTCGTCGATCTCGTAACCTTGCAGTTCGAGAAAGTCGCGAACACCAAAGCGAAGGCCCGCTTCATCATCGACGACCAGAATCTTGTTTCTCGCCATCGGCATTGACCTCCGTTTGAACTGGTATCGGGAACCTGGCAATCATGCAGGCGCCACCCTCCGGATTATTTCCGGCAATTAACGTCCCACCGTGCTCTTCCATAATTTTCTTTGCGATGGCCAGCCCAAGGCCCGTGCCACCCCGGCGCTTTGAAAAAAATGGCTCGAAGATACTGGCCAGGTCTTCTTCGAGAATTCCTGCCCCGGAATCCTTGACCGCGCAGTCCAGCCAGAGTTGACTACCTTCGCGAGTCTCGTAGGCCTCCACTCTTACCGTCTTGTCGTGGGGGGAATGCTGGATCGCGTTTTCTATCAAGTTAACTAAGACTTTAGACAGCCGACGACGATCAACCAGGACACCTGGAATTCGTCCATCTAATTTGTTGACGAGTTTTACTCGCGCGACCTCGGCCACGGGCACGCATGAACGCAGAGATTTGGTAACCACATCCTCCAGCGATGACAAGTACAGTTCGCCCTTGAAGGGCNNNAGGGGATTGCGAACTTCGTGAGCAACGCCGGCAACCAGTGATCCTAACAGAGACATCATCTCACTGCTGCGGAGCGAGGCCTCCAGCTCAGCTCTCTTGGTGATATCCTGCGCGATGAGTATCGCGCGCTCCCCGAAAGCGCCGAACTCGTGGATGAGGTATAGCGTTATTGCCCAGGTCTTGCCGGTCATGTCGTCTCTGACTTCGGCAGACCTCGACGTACCACCTTCGCGAATCTGGCTTATTAGTTCCGACGCTTTTTGCCAGGGCTGACCTGGCCCTGCTTTGGCAATCTCTCGTCCGATGATCTCTTCGCCCTCGCTTGCCGCGATGTCATGCGCCGCCTGGTTCGAGCGTTTGACGCGACCGGCAAGATCGACGATCAGTACCGGGAAATCGATCGCATTGAAAGTCTGACGCCACTCAATCGCCGACTGTTGGATTGAAGCGTGCATCCGTTTCTGTTCTTCATCCAGAAGCTTCCGATCCGTGACGTCGGTTGTAATTACTAAACGGGCATTCTTTCCCGCAAATACCAAAGGATGGGAGGTTATTTCAATGTAGATGATCGTTCCATCCTTCTTCCGGTGTCTCCACGGGCTGGTGATGAGTGGCTCGTCAATTCCCGTCGCTCTCTTGATCAGGAGAGCCGGTACATCGGCACTGGAACGGATGTCTTCTGTAGTCATGGACAGGAACTCTTCCCGCGAATAACCATAAGTGCGAACCGCAGCCTCGTTCACGGCGAGAAAAGAAAGTGTCTCCTCGTCATAGACCCATATTGGTTGCGGCGTGCACTCAAAGATCAGGCGATACCGCTCTTCTGAGTGTTTCAGGGCTTCTTCAAGTTTTGCGCGTTCAATGAGTCGCGATACTTTCGCGATTAACTTTGCGGAGTCGAACGGCATCTCCAGATAATCATCGGCCCCAGCCGCCAGACCTTCGATCACGCTGTCGGTGTCTTTGACCAGCGCGCTAACCAGCAGGATGGGGAGAGTCCGCAGTTCTTCGTCCTGACGAACGAGCCGGCAAAACTCAATTCCGCTAAGTTTGGGCATCATTACATCGCTAATGACGACATCGGGACGCTCGCGCTTGGCAACCTCGAAAGCCTGTTGGCCGTCTTCCGCGGTGAATACAAAGTATCCGGCCTTGCGCAGCGCAGCATTCATTAAGTCGAGCTGGTCACGAAGATCGTTGACCAAGAGCACGGTATGTTGGTCGTCATGTCCGTTTTTGGAGTAACTTCCCCTAAGCATGGAGCGCACGACCTCAGTTCAATGGTTTGCTTACAGAAAGAGGAGAGCCAGACCAGGAGGGCCAACCTCCTGCTTCGTAGACAACTTGACAGACTATAGCGTGGCGCAGTGCCGGGGAGAATATCTCCGACCAGGGTTTTTGAACCCGCAGAGTATACCACAAGGGCCGAGCCCGAAAGAGAATTCCGCTCCAGTGGGCATAGCCTTTCAGTCTCTTCCCGGGAATCTGAACCTCCGCCCGAAGTTTCGTCGAGACTCGCGCAAATATCTGCTTGATCCTTGATCAGTCCGAATGGGCTGTTATTCCCAATAAACAATTGGGTGTCTACGACTCTCCCTGTGTCCTTGGTGACTAGTCTGAGGATAATGCTCCGTGGATTTCTTCTGCTTGATCGCAAGAGGCTATTAGGGTAGAAACGATAGCTGTTAACGGAGTGCGGAGACCGCGCGTCCAGACGGAGGCCTGCTGCATGGACGAAGAAGCCTTGGAAACATCGCCGAAATTTGATCGACGACCGTGGGGTTCCTTCACGGTGCTTGATGAAGGAAGCAACTTCAAAGTCAAACGCATCGAGGTGCAGCCCGGCAAGCGGCTGAGTTACCAGAAGCACTCGCAACGAGCGGAACACTGGGTGGTAGTTCAGGGAACGGCGAAGGCTACACTCGATAATCGCGAGACAATCCTATCGGTCGGCGGAGCGATTGATATTGGCGTCGGCGTCGCCCACCGCGTTGAGAATCCCGGGAGCGATTTGCTCGTGTTCATCGAAGTTCAGCGTGGCAGCTATTTGGGTGAAGACGACATCGTGCGTTTGCAGGACGATTTTGGACGAGCGAGTAATGAGTGATTAGTAGTTGGTAATCGACGAAAATGAAATACCAGCCTACGAAAATATAGCAGCACGCCCTGCCTTCACGGTTCCGAAGAAACCGGACGCTTCGCAGAAACCTTCCGCCGTCATTCCGCGTAGAGCAGAGGACTATTCGGCGCCATCGCTCAGTTTAAGTAGTCGAAAAGATAGAGGCTAAAACATGCCTGATTCGAACGAGATATTGCCATCATTGCCGGCCGGCGAAAGCGTCGCCGAATCAGCATTAATCGCCGCCGCCGAAATTGAGTCGGGAATCGGCGGCGATGAACTAGCGACTGATTCAGAATCTAGCGCGGGGTTGTGGTCCGCAGTAGTTGAGTCAATCCGCGGCTCCCACCGTCATGACTACACGGTTGGGCCGATCGGTCGATCGATTCTGTTGTTGGCCGTTCCGATGGTGCTCGAAATGTTAATGGAGAGCACGTTCGCGGTAGTGGACATTTTTTGGGTTTCGCATATTCAGCCCCGCGCTGTCGCCGCTGAGTCGATAACAACTGTTGGACTCACAGAGTCGCTGCTCACCCTGATGTATGCGGTAGCGATTGGGCTCAGCATAGGCGCAACGGCGATGGTCGCGCGGCGCATTGGCGAGCGTAAACCGGAGGGAGCCGCCCACGCCGCGGTTCAGGCGATGGTGTTAGGACTAATTGTGGCGGCAATTTTTGCCGCGATAGGCGTGCCACTGTCAGGAAGACTGCTAAGAGCGATGGGTGGCTCGCCCTGGGTGGTTCAGAATGGTGTTGGCTTCACCAGAGTCATGTTCGCCGGCAATGCAACGATCGTCTTGCTCTTTTTGATCAATGCAATCTTTCGCGGCGCGGGTGATGCGGCTATTGCGATGCGGGTGCTCTGGCTAGCCAATTCGATCAATATCGTACTTAATCCGCTGCTGGTCTTTGGCATCGGGCCTTTCCCGAAACTGGGCGTCGTTGGCGCGGCCATTGGAACAAATATTGGTCGCGGCATCGGCGTGCTTTACGCCTTCAGTCGACTCGTGCGCAAAGGCGGACGGTTTGATATTACCCGCGCGCATTTGCGACTTGAGCTTCAAATCATGGCACGACTGGCCCGGCTGTCATCAACGGCCACCTTTCAGGTATTCATCGGCATGGCGAGCTGGATCGGTCTGGTGCGCACGGTCTCTAGTTTTGGCAGCAATGCGGTGGCCGGCTACACGATAGGCATTCGCACTATCGTCTTTGCGATTCTGCCTTCGTGGGGAATGTCAAACGCCGCCGCAACCATGGTCGGTCAGGCGCTGGGAGCGCGAGACCCTGACCGAGCCGAGCGCGCTGTTTGGAAGGCCGGTTTTTACAACATGTGTTGCCTCGGCATTGTTGGTTTGATTTTTGTGCTGTTTGCGCGCCCG
>WNGH01003063.1_pt1 | contig 15957 bp, 14 predicted proteins | sample 5400631 | NCBI WGS metagenome assembly WNGH01 (sample SAMN13153373, study PRJNA577476) | soil metagenome | isolation source: 115 cm soil or saprolite under Garry oak tree replicate 1 | place: USA:California | collected 2016-06-15
GAGCATGTCTGGGACATGAACTTCGACAGCGACACCAACGTCGTCGACGTCGCGATGCGGCGCCTCCGCGCCAAGGTCGACGATCCGTTCGAGGTGAAGCTCATCCGCACCATCCGCGGCGTGGGCTACCTGCTCGAGGAGCCCGCGGCGTGACGGGCCGGCTCGAGGGGCTCCTTCGGAAACTGGGCGGGCGACGCAAGTCGCTCACCTGGCAGATCAGCTTCCTGTTCGCGCTCATCTCGTTCCTGGTCATCGGGGCGATGGGATTCGCGATCGACCGCATGCTCGCGGGCGAGCTGCTGGAGGCGAACGACGTTCTCCTCCTCGGCAACATGGGCCTGATCCGCAACAGGCTCACGCGTCTCGGCCCCTCCGAGGGGATCCTCACCAGCCCGCAGTTCGTGGAGGAGGCGGGCATGGGTTACCGGAAACTCGCCTTGGCCGTGCTCGATGAGAACCGGCGGATTCTGCGTGCCTCCGACGAATTCAACATTCCCGTGTCGGCCCTGCCGCGGCAGGCGATACCGATCGAGGCGCTTCCGGATCGAATCGACAACGCCGTTCAGCGCGAGCTGCAGGGGCGTTTCGGCGGGCTGAGCCGCCAGTGGACCGCGCCCGACGGGCGCTGGTACCAGGTGCTGCTCGCGCGCCTGCCGCTCGCTTCCGGCGCGGACGGCGAGCCGCAGTCCGTGCTGATCGCGCTCTCTTACGACCGCTCGCTGCCGAGGGAATTGCTCGCGCGCTACCGCAAGGGGCTGCTCGAAACCCTGGTCGTGAGCGTGCTGGCGGCGGCCGCGCTCGGCATCTGGGCCGCGCGCCTGGTGCTCAAGCGCGCCCGGCGCATCGCCGCGACCGCCGGCCGCATCAGCGCGCAGGCGCTGAACGAGAGGCTCTCGCTCGATGATACGCCGGAGGAGTTCCTCGAATCGACGCTCGCGTTCAACCACATGCTCGACCGGCTCGAGGATTCGTTCAAGCGCCTCTCGGATTTCTCCTCGGACCTCGCGCACGACCTGCGCACGCCGATCAACAACCTCCTGGGCGAGGCGCAGGTGGCGCTGTCGCGTCCGCGGGAGGCGTCCGAGTACCGCGCGGTGCTCGAATCCGCCGTCGAGGAATACGAACGGCTCTCGCGCATGCTCGAGAACATGCTCTTTCTCGCCCGCGCCGACAATGCGCAGGCGCGCGCCGCGCCGCAGTGGATCGACCTGCGCGAGGCGCTGGGAAAGATTCTTTCCTACTACGAGCTGCTCGCGGAGGAGAGAAACATCCGCCTCGCGCTCGAAGTGCGCGCCCAGAAAGGCGGGAGGCCGCGCGCCTGGGCGGACGAGCTGATGCTCAACCGCGCGGTGGGAAATCTTCTCTCCAACGCGCTGCGCCACGGACCGAAGGATTGCACGGTCACAGTCCGAGCGGTGGCGCGCGGCGACGGCTCGGCCGAGATCGAGGTGGCCAATCCCGGCTCGGGGATCGCGGCGGAGCACCTGCCGCGCATCTTCGACCGCTTCTATCGGCCTTGCAGCTCGCGCGAGGAATCCTCGGCCGGCTCGGGTTTGGGGCTCGCGATCGTCAAGTCGATCGCGGAGCTGCACGGCGGCAGGGTCGGCGTAAGAAGCGAGCCGGGCCTGCAGACCACCTTCACGCTCAGCTTTCCGGCCGAGCGGCTGCAGGGGTAGCAAATTTGCGTCGTAGGGCGCGGGAGCGGGTGGTAAAATTTTCGCCTCGCCCGTTCCCCGCAAGCCGATGCCGAGTCCCGCCTTCGTCCACCTTCGGCTCCACAGCGAGTTCTCGATAACCGACGGGATCGTGCGCATCGACGAAGCCGTCGCGCGGGCCGCCGCGGACGGCATGCCGGCCCTGGCGATCACCGACCTCGCCAACGTCTTCGGCATGGTCAAGTTCTACAAGGCCGCGCGCGCGGCGGGCGTGAAGCCGATCATCGGCTGCGATGTCTGGATCACCAACGAATCCGAGCGCGACAAGCCGCACCGGCTGCTGCTGCTCACGCAGTCGCGCCCGGGATATCTCAGGTTGTCGGAGCTCCTGACGCGCGCCTGGCTCGAGAATCAATACCGAGGCCGCGCCGAGCTGAAGAAGAGCTGGTTCGCAGAGGGCACCGAGGGCCTGATCGCGCTCTCGGGTGCGATGCAGGGCGAGGTCGCGGCCGCTCTTCTGCAGGATCATCGGGAACCGGCGAAACGGCTTGCGACGGAGTGGGCGCGGCTTTTTCCCGGGCGGTTCTATCTCGAGCTGCAGCGCGCCGGGGCAGCGCAGGCGGAGAGCTACGTCGAGGCGGCGGTGCGGCTCGCAGGAAACTGCTCGCTTCCGGTGGTCGCGACCCACCCGGTGCAGTTCCTCAAGCCTGCGGATTTCACCGCCCACGAAGCGCGCGTGTGCATCGCCGAAGGCCAGGTGCTCGGCGACCAGCGCCGCCCGCGGCAATTCACGCAGGAGAGTTATTTCCTGTCTCAGGCGGAAATGGCGAAGCTCTTCGCCGATCTGCCCGAGGCGCTCGCCAACTCCGTCGAGATCGCGCGCCGCTGCAACCTCGCGCTCGAGCTCGGAAAGAGCCGGCTGCCGAAATTTCCGACTCCGGACGGTGCGACCCTCGAGGACACCCTCGCACAGACGGCCGGGCAGGGCCTCGTGCGGCGGCTCGCCGCGCTCTATCCGGACCCTGCGCTACTCGCCCAGCAGGAGCCGCGCTACCGGGCCCGCCTGGAGCTGGAGACGAAGACCATCATCCAGATGGGATTCGCCGGCTACTTCCTTATCGTCGCCGACTTCATCAACTGGGCGAAATCGAACGGCGTGCCGGTCGGTCCGGGACGCGGCTCGGGCGCCGGGTCGCTCGTCGCCTACTCGCTCGGCATCACCGACCTGGACCCCTTGCGCTACGACCTCTTGTTCGAGCGTTTCCTGAATCCGGAGCGCGTCTCGATGCCCGACTTCGACATCGACTTCTGCGAGCGCGGGCGCGACCGGGTGATCGAGTACGTGAAGCAGAAGTACGGCGCGCAATCGGTCTCGCAGATCGCGACCTTCGGCACCATGGCCGCGCGCGCCGTGGTGCGCGACGTCGGGCGCGTCATGGAATGGAGCTACACGCGCACGGACGAATTGGCGAAGCTCATTCCCTTCCAGCCCGGCAAGCGCATCACCTTGCAGGACGCGCGCCGGATGGAGCCGCGACTAGCGGAGCGGGAAAAGACCGAGGAAGAGACGCGCGAACTGCTCGCCCTCGCCGGGCAGCTCGAAGGCCTCGCGCGCAACGTCGGCATGCACGCCGGGGGCGTGCTGATCGCGCCGGGCAAGCTCACCGATTTCTGCCCGCTCTACGCGGCTCAGGGGACAGCGAGCACGATCTCGCAATTCGACATGAAGGACGTCGAGCGCATCGGCCTGGTGAAGTTCGATTTCCTCGGATTGACCACGCTCACCGTCCTCGACTGGGCGGTGCAGGCCGTCCGCGCGATGGGCAAGCCCGAGTTCGCGCTGGAGAAGATCCCGCTCGACGACCCGGCCGCCTACGCGGTGTTCGCCCAGGGCAACACCACAGCGATATTCCAGTTCGAATCGCGCGGCATGCGCGACCTCGTGAAGCGCGCCCGACCCGACCGCTTCGAGGACATCATCGCGCTGGTCGCCTTGTATCGGCCGGGTCCCATGGAGCTGATACCCGAGTTCGTCGAGCGCAAGAACGGCAAGCGGGTCGAATACCTCGATCCGCGCCTCGAGCCGATCCTGAAACCCACGTACGGGATCATGGTGTACCAGGAGCAGGTGATGCAGATCGCGCAGGTGATCGGGGGGTATTCGCTCGGCAGCGCGGACCTCCTGCGCCGTGCGATGGGGAAGAAGGACGCAAAGGAGATGGCGCAGCAGCGCGACGTGTTCGTCGCGGGCGCCGAGAGGAACCGCTTGCCGCGCGCCAAGGCGATCCTGCTCTTCGACCTGATGGAGAAGTTCGCGGGCTACGGGTTCAACAAGTCGCACGCTGCCGCCTATGCGCTCATCGCCTACCAGACCGCGTATCTCAAGGCACATACTCCGTCCGCGTTCATGGCGGCCAACCTCTCCGCGGTGATGGACGACACCGACAAGGTGCACCAATTCTACGAGGACTCCGTCGCCAACGACCTGCAGGTGCTCGCGCCCGACATCGACTCCAGCGAGTACCGCTTCGTTCCGGTGGACGCAAAGACGATCCGCTACGGGCTGGGCGCGGTGAAGGGCACGGGCGAGTCTGCGATAGCCGCGATCCTCGCGGCGCGGAAGGACGGTCCGTTCCGCGACTTGTTCGACTTTTGCGAGCGCGTGGACAAGCGCACCGTCAACCGCCGCACGGTCGAAGCGCTGGTGCGCGCGGGCGCTTTCGATTGCCTGAACGCAAACGACCACGCCCAGCGCGCGAGCCTGCTCGCTTCGGTGGGGATCGCGCTGGAGTCGGCCGAGCAGGCCGAGCGCAACGTGAAACAGGTGAACCTCTTCGGCGCAGGCGAAGGCGGATCGCAGCAGAAGCCGGCGCTGGTGTCGGCTCCCCGGTGGACCGAGGCGCAGCGCCTGCGCGAGGAGAAAGCGGCGCTCGGTTTCTATCTCTCGGGTCATCCCTTCACCGCGTACCGCGCCGAGATCGGGCGCTTTGTCCGGGCGAACCTGCGCAGCCTCACGGCCTCGGCGGAGGGCGAGGGCGGAATGCGCACGCAGTTGATCGCGGGGGTGGTCGAATCGGTAAGGGTTCAAAGGACCCAAGGCGGCCGCATGGTGATCCTCAACCTCTCGGACGGCACCGCCACCCAGGAGGTCACTGTATACAATGAGGTGTTCGACCAGGTGCGCGACCTCGTCAAGGAGGACGCGGTCGTGGTGATCGAAGCCAAGGTGAGGAACGTGCGCCGCTCCGTGGGCGAGGAGGGTGAAGCCGTGTTCATGCGCATCGCCGCCGACCGGATTTACGATGTCGCCGGCGCGCGCAGCCGTTTTGCGCGCGGCGTGAGGCTGTCGATGAATGGTGAGGCCTCGCAAGCGGGTGCCGCCGCCGCGGCGACCTTAAAGAGCTTACTCGAGCCTTACAGGAACGGCCCGTGTCCCGTCGCGGTCTGCTACCGCAACGGCGGCGCGAGCGTGGAGATGCAGCTCGGCGACACCTGGCGCGTTACTCTGGACGATGCGCTGATGAAGTCGCTGAACGAGTGGTTGAAGCCGGAGAACGTGGAGGTGTTGTATCCGTAGCTCGACTTGGCTCGTGACTGTCGCCACTCTCGCAGCCGGCTGCGCGACGGTCCTGGAGGCTCCGCCTCCTGCGGTCCCGTCCCGGCTTGCCCCTTTCTCGACGACCAAGCCGGGCGAACCCCTACCGCCTGGCTGGGGCACTTGGAAGCTAAACCGATTCAAATCCCCGAGCCTCTATCAGGTGGTCGAGGACGCCGGCGCAACGGTTCTCAAGGGGAGCGCGCAAGGGTCGGCATCGGGACTGATTCACTATGTCGATCTGGATCCGCGCGAGCGTCCGCTCCTTTCCTGGCGCTGGAAGGTGATGGCGCTCGCCCCCAGCGAGGCGAGCCCCGATGATTCGCCGGCGCGGATCGTGGTTTCGTTTGCCGGCGATGTCAGAAAGCTGCCGTTCGGCGATCGTCTCTTCTTCGACCAGTTTCGTTTCTTCACCGGGCAGCAGCTGCCCTACGCCGCCCTGATGTACGTGTGGGGAAGCCGCACCCCCCGCGACGGAATTGTGGCCAACGGCTATACCTCGCGCATCAAGATCATCGCGGTCGAGAACGGGAAGGACAAGCTGGGGAAGTGGCTCGAAGAGACGCGCAACGTCGAGGAGGATTACCGTCACGCCTTCGGCGAAGAACCTGGAAAAGTCGTCTCGGTGGGCATCATGACCGAAACCGATGCGAGCGACCGCGTGCTGGAAGCGTATTACGGGGATATCGAGTTTCGGGAGGCGGAGGGGTGGTGAGGTGGGACCCGCAGATCTTTCGATAGGACCGCGGTTTCCAGCAGCTAGAGAAACGCGAGATAGCGCGAGGCGCCGAAGTTCACCACGTTCGGCAGGACGAGCGGCACGTCGGTGTCGCTCACGCCCAGCCAGCGCGCGAAAGTCGCGGCGTACTGGTCGACCGCGATGCCCGGCACCGTGTTTCCCTGCCCGACGTCGACGCTGGTGCCGAAGGTGGTCGGAGTGAAGGTCCCGTATATTTCGTGGCCGATGACCGACCCGCCGAGCACGAAGTGGTGCGAGCCCCAGCCGTGATCGGACCCGTCGCCGTTCGAGGTGAGCGTGCGCCCGAAATCGGAGGCGGTGAAGAGCGTCACGTTGTTCTGCACGCCCATCTGCACGAGCCAGCCGTAGAACGCGTCAACCGCGGCGTTCGCGATCGTCAGCTGCTGGCTGTGCTGGGTGAGAAGCAAGTCGTGGTTGTCGAAGCCGCCGAGGCTGACCAAGAACACCTGCCGGTTCGTCCCGAGGGCGCTCCGCGCGGAGATGATGCGGGCGACGACGTTGAGCTGCGAGGCGAGGTTGCTCGTGGGATTGGGCAGGGGGAATGTCGATGCCGGCGGCAAGTTCGCACTCAGCAGCTGGTTCGCCGTAATCGATCGATTCGTGATCACGCCGAGCTCGTTCTCGAACAGGTTTGCGCTCGTGCCGGTGATGAGGCTGCGGTAGGCGGCCGCTGCGCTCGGGGAGCTGTAAAGGGTGCCGGAAATACCCGAGATCGACACCGGACCGCTCGAGCCCACCTGATACTGGATGATGTTCTGGCCCGAAAGGAACACGGCGTTGCCGCCCGCCGAAATGCAGGTGAACGTGGTGTTCGCGTTCTGGCTGGCTAGCAGGTCGCCGATTCGGCCGCCCCACCCGAGCTTCGCGCCCTCCCCGAGCGGCGCTTGCGCCTGCCACACAGACTGCTGGTCGTTGTGCGAGAAGAGCTTGGGCGGCAGCGGCACTGAGCGGGCGTTGTACTGCGCCACGGTCGTCGGCACTATGAGCGGCCCGACATTCGCGACCACAGCGAGCTTGCCCTCGTCCCAGCGGGTCTTGAACGCGGTCAGCGCCGGATGGAAGGCGAACTCGCGCCCTCCCTGGGACGCAACCGCGCCGGTGGCGGTGGCGGTGAGCTGGTCGCGCGCGATCGCGATCGTGTCCCGCGCCGCCAGATACTGGTCGTAGGAAGGCTGGTCGTACGGGATGAGCGTATTGGTGTGGTCGTTTCCGCCGTAGAGGAAAAGGCACACGATCGCCCGGTAGCCCGGGGCGGTCTGAGCCGAGGCAGCGCCGATCGCGGCGAGGTTGAGCGCGAAAGGACCGGCCACCCCCGCCATGGACATGAGCGAAGCGGTCTTGAGGAATTGGCGTCGGGACGCACGCATGGCTTGCTCCCTTATTTCTGCACCAGATACTCTGGCGACGACAGCGTGAAAAACACCGCGAGCCGCACACGGTTCTGGCGCGCGGTCGCTTGGTTGGTGGTGGGCATCGCGATCGAGTTGACCGCGTCACGGGCTATCGTCCTCGTCGCCGCGCTCATCGAACCGGCGGTGAGGAGCAGGCTGACGCGGTCGATCAGAAGATCGGCGTTGTCGGCGAGCGCCAGCTCGGCGGTGTAGTCCGGCTGGATGTCGCGCGGGCTGCCCGACCCGAGGCCGTTCTGGACCGCCGAGCGCATGAAGTTCGAATAGCCGACCACCGAGACCTCGTTGACGATCTGCAGCTCCGGGGCGACGAGCCCTGCCGTCGCGATGGAGGTGTTCGGCGGGACGTACCCGGGCCGGTAGAAATTGAACACCGTCGGCGAGCGCATCGCCGATTGGCTGAGCGACGTCGTGGCATCGTCGGTGACGCCGAGCAGGAAATTGCCCGAGGCCGAGCGTGCATTGAAGGCGCGCATCCAGTGCGCGACCCGGAGAATGGGCTCGCGCACCTTGCCGAAAGTCGGGTCGGCGAGCCGCGCCGCCGTCCGCGCCTCCGGGTCCAGCAGGATCGCCGCGATGGTGGCGCGCAAGTCGCCCCGCTGGCCGGTGCCCGCGCTCCAGAGCCCCGAGGTGAAGCGCCCCGCGTCGAACGCCTGGGCGACGCGCGCCACGTAAGCCGGAGTGGGGTTGCTCGTCACCATGCGCTGGATGAGCTGTCGCGATATGAATGGGCCGACGTTGGGATGGCTGGCGATCGTGTCGAGCGCGATGCGCAGGTCTCCGTCGGGATCGGCGGTCGTGCCCGCAGGGATCACCGTCGTAAGGAAGCTCTTCTCCGAAATCGAGTGGAAGCGCGGATAGCTCTGCATGAAGAGCACTTCGCGGTCCGGATCCTGCGTCCCGCCGCCGTTGAAGCGCGTGTCGGACTTGTCCGGGCCCGCCCAGCTGAATCCCGTGAACACGCGCGACAGGCCGACGATGTCGCCGCTGTCGTAAGTCTCCACCGGCTGCCCGTTGACGAGCTTCGGCGTGCCGTCCGGATTCAGTTCGTAGAGCCCGATCGAGAAAAGCTGCATCACCTCGCGCGCGTAGTTCTGGTCGGGCACGCGGTTGCGCGCCGGATCCTCCTTGCGGTTGCGCAGGTGCGACAGGTACAGGCCCATCATCGGATGGAGCGTGACCTCGTTGAGCAGCTGGCGGTAGTTGCCGAAAGCGTTCCGGCCGAGCATGTCGAGGTAGGAAGCGACGCCGCGCTTGAACTCGGAGACGGTCGAGTCCTGGAGCGAGACCACGAAGATCTGCGAAAGCGCAAATGCAACGCGCCGGCGCAGCTGGTCCTGGCCCGTGGCGGCCTCCCTCCAGAACGTGTTCATCACGTGATTGTCGTCGAGGCTCTGGCCGGTGGGGAGGCTCGCGCTCACGGCATTGATGTAGGCCTCGTGCGAGGCGCCGGGCATGAAGAACTGGTCCTCCAGCCATGCGCTGTAGCCGTAAGTCCGGACTTTGCTGACCTCTGCCTCAGTCGCGCCGAAGGACGCCTGGTTCAGGAAGCGAGCCGCATCCGCGGCGCTCGGCAGGGCATAGACAGAAGGCGGGACGTGCGAAAGATCGACCCCGCTCCCCTGCGGGGGCGGGCTTTCCGGTTCGACCGAGTTGGAGCAGCCACTGGCTAGGCAGGCCAGTGCGACCGCGAAAAGGGCGGCGCAGATAGGAACGCCGACCCCTGTCCGCAGTCCGTGAGAGCCAGCGTTCGAGCGCTGCGTGGAATCCGGTGCTGCTGCGTGTCGTAACATCGCTTGCACCCTCGATGTAGTGGCCTCCCCTTTTGGTCACGCTATCTTAGGCAGAAATGTCGCACGTATTGTCGTCTCGCGGAAGCCCGGGCGGGTCGCAATGCTGCGATCCGCGTGACGTATTTCCTCTCTTCCCGTGAACTCTGCAGTCCTCCCGGGGAATCAGGCCGCCTTCTTCCGATTTCTCTCCAGCCAGCCGTCGACCAGAGCGACAGTCTGATCGACCGCAGCCAAGCGCATGCCTTTCTGCGCCGCGATGGTCTGTACCAGGCGGTCGACACGCTCGATGTTGGGCGCGCCTGCGGCGAGCGCCCGCGCCGCGGAGGACGGGCTCCCGAGCGAGAGCGCCGCATTGGCGTATTTTTCGAAAGGCACCAGGTCTTTCTCGTTCGCGCCCAGGGTCACGCACAGCTTCACTACCCAGTTGTATACAGCGCGCGAGGCTTCGAGGTCGCCGTGCACAGCGTCCTTGATGGGCCGCACGCTGTCCTTCAGCACGCAGCGGTAGTTGCCCGCGAGCAACATCGCCCACTTCGCCAGCGGCACGAAGACCGAGTCGTGCACCTTGAGCTTGACAGGCAGCTCGATCCCGTCGAAGCGGGCCGCTTCGATGTCCTCCTCCAGGCGCCGCAGGATGGCGTTGCGGGCGTCGGAGTCGAAGCGCGCCGATTTGAAGTTGGTCGGCAGCCTCACTTGCAGCACGTTGACCTTTTCTTCCGGCGGGCGGAACGCCTGCGGGTCAGGGCTGCACAGCGTCATGAGCCTCGGGTCGAAGGCGTCCCAGACGCTCGGATCGGTATAGCAGTTTCTGCAGGCGTCAGCGTCGATGCCCGGAATGCGCTTGAGATACGTCAGCGGCGGCATGTTCATGATCGACATGCATGGCACCTTGGCTTTGGCCACCGCGGCGAGCAGCTCGCGTACGCCGGGCGAACGGTACTGTGGCTCCTGCATGGCGAGCGCGACCAGCTGGTAGTCGGAGGGATTGACCCCGGCCGTACCGCCCGCAGACATCTTGCCCGGAAGCTTCTTCGAGTTGATCTCGACGAGTCCATCACGACCCTTGACCGGCATGCGCACGATCGCGCCTTCCTTGTTGATCAGATCGGCTTCGGCGGGGAGGCAGATCAGATGCACTGCGTGCCCCGCAAGAGCGAGCTTGGTCCCGAGAAGCGAACCGTACGAAGCGCCCATGATCAGAATCTTGTATTTGGTGCCCATGAATCCATTTCTCCTCTTCACCTACGACCATGTATGGCGCGCATCCCGCGATTTCGCATTGTGAAATCCGCGCCGCCCGCCTGAAGTGCGTGATATTAGTCAGTTCGCTGCGACAGAGCAAACATGCCGGGAGCATTGCGATTGCGGCGTTGCGTCATCGGCGCGCGAGCCGGGCGATCTTTTTCAGGTCGGCGCGCTTCAGCTTGTTATTCGCCGCATGCACGCGCTGTTCGCTCCGATGCCCGCGCCGGTCTTCGCGGCCAAAGCGCGTTTTCTTTGAAACCGAGGCGAAGATCTGGCTCCACTTTCCGTTCTTGAAGACGATCTGGTAGCCGCCGGAAAGGATCTGAAACGGCTTGTTGACCTTCTTCAGCTGATCGAACCGCACCGAGCCGGCCTTGTGAAATACCTCGAAGTAGGCCGGGTATACGAAGTCTGTCATCGGAATGCCGTTGACCTTGAAACTGAGCTGCTCGACCGGATCGGCGCTTTCGTAAGCGTACATGACCTTCGGATCGGGACCCGTCGTCATGATGTTGATCGCCGGGTCGACCAGCATCTCGACGAGTTCGTGTGACGCCGACACGCTTACCAGGTCGTGGTTATCCAAGGTGGTTTTGACAAAAACCTTGGATTGCGGCATCCCGTCGGGCGTGAGATCGTGATAGGCGAGGGCGCCCGGCTGATCGGCATTGTCGAGAAAAACCATTGCCCAGGCATCTTTCACGTATCCCCTGGACTTGACCAGCTTCGCGGGCGTTCCCCATACCGGCGCCACGTGCTGGTCCACGAGCGCCTGCATCGCCGCGATCAGGGCATCGAAGTCGACCCCGAGAGGTGTCGACGCCCTGTTGAAGCAGGCGATGGTGGGAACTCCTCCCTGGTTGAATGCGCCGAACGTCGGTCTTGCAGCCCTCATGAGCCCTCCTCCGGAAATGTCGAGAGAAAAACGCATCCTGCCACATCCGGGTTGGACAAGCTGCCCGCGCTGGAGTACGGTGAGCGCCGTTTCGGCGCGAGTGGAGAGGAGGCGGCATGCAGGGCAGGAACGTCAAGATCCGTTCGAGCGAGGGCGGCGAGTTCGATTGCTACCTGATTGGGCCCCGCGCCGGCGCGAAGGTTCCGGCGATCGTGATCGCTTCCGCGGTGCACGGCGTGAACGCGGACGTCCGCGCGATCGCCGACGAATTCGCCTCGCACGGCGCCATCGCGGCGGCGCCCGATCTGTTCTGGCGCTCGATCCCAGGGCCGCTCGCGCGCGACGACGATCGCACCAAGCAGCGCTCGCAGCCGCGCCTCGCGAAAATCAAGGCGGGCGAGGCCGACCTCGCCGATGTGCTCGTCGGGCTTCGCAAGGAGCCGCTTTGGAACGGGCGCGCCGCGGTGATGGGCCTATGCTACGGCGGACCCTATGCCATCCTCGGGCCGAAGCGCCTGCGCTACGACGCGGGCATCTCCTGCCACGGGTCGCAGATGCTCGATTACATCGGGGAGCTCGAGCGCCTCGAGCGTCCCGTCTGCATCATCTGGGGCGATGAGGATCATCAGGCCCCCGCCGAGGTGCTCGACGCCTATCGCGGCGCGGCCGCGCGCATGAAGAACCTGGAGCTGCACGTATTCCCGGGCGTGCTGCACGGCTACATGATGCCGGATAACGCCAAGGCGTTCGACCGGAAGACCCGCGAATTCTCCATAGCGCGCGCGCTCGCGATCCTCGAAGGTCTTCGCGGCGCGGCAGCGGGGCGGCGCAAGGCGGGGTGATGAGAGGTTCGCAGCGCGGCCTGAGCTCGTTCGGCTTGCTGATCGTCCTCGCAATCGCAGTGGCGGCCGGCTATTACGCCTACAAGGCGGTCTCGGGCGAGGACGCAGCGCCCAGCTGCAGGAGCGCCTTCACCAGCTGCATGCAGAAATGCCGGCGCACGACGACCGAAGCCCCCGCCGCCCAGGCCTGCCAGGAAGCCTGCCAGCGCGACCAGGCGGCGTGCGAACGACCTGGCGGGTAAGGACTGGCGGCCCGGGTTTTCCGGCTCCGCTCCTACTCGGTCGGCCGCAGCTCGAAGCGCTCGAAGCTTTCAGGGATTTCCGAGACCTCGACTTCGGTCACGCTCGCGCCGCGCGGCCCGCGGCGCGCCCAGGCGAGGATTGCATCAACTGCGTCCGCCGCGCCGTCCACCACCGCTTCCACGGTCCCGTCGCGCCGGTTCCTCACCCAGCCGGTGACATGCAGCCGCTCGGCTTCCTCCGCCATGGAATAGCGGAAGCCGACACCTTGGACGCGGCCGGAGATCACCAGGTGTTTCGCCATCCGCTGATTTTCTAATCCGGGCGGGTTCGCGTAAAGTGAGCGGCGTCGACGATTGTCAAAGGAGCATGCCGTGCGATTCGCAGCGAAACTGTTCGCCATCCTTGCGCTGTCTCTTGTGGCGTCCGCCGCCCGGGCGCAGGAGAAGGTCGTCTACCACTTCGATGGCGGTCTGGAGCAGGCGACCAAGGGCCTGCGCAACATCAACAATCATCTCGAAGTCGATCCCAAGGCGAGGCTCATTGCGGTGACCCACGCCGACGGCGTCGATTTCCTGATGGAGGGCGCCAAGGACCGCTTCGGACCTTTCGACGCGCGCGTGCAGGACCTGATGGCGAAGGGCGTGAAGTTCCAGGTGTGCGAGATCACGCTGCGCAATCGCAAGCTGAAGAAGGACCAGTTCATCCTCGGGGTGGAGTTCGTGCCCTCGGGCGTGGTGCAGATTACGCATCTGCAGCAAAAAGAAGGCTACGCCTATTTGAAACCGTAGTGGCCGGCCGTTTCCCTTCAGGAGAACGCTTTCATCGCCTCGGGGCTGCGAAGGGTCACGATGGTCGCGGCGCAGATGGCGAGGACCGGGATCAGGATCAGTGTGATGCCGCCGATCGCGCCCAGCCAATTGACCGGCCGCTGCCCCGGGTCGGGTTCCCTGAGAGCGTAAAGCCGGGAAGCCGTGGAGAGCAGCAGCAGCACGATGAGCGCCCAGCAAAATAGCTCCAGCAGGTACCTCCCCCACGGTTGCAGGCGGATCACGCCGATCCCTCCGGCGAGCCCAATCGCCCAGACCGCCGCGAGCACCAGATCGTTCCAGATGCTGTAGCTCAGGTAGCGCCGCTGCAGATCTCCCGCGGTCGCGAGCATCGCGATCAGCGCGGCGCCCAGGACAATCGCGCAGGCCGAAGTGAGCGTGAAGAACCAGCCGATGAACGCGAGAGACAGCTCCATCGGCTTCAGCGGCCCGGTGTTATCGCGGTGAGAATCCCCTGCAGGATCGCGACTGGGGTCGGCGGGCAGCCGGGAACGGCGACATCCACCGGGATCACGTTCGAGACCCGGCCGCAGCTCGCGTAGCTCTCGCCGAACACTCCGCCCGTGCAACCGCAGTCTCCGATCGCCACCACCAGCTTCGGGTCGGGGGTGGCGTCCCAGGTGCGCTTGAGCGCGGTCTCCATATTGCGCGACACCGGGCCCGTCACCAGGAGCATGTCGGCGTGCCGCGGGCTCGCGACGAACTTGATGCCGAGACCTTCGAGATTGTAGTAAGGGCTGTTCATCGCGTGGATTTCCAGCTCGCAGCCGTTGCACGAGCCCGCATCGACGTGACGGATCGCCAGCGCGCGGCCGAAATGCTCGAGGATCGCCTGCCCGAGGCGCTGCTCGAGCGCTCGCAGCGCGGCGTCCGGAAGCGGAGCGGGCTCGCTGACGATGCCGGTCTTCGCGATTTGTTTCAGCAGTTGGTACATTTCACAAATCCACTCCGCTGTAGCTCAGGTTGAAGGACTTGTTGATGAGCGGGAAGTCCGGAACGATGTTGCCGTGCACCGCGTGCTCGAGGAGCGGCCAGTTCTGCCAGGAGGGATCGTGCGGATGCAGGCGGTGGATGCGGTTCGCCGCGGCGGTCTCCAGCGCGATCAGCACTTCTCCGCGCCAGCCTTCGATCCAGCCCAGGCCGCGCGCGCCCGCAGCGGCCGCCGCGACCGTCGCGCGGGTGTCCCCGGGAGGCAGCTGCTGCACGAGTGCCTGCACGAGGCGCATCGATTCGAAAACCTCGTCGAAGCGCACCGCAATGCGCGCCGCGACGTCGCCGCGCGTGTGCGAAGCCGCGCGCGGATCGAGCTGCTGATAGGGCGGGATCGGGTAATCGACGCGCAGATCGCGCGCGATGCCGCTCGCTCTGGCCGCAAGTCCGGTGAGGCCCATCCGCTCGGCGAGCTCGGGGGTCACCTGTCCGGTCATGATGAATCGGTCCTGCGCGCCCGCGTGCTCGTCATAAATCGATTTCAGGGTCGCAAGCTCGCGCTCGATTCTCTCGAGGTGCGCGCTCAGGGATTCGCCGGCGGCGCTCGGCAGATCCATCGCGACGCCGCCGGGTACGATCGCGTCCATCAGGTAGCGGTGGCCGAACAGCTGCGCGTGGGTCCGCAGCAGGTCTTCCTTCAGCCGCCAGAACTGGAAAAAGCCGAACGAGAGCGAAACGTCGTTGCCGAGGTAACCGAGGTCGCCGAGGTGGTTGGCGATGCGCTCGAGCTCGAGCAGGATGCCGCGCAGCGCAAGCGCCCGCGGCGGCGGCTCGGTCCCGGTGGCGCCTTCGACCGCCATCGCGTACGCCCAGGCGTACGCGACCGTGGAGTCGCCGGAGACTCGGCCCGCGAGCTTCGCGCCCTCTTCGAGCGTCATCTGCTCGAAGCGCTTCTCGATGCCTTTGTGCGTGTAGCCGAGCCGCTCCTCCAGCCGCAGGATCTTTTCGCCGACGATCGAGAAGCGGAAGTGCCCCGGCTCGATCGTGCCGGCGTGGACCGGACCGACCGGGATCTCGTGCACGCCTTCGCCCTCGACCGGGATGAACGGATAGCGGTCCGGGCCTTGAGCGAAGCGGGCAGCGGCCTCGACGCTCTTGCGCAGAGGAAACGCGCCTTCGGGCCAGGCCCCGTGCCGCAGCCACTTGCGCCGGTCGGCGTCCGCGGAAGGAATGATTCCGAGCAGATCGGCCGTGGAGCGCTGCATGCGGTTCGCGCCCGGGTAGATGTCGGCGATTCCGGGATAGTGCGGGTCCTCGCGCGAAAGCGGGACGCTCAACCAGAGCAGGCCCGAGGGGAAGCCGAGCGCGAGGTGCAGTGCGTAGCCGGCACGGCGCTGCGTCTCGTCGCTGCCCCACAGCGCGACCAGACGCGCCTTGCGCGCCCGGGCCTGCTCGCAGATGCCGCGCAGCTCGCCCGCCGGGATCGAGACGCAGAACGCGGGCATCGCGCCCGCGAGCGGTGTGGCTTCGAGTCCCAGCTCTTTGAATGCTTTGCCCATGATTCAGCCGATCAGCGCCGCCGCCTGGCGATACCAGCCGACGAGGTAGGGCGGAATGTAGAGGCCCAATGCGAGCACGATCGCGAGGTGCGCGAACACGGGCACGAGCGCGGGCCCGCGCGGCAGCCGCTGCGCCGTGGTTTCGCCGAACACCATCGGCTGCACCTTGCCGAAGATGGACGCAAAGGCGACGACTAGCGCGAC
>WNGH01003064.1_pt1 | contig 15956 bp, 10 predicted proteins | sample 5400631 | NCBI WGS metagenome assembly WNGH01 (sample SAMN13153373, study PRJNA577476) | soil metagenome | isolation source: 115 cm soil or saprolite under Garry oak tree replicate 1 | place: USA:California | collected 2016-06-15
AGCTCGCCGCGGCGGACGCGGATCCCTCGATCCGATGGATCGTCGTCTACTTCCATTTCATGTGCTACGACCCGACCACGACGGGATTCTCTCTCCTCTGTCCGATCGATTCTCCGAATGATCAGATCGAGGACATCCTCACGAACCGTCACGTCGACTTGGTCCTCTACGGCCACGACCACGTGTACGGGCGGACGTATCCCGTCCACTTCCAGACCGTCGCGCAGACCGGCAATGCATACAGCGATCCGGGCGCGCCGGTCTACTTGATCCTCGGGACCGGCGGTCTATCCGGCGGCGGGACGTGCCGGACCGCCGCATGGGTCGCGGCCTGTCGTGTTGCTCCACCGGCCAAAGGCTTCGGCTGGTTCCAGGTCTCGCCGACGCTCATCCGATACGAGTTCGTGGAGAGCACGAGCGGCGTGATCGACTCCTTCACGTTGAAGAAGAGTCCGTCCGCTGGGTTCGCCGTCTCCGCGGACCCTAGCGCGGTCCATCTGCAGCCCGGCGACACGGGTGCATCGACCGTGACGGTCCTCGGGGCTTCGGCCGACCCGGTATCCCTGAGCGTCTCGGGATGTCCGCCCGGGGCCAGCTGCGCCGTCTCGCCCTCGAGCGGGAGTCCTCCCTTCACTTCCTCCTTGTCGGTCACGACATTTGCTTCGTCGCCCGCGGGCCACTTCCGGATGACGGTCATCGCCTCGAACGCGTCCGCGAGCACGAGGGCCCCCTTCGACGTCACCGTCGCACCGCGTTTCACCCGGACGTACCAACGAGGCGACAGTGGCGCGTACAGCGAAACGGACGATGCCGAGATCGACAGTGGCTTTCCAGATGGCAACTTCGGCTCGGCCACGCTGCTCCGCGTTGACGGCCAGGGATGCCATGGTGGGCCGACCTCGCGCGTCTGCAAGGTCCTCCTCAAATTCCCCCAGCTCATGGGGCCGAGCACCGGTCAAATTCCGATCGGCGCCACAATCGTCAGCGCGACACTTCAACTGTACATCCCGAGCAACAATGGGACCACGGAGGATCTCTACCAGACCTGGGAGAGCTGGACCGAGACGACGGTGACCTGGAACAGCTTCGCGACTCACGGTTTCCCCCTGAGAAGCGGCGTGGTGTTCACGTTCGTCCCGGCTCCCCCGGGCTGGGTTTCGGTGAACGTGACGTACGTCGTCCAGAAGTGGGCAGAGGGCGACCCGAATCAAGGAGTCCTCCTTTCCTCCTTGAACGGGGATGCGGTCGAATACGCCTCGAGTGAGTTTTCGACCCTGGCCAACCGGCCGAAACTCACCGTGACATATCAAGCTCCCGTCGCGCCGGAGCTCCGCGATCCTCGCGCCTGGCCGTTCTCCGCGGACAGCATCTGGAACCTTCCCATTGGCGGATCGGCCAACTACGTCGCGGCCGGAATCGCCCAGGCCACGGCCCGGGGGATGACGACGGATTCCGACGTGCTGATCCTGAATTCGAGCGCGCCGATCACGCCCGTGTACCTCAATTCCGACGCATGGACCGGCCGGAGCCGATGTGACATTCAAGGTGGCGTCCTGTTCGAGGCGCCGATCCCCGCAGGCTTCGTCGTGCCGGGCGCGAGTGTGGGTTCGACGCCGAATCACGCGGTGGCCATCCTCGATGCAGATGGAAAGACGTTGATCCAAGGACAACCGTACACGCATTGCACGGCGGACGGACCCGTCACGATGTGGTGGTTCCAGAAGGATGAGCAGATCGACGGCACCGGCGTCTCCGGTGGCCATGGCGGTTCCAAGCTCTCCTCGATCGGCGGCACAATCCGACTCGGGGAGCTCGTGCCCGGCGGCATGATCCGACACGCGATGAAGGTGAGCCTGGACGCGCGTGCGAACTTGTACTTCAACGCGTCGACGGGAGGGTTCCGCTGGCCCGCGACGGTCGCCGACGTCTGCGCATCCACGTGCTACGGAGGCACGAATCCGGCGTTGCGGATGGGGTCGCTGCTGGCTCTCCCTCCCGGATTCGACATGAGCTCGCTCGAGACGGACGCGGCGAGGATCCTCGCGCGCGGCTTCGTCGACTACGGGGCCTACGTCGTCGACAACACGGGATGGTCCGTCTACGGACTGGACACGGAGTTCTCGACCGCCGGAAGCGTCGAGCAGGAGTTTGCCCGTAGCTGGGGCTTCTCGATGACGCCGGCCTCCAAGGACGTCCCGTGGGCGAGGGACATGGACCGGATCTTCGGCGCGCTGGCGGTGGTGGATAACTTGAACCTCGCCAATTGGCAGACCGCCTCCGCGTCCGGAGGAACGCTGGGCGCAGGCCTTGGCGCTCCGCGGACCGCTTGGGCGCCCCCGCTCCTCGCAACCCCAACGCCCGCTCCGTTCGACTTCACCCTCTCGACCAGCCCGTCCTCGGGATTCGCTTCCTATCACGGAACATCAGTGAACGTCACGGTGACCGCTCAGCGAACCTTCGGTCCGAGTCACAGCGTCCAATATTCGTGCACGGGCGTACCGTTAGGAAGCACTTCGACTTTCACGCCGCCCTCCGGCAATCCCACCAGCACCGCGACCCTTGTGCTCGCCACCTCTTCGACCACCCCAGCAGGCACCTACGCGTTGAGCGTCCAAGCCACCGATGGCACAATCACGCGCACCTCCGGATTCACCCTCACCGTCGGTGATCCCCTTCTGGCTTATGACATGGAGACTATCGCGGGCTCCGGCTTCATGACTGACCTCTCAGGTCATGGCAATGATGGCACCATCACCGGCACAACGGACGTCGCCGGGAAGGTCGGTCGGGCAAGGCAGTTCGATGGAACCTCGGACAAGGTCGCCGCCTTCGTCCCCGTGGCCGGGCTCACCCGGTGGACGATCGCCCTCTGGGTCCAGTGGTACGACGGGCCGAACACCTTTGAGCATCCGATTGGGCTGGGCACGGGACACGACGCGACGTTCTGGTTCCGCGGCACAACCGTCGCCTTGAAAATTCTGGACGCTTCCGGGGCCACCATCTTGGACAGGGCCGTCAGTTCGAGCATCACGACGGGGGTCTGGTATCATCTCGCGGCGACGTTCGATGGGACGAGCGTGAAAGCTTACCTCGATGGCGTCGAGTCGTTTTCCGTCGCCGTTCCGGGGACGACGATACGCTCGAACAGCATCAAGGTCGGGACTTCTGGTAGCGAATGGATCAACTTCTTCAACGGGATCATCGACGAGGTCCTCGTCTACAATCGCGTCCTGAATGCATCAGAGATCGCCGGCCTCACTCCACGCCCGCCACCATCTGACGGTCCCATCCTGGCGTACGACATGGAGACCCTCACCAGCACCGGACTGATGAAGGATCTCTCGAGACATGGAAGCGATGGGGTGATTACAGGCACGACCGACGTCCCTGGGAAGGTCGGTCGGGCGAGGGAGTTCAATGGAGCGTCCGACAAGGTCGCCGCCTTCGTCCCCGTGGCCGGGCTCACCCGGTGGACGATCGCCCTCTGGGTCCAGTGGTACGACGGGCCGAACACCTTTGAGCATCCGATTGGGCTGGGCACGGGACACGACGCGACGTTCTGGTTCGGCGGCATAAACGGCGGCACGATAGTCTCCTTCAAAACCACAGACGCTTTCGGGAACACGGTCCTAGATAGATGGATTAGTTCGAGCATCACGACGGGGGTCTGGTATCATCTCGCGGCGACGTTCGATGGGACGACCGTGAAAGGATATCTAAATGGCGTTCTGGCATTCTCCGTTCCGGGCGTGGGGACGACGATACGCTCGAACAGCATCAAGGTCGGGACTTCTGGTAGCGAATGGATCAACTTTTTCAACGGAATCATCGACGAGGTCCTCGTCTACAATCGCGTCCTGAGTGCATCAGAAATCGCCGGCCTCGCATTCGGCTCGACTTCCAATGTCCAATACTCTGGAGGGAAGCTACTGCTCTCGGGTGCCTCCAGTACGTTCATGGAGCCGTCCTGCAGTCCGACGCACGTTTCCGCCTTGTCACTGGCGACGTCCTCGAGCGCTCGCGAAGGCGCCGATGCCGTAACGACCACCGAGGGAAATGGTTGGGTCGCTCAAACGACGTGGTCCTCCGTCACGGTCGCCGGTACGCGCATCCTTTCGTACCGAAAGAACCACATCGGTGGTTACGGCGAGACCGATGGTGCGTGAGCACAGGCCATCGTGCAGGACTGCCCAACGGAGACACCAATAGGTTCCCCCTCGGGTCTGGCCCAGACACGGCGCCTCTATGGATCGAGCGGATTGGAGCGTCCGTCGAGACCGAAAGGGCTGGCCTTGTTGATTACTGGACACGGACGAACAAATGGAGCTCCCGGTATGGCGAGGCGAAGTCGCCGTTCTTGAAGAGGAGGAACTCGATCTTCCACAGGCCGACGTAGTTGATTCGGAAGGTGTAGGCCCGGGTCCAGTTCTGGCCGCTCGCTATGTTGACGTTGAACGTGGACCAGGTCGTGCGGTTGACTTCGATGGTCTCGTTGAATCCCGACGTGGCGTTGTAGACGGTCCGCAACCCGACGAGGTCGACGCGGACCGTGTAGTTCACGCTCGCGGACTCGTGGTTCGCGATACCGAGCATGACGGATCCAGACTGGGAGACGTTGAGGATTGTCGGATAGCCGGAGGCGTTTCCCGAGGGGCCCAGGATGTAGAATTCCGTGAAGGTCTCGCTGGGGGACGGTGTCATGACGATGTAGGCGAAGGTGCCGGCCGCCACGACGACGCTCGCTGCGAGCGCGACTGTGAGGCCTTTGTCTAGGTGGCTGTACTCTTTCCAAGGCGGCATCGAAAGATCGATGGTCGCTGAGAGCCGCCGCTCCGGCGGCAGCTGCATTCGGCGCCAGTACGCCGCGAAGCCGACGCTGGCGGTAAAAATCACGATGGTTGCCACAATGGGCGCGAAGCGAATCCCCCAAGGCGTAAAGTTCAGGAGCAGGCCGAGGAGAGGGACGACCGCGATGCTGAGGCCGAAAGAAAGGGCGATCCGCTCGATCCAACCGATTTCCGGCTGCTCCGGCATTAGTGAGGCTGGGAATAGCGCCGCAACGAGGACGTACCCGGGCGCGAAGAGGACGAGCAAGATGGCGAGGAGATTGCCCTCGCCCAAGGCGAGTAGGACCGCAGCCATGGCGACCGTGTACCCAAGCGCAGCGACGAGGTCCCAGGGCTTCTCCTGAAAATGCAACCGCACGCGAACCGCTCGTTTGGTGGAGGCCAGACGGTCGTTTTAACCGTTTTCGTGATCTCCGGGTCGTCAGTCGACGCGCGGTAGGCTAGTCAGCGAGCCAGGACGCTGGTGAACTGGACCTCCTGCTTGAAGTCGAAGGCAGTATTCGGAACTGCGCGTCTCATATCAGGATGCAGAAAACGGTGTCACAACAACAACCTCCCCGTTGTCGTAGACAAGGTTGCCGCCGCTCAGCTGTGGATCGAGAGATCCAGGGGGCAGCAGCATAACATTTGTTGCTATCTGGCCCTCGCTTGCCACAACCTTGAGCCCTCGATCCTGGAGCTCTAGTGTTCGGATTACTTTCGGAAACGAGGAGAACGTGAGGTTGATATCCGAATATGTAACAGCTACACCGCCTCGGTTCCCAAATTGGAAAAGAGAGGCGAAAATGAAGTCCGTCGCCACCTTGTCCTGAAAATGGTCCTCAACGAAAATATATGCCGACACCTCAGTGTTTGAGAAATAGTCCCTATCCCGTCCAACTTGGCTTCCGAGTAAAGGCGAGTTGATATCAAATGACGAGGCCACAGTTCCGAGGCTCGCCCCAAATAGTACGAAGACGATGAGGATGACGAAGGCTTTCCTCGTTTGGTGAACGAGGAAGATAGAAATCAGGAGACCGGCGAACGGCAGGCCATAAAGCCCCCAGCGATACGCAGCAATGCCAAAACCGCTGATAAACCTGGACGAGAATACCAGAGGGGTTGACGCCCCCAGAAAGAGGAGGGAACTGACGACGACCGCCTGCATGGCAGAATCTAGGCGTCCTGCAACGTGTCTCGATACAACCAGCAGCGCGAGGACATAAAGTGGCGTCAGGACGACCAACTGAGCTGAGTTTAGGAATGCAGCGGTGAGCCCGGGACGGTCGGTTACGTTCGGTAGCGTCAAGCCCTCCGAGAAAGCACCCGCCAGCAATGGCGCATACGTCTGGAGGACCAGCGCAGTGACGGTCCAATATCCGATGATTATAGTGCCGGCGAGAACTGCGAACCCGCTCCCAATTGTGGCGCGCCGCTTTGACTTGTCCCATCGGAAGCGCGCAGCGGCAATGACGAGGACCAGAGCCACAAGCAGCAAGGCGGCCGCAAGAACGTGGGTTAGTAGCACCGCGACCAAGAAGAATATGGCCATGAATCTCATCTTCGCTCTCGCGCGCGCCGCCAAGAGAAACGCCAGCCCAAATAAGAAGTAACAGAAGCCTAGGGAGGTTGGGGCGGCGTACTTCCCCCACAGCTGGAAGTCCGCTGAGGAGGCGAGGATTGTCATCGCTAGGAATCCGATCCTCGGGCTGGCCGTGATTCGCGATGCAAAGAGATAGACCACGGGGAGAGATCCAACCAGCGCCAGGCCGACCACCAACGCTAGGGACGTTGCGGCAGGCAGACCAGTGCTATCAGCAACGGATGCAGTAAGCAAGTGAAGGAATGGGAAAATGGAGTAGATGGTGCCTGTGGGAATCCGCCCCGAGCTCATGATTTGACTGCTGACAAAGGAGTGAAAGAGGAAGTCCCTGGAGCCGTTGTAAGATGGGTATGCTAGATTAACGGAAAAAATGGAAAGAAGGGTGACCCCGGAGAGTTCTGCGCCAAAGAGAATTCCACCGATTCCGAACCGAGGAACCGCAAAGCTCTGGATGATTAGCGTACACCAGAGTGCCGAAAGGAGCACGATATCGAGAACCGTCCGCTCAGCCTCGGAATGGCGAATGAGCTGAGAGATTCCCAACATTGTCAGTACGGCCGTTCCCAAAGCAGTGTTCCATCTGGCGTTCCCTTTCGACCATGGAACGCCTTCCAGCAGACGCAACTTGTCGGAGGCCCAAATAATGAGAGCCAAGGTTAACAGCGCGAGAGGCAAAGTGAACGAAACAGTGGACGAGAGGCCGAAGATAAGTGCCGCGGTGACTGTGAGCACCAGGGCTGCGATCGCCCTTGGTCTTACCGCAACGGACGTGCTGGCCTTCATCTGTGTTCACCGCGCGATTGGAGTCCATTCCAAGTCGCCCCAGTTCGTTCTCGACAAGCGCTTTCGCGATTAAGGCTGTTGAAGAGCTCCATATAGGATTCTGCTCTGTCGTGCCAGGAATTTTCACGAGCCGTACTCAGTCCCGCGCTAATGATCTTCTCTCGGAGTGGACGATTGGTTACCGCGGTGACGATAGCGTCGGCCAGGCCATCGGGATCGCCGGGTTGAACGAGGAGCCCGTTGACTCCGTGTTCAACTATCTCAGGAAGGCCTCCAACACGGCTGGCTACAACCACCTTGCCGCAGGCCATCGCTTCTAGCGCAGCCAGGCTCCTGGCTTCAGCGGTTGACGGGATAGCGACGACGTCTGCAGATTGGTACAGCGCTGGCATTTCCTCGTACCGGACGCTTCCGAGAAATTCAATGTGATCTTGGACTCCAAGTTCGCGGACCCGTGACCGAAGCTCGGAGAGATATCGTGACGACGCTATCCGCCCCGCCACGACAACCTTTAGACCTGGGAGCGCACGCACAAGAGTCGGCATTGCCTCGACCAGGTAGTGAATCCCTGTTTTAGCAGTCACTCGGCGGGGGCACAAGACAATCGGGCATCGCGGCACATCCGCAAGCTCGGTGGGATTCGCGGCTGGTGAGAAGGCGCCGGTGTCAACACCCGAGGGTATGATTCGGGATGTCCTACGTCTGGCGTTTCGGGCATCAGTCAGCATTTCGAAAGAATGTTCGTCAACGCAGACTATTCTTGTCCATGGCAGGTTAAGATAGAAGGCCTCGAGCCAAAGAGAAAGCGGTCCGTCATGCGCTCGTATGTCCGCTTTCGCGTCGCCGTACCACCCATGGCATGTCATTACGGAGGGGATTGATCTGAGGCGAGCCAATGCCACGAGGGGGACGGATGCGGGTCCAGGCAAGGAAACGAAGAGAACGTGCGGACGGTGGTCTGGTCTTAGGCGTGCGAAATACCACGGAATCGAATTCGGCGAGAGCTGGAGGAGTCTGTAGGCTCGGTCGGATGGCCCCGGTTCAGCTTCGAGGATTCGATTGGTTACCACGGTAAGCTCGCACAAGCGGCTCAGGCCTCGAGCAAGGTAATAGCTGTAAATCTCTCCGCCGCCCAGCCTTGGCGGGAAGGCAGCTGCGTACATCAGAACCCGCATCGTCGCACTATCCACGGACGCGACAGCGCGCCACGCTCAGGGCCGGGCCTCCCGTCTGTGTGGGAGTCGGGCACGTCTTAATCTTGGCCACGGGAAACCATCTCATACAGCCTTGCAGTATGTTCCGCCACCACGCTCCATGAATAGTGAGTGGCAGTCTCATAAGCACCGCGTCCCAGACGTTCAAGAAATTCATGGTCGTTTAATGTTGCGGTGACTTTGGCGGCCAGATCTGAAGAATCTCCCGCAGCGAAGCACAAGCCGTTCCGACCTATGTCAATAACAGCCTTCAGAGGCTCGATGTCCGAGGCCAGAACAGGGAGTCCGCTTGCGAACGCTTCGAGAATGATCAGGGGCAGTCCCTCGAGCCTCGACGGGACTATCAACAAGTCGGCCGCCTCACATAGCAACCTCTTCCTCGCTTCATCGACAAAGCCCTCGACCCTGACTGCTCCGTCGACCTCCGAAAAGTTCGTAATCGTGGAGAGAAGTTCATTCAAGTCCGGCGCATGACCTGCCATGACTATGAGTACTCCTTGGGTCCCCTTTCTAATCAGTTCGGCAGCCTTAAGGAGGATATCAGCTCCCTTTCGATAGTTTAGTGTCCCGACGAAAAGGCAGACTTTCGCGTCCAAAGGTATACCAAGCAACGACCTAGCGCGCGCTTTGACCCCTGAGTCCGACCTATTGGCTGGATCTACGCCATTCGGAATTACTCTCACCTTGGATTTCCAGTTTGTAAGTTCCCTCGATTTCATCCCCGCCTCCGTCAGGACGATTATCGTGCTAGCCTGAGAAAGGATGAACCGCTCGAGAACACTGTATGATCTCAGAATCATGGACTGAATCGGGGTTCGTCTTTCCAAGAATAGGTCACCGTGCAGTGTGACGACGAGTGGGACCCGGAACCGGTTTGCGGCTATCCACCCGCCGAAGAGACCCGGAGGGCTACCGGAATGCGCGTGAACCACATCGGGTCGCTTCTCAAGCGAACCGCAGAGCAGTTTGAGAGACACCTCCGTCGCTCCTAGCCGGAAATTCGATTGATACCTGTGGACTCTCACGTTTTCGATTGAGGAGACTTGATCACGATCGACAGCTCCGGATGTCGCCACTTCTACACAGTGTCCAAACCGAGCCAGTTGAAGCGCCAGCTTGTAGGCGACAACTCCGACGCCTCCCCACCATGTCGAGCCATGTTCATGGAAGAAAGGGGGAAGCTCCGGGAAATCAGTTGTGAACATCGCGATTTGCACTATCCCATCCTCTTCCTGCTCATTACTACGAAATAGGGCAAGAGCCATCGGTTAAGCCTGAAAGACGAAATGAGGGTGTCGTACATTAGTGTCGTCTTGTACCTGAACGGAAGTGATCTTGTTGCCGCCAGATGCTTTGCCTTTTGGCGTATCTCTGCGGAGATGTCGAAGTTGACGAAAGCATACGGCCAGTGGTAGTGGGGCATCGGAAGAAAGTACGATCGCTCAGCGAAGAAAGGCGAGAGCAAACGTTCGAGCCCCCACCAGCTGTAGATGTAATTCCCGAAGGGGCGGCCAGCGAATGACTTGGTGGCGGCGCGCGCAAGTGCCCGTGGCAAAAGGTTGACAAGGGGCTGGTGTGTGTGTGGGTCCATCAAGAGGAACGCGGGGAACAGCCGATTCTCGATTGCGAGATAGAAGAACCCGCCCGGCCGAAGAACCCGCTTGACCTCGGAAAGAGCCAATCGTTGTCCCTCCCGCGGGTTTGCTGAGTCGCGACCCACCCACTCGAGAACACCGTTCATCAGGACCAAATCGAACCTTGAATCCGCGAATGGCAGACGTTCAGCAGCACCTCTTATTACCGACACGTACGCGCCGTGAGGAGCGCCTTCTCGATTTGCAGCCGCCAGGTATCGACAGCCTTGGAGACTCGCATCGATTCCAATTACCACTCCTGTACGTGAGGAAAGCGCGAGCGCGATGCCTCCTTTGCCCATCCCCACGTCCAACACTCGAGCGTTGTTGAACTCCGTAACGTGCCTACTAAGGAAGTCCAACATCAGCTTACCGCGCCCTTGGTCTTCTTCAAACCCGCGCTGCGCTCGGCCGAGTATCATAGGATTGCCTCAGCTGAGCTTCGGCGTGATATGCGTCTTGATAATCCTACGTGCGCGCCGACTGATCCATAGTCTCGCCGCGACATCCCTCAACGACTTGCTTTCCTTCAGATCTTGGAGGGAGGCAAGCATTGATGAGACTTTGAGCTGGTCAATGCACTCACGGGCAGGTGGCCCGCTGTGGAAGTACGCGTCGAGAAAGCAGTCCGTCAGCAGCTGTCGTTCCTTCTTCAGTCGCGACAGCACATTCCGCGGTCGTTCTGCGGCATAGTCAATGCTCGTCAATAGAGCGCAGATGTCACGCCATGGGACATCCCAACAGAGTTCGTCTGGGTAGTCCACTAAGGAGTCCCCGGACGGTCCCACAAGCACGTTCCAGATGCGGAAATCTCCATAGGTGCGAGTCACCGCCATCGATTCCTCAGGTAGCGACTCGCATGTATCTCTCAGCGCAGCCAAGAATGTGTTGATTGACCAATTTCGCAACCCCAGTTGCTCCAGACAGGCCTCGAGACGCAACGGGACGCAACTGCGTGTCTGAAAAGCCCGCACATCAAACGGAAAGACAGCCTCCGTGCTTCGGCGGAGTGCGTTCGCAGCGTGAAATGCTCGCAACCACCTAGCGAGGTTTTCGAGTGCCGTGACACCTTGGCCGAAATTTTTTCGAGAACTAGACGCGAGCGCATTGTCCAACCTACTGCCGTCAACTCGTTCCAATACGAGAACAGTCCCGGCGGCCAGTGTGCCCAGGACTTCAGGTAGTTGAACCAGGTTGGCGACCCCTAGTGTAGCGCTGAGAAGCTTCGCTGTTGCGATTTCACCAGCCACCGCTGCCTGAATCGATGCATCGCTTGCTAATTTAGGACGCTTTGCGATCACATTGGTGGGACGCGAGTCCATCGTAATCGACAACTCTAGAGTCCAGGAGTGGGTGTTATTGTAGGCACCCAGGACTCGGATCTTGTCAGGTGTGGACCTTGGAAACAGGACCGGGAGCTCATAGCGAACCAGACGAGAGAATTCTGCAAGCGACCGCATCCCGCCACTTTTGCCCATTCGGCACCTTACCCCCTTCCGCGTCGCAACGACTCGAACGCATTGACGTAGGTTCTCGCCGCTTTTACCCAGCTGAATTCGTTTCTCACTACCTCGCGAGACCTATATTCCAGGGTCTCGCTTTCGTGCCGCTCGGGATCGATCTGCGAGAGCATCGCCTCGCTCAAAGCAGTAGCACTCCGGGGGGGCACAAGGGTGCAGAAATCGCTGAAATGGTTCCGAATGCCAGGAATGTCCGAGGCCACCACTTTGCAACCGAAGAACATCGCTTCCAGAATTGCCGTGGGACACCCCTCAGACAACGAAGGCAAGACGAATAGGTCCGCAGCTTGATAGAGGCGATAGAGGTCAGTGTCTGAAATCCCAGAGAGTACTGCCAGATGGCCGCGTGTCTCTCCGGCTCGTGTTGCCTCCACGCAAGAGGGTCGGAGGACTCCTTCACCAACAATCACGAGAAAGAGGTCTCGCCGTGCAGCGAGGCATTTCCTGAAGGCCTCGATTAGGATGGGGACGCCCTTCCGTGGTATTAGCCGTCCCACGAAGAGTACGATTCTTGTCTCAGGCCGGATATTGAACGCATTACGAACGTGAGCGCCCGAAGCCCCTGAACGGAACAGGTCTAGATAGTTCACATCCACTGCGTTGGGCACAACTACAACCCGTCCCACAGGTACTCCGCCATTTGCTACCTCCTGTTTCTTCTCGACAGAATCGACGAACACGATATCAGCGCACCTTATCACGAGGTTTCCGAGAGTTGCTGAGTATTCCCTTTCGAAAGCATCAAGAAGTGCTTGGCCAAACACGAGTTCACCATGAAGGGTGAGTGCCAGTGGTCGACTGATCTTGGATTTCATAAGTGAAACGACCAGTGTGACGAACGAGTGCTCGTTATGGGCGTGAACAATGTCGCACGATTCGAGCAATCTGCGATGATGCCAGGGAGATAGTGTGATTGGATTGTTCAGAATTGTGATGAGAGGCCGTCGGCGGATCACCTCAACACCGGAGTCCTCACTTGCGGGATTGTTGGTCTGTGTCGTCGTCAACACAGTGACCTGATCTCCGTTGGCCACTAGGGATCTGCTGAGGTTGCGTACGTATGCTTCCTGCCCCCCGAGGTACGGCGGGTAGTACTGGCTTACCTCAACGATTTTCATGGCGCTCGCCCTGAGGTATCACGTCGCAAAGCGGAGGACCGTGTTCATTTTCATTGTCAGGGTTCGGCCGGCTCGGTCGTTAATTGCTGGGCATGATCGCCTCATGGAGGTGCATTCTGACGCAGTCTGAAAGCACGCCGAATATGACGTAAATCGGAGTGAGGCACACCGGGCCCGCAGAATCTGTTGACAGACGGCTCGGCGCGGCATACACGTGCACTTCCGACGTGGTGCTGCTCTGCTAGAGCGCGTTTTTCTCACGATGTCCAGCGCACCTAGGACCGCGGGGGGCAACGATTCACTACCGCTTCTCGTACACGCGCTTGATCGCGTTGAGAGTGATCCCGATGAAGATTGAGACGATTCCCACGATACCGAAGAGCACCACGATGAACGCGTAGCCGATGGCGAACGCACGCGTGGCATAGTAGATCTGGAGGAGGAATACCCCAAGAGCTGCCGCAATCAAGAGCAGCACGGCCCCAGATACGCCGAAGAAGAAAAGCGGGCGCTTCTCGGAGACCAGTGTAACAATCCTCCCGAGAACACTGGAGCCGTGCCTACCGGGGCTTAGAGTCGACCCTTCTATGTCGTACCGGGCGTCGATGTTGACCTCGTGAATCCGAAGGTTCCTCTCCTGGGCCTCGAGGAGCATCTGGGACTCGATAGAGAGCCCGTTATCCGTCGGTTCGATCAGGCTCAGTGCTCGTGAGGAGAACACGCGGAAGCCGCACTGGGAGTCCGTTAGCATGCCATTCCGCGTTGCGGCCGCAGTCGCGTAGTCCAAGGCACGCTTGCCAATCCGACGATAGAACGGCATGCCTGATGTCTTCCCCCATCGTACGCCAAGCACGACATCGGCCTTGCCGGCCAGGATGGGCTCTACGATTCGTGGGATGTCCTTCGGGTCGTGCTGGTGATCCCCATCAAGCAGCACAAAGGCCTCGGGATGACGCTCTCGGGCGAACAGCCAAGCGGTTCGGATTGCCGTTCCCTTCCCGAGATTTCTCGCATGCTGGATCACGTGCGCCCCCGCGAGCGCGGCGATCTCCGCGGTGTCGTCCTTCGACCCATCGTCGATCACGACGACCTCTTCGGCGAACTGCTTCGCGCGGAGGACCACGGAGCCGATGGTCGGCCCCTCGTTGAACGCGGGGATTGCGGCCAAAACGCTCAGCGGTTTGCTCTTCGGGGGAACGTCCAAGCCACTCGCTGGGACGTAGTCAGTGACCGCCGCGAAATCCCTCCATGGGGGCGAGGCGAAGTTTCCTTCGTGATATAAGAGCGTTGTGCCATTGATTGCACCGGCCGGATTGTGATAGGACGCGCCCCTAATCTGTTACCGTTCTTGATTCTGTGACGGAGTCGCGGAAACCCTTTTGCGCAAGCGTTAAGGCGTTTAGACGCCATCTCGTTTCGGGGGAGTCCCGGATGTTGCCGTTGCAACTCCGGACTGCATGACATGCACGAAATCCGAATTTTAGTGCGGAGGGCACCTTGGGGCTTCAAGCGGTATTATGCCCCGCTCCCGGTTCTTTCGATCTTGCTCCTGACGACCGCTCTCGCCGCTCCCAGCATCCTGAGGACCAATTTCTTGATCTTCCAGGATTCGGGCACGACGATCGTCGCGACCGTGCAGCAGGTCGTCCATATGTCGGGCCCGACGGGTAAGATCCTCGGGATCGCAGCGGTGACGAACACCCGCGCCTTCCCGATTCAGATTTTGGCCTTGAGCGCAACGCTCACTCGCGATGGGACGCCGGACTCCCCAATCATGCTCACGATCAGTGTCGCCCCGGGCAAGTTCCCGATCGACATCGCAGCGGGAGACACCGCCAAGATTCAGTTCAGCGGGCCGTTCTCTGGAGACGTCACGACCTTGGCTTCCGGCCAGACGTTCACCGTGGCGCCGGACTTCTCGTGGTCCGAGATGCCTCCCTCGGGGACGGTCGGGCCGTTCTCGTACACCCAAGCGAAGGATTGCACGATCCCGAGCACGATAATTCCGTCGCCGACCGGCGGTCAATGGGCCTTCCTCTGTTCCTCCTGAAGCCGCCGGCCTACCCGCCCGCCTCTTGGGACCGAACGCGACTCATCTCTCGTCCGAGCTGAAGGCTGGACGCGTAGCCGGAGATGAAGATGTTCGGGGCGACGATGATCTTCGCGACGAGCGAGAGGTTGAAGTTCTCGGCCAACGAGCCGCCGGCGAGGACCGAAGCGAGAGACAGCGCGATGAACACGGTCGCCACGAGGGAAACCCCCGAAGCCAGGACCCACGCATACACCGGCAGTCCGAAGACCCAGTCGTCCCTCGCGGTCTCCCGGTGATCCAGCACGATTACGACATGGGCCCCGAGGAAGAGGGCCGCACTGAAGATCCAAAGGCCGAGGATCTGCTGAATGTAGTCCGCGTTTCGAGTCACCCACGCCGGAACCCCCCCGCGCGCGGTACTGAGGACGAGGAACAGATCCTGGAGGTCGGTCCCGGCCAACGTGGGCAAGGCGAATCTCCAGAACGCCGTCACAAGGACCCAGAGGAGCAGGGACGCTCCGGCCGCTTTCCGGTACTTGGAGGAGCGGGTTCCCCCTCGATCGGCAATGGCGACGAAGACCCAACCCATCAGGGCGGAACCGAGGAGATCCATCCCCAGGGCGACCCAGACGGTCTTGCCGGCGTTCCATAAATCGGATCCTCCGGTGAAATTCAGGAACACGGCGACGATGAGCAAGAGGTTGGCGACGAGGAGCAGGGCGGAGGCGATGGCCAGAAGTCGCTCGGGCTCAGTCCACCGGGACCTCGGTTCAGCGGTTTCCCACGATCCGGACAACGATCTTCCCGGGGTCCCATGCTTCGGACGCTAAAAAAGGCGTTCGTGCGATTCTCAGGATCCCGGCGTCTCACGATCACGGTCCTCTTGTCGTGACCTGGTACATCATCGTGACCTGGTTCTAGCCAGAGACCCGATCGGGCCTGTCTCTCTTCGGGGATCAGCAGGCACGACCGCCAAAGGGCCGTCGACATCGTCCGTCTCGCCAAGTCACGGCTTCTGAGGACCGAGCCACCGTCGGATCGCGTCGCCGGTCGTGACGCGGAGGATCACGCCGGCTCGATCGATCGGATCGAAATCGTGATCGTTCGACACGAGGGTCGCCCCCAGCTGGAGGCAGGTTGCGGCATGCACGCAATCCTTAGCGCTTTTCCCGCCGAAATAGGGGGCGCACGCGCGGACAAAGCGTTCTTCGACGCGAATAATCTCC
>WNGH01008011.1_pt1 | contig 15955 bp, 20 predicted proteins | sample 5400631 | NCBI WGS metagenome assembly WNGH01 (sample SAMN13153373, study PRJNA577476) | soil metagenome | isolation source: 115 cm soil or saprolite under Garry oak tree replicate 1 | place: USA:California | collected 2016-06-15
TCCCGTTCAGCGGGAAGGAGAGGACGTCGGTTGCGCCGGACTTGCCCCGGTAGGTTTGATTCATGCGCGCCATCGCGGAATCGCTGACGAGAGATACGGAGACATCCTGCTCCACCTGAAGCGATTGCTTGACGTCAGACAAGAACCCTTCGAGCGGCGGGACGGCCACGGGGACGCGGCGCTGGCGATTGACGACCATGGCAGCAGGTGGGGCTTTACTTGCCGGACTCCTGCCGGCCGTTTTCGGAAGTTGCAGGCTGCCCGGAACGGGCGGCCTGAGTGGCGTCAAACTCTTCGTAGGCCTTGATGATTTGCTGGACCAGGTTGTGACGGACGACGTCGCGCTCGTTGAAATGAACGAAGGCGATGCCGCCGATTTTTCCGCAGACGTCCATGGCCTCGAGCAATCCGGAGCGGCGGCTGCTGGGGAGGTCAATCTGCGTGATGTCGCCGGTGATCACAGCTTTGGAATTGAAGCCGAGGCGCGTCAGAAACATTTTCATCTGCTCGCTGGTGGTGTTCTGGGCCTCGTCGGCTTATCGGCGTCGAGCATGTCGTAGAGGGCGTCGTACAGAGGGCGCATGTAGGGGTCAATTTTTTCCTGCAGAGTCCCGGGGAGAAAACCGAGGCGCTCGCCGGCTTCGACGGCGGGGCGGGCGAGAATGATGCGGTTCACCTGCTTGGTCAGAAGCGAAGAGACGGCCATGGCGACGGCGAGGTAGGTCTTGCCGGTGCCGCCGGGGCCGATGGCGAAGACCATGTCGTGGCGCTCAATGTCTTCCATGTAGCGGCGCTGGTTGGCGCTTTTCGGGGTGACATTTTTCTTGCCGAAGACGCGCGGGCGGCCGTGCTGGAACATTTCCCGCGCCGGCGTGGCGGGATCGTCCGAGCCGATGCGGATGAGGGCCTTGACTTCGCCGCTATCGAGCACGTGTCCTTCGCGGACGAGATAGTTGTATTCGTCGAGCAGACGGACGGCGCGCTCGACGTGGGCGGGTTCGCCTTCGATGGCCAGGCGGCCGTCGTGCAATTCCGTGGTGACGCGGAAGGTGGATTCCAAAAGCTTGAGATTTTCGTCGAGCGTGCCGAACAAGGATTCGACACCGCCGGAGATTTGTACCGTGCGTCGCATTGCGTTGATGGGCGCCGCGCGAAACGGCAGCCCCGGAGAGCCAGTCCTCCTCGAATGAAGCTAACTTCCCGCGCCATCAGCGTATCGCAGCGGCCGGGGAGGGTCAAGACGCTGCGACCTGCGTGAAAACACGCCGGGTTCCGGCGCGCGCGATGACGACGGGGCGCGAACCATTATGGCTTTGGCGCCGGGAATTGGACTTTGGGCGCCTGCCGGGAGCCTTCTTGCGCTTGGAAATAGGCGTCGTTTTTCTTGAAGCCTGCCCAGGCGGCGAAAAGGCTGTTGGGAAAAACACCGATGTAATTGTTGTAGTCGAGAACCGCGTCGTTGTAACGCTTGCGTTCGACGGCGATACGGTTTTCCGTTCCGGCAAGCTCGTCCTGCAGGCGCAGAAAATTCTCGTTGGACTTGAGCTGCGGATAGTTTTCCACGATGACGAGCAAGCGGCCGAGGGCGCCATCGAGCTGATTGTTGGCGGAGATGCGATCCGCGGGTGTGCGCGCCGAGAGCAATTGCGAGCGCGCTTTGGCGATGTCGCCAAAGACAGTCTGTTCCTGCGCGGCAATGCCCTTCACCGTTTCGACGAGATTGGGGATCAAGTCGGCGCGGCGCTGCAGGACGATGTCCACCTGCGACCACGAGGCCTGAACCGCGTTGCCCTTGAGGATCATTTGATTCCGGCGGCTGATGTACATGCCGCCGAACAACGCGGCCACCAGCGCCAGCACGAGCACAACTGCCAAAAGCTGTTTCATGGCGAATCCTCCTCCGTCTAGTGCGAGCAGATTCCGAGCGGCTCCCCGCCCGGATGATGGAGACTATTCCGGCTTGCTGAAGCGCCGGTCCACTTCTTCCACAACATGCGTGACAGCCCCCAAATAGGCATGAAAGATGCGCGCGAGTTCGGCGCCCGAGGGAGCGCGACCCCGCTCGCGCAATTGCAGCACGTTCAGGACTCCTGCGGCGTCGAAGCCGAGGCGCAACGCCAACTGGTCAACGACGGCGCGGCGATTGTCCGGGACCGGTTCGCCCATGGCCCGAAGGGCGTGGCGAAACAGGACAAGGAACGAGGGCGCGGACTCGATCATCAGGAGACGAACAGCGGCGTCCCGCCGCGCCGCGACGAGGTACCGCTGCCGCAGGCGGACCAAGTTGGTCCGCAGTTCGCGTTCCACCTGTTCGCGATGCAGGCGCAGGGGCACGCGCATGCCCGCGAAAATATTTGCGCCGAAGAGCAGACGGTGCTTCTCCTGAATGTCGAGCAACTCGATGGCAAAAACGTCCGCAGCGCGCTGCAGCTCCTCGAGCCCGAAAACGAGGGGCGCGGGATGACCTTTTTTCTCCCACCGGCGCGCGGTTGGGCCGAGCTTCTGCAATTCGGCGCCGTCGAGGCGGTCGAGGACGCACAGGACGTTCAGGTCGGAATGCTGCGGCTGAAAATCGCCTGCGGCCGCCGAGCCGTAAAGAACAACGGTCTTCAAATTCGCGCCGATCGCAGATTTCAGCCGTTCGACAAGCTCTGCCAAATCTTTTTCCATGAATTCCTCTCCGTCCGGCTACCAACCTCCGCCCGCGCCGCCGCCACCCGTCGAGCCGCCGCCAAATCCGCCGAAGCCACCGCCGCCACCGAATCCGCCACCACCCCAACTCCCACCACCTGAGCCACCTCCGCCGCCGCCCAGAAGCCACCACCACCCCAATCCTCTTGCCCTTTGCCGGTATCGAGGGCCGCCCCGAAGAAAACGAAATGCACTCGCGATCAAATGAAAAATCACGACGATCACACCGAAGAATAGATAGGCAATGATCCTTGCCGGAAAGGGAGTGCCACGACTTCCAGCGGGCGCGGAAGTTATGGGCCGTGCGTTATCGAGGGTGACGCCGCGATCCTGGGCAATCACAGAGGCGATTTGATTGCCGATTTGAAGCAAGGCGCCGCTGTAATCGCCCTGCTGGAGGAAAGGGCGCATGTCCCGGCCGAAGCCGCCGACCTTGCCATCGGGAAGAATGGGCTCCAGACCATAGCCGACCGTTGTCCAATACTTTCGATCGGCAACGGCCAAAAGGACTAACACGCCGCGGTCTTCGCCTTTTTTGCCGATGCCCCAGCGCTGGTAGAGGTCCACGCCAAATTGTTCGATGGGCGTTCCTTCGGTGGAACGGATGGTGACGACGACAAGGGCGGCGCCGGCCTTCTCGTACAGCTCGTTGCAGAGGCTGCCGATGCGCACCTGTGCATCGGAGTTCAGCACTTGCGCGAAATCGTTGACACAGCCCCGGTGCTTGAGATCAGAAACCTTTTCGGCGCGGAGCGGACTTGCAAGCGCCAAAAGAAGTGCGATAAAGAGCCCGAGGCGGGGTGTTTGACAAAGAAGTGGGCCTCGGCTAGTGTAGAGAATTTGAGTTTGACCAAGAAGGAGCACTGAATGCCTCAGGGTACGCCAACAAAGGTCAAGAAGCGCAAGAAATCGGTCCTAAAGCGCGCCAGGCAGTCTCTGGAGCGCGCCGCGGTGAACCGCGCCAACCGCACGCGGGTGCGCACGATGATGAAACGCATGCGAACGGCAATCACCGCCGGCGACGCGACCGCGGCTGGAAATCTACTGCGGCCGACGCTGTCGGCCATTGACCGCGCCATCAGCAAAGGCATCCTGCGAGAGAATACGGGGAACCGGTACAAATCACGCCTCCATAACGCGTTTAACGCAATCAGCGCCGCAAGAACAGCTTAGTCTCATTCCTGCGCCCGGGCGGCAGCTTGAAACCGTTCAGCCTCCGCTCCGTTTGGCTTCTGTGCAAGCATTACCCACTCGCCGAATGCGTTGATGCTGCGCCTGCAAGCCTCGTAACGAGGAACTCCATCACCGCGCGCGGATTCTGATTCCCCGATTTAACGCGGCTGTCGGCCTCGTAAAGCGCCCGGAGGCCGTCGAGGATTTGCGCTCTGGACATCCTTCGGGCGTTGGGCACGGCCTTTTCGGCGGTGTCGAGCCTCATGCCGAGGGCGCGGGCCGCCTGCCATCCGGAAACGCCGGGGGCGAGCTCCTTGGCCTCAAGAAGCTTCCGGTACATCCACGCGATTGCCCCGATCATTCCGGCCGGCTCTTCTCCCTGCCGCAGGACTCCGTCGAGGAATTCGAGGGCCTTTTCGGGCCGGCGGTCGGCCAAAATCTCCGCCAGGTTCCAGACGGTTTCCTTCTTTTCTCCCACAACAAGAGTTTCTACGTCTTGTATCGTGATTTTCTTTCGCTCGCCGGCAAATGTGGCCAGCTTTTCGAGCTCGGTGCGAATGTGAAGCAGGTCAGCGTTCAGAATGTCGACGAGTTCTTCCGCCGCGGCTTGCTCAATTTGCGCGCCCAGGTCTCTGGCCAAGCGGACGGTGATCGGCACGGCGAGCTGCCGGCGCTCTTCGGGGTCCTCGCTGAGCGAACCATTTACGACGAGGGCCTTCTCCCCCAGGAGTTTGGCCGGCCTCATGCGCTGGTCGAGAGATTCCGCTTGCAGGACGAGAACCGTAAAAGGTGCGGGGTCGTCCAGGTATGCGGCGAGGCGCGCCAGGATTTCATCCCGGGCGGCATCGCCCAAACGTTCGAGCGCATCGAACTCGTCAACAAAGACCACCTGGCGAGGACAGAGCATCGGCAACGATTGCGCCTGGCCGAGCGCGGCATCGAGGTCCCCATCGGCGGCGGAATAGCGGGACACCGCCCACTCGCGCGTGCCTTCTTGGACAGAGTGTTCGAGGATCGCCTCCCTGCAAAGATCCCGCAAATAGAGATCCTCGCCGAGGAGAAGAATGGCGGGGATATGCTGGCCCTTGGCCAAGCGGTCCAGTAAAGCCTGAGCAGACGCCTGCGCCATCAGAAGTTCTCCAGGATTGCGGAGACCAGGCGGGAGGCGAAGTCGCGGGCCAGTCGATCGAGCGCGGGGTCCTGCTCCTCGAAGAAACTGTTGAGATCGGTGGAGATTTCATATTCATTGCGAAACAGAAAGTTGTCGTTGCGGTAGAGCGGGGTTTTTGTGGCCCGGTCTTCGAGGAGAATTTCACAGCGAACCGTGACGAGCATGGTGGTGGCGCGTCCGGTGGCGGCGTCGAAGAGAATTGCGTTGGTTTCGAGGCCGGTGATGCGGCCGGTCAAGACGGCGTCAGCATTCGAGGCATCGGAGACGATGCGATATCTTGCGCGGGTGAGAAATTCGTGGACCAGGGCGGCGGTCATGCGCTGCTCGACGCGGTAGCGCGGCGTGCGATTCTCGAGCGCCAGCACCGCGATGGTCTTCACGCTGGGTGGGAGACTCGAAGTCCGGCCGGCGACGTGATAGCCGCATCCCCCCGCGAGGGCGCTGAGGGCCAGAGCGAACGGCGGGACAATGCGGATTGGCGCGCTCATGCGAGCTTCTCTCCAATGCGCACGGCATTGGCCGCAGCCAGGCGAAAATTGTCGGCTGCGCCCCAGAGCCAGAACCCTCCGGCGAGGCGCGGGTCGCGGGCCGGCAAGCTCATCGAGATTCGGTCTTCTCCGGCCACGCTCAGATTCGACACGGCGGGGCCGTCCGGCGGCGGAACGTGAACCCCCGCCTTTTGCAGCGCTTGCCCGATGGCGGAAGCATCCGGCGCGCCGGGCAGCTCTACATAGGCGGTGAACGCATGCGCATAAAACACGGGCGCATGCAAGAGCTGGATTGCCGGGACGACGGCTCTACCGTTCAAGCAGGTGTGCGCTTCTCGTGAAATACGCTGGCGAACCGAGGAAAGTTTCTCGGAGCTCGCGGAGCCGTATTCGTCGAGGAGATTGAAGGCAACCTGCGTGTCGAAGACTTCCTCACCGATGGGCTGAAACGACAGCAGCCGGGTGCTCTGGCTTTCCAGCTCTTCCACACCGGCCTGACCCGCTTCCGAAACCGGTTGGAAGAATACGAACGCCAGCCGCTCGATTCTCAATGGCGCGAGAGCTGCCGAAACGGTGCAGGCTACAATCGCGGGCGTCGAAGGGGAAAGGAAAACTCTGTTTGCCGATGCTTCGGCGGAGGAGGGGGAAGGAAGCACGGTGTCGAGGGAAGGGATCCAAAGTTTGGCCCCAGGAAAATCCGCCAGACCGCCGGAGAGGTCAATGACGCGAGCGCCAGCGCGGAGGGCGGAATCGGCGTGGCGCAGCGCGAAAGCCGCCGAACCTGTGAAGAAGACAAGCTGGGCACCTTCAAAGCTGTCGTCATCTGCGGCCTGAATGACGGCAGGCTCGCCGGCCAGTTCCGTCAAGGTCCCAGCGGCAAGCTCCTCATCCACCAGACGGATATCGGAGGAAGCGAAGCGCCCCTTCTCCAGCATTTGCTTGAGTTCGCGGCCGCGTAACGAGGAGGCTCCCGCGATCGCCAGGCGGCAGGTCTTGGTGTCCAGGGGCATGGATCAGGCAGTGCGCGAAACCAAGCGATGGCGGACGACGCGAACAATGTGAAAAACGATTCCGGCGGCCGCGTAAGATGCAGCTAAAACCAGTAAGACCACTTTCGAGTAAAAGAAGATAGCTCCGAAGAGCAGAGCCACGAGAACAATGGCCAGCGAAGGCTGGCGGCGCGTCCAGGCAACGTCTTTGAAGCTGTAATAACGGACCGTGCTGGTCATCAGCGCGGCGAGAACGGCGGCAAGTCCCATCCAGGCCATGGACCAGCGCCAATCTTTGATGAGCGCAACTTTCCACGCATAGGCATGAACGACGGCGGCAATGACGACCGCGGCGGCCGGTGTGGGCAAGCCCACAAAATAGCGCGAGCCACCCGGCGCCATCCCGTGCACATTAAAGCGCGCCAGCCGCCAGGCGCAGCAGATGACAAAGGCCAGTCCTACGAACCATCCGAGCTGCGCGACTTGGGCCGCGTAAACGTCATCGCCGTTCATCAGGCCGCGTACTCCCCAAGCATAGGCAAGCACGGCCGGTGCGATGCCAAAACTGATCACGTCGGCCAGGGAGTCGAACTGTTTGCCGAACTCCGTGTTCGTGCCCGTCAGGCGCGCGATCCGGCCGTCCAGCGAATCAAACAGAAAGGCGAATCCAATGGCGCGCGCGGCGTAGTCAAAATTATCAGCGCCGCCGTGGAGAGCGGCCAACACGGCATAATACCCGCACAGGAGATTAAGAACCGTAAGGATGCTGGGCAAGAGATAGATGCCGCGGCGCAAACGGTGATTGCGCGGGCGGAAACCTTCGAGGCCGAGTTCGTGCTGGTCGAACTCTCGCATGGGCGGGTCTTATTGTGCTCCTTTTGCAGGCCAGCGCGCCAGCACGCTGGCTCCCCCGGAAACATGCTGGCCAGTGCGGACGAGGATTTCGGCGTCGGCGGGAAGCCACAGATCCACGCGCGAGCCGAACCGCACAATGCCAATCCTCTCGCCGCGGGCCAGGACGTCCCCTACGCGCTTCCAGCATACCACCCGGCGGGCAATCCATCCGGCAATCTGCTTGAAGACGATTTCGCCGGCGCCGGTGGAGAGATGGATGACGTTCTGCTCATTCTCAGCCGAGGCGCTCGCGCGCATGGCGGCATGAAAACGGCCCGGCTTGTATTCGAGCTTGGTGATGCGCCCGGCCAAAGGCGAACGATTTACATGGACATTCCAAACCGCCAAGAAAATGCTGATGCGCTTCCCGGAGCGGCCGTCGAGCGCTTCGTCGGTCACAACAACGACTCGTCCATCTGCCGGCGAGACAACGGCACCGGGTTCGGAGGGAATGACGCGTTCAGGGTCGCGGAAGAAATACAAAATGAAAGCCGCCAGAAGGAAAAGGACAGCAGCCGCCCAGTTCGCCTTCAGCAGCAGCGCGACGCCGCCCAGAACGAAAGGCCCCGAGGCAAACAGGTATCCTTCTTTTACCATCTCAATTCAGGGAAGAGTGGGTGCGCTCCGTCGAGACACACCTCTATTCTACGATAGAACGCCGCAGCCAGCGCGTGTCAGGTTTGGTTGGGAGACTGCGCGTATCGCGAAAAGACGCGTTCCATTTTGTCTTTTACGTGAAGCTTGAGTTTTTTCAGCTTGGTTTCTTCCTGGAGATCTTCCGAACTGAGGTAGGGATTCTTGGAGAGCCGTTCGAGTTCTGCTTCGTATCGGGAGTGCTCTTGCGCCAGCCGTTGGTACTCCGCATCGGACTGAATCAAAATCTCCCGAGGATTCTGCGGCAAGATGGCCATCCGGGACCTCCTCAATGGAATTTTGGCTTACATAGGGCGTAACCTAACACAGCGCGGCCTCAACCGCCAAGAGGAAATTGGGTTTTTCGTTCCAAGTCGCAAGTCATCAGCAAAGCGTCCTCGACGGGAGCCGTGTAGTAGTTTCGCCGCCGCCCCGTAGGAGAGAACCCGGCGGCCTGATACAAAGATATGGCGGGGGCGTTGGACGCACGAACTTCGAGGAATGCCCGGCGTGCACCGCCCGAAACTGCTCCCAGGAAGGCCGCCGTCAACAGAGCCGCGGCCACTCCGCGGCGGCGGAAGTCCTGTGCCGTGCCCAGTTTCAAAACCTCCATTTCATCGGACACGCAGCGCGTCAGAACGAAGCCCGCGATTGTTCCATTGCAGTCTGCGATCCACCCCTCAAAACCCGCCTCCTGGATACATTCGTAAACCGAGAGTGGCCAGGGATTCAGCTCTGGAATCGCGGCGGAAAGTTTGGAGACCGCTTCCGCATCGTCTTTGTGGAAGCGGCGAATCTTGAAGTCTTCTTTCATTCTCGCGGCAACGGGATCAGGCGCGGCTTGCTCTTGAGGCGGGGCCTTTCCAGAGAAGTTCAGCATCGGAGCGGCGAACGTAATTAGCGTCCAACGAGTAGGCATCCACGAGTTCCTTGCGCATCGCCCTGTCATTGCCCAGTTTGCCGATAACCGGTGCTAGGACTCCCGAAACCGACTCCACAGTTGAGGCATAGAAAGCAGAGTTTTTCAGCGCCGCGCCCAGCGCGTCCGGCGTGGAAGAAACCAGAGTAACGGGCACACCGCGACTTTCCGCCGACACGTATTGGAGAAACTCCTCCGCGGAAAGGACCACTTCGTCTGCCTGGCGTACCAAGCGTCCTCTCTCGCGCGCGTACAGACCGCCGAAAACCTGGCCGCGGCCTGCGGCGAAAAATGGCGCCAGCAGCCCGGCCGAACCTTTCGACTGAGCCGCGATGGCTTCGAGCGTGCTGATAGCCGCAATCGGTTTACGGAACACCTCCGCCCAGGCTTTGACTGCGGTCAATCCAACGCGCAAGCCCGTGAAGGAACCCGGACCCGTCGCAACGGCGAAGAGGTCAATCTGATGGAGATCCAGTTTTAGTTCCCCAAGCACCCCAGAAAGAGAGCGAAATAATCCCGACGAATGAGGCTCCTCTTCGTGCGACGCGACGGCGGCTAACGGCATTTCTCCGCGCAACACGGCCAGGCTGCTGCTTCGAGTGCTTGTGTCAACGGCGAGAATCAGCATCAATAGGAATGATACCGTGGGTTATGCAGAAAAATCTCACCGGAAGGCATATTCAAAGAGCACTTTTCGAGTGCCGATGCAAGCAATCCGAGTGCCAACCGCGAAGGAAAATTCACGTTAACTTGCTGATTTTATGAGATATATCTTGACTTGTGAATGCAGCGTTTCTTAAACTTGAAGTGCTCTCTGGGGGAAATCCAACGATGGACTATAAGATCGGTGAAAAGGTCGTCTATCCGAACCACGGGGTCGGGATCATCGAGCAAATCAATTTTGGAGTCCTGAACGGCAGAACCGAAAAATACTACATGTTGCGGATTCTTTCGAGCGGCTTGAAAGTGATGGTGCCGCAAAGCAATGCGCCGGCGGTGGGTTTGCGGCCGGTGATTCGTCCCGTGGAAACCTGCAAGGTTCTCGGGTTCCTCGAAAAAGGCAAGTTCAATTCCCACCATGATTGGAAACACCGGTTCAAGGAAAACTCGGAGCGAATGCGCACCGGGTCGCTCATCGAAGTGGCCGCAGTCCTGAAGAGCCTGGTGTCCCTGAGCCGCAGCAAGCCGCTGTCGTTCCGCGAAAAGAAGATGCTCGAGCGGGCGAAGTTCCTTCTGGTGAGCGAACTGGCCACGGCGCGCAACACCAGCTCGGAAAATATGGAAGGCGCCCTGGTGAAATCGCTGGCGAAAGCCAAGCTGCAAATGCCCGAGATCGTGGAAAAGTTCGAGTAGCAAAAGAGTAGCAAAACCTGGATTCTTTCAAGGCGAGCGGTCCCAAGCGGGGCCGCTCGCTTTTGTGTTTCTACTGGCGGCCCTTCCTCCGCACGCTATCCCGCCCTAATGGCACAGGCGCAAGCTACAACAAAGTGCATTCACTTTCATAGCCCGGGGAGAGCGCTGAGCGTAACGCCGGCTTGGCGCAGCGTCTGGGCCACAGTTGCGGCGATCCCCGGCGCGCCCGGAGTGTCCCCATGGATGCAGATGGTCTGCGCATTCACGGCGACTTCGGCGCCGCCACGCGCAATCACCATCCCTTGTTCGACGATGCGCAAAGCCTGTCGGCCAGCTTCCGCAGGATCGCGGATTAGCGCGTCCTCAAATTTGCGCGAGCGCAAAGTTCCGTCCGGCTCGTACCGCCGGTCGGCGAATGCTTCGGCGGCAACTTCGAAACCAGCTTCCCGAAAGACGTCCAGCATCGGCGATCCAGCCAGGCCCACGAGGACGACATCGAGGCCCCATCGAGCGACCCCCCTGGCAATCGCTTCCGCTAGATCGCGATTGTGCACTGCCTGGTTGTAAAGCGCACCGTGCGGTTTAACATGCACCACCCGGGCACCGCGGTCGGCGGCAACCTCGGCGAGTGCCCGGACCTGCTCAAATACGGAGTCGGCGACCGCATCCGCGGGAAGGTTCAACTCCCGCCGCCCGAAATTCCTGCGATCGGCATAGCCGGGATGCGCCCCCAACGCGAGCTTCCAGCGAAGCGCCTGCTCGATCGTGGTCTTCATGGTTTGCGCGTCGCCCGCATGGCCCCCGCAGGCGATGTTGACCGAAGTGAGCGAAGGCATCAGCGCTTCCTGAGTCCCGTCGGCAATGGCCTCCGGCAGCTCACCCATATCGCAATTCAGATCCACGCGCTTCATCCCAAAATCAACTCCTCCGCTGCCAGCAGTTTTTCCTGTTCCTGGAGCAGAGATCGCGCCTGTTCCCAGCCGATCGGTTCAAATCGAAGCTCATCGCGCGGGCGAAGCTGTCCGACGCCGGCTAGATCGGCGGAAATCACGTTGGCGATCTTTGGATATCCACCGGTGGTCTGCTGCTCGACGAAGAGGATAATGGGCAGGCCTCCGTTCGGGATCTGAATGGCGCCGAGCGAAACGCCCTCGGTGATCATCTGTCCGCCGGAGCGCCCCAAAATGGGCATGCCTTCCAGTCGAAGACCCATGCGATTGGATTCCTCAGCAACGCGATACGCGCCCGTATAAAACAAGTCCCGCGAAGACTCTGGAAACCAGTCACTCTGTGGACCGGGGGTGACGCGCAAGACCTTGCGAGGGGACAGACGCTCCAATGCATGCGGGGCCAGCGTTCTTTTCCGAAAAGGTGCGCTTGCAGACGCGACGGTTAGTGTGTCTCCCTTCCGCAGGGGTCCGCCATCGAGACCGCCGAGCCCGCTCAAGATGTGCGTCGACGCGCTGCTTAGAAAAGGCTTCACAATAATTCCACCGTGAACGCACAAATAGCAGCGCGCTCCGGATCGCGTGGGCCCCAGGCGAAGTGTTTGGCCCGGGCTTGCTTCAACCGACGCCCACAACTCGACGGGCGCACCATCCAGTGTCGCACCGAAATCGGAGCCAGTGAGTGCCACGATGGCGCCTTCTGGAAACAGGAATGCGCCTCCGTGCAGCGTCATTTCCAACGCAGCCGCGCTTTCAGCGTTGCCGACTAATCTGTTTCCGAGCCGCAGTGAAATCGGGTCGGCCGCTCCGGAAGGGGAAATCCCCAGGGGACCGAAACCTTCTCGCCCCAGATCCTGCACCGTGGTGAACGGGCCCGGCGCCTGGACCTGAATCACCTTCATGCACTCTCCAGCGCAGCGAATCGCTCGCGGGAAATCGGGGTAAACCGCACGCGATCTCCGATGGACAACAGGCTCATGGCATTCCGGTCAGGCCGAAACATCGAAAAGGGGGTGCGCCCGAGCAACCTCCAGCCGCCGGGCGTCGCAAACGGGTAGACACCTGTCTGGCTACCCGCGATGCCTACGCTGCCGGGCGGTACCCTTCGACGCGGCGTCGCCAGACGCGGGGTCACCAGCCCTTCAGGCAGCTCACCGAGATACGCGAAACCGGGCACAAACCCTAGAAAATAGACAAGATAGGTAGCCGAAGCATGCAGCTCGATTGCTTGCGTTGGCGTCATCCCGTGCATTGCACTCACATCGTTTAGGTCTGGACCATACTCCCCGCCGTAGCATACGGGGATTTCCAATTGCCGCGGCTCCGGGATATGCACGTCTTCCAGCCGGTCGAGATAGGACCGCAGAATCGCTTCCACTTCGACGTGGCGCAACTTCAGCGCATCGAACTTGATCAGCAACGAGCAATACGCCGGATGAAGATTGCGGATGCCCGCAACGGGTTCCCGTTCCAGCAGGCGGAGCAGCCGCACCACATGCTCATGAGCGTCAAGCGTAATCTGTTGACCGAAATAAACCAGCAGCGATTGGTCGCTCGCGGATTGGAACCGCGCCGCGTGGGGTGCAGAGGTAAGCATGCCGGCGAAATTATACCGCACGCGGCATCCGCCTATGCCAATTGGCCCCACACCTCTGCTTTTGCGACGCCCGCCAATCCCCCTCATGTGCGCGCATGTTTTCTCCCATGGGATTGCACATCGAAGAGTTTTTGAGCATAATGGGGCTGCCCGGCCCGTCAGGAGGATTGATGAAGCCCACGTCTCGACCGGGTTCCCCTTTGCTCATTTTCTTGCTTCTGCTCATGTTCGCTGTTGTTCCTCTCGGCGTTCAGGCACAGGAACACGTTGTATCGCCCGCAGACCTCCACAAAGATTTGCAAGCTGCGGCGCAGACCAGGCAAAGCAATCAAGCCAAAGTCCAGAAATTCCTCTCGACGGACCAAGCCAAGAAGGCGATGGAATCAGCCCATCTGCCCTACGAAAAGGTGCAGAAGGCGATACCGAGCCTGAGCGACGAAGAACTGGCTCGCCTCGCTGCGAAGACTGACAAGGCGCAAAGCGACTTTGCAGCCGGAGCTCTCACAAACCAGGAGATCACGTATATCATCATCGCGTTGGCGACGGCGGTGATCATTATCATTATTCTCAAAGCGTGATCGCTCACTTCTCATGTTTCACGCGCTTTACAAAATCCCGGCGCTGGCACTGTGTGTAACGTCGCTCGGCGCGGCAGCACCGGGTATATGGCTTGACGTTCCCTTCGTGCGCCAGAAGAAGGATGGGTGCGGGGCCGCATCCATTTCGATGGTCATTCAGTATTGGAACAAACAGGGCGACCCCGCGCTCGCCGCTCGAGCAGACCCGCCCGCCATTCAGGATGCCCTTTATTCCCGAGACGCGCATGGAATCCTAGCAAGCGCCATGGAGCGATACTTCGAGGAATCCGGCTTTCGTACCTACGCGTTCAAAGGGGATTGGGCCGACCTCAAGGAGCATCTCTCCAAGGGCCGCCCGCTCATTGTGTGCCTGAAGGAAAGAGGGCGGGGTGGGCCGCTTCATTACGTTGTTGTGGCGGGCCTCGATTGGGAGCAAAACGTGGCGTTCCTCAATGACCCAGCGCGGCGCAAGTTGCTCCGAGCGGATCGCGCATCCTTTGAGAAAAGCTGGAAGGCAGCGGGGAACTGGACCCTGCTGGCTCTTCCCGAGCAAGACAAGTGATTGCGTCTTTTCTCGTGTTGTTCCTTGCCTGTTTCCCCCAATCTGCGTCCACCCAGACTGATGCCGACCAAGTTGCCGAAGCAAAGAAATCGTACGGGCAGCAAGATTGGGCCGAGATTTTGCGGCTGGCGCCGCCCGGCGAAGGGCACCCTGCAGAATTGGATTTTTACCGCGGGCTGGCTTTGGCGCGATTGAAACGCTGGGACGAGGCGAAGGCCGCGTTCGAGACTGGCCGCTTGAAAGCCCCTGGCGACAAACGGTTCGCGGAAGAACTGGCGGGGATCGCCTATCAGCAGAAAGACTTCCGCCGAGCGCAGTCTTACCTCAAACAGGCGCTCAGGCTTGATCCGCGGGACTCCTATGCCCGGGATTTTCTGGCAACACTTTATTTTTTGGATGGCAATCTCGATGCCACCCTCCTGAACTGGAATCGTGCCGGCAAACCAAAGGTCAGCGAGGTGAAGTTTGAGCCGCAGCTTCAAACCAACCCGATACTTCTGGACCGAGCGTTCTCCTTTTCGCCCCTGAGCGTTCTGCGGCTGGAGGAGCTCCGGACAACGCGTGCGCGTTTGGATAACCTTGGGATCTTCCCGGACTATAAATTCGAGCTTCGCCCGGAATCAAATGAAGCGTATTCTGTCGCGCTTCACGCGACCGAAAGAAACGCGTGGGGAGACAGCAAGCTCGAAGCTGTGCTGTCGGTCTTCCGCGGAGTGCCCTATCAGACGGTTTATCCCGAGTACTACAATTTGCGCCACTCGGCGATAAACGCGACTTCTCTGATCCGCTGGGATGCGCAGAAGCGGCGTGCGGTCCTTTCCTTGTCCTCGCCGCTCGCGCAGGATCCGAAATGGAGACTTCGCGTTTATGTGGATGGGAGAAATGAAAATTGGGATATTCGCCAGACCTTGCAAGCTGCCACGTCGCCGATCTCGGGCTTGAAGCTGGAAAAGGTGGAAGCTGGAGCCGAGGTTCTCTCCGTAGTTAGCGGCCGCTGGACCTGGCAAACCGGTTTTTCCCTTGCAGACCGGAAGTTTCTGAATTTCACTGGCGTCCTTCCTCAAGCAGCGAGGCTTTTCACCAGCGGCCTTTCTGTTGCGCAACGTGCTGGCGTGACCTATCGAATCTTTGATGACCCCGAGCGAAGAATGCGTCTTGAGACATCCAGCTCCGCACGAATTGGAAAGGTATTTGCGGAGCCCCTTGGTCCGTTCGGACAGATTCGCGGGTCGCTGGCTTTTCATTGGCTTCCGCAACGGACCGGGGACGATTACGAAATGACCAGCCGGTTTCGCGCGGGACGAACGCTGGGGCTTGTCCCTTTCGATGAACTGTTTCAACTGGGAGTGGAACGAGACAACGATCTCTGGCTGCGAGGCCATGCGGGAACACAAGATGGCAAAAAGGGCAGCGCGCCGATCGGGCGCAACTACCTTCTCTGGAATTGGGAAATGGACAAGATCGTCTTTCAAAACGGTTTGTTTGCAGTGAAGCTCGGGCCATTTGTTGATATGGGCAGAATCTCAGACCCGTCGCGGGATTTCGTGAACTCGGGTTTTCTGGTGGATCCGGGCGCGCAGTGCAAGGTGCGCGTTCTCGGAGCCGTCACGGTCGTCTTTTCCTATGGAAGGAACCTTCACTCCCACCGAAACGCTTTCTACGCAACCGCGTTGCATTGATTACGGCGGTTCCCCCGCACATCCAAGGGCGTCTTCACGGCTCAGGCGAGCGGAAAGTTTGGCTCCGCATTCAGCGCGGAGCCGGCAAGCTCACCGGCGAGTAGCTTCGGATACGCAGCGGCTGCGATCATGGCGGCATTGTCGGTGGAAAGGGCGCGGCTCGGAAAGAACACGTCGAGGCCGCGCCTTCGGGCCTCTTCTTCGAACGACCGGCGAAGCTCGGTATTGGCAGCGACTCCACCAGAAACCAGAATCGAGCGCGCGCCGGATTCTTCGGCTGC
>WNGH01003066.1_pt1 | contig 15952 bp, 13 predicted proteins | sample 5400631 | NCBI WGS metagenome assembly WNGH01 (sample SAMN13153373, study PRJNA577476) | soil metagenome | isolation source: 115 cm soil or saprolite under Garry oak tree replicate 1 | place: USA:California | collected 2016-06-15
ACATCCGAAGATTGAAGGAAGCTCAGAGAAATCTGGACCAAAGATCACTCAAAGCCATCCTTCTAGACGAAGAAACAAAGCGGATAGAACGACTAGCGGTCGAGCTCATCGACCGGAGAGTCGCGAAAATCTGGCTCGCATCTCAGACGAACACCCAAGTCACCGCGCACTCCTCCGAGAAGAGGGCCCAGGAAGAACTCTCCACCCTTGCCCGTCACCATAGAAAGTTCAAAGAAGACACGGTTCAGGGAATAGAGCCCTCTAACTCTCCAGAGAAGAAGAAGGACAACCTACTACTTCGATTCGTCAAAGACATGCCCTCTATAATAGGCGTGGACCTGAAAACTCACGGACCATTCGTCAAAGAAGATATCGCTGTTCTTCCGTACGAGAATGCTGAGAGCCTAATACGACAAGCCACAGCAGTCGAGATAAGACCAAGCCAGAGGGATAATGGATAAAAGGATGCCCCCGCCCCCAAACCAGCCCTCCCCCACGGTGAAAGAAAAAACGAAGTATCCAAAAGAGATCAACACCTACTGTCCTAAATGCAAACACCACACCGCCCATGCCGTCGCAGTCTACAAGGCAGGCAAACAACGGACCCTATCGTGGGGAGCCAGACGACAAGAAAGACGAAAACACGGCTACGGCGGACAGAAATTTCCCGAGCTGAAACGCACCGCCAAAACAACCAAGAAAGCGCTTGTCAAACTGAAATGTCGAACCTGCAACTACACAATTGAGAGGCTTGGAATCAGGCTGAGAAAACTGGAGGTCTCCAACTAACCCTTGCGATGGGAACTAATTCCAAAGCCCCGAAGCATATTCCTAAAAGTCAAATGCCCAAAGTGCGCGAATGAACAGGTAATTTTCGAAAGAACCAGTAACTATGTGAAATGCACCGTATGCGATGAACTTCTAGCCCAACCAACAGGTGGAAAGGCAGAGATCAGAGGAGAAATATTACAGCCCCTCGCCTAGATGGAACTTGGAAGAATCGAGTTGAGTAGCCAGGCTTCACAAGCGCTAATGCCGGAAGTCGGCGACCTAGTTGTTACAACTGTAACCAGAGTCGAAGACTACGGCGCATACGTGAAGCTCGACGAGTTCAGCGGGATAGAAGGTTTAGTCCATATTTCCGAGATATCCACTACTTGGGTCCGGAATATCAGGGAACACGCGCGACAAGGTCAGACGCTAGTTCTGAAGGTCCTCGGAGTAAGCTCCCAGCGCAACCAGATCGATCTCTCCCTCAGAAGGGTAACGGGGAGAGAAAAGTCGGAGAAGATGCTGGAATGGAAGAAGGAGCGAAAAGCCGAAGCGATCTTGACGAGTGCGGCTGACAAACTGAAAAAGTCGGCCGAAGATGCTGAGGATATCAAGAAAATTCTCCTAGACAAGTTCGGTGGACTCTACTCTCCACTCGAAGAAGCCTTAGACGAGGGTCCTGAAGCACTCGTGAAGGTCGGTCTCTCAGAGGAATGGGCCCAAGCGATAACTGAGGTTACCAAAAGCAAGATCCGACTCGAGAGGTCAAAGGTGCGGGGAACCGTCGCAATAACATGCCACAAACCAGGTGGCGTTGAGATAATCAAGCAAGCCCTGATGAGCGCTAAGAAGATTCGCAAGCCCCGCGGAAGCGAGGTAAAAATCTACTCGATAGGCTCACCAAAGTACAGGATCGAGGTGGAAGCGTCAAGCTTCGAAGCAGCCGAGAAAACCCTGAGCCTGGCAGTGGAAGAGGCTCTGGGGACGATCAAGAAGGCTGGCGGTGAGGGAAGGAAGCTTGGATGAAATGGTTGATGAGACGATGCCCGAAATGCTCGAGATACACCCTCAAAGAAACATGTCCAGCCTGCGGGACGCCTACTAGAAATCCTCACCCGGCAAAGTTCTCGCCAGACGACAAGTACGCTCGACAGAGAATGGAAGGGTCCAGCGGACCCTCAGAAACTTAGAGAATCGTCTCACATGAAAGTGAGAGGCTGAGGCATCGTAACCGCAATGTCCAAGAGCTGGGCCGGATCGCCCTGCCATCGGGCTCGTACCAGAACGTACGGGTCACCCGTAGGCAGATTGGTCGTCCAGTTATAGTTAAAGTGACCTGAGGTGGCGGTGACGTTTGTCGCGATGAAACTCCAGCTCTTTCCACTATCAGCTGAATACTCCAGAACTACCGGTATCTTGTCGGCGGTAGTATCCACTGGTTTGCCTGTCGAGGTCGTCAGTGTCCCTGTGATATTGGTGCTTCCACCAACAGGCCTGACAATCGCCGGCGTAAGCTGGGCTGTCATCAATGGTTGGTCCGGATACTTGACAGAGTATACCAGAACGTACGAGGAAGAGGAGGCGAAGTCTTGGACGAAGTAGTGAGGGGTTATGGGGTTGTTATCGTTCGTTCTGGTATCGTTCGGGTCGTTCGGCCGTCCCCCAGGATAACTGTTCCGCATCAAAAGCCCAAGAACAGTATTGCTGGTTGGGATCTGTACGTTCTGGTAATTGCTGGTAATCCTCTCATTACTAGTCTTATTCCCAATGGTCACGATCCTGTGGTAGTCTGATGCGCCGGTCGAGGGGTTGGTGACTATTTGGCGGTAGCTGACCGTGGCGACGCCCATTGGAGTATTGATCTGAGTATTGTTTCCTATTCGGACCATCCAGTACCATTTGCTGTCATCGCCGTATCCGCAGAATGGCGGTCCACTAGAGCCGCAGAGTCCACGGTTGTAGCTAATGAAGATCGCGACATGGGTGATTCGTTCCTGCCGCATTAGCTGAACCGCAAGAGACTCGTTCAGCATAAACCCAGTGGCTATGTCCTTAATTGCCGTCGTATTCCCTGTTCCATTGTCCGACAGAGTACGAAGTCCAGTGTTTACGGTAATCCAGTAACCATAGTCCCACCATGTAAAGACAACACTTGAGTGCGGCAGGTTATTGTTCATCCAAGACAGGGCTTCAAGCCAGTCTGGAATCGGTGCTCGAACGGGAAGGCTGGCCGATGCGATTGTAGTTGGAGTGTAGGCCGATTGGACAGCGTTGATAAAAGTGGGAACGACCAGGATCATAATGATGAGCAGGATGCCAAGACTGAACTCTCTGCTAACTCTGCTTGTGAAGCGGAGCTTTCGCCGGGGAAAGATTACTGTTTGTTGAATAATATCCATCGCGGGTTTGCCCAGCTCAACTACGGTTATTGCGGCTAGGGTTGACATGACAGGCGCAAGCAGTAGCGTTAGTCGGACCAGGCTCGCGGCGAAATAGAACCCTGTGACGCCGAAGATTATCAATAAAACGTCCCCCTCACGAAGCCGCTGGAAGGCGAAGAAGAAACCAAAGACGCCTAGAATTATCAGGCTGCCAAGTTCGAGATACAGGCTAGCCCACGTAGAGGGCCGGTTCTCAGCTACAGACGCGACGAGAGGAATACTGTTCCTGACGAACGGGTTGACTGTGGCGAGGAACTTTCCTTGGAGTAATGCTCCAGAAAGAATCCCAGTGCTTACCAGAGCAAAGAGTATTCCCGCCGTTGAGATAATTGTAACCCCAAGAATGCTCAATCTCCCTCTCGAAGAAGGCGCGAGCCTTGCAAGCTCCATCACCATCAGAACTCCCATGACTCCCAATAGCGCGAGGGTAGTGCTCTCGGTTAGGAACGTGTGGCCGAGGAGCGGGATTTCTGTTCCGATGTACAGCATGAAGCCCATCGTAACGCCGTAAGCGAGGAAAAGGCGAGGAGTGTACCGTCTCAACACCACCAATGCTACGGCGAATAAGCCTAGCACCTCGGCCGCGTAGCGGAAGCTTCCCCACGAGAAAGACATGTAGATGAGGCTGATGCTGGACATCATGCTGTAGATGACGGTACTCTTCAAACTCTTTCCTGGATTGACTGCTCGCATGAAGAATAGGAAGGTAAGAATCATAGTAGGAACGCCGACCCCTTCGTTACGGAAGAATCCCAACTCCGTACGGCTAATCAGACTCGAGCTGAAAGCTGCGAAGAGGGCAGCGAACAGGCCGGCGCTCTTCCCCCAGAGATCTTTTGCAAAGAAATAGGTGGCTAGGACAGCGAACCCTCCAAGTAAGATTGGGCTGTAAACCGCCGCGTCGTAGAGGCTGATGTTAATGCCAATAGACTGGAAGAACTGATAAATCAGCACCCCTGTGAAGCTGGTTCCAGGGTAGCTCGTGGTGACGGGGGCTCGCCCGAACGGAAACCACTCATTAACATTCACGTAGCTAAACCAGGACTGCCAGCCGCTGGCAGTAATCTCCCGCATGTCGTTGAAGTTGAAGTAGGGATCGAATTCTGATATGAAAGCTCCCCAACGGAGAGGTAGCAACCTTACGAGCGAGGCCAGAACGAGCGTGAGGGAGAGAATCGAATAGTGAAGAAACGAGGCTCGAGAGATGAGACCTAGGTTCTTTCTCACTGCTCTAAAGCGAGAAGCGATGCTCTCGCGCGTTAGGCCTCCTCGGATCTCACCGAGAAAACCTTCGGGTTCAACCTCCACTTCCAGCTAGCACTCTCTTTCAAGGGTCTTCGTAATTACGAGGGATGGCTCCTGACTTTGACGTTAATATTCTTGTGGTTGAAGCTGTTCCACAAGAGGTCCGTATCCCGATTTTGGCTCAAAGTCGCGCTTGAACTAGCACGCTGGAACAAGAAGACGACTGAGAGCTCTTAGCCACTGCCGCTTTCATTTCCTTCATCTTGAGATGAAGTCAGGAGACTTCCTTAGCCGGGGACTTTCGCCTCCTTCCTCCGCTCGATTGGTAGGCGTACCCCAGGATTAGAGACCAAACTATTCCAAGACCAGTTACCATCAGACTCTCTATTTCCCGGAGAAAGTAGAGATGGTTGAAAACGATGAGCCAGAGCGTCCCCAAGAGGCCGAAATAGATGTAATTATGTTGGTGTCCAATTGCTCTTTCGGTATAAATCCAAACCTGGAGGGGCAGGCCTACCGGAAGCTTCGCGATTGGCGCAAGGAGCAAGAATATCCAGCTTACGGGTGCAAGAATTATCAGCCAGTTAATGCTTGCATTCCAAGGTGCTCGCAGAAGCTGGAAAGTTCCTATCAGAACGTAAGCAAAGAAAACCGTTAGTCCAAAGGCTTGACTACTATACCATAAGAAGATCGTGTCTATCAGTGCCAAGACAGCTATCCAAAGGCGCCCACTGTATCTCACCGCTCGAACTATAGGAACGTTGATCGCGTACCAGATCAGACCGTAAGGTACGTACGAAAACCCCGGATCGTATCTAACAATCTTGCGAAGGTTAGAAAGACCCGGCAAGATATAGAATGTAATGTCTTTGTGAACAGGGCGCTTGAGAATCCAAACAAGCCTAAAGACCGTCAGGACAAGAATTCCACCTAGGATTTCCAAAGCCAAGTCGTCAAGCCATCCATTCAGAGAGTTTTCGACAGTTGACACCCAGGGGCAGGCTTTCAATCTATTGGGTTGAATTTTCTAATTGCATAAGAGCCCAGCACTCGATCTGCCGAACCTGTTCTCCATTCTGATCTCCTTAATCAAATATCCCTGACCTTCAACAAACTGCCTAGACTTTGCTAGAGCTTCCGGACTATGTATCTCGACTACTAGCACGGGTGTCCTCTCAAGGTTTCAGCCTAAGAAGCATCCGGGTCCTTCACACCCGCCAAGAAAAGGTCGTACGAGATCGATGATGGCACTGGAAAACGCAATAGAAACGTTTTGAGAGTTTTCCAATGTAAGAACTCGAACAAACGTCGACCTGACACCAAGCTGACAAAGATAGCACGGACCTTGATGCGCTTGATCCCTCGCCTTGCTAGACAGATTTCAAGGTCTCCAGCGGTGAAGAGATGTTTGTGTTCAGGATGATTTCCCTTCAATTTCACTAGACGCCCATTCGGTGTCGAAAGGCAAAAGTTCCCACCAGCACGGAGTACTCTAGTCCACTCGTTGAGGGCTTGAGCCGGTGCGTTCAGGTGCTCCAGAACTTCGCCTGCAAAAACGAGGTCAAAGATCTGGTCTCTAAAAGGAAGACTCTCTGCAGATGCTCGAACGGTCACGGCATGGCTCAAACGGATGTCCATACCAATGGCATAAGTGAAACCCAGAGACCTTAGAAAGCCGTTCCCGCACCCAACATCCAACGCCGCAGTCCTTGCGGTACCTAGAAGACTGCGAGCAATTTCGAGCCTGCGGCCATGAAACAATTGGTAGAATTCACCTGGGTCGCGGAGCACCGAGCGTCTCAACTCGGTTCGAAGTAGTTGATCGAACTAGAAATGAGTTGAGGCGCCTATAACCTTGTTCCACAATTCTTGCAGTAGACGGCCTCACGCGGATTATCCGTCTCGCACGACCGACAATGATTACGGTCAACCAGAGGTCGCGGAATGGTAAACGTCTTATTCGCTCCAGAGTAAAAGTTGAACTTGTCTCCGCGCTCGCATCTGAACCTTGAGACCTGGTACTGTTGAAATCTCCATTCTCTTTCTGGCGGGCTGGATACTTCGACTCCACATTTTGGACAGCTAATGCTCATAGATTCCCCCGAACATTTTTCAGGGTCAAATCTGATATTTAAGATGAGACACTTGCTAGGCTGTCGGGATAGCTTTCACCGTCAGACTTCTTAGTCCCACGATTCTATTCTTGATAGAATTCTCCAGCTCAGTAACGACCGCGTGCATCTGTCGCACTGTCATGTCGCCGTCAACTGCAACTTCGAGGATGCCTACGATGAACGGTCCGGCTCGTCTCAGCCGGAGTTCCTTGATACCTTTCACCTGGTTATTCGAATGGATCACTGATTCGATCTCTTTCGTGAGTTCGGGATCATGGAAAGCATCCAATAATACCAAAGAAGATTCTCTCAACGCAACATACGCTACCGTCAAAATGTAGAAGGCAATGAGCATTCCGCCTATGGCGTCTGCCCCCTCATGAAATCCGAAAGTGGTGAGCAGGACGCTCCCGAAGGCCACGAATGATGAAGACGCGTCTTTTATCGAGTTCTTAGCATCGACGTTCAACGAGAGAATCTTGTACCTTAACGCGATACGTCTCATCTGCAATGCACGATATAGTGATACTAGTCCGGTGACAAGAAGGACCGCTAGTGCCGTGTACGGAAGGTTTAGGGGCCTTGGATTCAATAATGCTCTGTAAGATCTTAGGAAAATGAAAGAGGCAGCTGCAACTAGGGTAATGGCCGCCAAGAGAGCTGTCAAGCTCTCCACCTTGTAATAACCGAACGGGAACCTCTTGCTAGGCCTGCGTCTGGCGAAGTGCAAGCCGGTCCAGACGAAGAATGATACAGAGGCGTCAGACAATGAGTCGACGCCGTCGGCGAACAGCGCTACGCTCCCGGTAACTGTGCTGAAGATGATTTCGACGACCCCGAGAGCGAGAAGAGTCCAGACTGACCGCTGGGCTATTCGCTCGCCTGCCGCGAATCCGCTGGAGTCGTCCTGCAAGTCGTTCCTCTATTCTCTAATCAATCTCAAAGGGGCAGCTCGTCGGAAGGACGTTTAGACTCCTTATCGTCTTTTGCTGACCGCATAGCGGATTTAAGACAAGCCTAGAAGTCAATTTTCAGGAGTAGGTATCTGGAGGAAATGGCGCCGGGGGTGGGATTTGAACCCACGAGGGCCTAAGGCCCATCGGATCTCTGCAACCAAACAGTCTGGCTTAGCAATCCGACGCCCTACCAGGCTAGGCGACCCCGGCCTACTAGGCTGAGACAAAATGTTCGTCTAAATAACTGTTCATCGAAAAAGATCGGGTAGCAACCTGTCAGTAAAGTTCCCTTCTCCTCGCAGTCAGATTAATGGTCATTTCTGCAATATCCTCTCCGTACTCAGCGATGCGTTTCAAGCTCTCAAGCGCCAGCCTTACCGCGACAACAGTCTTCTGGTTAAGACGGAAATCGAACAGCTTGTCCATCACAACTTCAGCGTCCTTCTCAATTCTCTGAGCAGACATGATTGAGATGTTGGCGACGGTTCCGTCCACTTTCGTCAAGGATTTCAGAGCGTCTTCTAAGACTGAACTAGTCAAGTCGCTTACCTTAGACAAGTTGTCGACTAATCGATGTGGAAGAGGAACCTCAATCTCTGAGGCCATTCTCGCTATGGTTGTCGCGTGATCGGCTATTCTTTCTAAGCTCTTTGAGACAACTCGATAAACTAGGCAGTCTCGGGGATCTGACAAGCCGATCTCCTGGATCAGGCTCCGGTTCAATACAGCCATTGTTAGCTGCCGTATTAGGAAGAGGTAGAACCGATCAACCTCTTCGTCCCTCTTGATAATCTCCTCAGAGAGCGCGACGTCTCGATTTTTCAGAGATTCTACTGCGTCACGCAACATTAGTTTAGCGATTAGACTCATTCTCGAGATGACCTTTGGCGCCGGGAAATCGCCATAAGTCGAAAGGCATTGAACAATCAACTCATCTCTAGATTCCTCTATGATCTCCGATCCAACGAACATGCGTCTCGCTGCCTCTCTGAGGTATGTACGAAGGTCGGGCTTCGATGCAATCGGAAATCTTATTCTAATCACATCATACCCTGCCAAATACTGGGCAACAACGGTTCGCAAAATCTGCTCTCTGTCCTGGTCCTTTGAAGGTGCGAGGACAACCTCCGCGCCTTTGCTCTCATTGGCCGGGATCTTCTCGTGAGGGACCAAAGTTAGCGAAGAGTCTGACCGGGGAAGAACCGCCACGACGTCCCCCGATTTGAGACCTTGCTCCTTAACCCAATCCTTTGGAAGGGAAACAGTGTAGCTCGCTCCACCAGTCATCTGGAGCCTTCTTAATTCGACTTGCTTCATTTCCTTAGGTCTCCATTGGTCTATGTATGTATTTACTCTAGCTATATACTCGGTGAGTTATCTACTTATTGATTCGAGGTCATTGCAGGTATCGCGTGAAAATCAAGGTTGAGTCTAACCTGCGGCCGATCGACAAGATCTGGATTGTTTCGGACTGTGTACCCTGACACAGGGGAGAGTGGCGACGCTTACGATATTGATATGCAGACTGAACCGATCGCAAGGGCGTTGCTTGAATCCAGGCTCCTTCTCTCACGTGTTCAGTGAGGTCTCTCGATACTGCTGAGAGTGGTGACGCTTATGATGCGGAAGCGGGACCAATCCTTTGGGGGGAGCTCGAAGACGGTTCAGTTCTTCAAACCATCCGTGAGGCGTAGATAAATCAGCCGTGGGCTCTGACCGGCTCCTCGTTAAGTGCGGAGCGAGCGAATATTGAGATCTACTGACCTATATAGGCAATCAGTATTATCAGTGGGACGATTAATTACTCGGTCGCCTCAGTAGTTTGCAACGGATGCAATGTCTATCAGTAAAGATGTGGTAATTAGAACCACCGGAATTAGCAAGTCAATCTTCATAATCAGTTTGGTAATTGTGGCAGCAGCGAGTGGAGTCGCAGGCTACTTCGTACCTGGACTTCTCAAACAGTCTTCGTCGGTGATTACGATTAATGGGGCAGGGTCTAGCTTTGTGTTTCCCTTACTGTCGGCGATAGACGCGAATTACACCGCCGCCGATCCGAACGTTCAGATCAACTATCAGTCAGTCGGAAGCGGAGCAGGGATAACTGATTTCAGCACTAAGATTGTCGACTTTGGCGCGACTGACGCGCCGCTGACCGGAGGGCCATTAGGTCAGAGGGCAAATATCACAAGGGACACAGGCATTCCGCTCACTATTCCCGAGTCCATTGGTGCCGTTGCCATTGCATTCAACGTAAACGGTGTTTCCAATCTGAATCTCAATGCAACTGTGGCAGCGATGATCTTCCAAGGCGACATCACGAAGTGGAACGACGGAAACATTACCGGCATGAATCCCGGCGTCAATCTTCCAAATTCCCAGATAACGGTAGTTCATAGATCAGATAGTTCCGGAACCACTTTCATCTTCTCAAGCTGGCTCAACTCATCAAATGCGAATTTTCCATGGAAATTAGGTATAAGCAAGAGCCCTAAGTGGCAGAACGGCAAGGCTACGTACCTTTCTCTCCCACAAAACGTGGGTGTCGCAGGTGGGGTTCAGCAGAACCCGAACACGATTGGATATGTGGAGCTAAACTATGTTCTCTCAACCACGCCTCCCATGGCCTATGCGACCGTTCTGAACGGAGATCAGAGCGGTTACGTCAAACCTTCACTGGCAACGTCTACATACGCAGTCAACAACTCAACTGCGAGTCTACCATCGGGTGATGGTGATTGGTCCAAAGTCACCCTTCTAAACGCCCACGGTAAATCCTCCTATCCAATAGTAAGCTTCACTTACGTCCTTGTCTTCAAAGAGCTCTCAGTCGTTCCTGGGATGACCCAGGCAAAGGCCCAGGCATTCGTCAACTATCTCTGGTTTGTGGTACATAGCGGACAAGATCAGGCGACAAAATTGTCGTTCGTCGCTCTTCCATCTCAAGTCGTAACCATGAATGAAGCAACCATCAGGATGATAACCTACAACAGCGTGACCTTGCATAGTTAGCACTGATCTGCGACATCAACATCAAGAGATTGGTTCCCCGCACTTTCCAACCATGACCTTATCAGAAGAGGCAAGCTCTGAACAAGCGAAGATCCCGACCCGAACGAGATTCGCGTCTCTCCGCGCACTCCGACGGTTTTCCTTTGACGACTTATTCGAAGCATCTTCAACAATATTTGCTGCGATCATTATTCTCCTTGTTGCCGTAACATCAGTCCTTCTGGTTCGAGGCTCAATCCCAGCTCTGGAGAGTTTTGGCACGGGATTCTTTACTGGCGCAAACTGGATTTCAATAGCCGGGAGTGAGTCTTATGGTGTGCTCCCCTATGTATTAGGCACGCTTGTCACCTCGGCAATCGCGGTTGCGGTCGGGGTACCTTTGAGTCTAGGTATCGCAATCTTCCTGGCTGAGATGGCTCCTTGGTCTGTGAGGAACGCCTTATCTCGAGTCATTGAACTCTTGGCTGCAGTTCCTAGTATTATCTACGGGTTCTGGGGGCTTTTCGTGTTTCGTCTGTGGATCAGAGATTATGTTGAGACGCCAATTTCAAGCTACGTGGGTGCATTCCCCGTTTTCCAGGGCACCCCATTCGGTTTGGACATTCTCACTGCGGGCTTGATTCTAGCCATTATGATCATTCCCACGGTTTCCTCCATATCTAAGGACGTGATGATGGCTGTCCCCTCTTCCCAGAGAGAAGCAGCCTACAGCATCGGAGCAACCCGATGGGAGGTCGTCCGGACAGGAGTCCTCGGATATGCTCGCTCGGGAATTTTTGGAGCCACAATCCTAGGGTTAGGGAGAGCCGTCGGAGAGACCATGGCCGTCACGATGGTCATCGGAAACGCGTTAGGTCCTGCAGCCCTTCCCACATCCTTGTTCAGACAGGGTGCCACAATGGCCTCGGTCATAGCCAACGAGTTCAGCGAAGCAGAGGCCGGGTCGCTTCATCTTTCCGCTCTAATCGGTATTGGGCTAACGCTCTTTCTGTTTGCACTCGTGATCAATGTTTTCGCTCAACTGATGGTCTGGAAAGTGTTGAAGGTTAGAGGGGGATCGGTAGAGTAGTCTTGTCGAGCCAATCTTTCAGAAGGTTCAAGGATAGGCTTGCCTATGGCCTTGGTGTTCTTTGCGTAGTACTTGCCATGCTGCCGTTGGCGAGTATTCTCTTTGAAGTTGTGGGGAACGGTCTCCCCGCGATCAGCATCGGCTTTCTTACGAAGCCGACTGGAAACATAACAGACCCAAGCAGTGGAATTGGAAACGCCATAGAAGGAACCCTCGTTCTCATCGGAATGACCTGCTTGATCGCTGTTCCTATAGGCTTGTTCGCCGGAATCTACCTAGCCGAATTTGGCGACAACAACTTCGGCAGAACAATAAGATTCCTAAATGACGTGTTTACAGAGTTCCCGTCCATTGTGATAGGAATCCTAGCGTTTTCGATCGTAGTCATTGCGATTGGGCATTTCTCCGCAATAGCTGGCGCCGCGGCGCTGTCAATCATAATGCTTCCAATAGTGACTCGAACCACTGAAGAATCTATCAAGCTAGTTCCGAGCTCCATCAGAGACGCTGCTATGGCACTAGGTATCAGGAGATGGAGAACCAGTCTGAGCATAGTCTTGGTCACAGCCAAGGACGGCATAATTACAGGAATCCTGCTCTCAATTGCTAGGATCTCCGGGGAGACAGCTCCCCTCCTCCTGACGGTGCTGGGAAGTGGGTTCTTCTTCTCAGGCCCCGATCAGCCCATCGACGCTCTTCCATTAAGAATATTTACGGACTACAAGAACTCCAATTACCCCTCTGCGCTCGCGCAGGGTTGGGGCGCGGCCCTTGTGCTAATGGCGCTCGTGCTTAGCTTGAACCTTGGCGTCAGGTTCCTAACAAAAGGCAGATCCACTTATGCGAGGGCGAGGGCATGACGTTGTTAGTGCAATTGGAAGAGCTGAAACCTGCAAATAGTGAAGCTTCCTCAATTACAGATACAATGGAGAAGTTCAAGATCCGGACCGAGAAGTTGAACGCCTGGTTTGGAAATAACCACGTACTCAAAGACCTGTCCATTAATGTCAAGGAAAATCAAGTAACGGCGATAATTGGACCGTCTGGATGTGGGAAGTCTACCTTCATTCGATGCTTGAACCGTATGCACGAACTCGTGCCGGGGGCCAGATCTTCCGGCGCAGTTTTGCTCGACAACACTAACGTCTACGCCAGGGGAACTGACCCGGTCACGGTTCGACGAAAAGTTGGCATGGTTTTTCAAAAGCCCAACCCATTTCCTACGATGTCGGTATACGATAATGTTGCCGCGGGGCTCAAACTGAACGGGGTCAGAGACCATCAGAAGCTGGACCGGGCAGTCAAGCGGAGCCTAGAACTGGCATTTTTGTGGGACGAGGTGAAAACCGATTTGGACAAGTCGGGGGTGACCTTGTCGGGAGGGCAGCAACAAAGGCTTTGCATCGCGAGAGCCTTGGCGGTTGAGCCGGAAGTAATCTTGATGGACGAACCGTGCTCTGCACTGGACCCTATTGCTACTGCCAAGATAGAGGAGTTGATCGCTAGCTTGAAGACTCAATACACCGTCGTCATAGTGACCCATAACATGCAGCAAGCAGGGAGGGTTTCGGACAGCACAGCCTTCCTCTATTTAGGTCAGCTGATAGAATATGGAGGGACCACGCAGTTGTTTGAGAATCCGAAAGAAGAGTTAACGGAGCGATATCTCACCGGCAAGTTCGGGTAGGATTGCTCTGGCATGGCACGACTAATGGATATGGGTCTCGAAAAATTGCGAAATATGGTTCTGGACATGGCAGGACTTTCAGAAAACAGCGTATCGACAGCAATCGATGCCTACGTGCAGGGAAGAGACCTCCGAGAGCGCATCTACAATTGGTCAGAGGAGCTTCGCATGCTCCAAGACGAGGTCAGCGAACTAGCCGTCGAGATAATTGCTAGGTATCAACCTGTGGCCTCTGATTTGAGGTTCATCAAGTCATGTATGGAGGTCGCATACGGGTTCTCAAGATTCGGCCGCTACGCCCATGACATTTCAGATGTATTCGGAATATTCGGCGATTTGTCGACGTGCGACAAGACTGCGATCCAGCGTGTCGGTGACCAGGCCAAAGAAATGATTCGATTGAGCATTAAGGCGTTCACGGAGCGGAACATCGAGATGGCGGGCAAGCTGACGAAGATGGATGACGTTGTGGACAATGCCTACTTGGATTTCGTCAAGAGATCCGCGACCCGCCCTGACGGCGATATGAAATGCATGGTCTCCGGCACGCTAATCTTGAGATATCTTGAGAGAATAGCTGACCATGCTACATACGTAGGCGAGAGCGTCGCATACATTGTTTCAGGAGAAAGAGCTGCAAGGAAATAAGCAGAACCCCACCTCGTCCCGGTAAAGATTTTACCGTGCAAATACATACATCAGTACCCTAGCCGCAACCTCCACCGAGCACGCAATTATCCAGTCGAATCTCCTCGGTCCTCAGTGGAGGTCATGCTCGGAGAGCAAATTCTGGGGAACGAAGCACACGGGGAAGCAAACCCGTCTATTAGAAAGGCGGAACCTCATTTGAAACAACGTTCGCTGGGCTAAACGTAACACTTGAACCAAATATCACTCCGCGTAGCTACGTGGTGCTACTCACAACACACTCAGTGCCGCAACCCTCGCACCCAAGTCACACACACTCTGGGATCAACTATCTCTGTGACTGGTCCTCTCCACACCTCGACGCATACAACCTCTCAACAATATTCGGGCTAGCCCCAATTGTCTACTTCGGAATCCTCGGAGTGGCATCTGTCATTTGGGCCGTGTTGTCCCTTCAATCATATCGGAAGAGCAGGGAATAGCAGCCACAACGTCTCATCGTAATCCTCGAAACAAGCAACAAGGCTCCAAGAGACTTCTTGCTGAAAGAGCTCGCGACGTGCCACTCCTCTCTAATGGTCTTGCGCGAGACATGGATCGCTAGTTTTCTTTTCGGAATATCAAGCAGTATTGGTGCGAGCGGTTTCCTACCCATGCGTTGTAGATTCCAAGAGGAAGCAGTCGTTTATCATCGTGCAACCAGATCCTCTCGTCCTTGGGGACCCAGGTCTTAGCCAAGCTCGTCAACGTTTCAAACGCCAGCGGGTACAATCGGCCGCCTGAGAAGACATTGTTCGTCACGACAACCAGGTACCCTCCGACTTTCGTGGCGGCGAATACTTCGTCAAAGATTTGCTTCTGGGCATCCAGAAATATCTCGTAATTTCCAATATTTCCAATATCCTCCGGATCACCGCTGTAGTTAGTGTCCAGTCCCTTTCTCTTGCGCTCCCGTTGCCTGAGGCTAGCGCGCTTTAGCTGATTCCAGTAAGGCGGAGAGGTGATACAGAGGTCGAACTCGTGAACTTCCGTCCCCTCCAAGATCTTTCGCAGCGTTCGGGAATCTCCTTGGAACACCACTTGCTGGGTTCCATCGGAGGATGGGGCTGCCTCAAGCCTCGATCTTGCCATTGACGCGTAGCGAGGATTGATCTCGATTCCAACCGCATTACGCCCTGCAGCTCTTGCTGCAAGAAGTGTACTTCCGGTTCCGAGGAAAGGGTCAAGGACCCACATGTAGCGTTTAGTGAAGAATTCGACAAACTCGCGAACAAGAGTTTCAGGAAAGCTGGCGGGATGAATGAGCTTCGTCCGATCTCGAGGTGGGGGGCTGTGTATGAACCAAGATTTTGTGAACTTAATCCAATCTTTTCCCGACAGATCGTTTAGCCGGTTTACGGGTACACGTTTCTTGGGAATTTCATCTTTTGATGACAAGGGTTTTATCGGCGTCCTCGTGTTAGAAACTAGGTTTATTAACGGGTTTCCGGCTGGCGTACTTTTCACCTGTGGCAGGTCGGACTCTAAGCCGTCCCCCGCTCCCGAGGTAGCTACTAATAATTGGTAAAGAAGCAAGACAAGGAGAAGGAACTCTCTTACGACGTATTCAAACACGATCTTGTCCCAAAACACATCCTCCTCAAGCCTGAAGAAGCGAAGGACGTCCTAGGCCGCTTTCACATCAAACCGTTCCAGCTACCATACATCAAGTCCAGCGACCCCGCCGCTAGAACAGTTGGTGCGAAACCAGGCGATATCATCAAGGTCATCCGGAGGAGTGCGACCGCAGGAGAATCCGACTTTTACCGATATGTCGTGGAAGATTTTTGAAAAATATTGTTTTGAGGAAAACTGAATGGCAGTAACAACTCAACAACTCTGGAACCTATCAAAAGAATTCATCAAGGACAGCGGACTCGTTCGCCAACACATCGACTCCTACGACGATTTTGTCGAAAGAGGACTTCAGGCAATTGTTGATGAGGTCGGAGAACTACCAATAGAAATCG
>WNGH01003068.1_pt1 | contig 15951 bp, 18 predicted proteins | sample 5400631 | NCBI WGS metagenome assembly WNGH01 (sample SAMN13153373, study PRJNA577476) | soil metagenome | isolation source: 115 cm soil or saprolite under Garry oak tree replicate 1 | place: USA:California | collected 2016-06-15
ACTTTAGGAAGGTGCTGATCAGAGCAATCTTCTCGTTCCGCTTGGTAGTAGCCTCGACCCTCCGACAAAGTTGAGCCAGTTCTAGAAATGGTGTGTCCTCTGTCAACCCAACCACTTTCCGAGTTGGGAGTCGGATTCGGCCTGAGACTCCACAAGCCGATCCACTACCTTCTGAACTCGATCTCTAGCGAACGCTCTCTCTTCGCACAGAAATTCGATGACCCCATCGGGATCAGGACGACCCCTCTTCAACGAATAATTCTCCAACACGCGAGGACGCAGGAAGATACTTCGGACCCTGTCGAGATCGCTGGGTAATCCGCTCCGGACCTCTTCGGGGAATTTCTCAGCCGCCCCATATTTCCGGACCAGAGCCAGGCCTTTCTTGGGTCCGATGCCCATCACTCCCTCGTTGAAATCTGTCCCGACAAGCAGTGCAAGATCGACCAGCTGCTCTCGACTAATTCCTAGAGCCTCCAGATTATCCGCGAGCTTGACGAGTTCTGGGATGAGGGGCCTCGATGTTTTCTTGGACGGAAGATACTCTCTTCCAGTTAGTGTCAGATACCTCGCAAGGATCGGTGCACCGAACAGGAGACAGTCGTAGTCTTTGCTCCCAACAGCCCAGACATCACCCTTTGCAGCCATGAAGCTGGCCTGTGCTTCCCCATCCTCTAAAGCCTCAAGCCAAGGAATGCCCATGAGCGACAATAATCTCTTGGCGTCGGCCAAAACATCCCCCGTCACTCTTCCGGTCATCACAACCTTGGACCATGCCTGCGAATAGTCCTTGGCGGCGATAGCTTGAGCATACTCAGTCTGCGCTTTCTGCTGAACCTTTCTCCTTGCTTCTATCGTGGCTTTCTTGAGAGGATTTGGTCGCCCGTCGAAGACGAAGATCGGGTGGAGCTCATAATCAGTAACCAGCCGGCTGGTCCGAGTCAGCAACCCAATGAGGTGGGAAGTCACCCTTCCCTTAGGGTCGGTGAAGAGCCTGCCATCTGGTTTCCGGATCAGCGCCAAGAACTGGTGAAGCTCGATGCTGGCATCGACCGCGAAGGATTTGCCGTAGAGTGCCTTGAAGGATGTCTGCTCCCTCTTCAAAATAGGGGTCAGTAAGACTCCCAATATACGTATCCTGAGCGAACTCCATCTCACAAGATGATTCCGACTCTCTTAAGCTAAGCAAAATCGCGGCCGCGTAACGTCCCAATATTCGAGGAAAACCTTGGGGTCCGGAAAAATGAGCGAAGTGGAGATAGGTCTAGCTCCTCGTTGGCCGTATCCGGCTTTCTTTGTCGGTGACGCGGCTTAGTTGTTTCCTGCAGCGCTCGACTCGGATGGAGGGCTTGGACTGAAAGGTTCTTGCGGAAAGACGAACGATCCCGGCTCGTGTGCTGGTTTGGGCGATTCATGGCTCGTCTCGGGGCCGTGAGAAGTTCCCGTGTGAGAAGTGTGGCCTTTTTGGGACGCGCCGCTTGTCTTTGTTCCGTGGGACGATGATTTCCTTGAGCTTCCGTTAGTCCGATTGCCCTTGCTTGGAGACGCGCGCAACCTCTGCACTTCTCGGCGGAGGCTCTCTATCTCTCGCGCTGCGTAGTTCAGATCAGCGGTTAATTCCGACGCTAGCTTGTTGAACGTTCGTGCCAAGTCCTGTAATACTTGCCTCGTCCGGTTGGGTTCCATTGGCATAGCCTTTGCATCGAGAGCGGGCTAGTGTAAATCTGCTGTAACTATCGAGTCAGCCCGTAAGAACAAGGGCCGAAGAATCCCTCCCATCTCCAGCAATTCTTTGAAGGAAATCGTGTCTTCTCGGAATGCGAATGGAAATCTAACCAGCTGTGTCTATAATACGGTGAACCATGAACAGTCGGGCTGGACATCGTTGCTGGTTCAGATAGGGACCAAAAAATGGGGTCTTAACCCAGAACAGCCGGGGCGTTGCTAGTTACTCTTCTTGCCCAGGTTGTGGTGCTTAACGTAGGCCCAGATTCTCTTGGTCATCTCAGAGGGCGAAATCTTCTGGCCCTCCCGGCCACCCAGTACGGTAGCTAGGGCGGAGTCCAGCTCGATCCCATATCCTCCGAAGGATCCCTTCTTGTTTGGCGTCAGGTTCACCTCCTGAACCGATATACACGACGTACCACTTCGAGCAACACGCGGGCTGTTCTGAAATCCGCATTGTAACTCCCGTTCTACTCCTAGTCGTTACAGGCCATTGCTAGTCACTTACTGCAAGTGCGATGTTTTCTGTCTCTGCCCAAGCAAAGGCCCACACCCTCTGGTTCGAATCGGACTATTCCCATGCTTCGCGTGACGAATCCGGGAAGATTTTCTTCTTGAAGGTGTCTGGAAGCTGCAGACCGTCCGCACATAATGAGAACTTACCATGCCCGGGGGAGAGATTCCCGGAAATCCTCTCCACTATCTTTCTCTTTTTTGCTAACTATTTTTCCCTGTTATCTCTTTCTCGACCCCCGAGGGGCATCCCAAAACTCCAGAGATCCTTCACAGATTAGAACACGGGGACCTTGTAGTGGAGGAAGATCCATATCGAAGCGGCAATAGCCCCGACCGATATTCCGATAATCGCATAGTCGCCCCGCTTAAGCTTCAATTGGAACAGAGAGGTCCTCCCCTCCTTTCCCGGGAAACCCCGCGACTCTAATGCCTCCGCCAGCTCCAGACTACGACGAATCGCAATCAGCAATAGCGGAATCAGGATCGGAATATAGTTCCTGATCCTCCGCAAGGGATTCCCCTTGTCCAGTTCGAGACCACGAGACCGTTGAGCATCCACCACGGTCTGAGCATCCGCGGCCAGAGTGGGAACGAGCCGCACAGCAGTTGTGAATGTGAACGATAGTGCATTGGGATATCCAAGCCATTTGCGGGAGAGCCATCTCACAGCCCCAATCCGATCCAGTGCCAGCCCAAGATCATCAGGCGAGGTCGTCATGAAGAATAGACTGAACGCCGTGAGCAGCACGAGAAACCGGAGAGTCAGAGCGATCGCAGAGAACACTGACCCCGTGAAGAAGTTGACAACAAAGATCAGTCCGGAAAGGAAGACTCCGGCCCTGAGCGATAGAGCCCACCTCCGAGCCACACGCCCAACGAAGAGAAGAGGGAGTTGAGACAACAGCAGAATTACCATGACCCATACGCTGGCAAAGAGCAGTGCAGGAATCAGCACAGCTATGACCAGGAGGAACTTGGCGCGCGGGTCCAGCAGGTGGACCGGAGTCTTCAGACTCGAAAACTTGAATCCTTCAAGGGTTCTGAGCGACAGGCGCCTTCACCTCGCCAAGCTTGTCCTCCAGTAGTATCCGGGCTCGATGAACATCAACAACATCCCGCGGCAGCCCATATCTCGCGAGCTCTCCGAAGAGCCGGCTCATCTGCGGCTTGACCAATGACGCCCGGTTAACCATCTCGTCCCTCGACAAGACAGAGTCGGCCGAGCCTTGACCCACTATCTGCCCCTTTGACAAGAGAATGACTTTCGGGTTTGACTCAGCCACAAACTCGACATCGTGAGTGATCATCACCACAGCCTTCCCCTGCGAGTAGAGTTGGAGGATAAAGTTCCTCAACCGCTCTTTCTGCTGATAATCCTGCCCGATCGTGGGCTCGTCAAGTATCAGATAATCCGGCTCCGAGGCGAGGATTGAAGCCAGCGCAACCCTCTTCCGCTCACCGCCACTAAGCAGGAAAGGCGAGGTGTCAGCATACTCGGCCAAGCCGAGAGCCTCCAAAGTCCGCCCCACCTGCCTCTCAACAACCTCCGGCGAAAAACCGAAATTCTTTAAGCCGAACGCAACCTCGTCCTTGACAGTCTCCGAGAAGAGGAGATGGTCAGGGTTCTGGAAGACCAGGCCGACTTTACGCGCAAGATGAGCGACGCTAACCTTCCTCGTATCCTCCCCATCCACCAGGACACGGCCTTGGGAGGGCTTCAATAGACCATTCAGATGTTTAGCAAGCGTGGTCTTGCCTGCTCCATTCTCACCCATTATCGCCAAGAAATCCCCTCCCTGAATATTCAAGTCAATCTCCTGAAGGGCGAGATAGCCTGAAGCGTATCTGAACGAAACATGCTCCAGCGTGATCATTCGCTCATCATGCCTGATAGAGCGGAAGCCGCGTCCTCCACGTGCGTAGGAACCTTCCCGCTTACGAGCCCGTCACGTCTCAGCATTGACCAGAGAAGGCTGACCCGTGGCACTCCGACCCCAAGCCCCTCCAGCATGTCGAACTGTTCGTCGAGCACATGTTCCAAGTTACCATCCGCCACAATCTTGCCCCCGTCCATTACCACAATCCTCTCCGCATACCTCGAAACGAGGTCCAGCCGATGCTCCACCACAACAATCGTCAGCCCCAGTTCTCTCCGCAAGTCGTCCGCAGCACTCATGACCTGCTCGGCGGTATGAGGATCGAGAAACGACGTTGGCTCATCAAGGACAATAACACTCGGCTTCATCGCCAAAACCCCGGCCAAGGCCACTCGTTGCTGCTGGCCGCCCGAGAGCTCGTACGGCGCCAGTTCCTTGAGCGCGGAAGTGCCCGTGATATTCATCGCCGCATCGACTCTCTCCCGAATCTCGTCCCGGCTGAATCCTAGATTCTCAGGACCGAACGCGATATCCTTCTCGACGGTCAGAGCAAACAGCTGATTCTCCGGATTCTGGAAGACGTAGCCGACTCTTCGAGACAGCTCGCTCGTAGGCTGTGTCGTGACGTCGAGCCCGTCCACGATCAGCCGGCCTGTCCATTCGCCCTGGTAAAAGTTTGGAATCAGCCCGTTGAGGCAACGGCAGAGGCTGGTCTTCCCGCAGCCGCTGGGACCGGTGAGGAGGATAAACTCGTTCCCGCTTATCGAGAGATCCACGCCTTGGATTGCCGGTTTCTTTGCACCGGTGTAATTGAATCCAAGATTCTTCGCTACTATAATCTCCTCAGCTTCTCGAGACACGACCTACTCACTCTTGGGTTGCTACTCAATTTCCAACGGTTACGCCGTTATATTAGGTCTGGAGAGGGCCTAGCGATTCTTTCAGCACGTCAACACAGATCTTCAACACATCTGGGAGTTGGCCTGGCACGGATAGGCCTGCAGCGGTTGCGTGTCCGCCTCCAACCCCGGACAATTTCTTTCCAATAGGGATCGACACGTCTCTCGCTAGATGGATGCCCGTCTTGCTATAGAAGCCCTCAGTAGCCCTCATATTCACACGAATCCTCTCCTTTGACTCGCCGGCCACGAAGGCGACGTGTGCCCCGAGTGTAAGTAGGGCTCTGGCGGCTGATGACTGGTAAGAGCCGAGTTCGGACGTAGCAACAATCCATTCCCCGAGCAAGGCGACCTGGGATCTTCCGGCAGCCTTCAGCCGTGCTATCCTCTCAGATCTGCTTACAGGATTTGACATTAGTTCGGATAGATGCCTGGGGTCTGCTCCCGCCCTTACAAGCCCGGCCGCGATTTCGAAGGTCGATTCTGTTGCGAGGAGAAAATGTTTGGTCTCGATGAAGATCGCTGCCAGCAGAGTTCTTGCTTCCTGCGCGCCAACCTCAATGTTTGAAGTCTGCCAGAGCTTGTAGACGACCTCGGCTGCAGCCGCGGCCGATTCGTCAACGATCAGCTGTGATGCAATCTTCACAGTGTCCGGATGGGGATGGTGGTGGTCCACAACGACAATCGGGGTCTCGGCCCGCGTCAGCTTCTCTGCCGTCTCTCCGAGCTGGTCCAGAGTGTTCGTGTCGACCAAGATTGCGAGGTCGACCTTTGCAGGGAGTCTTCCGTCGGGAACCGTGATTCCAAGATTCTCAAGGAGCTGTTTGGTTGAAGCGCTCACTCCCTCGGGACAGACTATCTTCGTCAAGGTTGCGGGCGCGAGCTTCTGCATGAGGCTCTGAAGCGCGAAGGCTGAGCATGTCGCATCCGGGTCAGCGTTCTGATGACAGAATAAGGCCGCTGATTCAGACTCTTTTACTCGAGACAATAGAGACCGGAGCTCAGCGTTCCAGTTCGGCTGCTCGCTTGCTATGGTCACATGAGACTCTCTTAGTTTGCTGAGCTAGTCGGTCTCAGCTTCTCCTGCAACTTCCCCTGAAGCTCCTTGATCCTCTCCTTCGTCCGCTCCTCTTGTCTTCCTAGCACGGTCACCCTAGTCCCCAAGAGCTCCTTCCTCTCCTTCAGCTCCGCGAGTAACGTCTGCCGATCAGATTTTACGAGGAGGCTTCCCACGCTCTTATAGACGGGTGTCTGATCTGTCACCTTGTCTAGTTCAGCGACCGCCTTATCGGTCTCTGACACCTCGATCTCAAGCTGTTGTTTCTGCGTCATGACGGCTTGGAGCGTCTGCTGAAGCTGTTGGAGTCTTGCCAGCTGCTCCTGTAATTGTGGAGGAAGCTCAACTTCTTCAGTCAAACTGTTTTTCCCAGTTGTCCTTGAATCGGGTCCGGTTCGCCTGCCCTATAAAAGGGTGCAACGACGTTGAGAGTCTTCATTGCAACCATGACGAATCTGAGAAACGTGTTGGACGCGGCTCTCAAAGCAACGATATCCTCTGCTTTGATCTTCAAGCGTAAAACCCTTCCTTCTCGTCTCACAGTCGTTCTCGATCTAAACCCCGGTGGCTGTCGTGTTTCCGGGAGTAGGGAGGTATAGATCGTATCGGCGATTCTGGAAGAGGGTAGATCGAACTCTACTGTGATTTCTGCCTGAAGGTTGTCCTTAGTTGTCGGCTGGAGCTTCTTCCTCTCCAGGTGTCTCTTCCTCGACCTTTTCTTCAACCTTTTCAGGAGCTTCAGCTGCAGGCTTCCTTCTTCTAGCCCTTGGCTTCCTGGCTGGTACGATCATCTGTGGCGCGACTCTCGCGCCAGCTCTGAGACTGTCAAGCTCTGTGGACAGTGTGGATGGGCTCATCATTCCTCTCGTTGCTCGCGCTGCTATCTCACCGAGCTTCGTCGTGGGAGAATAGGCGCCTCCGGCGAACTTGAAGCCACACTTCTTGCAGTGCCAGACTCCAACGCTCCATCGTTTGACCGTCTGAAACTTGCATCTTGGGCACTCATGTTTAGATCTGAGGCCGGTTACGATCTCCACGTACTGCCGTCGGGCAACGGTGCCATATCGTGCACCGAATCCCCCAGCGAGTCCTATCTTTCGCGGCATCAGCCCTTCGCCGCGGCCATTATCCTAGCCCGGTTCTCCGCTGCCTTGCCAACGGCCATATGGACAGCCTTCCGTACTTCGTCCGGGGTAAATCCGTAAAGTCCACCCTTTTGCATGGCGCAGATATCCCCGTTCTTGTCTATTGTCACCGTCAGTCTTGCGTTCATCACTTGTTCTTCTTCCAGACTTGGATCGACTATTATTGTCCGGTCGACCTTGGCGAATGTGACGGCGACTGGGTAGTTGTTAAGAGGTAGTTGGTGATGCCCGCCTTTATTGATTACCTCGTCGCCTTTGACCTCCATCTTGGAAACCTTCGAGTTTACGAGTGCCGCGAGTGCTGCCATGGAAGCTGCGTCTATGAGGTTGCCATCATGGTCGAGAACGTAGATGTCGACATAGACGACCTGAACTGTCTTCCCCTTTTGAAGTACGAGTGATTTCATGTCGATGGCCTTGGATTCTCTGATGCCTCTGTCTACTACTCTAGAGAGTTCGATGGCTGCTTCGCTTGGAGGGCCTGCTTCGAAGGATGGGGATGCTAGGGGTACGAGTTCGGCGTTGACTGTGAGAACTCCTTCGTCCGGGGTGTCCGGAAATGGTGTGCCTGTCTGGACCTTGATCCCAGCCAGGACCTTTGACTTGCCAAGGTATACCTGCGCGGAACCGTTTGCCTTCTCTATGAGTCCTACTTGTATCTGGATCTGTCTGTAACTTTCAGCGCTCCGCTCGTCGATTCTCTTTCCTTTGGCGACTAGATCAACGACCGTTTTCTGTTCGAGCTTTGCTACAGGAGGTAGTTGTGGGGTTGCGGACAACTATGCGACTACCTCCGCTTCTTCTCTCTCCTCGGCAGCCTCTTTTATGGTCGCGTACTTCTTCTTGAGGACTTCTCGCTGCATTGCGTGGAGCGTCTTGCATGCCTCCAGCGCCATCGTGAGGCCTTGTTCAAACTCTGACAACGTCAGATGTCCGTCCATCTGGAGAAGGGTGATGAGACCTGCATTGGGGACGAGAGCGACGGGTATGTCCGCCTCTCCATACTTGTCCTCCGCGTCCGAAAGGTCCAGTGCCAGTTTGCCCTCGATCTTGCCGACCGCGCAGGCGGCGACCATCTCCTTCATCGGTATCCCCGCATCAGCGAGTGCCAGCGAGGCGGCTGTAATGCCCGCGCAACGAGACCCACCGTCGGACTGAAGCACTTCAATGAAGACGTCTATCGTAGTTCTCGGATAGAGGTCTGTGAGCACGACAGGTTCGAGCGACTCCCTAATCACCTTTGACAGTTCCATCTCGCGTCTGGAAGGTGCGGGATTTTTTCGCTCATCGACTGAGAAGGGAGCCATATGGTATCTGCACCGGATCACGGCCCTCTCAGGCATGGCTATGTGTTTTGGATGCGCTTCTCTCGGACCGTAGACTGCCACGAGGATCTTGTTTTTTCCCTGTTCGATGTAGGCGGACCCGTCTGCCTTGTCGAGCAATCCTACTTCCAGTTTGATGGGTCGCAGCTCGTCCAAGCGGCGGCCGTCTATCCGCAGTCCCTTTTCGTCTATCAGTTTTTCAGGCTGTTTGGGTTCCGGCAACTTGTTCAACTACTCTCGATCTTGATATCATTTCTCTGATACGGTCTGTGAGTCCTCTCGTGTGAGCTTCACGTTCGACCATGTATATGGCTTCTACCGCGACCCTCTCGCTCTCCGGGGACTTGCCCCAGACCATAACCACTCCATTCTGGCCTACGGTTATTTGGCAATCCGTCTCCTTTTTCAGCATGCTAATCATTGACCCTTTCCGTCCGATTAGGCGGGGAATCTTGGCGGCACTTATCTCCACAACCCGTCCAGTCGCTACCTTCCCGAGTCCGGGGCCTTTAACGGTAAGCAGGGGGTCCCTCGTGCGATCGAACGCTAGCACTTCAGCTAGCACCATGTCTCCCACATCGTAGCTCGTTGAAAGGTCACGTCTTCTGGGTCCTCTCGGGCCGGGTGTCTCTGAGGCAGGCAACATTGCCTCATACGGAGCTCGGATGTCAACGGACCACCCGGACAATCCAATGTCGACGATTCTACCTGCAACCAGATCGCCAACTCTGGGAAAGTATCCACCCTTCAAAGGAACAACAAAGACCCTGTTCCCATCTACCTCCAGAATGCCCACGCATGCAGAGAATATCTGTGTCCCGATACGGTACGCGTTGTCTCCGAGCAGATGGTCGCCTTCAGCCAGAACCTCGCCCGGAGCCACTACCTGTTTCGGTTCTGCAACTAGCACCATGATCGTTTTCCTCCTAGGTCAGTACCTTCGCCTGTATGGTTCCCTGTGTCAGCTTACCAATCTTCTCGATGAACGAGCCGTACATACCCGCCGGCATCTCTACTACAGCCACCAGAGATCCGTCAGACTGCCATTCCTCTCGGCTCACGTTTCCGAAGCTTTTGAAAGCGTTATAGGCTCGGGCGGCGTGTTCCGGAAAGACCTTTACAGCGATCCGCATCTGCTCGATCTTCAAGGGGAGGATCGGTCTAAGCTCTTCTATGACCATCTTAGACTGCTCCTCGGCGCTCTTGTAGGGATCGATCGAGAGACGAATCTGCCCCATTGCCTGTTCAATTCTGAGCGGGGGATGCGGAGTCCCAGTCCGAGGATCGATTGCGTTTCGGGAGATGATCGCGATAATCTGACGTCTTTTATCCTCGACGAGCTGACGGCGCTGCTCTGTGGTGAGCTGAAGCTCGCCACTCTTCATAACTTCTTCTGCGACTCTCGCCGCGTCGGTCGTGCCGAAGTATTTCTGAAGCTTCTCCTCCGAAGCCCGCGTTCCCTTGCTTGAGTCAGAGTAGACTTCTTCGATGAGTAGGACTTGGCTTATCGGCACCTGCTTTCCCAGCTTGTAGTCTAAGGCTTGTTGAGGCTTGACGAGTATCTCGAAGTGATCTTGTCCCTTGGCTAGCCTGGCGGTTGTGTACTTGTCACTCATTTGCCAGCCGGGGCCTTTTTCCCTGCGTCCATCCTTCTGAGGTACTTGTCTACTTCTTCCACCGGAAGCTTCTGGAATTTCCCGGTCTCACGTGGAATTATGGCCACCCTAATCTTCTGCGGCTCCGCCTTACCCTCCAAGACCTTAGTCATACATTTCATTCCCAGCAGCAACGCCTCGTCCATGGTCAGATTGTCCCGGTATTCGGCTTCCAAAATCTCGTTGGCAGCGTCTCCCCCGGCGCCTATAGCCCAAGCCCTGTAGGCAAAGAAAGCACCACTGGGATCAGTCCAGAACAATCTACTTCCTTTCTTGTCGACCCCGCCAAAGAGCATTGATATTCCGAAGGGTCTCACCCCCGCGTGCTGGGTGTATAGCTGCTTGATCTCTCCGATTCGTCGAGTAAGAATCTCAATATCGATAGGCTCGTCATACATCAACTTGTTACTCTGAGCGTAGATTCGGGCCTGGTCCACGAGAATGTGGGCATCGCAGCTCAGTCCAGCGACAGCCGTCCCTACATGCTCATCGATCTGGAATATCTTCCACATGAATGATAAATCCTGAAGCTTAGATCCGGCTCTCTCCTCTGCCGCCAGAACGACGCCCTCCGGAGAGGCGATTCCGAGAACCGTAGCGCCTCGCTTTACGGTCTCACTTGCGTATTCTACTTGAAAGAGTCTCCCGTCGGGGGAGAAAACCGTGATGGCCCGGTCATAAGCACCGGGCACTGCAAACATTGACAATTCTTGCACCTAGACGGATTCGCGAGAAGCGAGCCTGCGGTGCGTACTAAAACCTTTCCCGTGCTTTCCTTTGAAATCTCGATGCCTGGGGTCGGCCCGTCGCAGAGAATATCATCCCTTCCGGTCAGGCTGGGACTGGCTTCCTCATCCCCCGATTAGGATTTCAGCCAGACTCTAATATCGTCTACCCCTAGCGGACCCAGCATCCGCCAGAGTTTCAACACGACCGTCCGGGGGAGTCCAAGAATTGTCTGATGTCCTCAGCGACTCGCAGTCTCGGGTCAGACGTCTTTCGAAACGAAACCTCGACCTTTATCGCATCCCGGTCCCTTAGTCGGAGAGCCCCGCGAAAACACTGCTCCTTGTCCAGACGAAGGTGCAGGCGACCTTCTTTATCTAGACGAGTGTCAAAATCACTTAGCAACGTTTCACGATCGCGGCTGGGAAACGTCTCCCAGAGATGACTAAAGAACAATGCGGCTGGACGACCTCGTAGGCTCATAGTCACAATTGAGATTTCGTTCCCATAGTGGCCTTTGAGCCCCCTTCTGTCTAGTTTGGATTGGAACAGCTCCTGGGAGCAGGCTTGTCGCATAGCGTAGATGACTTTCCCCGGATCCTCTGTAGCGTGCACAATGGCAGATATCCGCGCTGAGACGACTTCCACTAAGACCCCTGTGCATGAATCCGTCGCAGGCTCGTTAAATACCCTGACACATCCGGGCATCAATAATATGTCCGACGGATTCGAGTACAAGCAGGGGCTGATCGTCAGGTTGGACCTGAAAATGGGACGAGGCAAGATCGCTGTCCAGTGCTCTCATGCGGCTGTGAATGCAGCCGAAAAAGCGCGATTGAATTTTCCAGGATGGTGGAAGCATTGGATGGAAGAAGGTCAAGCCAAGATCGCACTTAAGGTGCCGGACCTAGACGCAATTTTGAGACTTGAAATCGATGCTAAAGCAAAGGGCCTTCCCATTTACCTGGTCAAGGACATGGGACTAACTCAGGTGGAACCTGGTACCATCACATGCTTAGGCGTAGGACCAGCACCGTCTCACGTGCTGGACGGTCTAACCGGAGACCTGCCCCTTCTTTGACTTAGCACTTTCAGCCGAGTCATCATGTCGGTGCGAGAGAATCTCGAATCTTCGCTTCGCATCGCTCACATAGTCGTTGAAGTCAGTGTCGGGTACATCTCTGAAGCTTGAACCGGTCTTTTCGAATAGCCTTCTCAGAATCAGACGTTCGATCACCTTGGAGGCTCCTCCCAATGCTCTCTTGAGCCCAGCTGCAAATTCCGGAACATGATCCGGAATGTCCTCTCGAGGGAGAGAGCATATTGTCCTTAGGAACTGGTATACTGCTTCTCGCGGCTCGTTGCCTAGCACTGAGAGTCCTTCGTCAATCGACTCCAAGAGAAGCTGAGGGAAGGAGAGGGATCGCGCGCTCATGTCTCAATTCCCCTTTGTGGCTCTTGAGCCGAAAACGACTCAGCTGTGCGCGCTCCTTTCCCGTATTCCTTCCCTGCGAGTCTTATAGCCTTGAGACCGCTGGAATTGAAGAACAACTGCGACTGAAATAGGCCTCGAATACCGCTGAGAGTCCTGGTCTCTAAAGCTTCAGAGTTGACAAGCACCAGAATTGTTGCCAGCTCAGACTCGGCCATTTCTACAACCGATGAGATTACGCCGTAGGCTTTCTCAAATCCGAGTGAGATTATGAGGTAGGTGAAGACTTCAAAGACTATCCCGATCCTCCGTCCTGTATGCGCCTGCAACAGCTTATCCACTGCGTCGAGTAATAGTGACGTGTCCCTTTCCGGAAGGAGCACTTGTTCGTTTGAGATTCTTGATGGAGTAGATGTTTTCGTGCTGAAACTGAAGAGTCGGATGTTCCGCTGCTCACTGAACTCGCGATATACCGGGCTTCCGGCGTTTGTGAATATTGCTATAGGTTCTACGTTTGCCTGGAATTCCCTAACGAACTTCTGAACAACTTCCTCATAGCTGCTCGTGGGCTCATACTCTAGCAACAATCTTGTCCCTAGTATGCCCTCATGCTTCAAACCGAAAAGGTCCGAGAAGGTATCCTGTTGGCGTGCCAGGTCTATGACTCTCGATCCGGGGTTTCGAGCAGTCAGCAAGTCAAGGACTCCTGCCTGGGCCCCCTCCACGTTCATCGCCCATATCCGACCAACTCGTTCTCTTCCAAACGCATCGTCTGAGGCAGTAACGCTTCCAATGATTTCCTGGGTTCGTTCCAGGCTCAGATCGTCAAGATCGACAAGCTCTCTACGATTTCTCGACGAATCACTCTGGTCCGAAGCGTCCGAGGAAAGCGCCCGCGCGTTCTCGATGGGTTGTATAGTCACGCTCTGCTTCCCGATGGACAGGTCTGGCAATTCCGAACTCTTCAGCACTGCGCGGTAAAACGGTACCTCCGATTTTGTTACACGGCACACAACATTCTGTCCTGTGGCCAGTCCGTCCTTGATGAAGGTCTCAACGAGCTTCCTTCGATCCGATTCTGTATTGTACAGGACTATCGCATCTACTTCGGAATGTGAACTGACGACCTGGCTGACCGTCTCGCCAGCGGTGATGATTCTTGCTAGAATGGTCGGTTCTCGAAGGGCGAAGGAGATGAGCACGAAGAGAAGACTGTCTGCAACAAAGCCAATGCTTTGAGACGTTGGGAGTAGGAATCCGCCTGCCGCAATTTGGAAGAATAGAGATACTCCGAAAGTTGCCCAGCATATGCTTATGATCTTGATCGATAGGGATGCGGTCTTCTCACGCACCATTCGTGATTGACTGTAGAATGAGACTACTGGAAGGCCGATGTATGATACCAGGAGAATGGCGCTAGCTGCGATGAACCATGATTGATAGGTGTAATAGTAGATGGTTCCTCCTGCGGTTATCTGACTCAAAGTCCAGGGTTGCGAGGCTAGCGCGACAATAGTCCACGCACAAACTACAGTCAAGTAGACTAGGAATGGCAGAGGAGGTCGTGAAATGAATCTCTTCAGTTCAGAGATTCCGCCCCGTGTCTTCTGGTCGCTGTTCTTCAAGAGGTACGAAGCTAGTCCTATTGAGACTGCCATGATCGAGGTCAACAATGTGTCCGCGATAGCTGAGACTGGGCTGCCAACGATGTCTGAGAGAGTGGCCTCAGCGAGGTAGACTGTGAATCCGACAGTCGCGACTCCCATGAAGAATCCAGAATCCAAGAAGTATGTCTTCTTAGTGCGGACGATGAAATAGAGCGAGAGACAGGAAGCCGTCAGCGCGAGAAAGTCGGGAGCGTAGTTCAAGAAAGTCGCCTCGCCAAAGTCAGCCTTTCTTGTCGTCGCTCGGCTGGACTTCTTCCTTCTTGAGCTCGTAGACTAGTCTAACCGACTCTTGGTTTTCGTTAAGGCTCAACTGAAAGTCCGAAGACGAGGCGACCCCTAGAAGTCGTGCAATGTCAACTGGGATTAGTAGATAGAGACTGTCTCTCAGCTTAACCGGACGGACTCTTAGTGGCACGTAAGATTCAACTTTGTATGCGCAAAGTTGACCGCCGGGATGGGAATGATGGAACTCTCAGATGTTCTCTCTGGTTACAGCTGCAGGTCGCCGAAAGACTCCTCGCTGCCAGACAATCCCGCCCATCCGAACTTGTCTTTGATCTGTTCGGCTGCCCTCTGGGAGTTTTCAGCTTCGACTGTTGATATTCTGTAGAGCGCGGCTAGCCTTTTCGCCTTGTCCGTGAGACCAGGAATCGCGACCAGGATCGACTGTGAGGGCGTAACATCGAAGACCTTGGCATACATTGAAGCGACCGGGACCTCGTCGATCTCCTTGTCACTGGCGACAACGTCAAGCACGACGACCTCCGAGGAAGCCTTTGTCGCCACCGCATCAAACCGGTGAAGAGCGCCCGAGCGGCCCGCTATCTGGCCAGGCATTTCGACCTTGAACTGAAAATCTTCAAGGACCAAGCCTATAGGCTTCATGACAAGGTAACTCCGCTTGAACTCCTCTTCTGCTTCAGAGCTCAATCTGTACGCATAGACATTGACGAATCCTGTATCTCTTATCGTGAAGATACGTCCACAGTTCCGGCAGCGATGTATGGGGCTGGGCATGTCGGACCGTTTTCCGCATTGCGTGCATTGAAACCAGGCGCCAAGCTTCTGATAGTCGACTCCTGCTTCGACGAGTTCCTTGTTGCACTTCGGGCAAAGAAGTCCGCCTTCGACGAGGAAGTTGTCCACGCTGTCAATGTTTCCACAGGCTGTATGTTCAAGCAGGGTTTTACGCTCGATGTCAATCGAGTTGCAGTTCGGACAGACATAGTCGTTGCTCACGTTGGGGGATAGGCACGAGGGACAAACGAGCACTTTCTCGTGAAATTTTCTCTTGAAGATTCCGACGTCCCAGAGCTTCTGGACGAGCTGTTTGGCAGCAGTTGGATCGTCGACCACCTCTTCGACCTCAGGGTACCTCACAGTGTGGTCGAGATCAAATCCTGGAGTGAGTTCAACTATTTCTCCCCTCACGAACTTACTTATCAGTAGCTGGACTGAAGGGTCCTGATACATAGCCATTCTATCCTTCGATGTCACTCTTCAAGACGCCTGGCCTCGGCCTTGGCTACTCCGCGGAGTTGGACGAATCGAGCTCCTTCACGGATATTCGTTCGATGTATCCGCTTTAGGATGGTTAGCGTATCAGAACGAATATGGTATCGGGCTATCGCTGGAAGGTTGCGAAGGTTCATGGCCGCCGCTTCTGCTGATTCGTCAGCGAACGCTAGGATACCTACAGGCATTCCTGGACTGGACAAGCTTCTGACCGGGGGACTGCCGAAGAACAGGACGATTCTCCTCTCTGGCGGCCCAGGCACGGGAAAGACGATCATGTCTTTACAATTCCTTGTGAACGGGATCCTAGACTACGAGGAGCCAGGAATCTACGTCAGCCTCGACGAGAACAAGCAGCATGTGTTCGAAGAAATGCTCGACTTCGGATGGGACTTCCAAGAACTTGAGAGTA
>WNGH01003069.1_pt1 | contig 15951 bp, 16 predicted proteins | sample 5400631 | NCBI WGS metagenome assembly WNGH01 (sample SAMN13153373, study PRJNA577476) | soil metagenome | isolation source: 115 cm soil or saprolite under Garry oak tree replicate 1 | place: USA:California | collected 2016-06-15
CCGAACCCACGTTGCAGGTGGGAGCGCCTCTCAATATCGACTTCGATATCGGCACCGGAGGGGCGGCCGCACCGCCCGACATAAACCTCGATATCGGCGCGCCGTCGCAGGCGGAGTCTGCGCCAGCCGGGCTGGACTTTGACCTCGGCCTGGGCGGGGATAAGCTTACCCCAGGGACGGGAGCGCAACCCGATGCAGCGCCGGCCGCTGACATCGGGCTGAGCATCGATTTCGATCTTCCGCTCGGGGAAAAGCCGGCTGCGGCCGCGCCGGCGACGCCGCAGGCGGCCGAGACGGGAGGCGGAATCGACTTCGACATCGGATTGCTGACCGGCGACGGGGCTGCGAAAGCCGACGCGCCCCAGGCGCCCGCACTGGATCTGTCGGCGATCAGCCTCGATCTCGGCGCACCCGGTGCGGGCAACGGCTCCGGGGGGGCGCCGGACGCGCGATGGCAGGAGGTCGCGACCAAACTCGATCTCGCCAAGGCGTACGGGGAAATGGGAGACAAGGACGGCGCGCGCGAACTGCTGAAGGAAGTGATTAAGGAAGGCGATGCGGCGCAGCAGCAACAGGCCCAAACGATGCTGCAGACGCTCAGCTGACTTTCACCGTGACCTGAGCAATCGGCGCCGGGTGCGCCGATTTTTATTTCCGCACTTTCGAAATGAAGATCGCGATTGGAATCGCTTACTGCGGCTCGGGACTGGAAGGCTGGCAATCGCAGCCCTCCGGGAACACCGTGCAGGACCGTCTCGAGCGCGCGCTTTCGGAAATCGCCGGGGAGCGGATCAGCGCGACCGGGGCCGGACGCACCGATGCCGGCGTGCACGCGAGCGCCCAGGTCGCTCATTTTGAGACTTCAAGGGCGCGCCCCGAGTCGGCGTGGGTGCGCGGCGCGAACTCGCTGCTGCCCGAGACCATCGCCGTGCAGTGGGCGGCGCCGGTGGCGGAGGAATTTCACGCGCGCTATTCCGCGATGTCGCGCAGCTACCGCTACCTGCTCTACAACCATCCGGTGCGGCCGGCGCTGTTCGCCGGGCGGACCGGGTGGTTCCACTTGCCGCTCGACGTAGCGAGCATGCGCAAGGCGGCGCAGCACTTGCTCGGCGAGCACGATTTTTCCAGCTTTCGATCCGCGGAATGCCAGGCGAAGAGCCCGGTGCGTGCGATCGAGCGCGCCGAGATTCGCGCGTGCGGGCTATACGTGGTATTCGACTTCACCGCCAACGCATTTCTGCATCACATGGTGCGCAATATCGTCGGTTGCCTCGTGTACATCGGCAAGGGGAATTACCCGCCCCAGTGGCTAGCGGAGCTGATCGACGCGCGCGATCGGCGGCTCGCCGCCCCGACTTTCCCCGCTGAGGGCCTGTACCTTTCGGCCGTGCGCTACGATGCGCGCTGGAGCCTGCCCGCGTTTCCCAATATGATGCCGTTCGGGGCGGGGATCGAGCGATGAGAACGCGGGTCAAGATCTGCGGCGTGACGCGCGTCGAGGACGCTCGGGCCGCGGCGGCGCACGGCGCCGACGCTATCGGCCTGGTGTTTTACCAGCCCAGTCCGCGCCGTGTGACGCTCGCGCGGGCGCGCGAGATCGCCATGGGCGCGCCCCCATTCGTCGCAACGGTGGCGGTGTTCGTGAATCCTTCGCGCGAGGAAGTCGAAGAGGTCATCCGCGAATGCGGAGTGACGCTGCTGCAGTTCCACGGCGACGAGGCGCCCGAGTTTTGCGCCGGCTTTTCGCGCCCTTACATCAAGGCCGCACGCATTCGGCCGGGACTGGATTTGCTAAAATATCTCTCGCCTTACGCCGCCGCTCGGGGGTGGATGCTCGATGCCTTCCACGACGATCTCTGGGGCGGGACCGGTGGCTCGTTCGATTGGGGTCTTGTGCCGCAGCAGGCGGCGAAGCCGATCATCCTTTCGGGAGGTCTGACGATAGCCAACGTGGCCGACGCGCTCCGGCGCGTCAGACCCTACGCCGTCGACGTTTCCAGCGGTGTCGAGACGTCGAAAGGAATCAAGGATGCGGCGAGAATAGCGGCTTTCATCGGGGCAGTGAAACGTGAAGATGGTTGACCTTCCGGACGAGCGCGGCCATTTCGGCCAGTACGGCGGGATCTTTGTCGCCGAAACGCTGGTGCACGCGCTGGATGAGCTCAAGCGCGCCTATGAGCGCTGCCGCGAGGATCGGGAATTCGTCGCCGAGTTCGAGTACGAACTCAAGCACTACGTCGGCCGGCCGACTCCCATCTACCACGCCAAGCGCTGGTCGCAGATGCTGGGCGGGGCGCAAATCTACGTCAAGCGCGAGGATCTCAACCATACCGGCGCCCACAAGATCAACAACACCATCGGCCAGGCGCTGCTCGCGCGGCGCATGGGCAAGCCGCGCGTCATCGCCGAAACCGGTGCCGGAATGCACGGCGTGGCGACGGCGACGGTCGCGGCGCGCTACGGAATGGAATGCGTGGTGTACATGGGCACGGAGGACGTGAAGCGCCAGGCGCAGAACGTCTATCGCATGAAGCTGCTTGGCGCTACGGTGGTGCCGGTCGATTCTGGCTCGAAGACCTTGAAGGACGCGCTGAACGAGGCGATGCGCGACTGGGTGACCCACGTCGACAACACCTTCTACATCATCGGCACCGTCGCAGGCCCGCACCCCTATCCGATGATGGTGCGCGATTTCCAATCGGTCATCGGCCGCGAGTGCCTGGAGCAGATGCCGCAGCTGTGCGGGCGCCAGCCCGACGTGGTGATCGCCTGCGTCGGCGGCGGCTCGAACGCGATGGGCATTTTCTTTCCCTATATCTCGCACGAGGCGGTCAGGCTGATCGGCGTCGAGGCGGGTGGTTTTGGCATCGCAAGCGGCAAGCATGCGGCGTCATTGTGCGCAGGCAAGCCCGGCGTGCTTCACGGAAATAGGACTTATCTGCTGCAGGACGAGCACGGCCAGATCATCGAAACGCATTCGATCTCGGCGGGCCTCGATTATCCGGGCGTCGGTCCGGAGCATGCGTGGCTGAAAGACACCGGTCGCGCCGAATATGTCACGATCGATGATGAAGAGGCGCTTGCCGCGTTTCACGACCTGTGCCACTACGAGGGCATCATGCCGGCGCTGGAATCCGCTCACGCCGTTGCCTACGCAACGAAGCTCGCCCCGACGCTGCCGAAGGACAAGATCCTGCTCGTCAATCTTTCCGGGCGCGGCGACAAGGACATGCACACCGTCGCTGAAAAATCTGGAATGCAGCTTTGAGCGACGCCCGCGCAACGCTGCTCAACCGGGATTTTTTCGAGGGCGTAGGCCGCGTGCGCGACGCGAGCGTGGATCTCGTCATCGCCGATCCGCCTTACGGCCTCGGAAAGGACTACGGCAACGATTCCGACCGGTTGAGCGGGGAGGCCTATCTCGACTTCAGCCGGCGCTGGATCGACGCAGTCTTTTCCAAGCTGAAGCCGAATGGAAGCCTCTACGTATTCCTCACTTGGCAGCACAGCCCGGAGGTGTTCAGCTATCTGAAGACGCGGCTCCTCATGGTGAACGAGATCATCTGGGACCGGAAGGTGCCGAGCATGGGCGGCAGCACGCGCAAGTTCTCCTCGGTGCACGACACCATCGGGCTGTTCGCGAAATCCAGGGACTATTACTTCGATCTGGACAGCGTGCGCATTCCCTATGATCCCGAGACCAAACGCGCCCGCACCCGATCGATTTTCGTCGGCAAGAAATGGCTCGAAGTCGGATACAACCCCAAGGATGTGTGGAGCGTCACGCGGCTGCATCGTCAGGACCCGGAGCGCGAAGATCATCCGACGCAAAAGCCGCTCGAAATCATCGAGCGCATGGTGCTGGCAAGCGCGCCCAAAGGCGGGACGGTGCTCGATCCTTTCATGGGCAGCGGGACCGTGGCCATGGCCGCTGTCAAGCACGGCCGCCGCTTCACCGGCTTCGAGATCAACCCGGAATACTTCGCCACGGCAAAACGGCGCATCGAATGCCTTGAGGAGGAGCAGGCTTGTGCAGCCGGCGGCAGAAGCAAGGTCGCGTTAGCGGGGTGAGGCCGGGATGTCCAGGATCCAGACGACATTCGAGCGGCTTGCACGGGAGCGCAAGAAGGCGCTGATACCGTACGTCACCGCAGGCGATCCTCAACCCGGCGTCACCGTGCCGCTCATGCATGCGCTCGCCAGAGCCGGCGCGGACGTGATCGAGCTGGGCGTCCCGTTCTCCGATCCGATGGCCGACGGCCCGGTGATCCAGCGCTCCAGCGAACGCGCACTGAAGAACCATATCGGGCTGGATCGCGTGGTGTCGTTCGTCGCGGAATTTCGCAAGAAAGACGCGGTGACGCCGGTGGTCCTCATGGGCTATGCGAATCCGATCGAGGCGATGGGGCTCGAGCCCTTTGTCGAAGCTGCGCAGAAAGCCGGCGTGGACGGAGTGCTCGTCGTCGACTACCCGCCCGAGGAAAGCGCGGACCTCGCGGCGATGCTGCGGGAGCGTGGCATGGACATGATCTTCCTGCTCGCTCCGACTTCGACGGACACGCGGATCGAACAGGTGGTGCGGCTTGCGAGCGGCTACCTCTACTACGTGTCCTTGCGCGGCGTCACCGGAGCGAAGCATCTCGACCTGGACGACGTGGCGGCCAGGCTGCCTGCGATCCGGGGGAAGACCAAGCTGCCGATCGGGGTCGGCTTCGGCATTCGCGACGGCGTCAGCGCGCGCGCGGTCGCACGCGTCGCCGACGCCGTCGTGATCGGCAGCCGGGTCATCCAGGAGATGGAACAGGCAACCCCGGAAACCTGCGTGGAGAAGGGCGCAGCCCTGCTCCGGGAATTCCGTGAGGCGATCGACGCATGAGCTGGCTGCAAAAGCTGCTTCCGCCCAAAATCAACCGCACCGGCACCGGTGCCAAGAAAAACGTTCCCGAAGGGTTATGGAGCAAATGTCCGTCGTGCAGCGCAGTGCTGTACGCGACTGATCTGGAAAAAAACGCCAATGTCTGCCCGAAATGCGGGTTCCATAACCGCATCACCGCCCGAGCGTGGCTCGATTTGCTGCTCGATCCCGAAGGACGGTATGAGATCGGCGCCGAGGTCGCGCCGGTGGACAGCCTGAAATTCAGGGACAGCAAGCGCTATCCCGAACGGCTGGAGGAGGCCGAGAAGGCGACCGGCGAGACCGACGCGCTGGTGGTCATGCAAGGCGCGATCAAAAACGTTCCCCTCGTGGCCGCCGTATTCGAATTCGAATTCCTGGGAGGCTCCATGGGGTCGGTGGTCGGGGAGCGCTTTGTGCGCGGCGTGCACGCCTGCCTGGATCAGAACCTGCCGCTGGTTTGCATTACCGCGACCGGCGGCGCGCGCATGCAGGAAGGCGTTCTGTCGTTGCTGCAGATGGCCAAGACGACCGCGGCATTGACTCTGCTTTCCGCACGCAAACTGCCTTTCATTTCGGTCCTCACCGATCCGACCATGGGCGGAGTGTCGGCAAGTTTCGCCATGCTCGGTGACGTCGTCCTCGCCGAGCCGCGTGCGCTCATCGGCTTTGCCGGACCGCGCGTGATCGAGCAGACCGTGCGCGAGAAGCTGCCGGACGGGTTCCAGCGCGCCGAATTTCTGCTCGAAAAAGGCGCGATCGACGTGATCGTCGATCGGCGCCACATCCGCGACAAGCTGGCGGGTCTGCTCACGCTGCTGCAACGGCAACCGCCCCCCGGCGCCTGAGATTCTTCGGCCCCCGGTTCATGCCCGCCCGGAGCCTTGCCGAGTGGCTCGCGTACATCGAGCGCATTCATCCCAAGAGCATTCAGCTCGGCCTGGAGCGGGTCGCGAAAGTGCGCAGTGCGCTCGGCCTGTCCGTGCGAGCGGCACTTTTTACCGTCGCCGGGACCAACGGCAAGGGCTCGACCTGCGCCATGCTGGAGTCGATTCTGCTCGCGGCAGGCTACCGGGTCGGCTTGTATACCTCGCCGCACCTGGTCCGCTACAACGAGCGGGTGCGGATCGACGGCGTGGCGGTCGGCGACGCGTCCCTGTGCGAGGCGTTCGAGGCGGTCGAAGCGGCGCGTGGCGACACCACGCTCACCTACTTCGAGTTCGGCACGCTTGCGGCCTGCAAGATCTTCGCGACCGGGCCGCTCGACGCGGTGATCCTCGAGGTCGGCCTCGGCGGGCGCCTGGACGCGGTCAACGCATTTGACTGCGATTGTGCGATCCTCACCAGCGTGGCTCTCGATCACATGGATTACTTGGGCGACACGCGCGAAGAAATCGGCGCCGAGAAAGCCGGTATTTTCCGTGCCGGGAAACCCGCCATCGTGGCCGATCCCGATCCACCGACCAGCGTCACCGGGCATGCCGCCGCAATGGGTGCCGAGCTGCAGCTGATCGGGCGGGATTTCGGATACCGGAAGGAACGACAGCAGTGGCTGTTCTGGGGACGGCGCGGGCGCCGCTCGGGGCTCGCCTATCCGGCACTGCGCGGGCCCGCGCAGCTCCTGAATGCGAGCGCTGCGCTCGCTGCCCTGGACGCGCTGCACGAGCGGCTGCCGACAGCCACCCAGGACGTGCGCGACGGGCTGGCGAAGGTGGAGCTTCCCGCGCGTTTCCAGACGCTGCCGGGACGCCCGGCCGTCGTGCTGGATGTCGCGCATAATCCCCAGGCCGCTGCGGTTCTCGCGGAAAATCTCGCCGACATGGGCTTTTTTCCGGAGACCTATGCCGTGTTCGGTATGCTGCGGGACAAGGACATGGTCGGCGTTTGCCGCGCGATGAAGGGACGGGTTTCGAAATGGTTCACCGCCGATCTGTCGGTCCAGCGTGGGGCGAGCGCGGCGATGCTGGCAGAGGCGATCCGAGAGTCTCAGGCGGGAGGCGAGGTGCGGGGCTTTCCGACCCCGCGCGAAGCCTACGCCGAGGCGCGGAATCGAGCAGGTGAAAATGATAGAATCGTAGTGTTCGGATCGTTTTACACCGTGGCCGAGGTCATGGTGGCGGCCGAGGCCGCCCGGGCCGTGAGCCGCGGGGCGCGGCAAGGGCCATAGGAACCCGTGGCGGCACCGTACTTTATTTGAGGGTTTTCTGATTGGCAGATAGTCCGGATGCAATCCTGCTCAAGCGCCGCGCGCGCCGGCGGCTGGTGGGTGCGATCGCGCTGGTCGTCTTCATCGTTATCGTCTTGCCCATCGTCCTCGATCAGGAACCCAAACCGGTCAACCAGACGCTGACGGTGCAAATTCCGAGCCGGGATGGAGGCCCGTTCAACACGCGAGTCTTGCCTCCGCTCACGGCTCCTCCCGCAACACCGGCCAAGAGTTCCCCGCCGGCCGCCTTGGCGGACGAGCCGGAAGCGGCCAAGCCTAAACCCGCCGCGCCTGCGGCGAACTCGCGGTCGCGTGCAGCGGCAAAGGACGGCGCCAAGGCAGGCGGCAAGCAAATCGCGAAAACCGACGTTGCCGAACGCCGGCGCGCCCAGGCGGTGTTGAACGACGAGGCTTATATCGTGCCGATCGGCGCCTTCGCCAATCCGGAAAACGTGAAGCAAGTCCAAGACAAGGCCGCGTCTGCGGGCATCGAGAGCTACACGGAGAAAGTGACAAGCGCACAGGGCGAACAGATCCGCGTGCGCGCCGGCCCGTTCCAGAGCCGGGACGCAGCGGAAAAGGCGAGGGAAAAACTGAAGTCGCTCGGCCTGGAGGTGGGACAGGTGGCGCAGCGATGACCTGGTTCGACTACGGCGTGCTGATCGTGCTGGGGCTGTCGCTCGCGATGAGCCTGTTCCACGGGCTGGTGCGCGAACTGATATCGCTCGCGGGCTGGGTCGCCGGATTCCTGCTTGCGACTTTCTTCGGCGGCCAGGTCGCGAAGCATTTGCCGGTAAGCCTCGAACCGCTGCTCTCCGCGTTGATCGGATTCCTGCTGATATTCGTGGGGGTGCTGGTCGTCAGCTGGTTCATCAGTCTCGTGCTTTCGCGTATCGTGGTTGCGGCCGGGCTCGGGGCGGCCGACCGGGCGCTGGGTGCAGTTTTCGGACTGGTGAGGGGGCTCGTCGTCGTGCTGGTGGTGGTGCTCCTGGCGGGGTTGACCCCGCTGCCGCGCGAACCCTTCTGGCGCGACGCGGTCCTCTCAGGTCCATTCGAAACCGTGGTGCTGGCACTGCGTCCTTTCCTTCCGGAAGGCCTGGTACAGCGCTTGAAATACCGCTAAAGGGCGATCCGACATGTGCGGCATTCTAGGAGTGGTGGCGAAGACGCCGGTCAACCAGATGCTCTACGACGGCCTGCTGCTCCTGCAACACCGGGGCCAGGACGCGGCGGGCATCGTCACCGCGGAACACAAAGAGTTCCACATGCACAAGGGGCCGGGCATGGTGCGCGACGTGTTCCGAACGCGGAACATGCGCTCGCTTTCCGGCGAAATCGGCATCGCGCATTGCCGCTACCCCACCGCGGGCTCCGCCTTCAACGCCGGAGAGGCGCAGCCGTTCTACGTCAATTCTCCGTTTGGCATCGTGCTCGGCCATAACGGCAACCTGACCAATTCGGAGGCCCTCAAACAGGAGATGTTCCGTCAGGATCTGCGCCACATCAACACCAATTCAGATTCGGAAGTGCTGCTGAATGTGCTCGCGCACGAGTTGGAGCTCGCCGCAAAAGGCCAAAAGCTCGATCCCGGGACGATCTTTACCGCCGTCGCCAATGTGCATCGGCGCTGCCGGGGCGCCTACGCCGTGGTGGCCATGATCGCCGGCTACGGCCTGCTCGCGTTCCGCGACCCGTTCGGCATCCGGCCGCTCGTGTTCGGCCGCAACAACTCCGCCCAGGGACCCGAGTACCTCGTCGCCTCGGAAAGCGTGGCGCTCACGGCTTTCGGCTTCGAGCTCGTGCGCGACGTCGCCCCGGGGGAAGCAATCTTCATCGAAGAGGGCGGAACCTTCCACAACCGGCAGTGCGCCGCAAAGCCGGTGCTCGCGCCCTGCATCTTCGAATATGTCTATCTCGCCCGGCCCGACTCGGTGATGGACGGCGTGTCGGTGTACGAGAGCCGCCTGCACATGGGACGGCAGCTTGCGGAGAAGATCAAGCGTACGGCGCCGCACCTCGACGTGGACGTGGTGATTCCGGTCCCCGATACGAGCCGTCCCAGCGCACTGGAGCTCGCCAACGGCCTCGGCGTGACTTATCGCGAAGGGTTCATCCGCAACCGCTATATCGGCCGCACCTTCATCATGCCGGGCCAGACCATCCGCAAGAAGTCGGTGCGCCAGAAGCTGAGCGTCGTCGGCCTCGAATTCAAGGACAAGAACGTCTTGATCGTCGACGACTCGATCGTGCGGGGAACGACGGGACGCGAAATCGTGCAGATGGCGCGCGAAGCCGGCGCCAACAAGGTGTTTTTCGCCTCCGCAGCGCCGCCGGTGCGCTTTCCCAACGTCTATGGAATCGACATGCCGACGCGCGCCGAGCTGATCGCCACCGGAAGGAACGAGGAGCAGGTCGCGCGGGAAATCGGCGCCGATGCGGTCATTTACCAGGACCTCGACGCGCTCAAGACAGCGGTGCGCGCGGTCAATCCGAAGCTCGTGCAGTTCGAGACTTCGTGTTTCGACGGCGTCTACATCACGGGGGACATCACCAGCGAATACCTTGCCTCGGTCGAGCGTCAGCGCGACGCCGGCCGGCAGGAAGGCGAAGAGGAAGCCGAGAACAACCAGCTCGACCTGAATGCCGCCTAGTGCCGGCGGATTTGACATCCCCGCGCCGGGATAGTAACGTGCGCACTGCGCCGATTTGATCGACAGCTTGCGGGCGCGTAATAAATACGGCTAAAGCGTGGTGAAGACCCGTCTTAGCGAAAGCTGGACGGGTTTTTTTATTTCAGGATCGAGAATGCAGAACTACGACATCGAAACGCTGGCGGTGCGCTCCGGCATCCATCGCAGCCAGTTCAACGAGCACTCCGAGGGACTCTACCTCACCTCGAGCTTCGTGTTCGAGAACGCCGCGCAAGCCGCGGACCGTTTCTGCAACAACGCGCCGGGGAACATCTATTCGCGCTTCACCAATCCCACCGTGACCGCGTTCCAGGAGCGGCTCGCGGCCCTCGAAGGCGCGCAGGCCTGCGTCGCGACCGCCTCAGGAATGTCCGCGATCCTCGCGACCGCGATGGCGACGCTGAAAGCCGGAGATCACGTCGTGTGCTCCTCGGGGGTGTTCGGCGCGACCGTGCAGTTGTTCAGCACCGTCCTTTCCAAATTCGGAATCGAGACGGCGTACGCGGACGGCACCCAGCCTTCGGTATGGAAGGCGGCGATCAGACCGAACACGCGCCTGCTGTTCCTCGAGACGCCGTCGAACCCTCTGACCGAGGTGTTCGATATCGCGGCGCTGGCGCAGATCGCCCGCGAAAAAGGCGCGCTGCTCGTGGTCGACAACTGCTTCTGCACGCCGGCCCTGCAACGGCCCTTCGATCTGGGCGCGGACCTCGTGATCCATTCGGCCACCAAGTATCTCGACGGCCAGGGCAGGGTGCTGGGCGGAGCGGTGCTCGGCCCGAACGGCCAGGTGATGGACGCGATCTTTTCCTTCCTGCGCACGGCGGGCCCCAGCCTCTCGCCTTTCAATGCCTGGGTGCTGCTGAAGGGAATGGAGACGCTCGGGATCCGGATGGAGGCGCAATCGCGGGGCGCGCTCGAGCTCGCACGGTGGCTCGAGTCCCACCCGCGCGTGGAGCGCGTGTACTACCCGGGGCTCGCGTCCCACCCGCAGCACGCGCTCGCGATGCGCCAGCAGCGCTCGGGAGGCGCCATCGTCTCGTTCGTCGTGAAAGGCGGGCGCGAGGCGGCGTGGCGCGTGGTCGACTCGACTCGCATGATCTCGATCACGGCGAACCTGGGCGACACGAAGAGCACCATCACGCATCCCGCCACGACCACGCACGGGAGGATATCGGCCGAAGCCCGCGCGCGCGCCGGGATCACCGAAGGCCTGCTGCGCGTCGCGGTCGGGCTCGAGTCGGTGCGGGATCTGCAGAACGATCTCGCGCGCGGACTGGGATAGGGAGCGCTCCTTTATGCGTGAGGTTCAGTCTCGCGACTGACGGGGCTATCCTGCAAGGGTTCACGGTCTGTTCGATCAGAGACTTAGCCTCCCTTAAACCATCTATCATCCCGCGCGCTTTTGAACGGCAACGCCAAGACGGTGTTCCCACAAGTTCTTTTTGAAGGAGGATTAGACTACCTGCCGTGATAGATGGTTTTTCGGAAGATGATTGAACGTTAGGCGCCATGAATAAGCCCGAGTATCTCGACCCACATCGAGACCAAACCTTTACCGAGCTCCCCGCATCGGCGTGGCAGTGCGGCCCAAGCGTAGCCGCATTCAATCAGCGCGGATTTGCGCTGATCGCGCTCCTGTCCCTAGCGGCTTTGTTCGCCGCCTTCCTCATCGCCAGCGCCCTCGACCTTACCAGCGCCGGGATCTCCAACGAACGGGCGCAGCGCAGCATGAGCGCGCTCAGGCAGGCGAAGGCGGCGCTGATTGCTTATGCCTCGGAACGCGCCTCGTGGGCAGATCTCTAAGCGATACGTAACCTATGCGTAAGGTATCTGTAAGGTCCCGGGACGAATCATGAGCCGCACGGACAGCGCGATGACGCGAGTGCGGAATTGGGGAGGATGATCAGATGGGTGCAACGGGCATAGCGGTCAAGGCGATTTCCAGGTTGTGTTTGTTCGCACTCACGCTGCTGCTTGCTGCGTGCAGCGGCGGAGGGGGTGGTGGGAGCACAGCCTATCCGGTAACCATGACGCTTACCGCGAGCGTGATCAGCCCGAGCGAGGTGGCGCTGTCATGGACACCGCACACAAGCGCGGTCATCGGTTACGACGTCAACCGCAATGGCGGCGCCGCTTTCCCAACGCACATCCAGGGGACCGCTTTGACCGACCATAACCTGACGGCCGCGACGCAATACTGCTACGTGGTTTACGCCGTCGATTTTCTTCTTGGCATCGTCGGGCAAAGCAATAGTGTCTGCGTCACCACCCAGGCGACGGCTGGCTGGAATACCGTGACCGTGGGTAACGGTTCCTTTGTTTCTCTGGCCCTCGATGCTGGCAATGCGCACCACGTCAGCTACCGCAACGCCAACGGTGTCCAGATCGCCACCGACGCCGCTGGGGCTTGGTCCGTTGAAAACATCAACACGGGTGCAGGTGCGTTTGGGCACACAGCAATCGCCATCAGTGGGACGGGAGCCGTACACACAAGCTACTTCGACGCGCAGGCGGGGCTGCGTTATGCGACCAACAACACTGGCGTCTGGGTCAGCGCAACTGTCGATAATATGGGCGGCCAGGGTAGCGCGCTTGCGCTGGACGGCACGGGCAAAGCCTACATCAGTTACGCCAACAACTCACTGGACACAGTGAAATATGCGACCAATGCCTCCGGCTCATGGGTAACCACCTTCATCTTGCCTGGATACAGCAACGTAAGCGTCCTGCAGACTTCGCTCGCCCTCGACAGCAACGGCGCGACCCACATCGGATACGCGGTAGGAAGTTCGCAATTCTGCGCCATACGCTATGCGGAAAACGTCTCCGGCTCCTGGACTAACAACACGTTAATCGACAACGACGCTCAGTGCGGCACCGCCCTAGCCATCGACGCCAACAAAGTCGCACACATCGCCTATATGAAGTCCAGTACATTGCATTACGCAACAAACGGAAGCGGCTCGTGGGTATCTACCATTGTCGACACGCTGAGTTGGATAGGCGGAGCAGAGGTATCCATCGCCATCGACAGCAGCGGCCGAGTTCACATCAGCTACCAAGATGCACTAAACCAGAACCTAAAGTACAGCACCAACGCGAGCGGGACGTGGCAGGGGAAATACATAGCCAGCAACGGCGGGGGGTATAGCCAGATCCGGGTCGATCCGACCGGCAAAATTCACATCGCCTACACAGAAGAAACCACCGGCGCTGTAAAGTTGGCAACGAGTCCGTAGGGAGGTGCTGGAACCTAAGTGGCTCCTCGTAGAGGGCAAAGCTGGACCCGCTTCCTTTACGGACGCGAGTGGCTTATTCAGGGTGGCGCAGTTTTTCGTAAATCGCGCGCGTTTCAGGTGACGGTTCGACGCCGAGCCGCGCGCCGAGGGCCGTGCGGCAACGGGCGTGAGAACAGGGTCGTCCTCCAACCATTCTCGCTTCAAAATTTGCTTTTTGTTGGCGAGGCGGACCAGATCCAGCCAAACACGCGGGGTTGGCTTCCCGGCTTCGGATTTATCCTTCCAGAACCGTCGAACAGCGGGTTCGTCAGGCATCACCCTTACTTCGCTGTTGACAGTCGCCTCCGCAACCACACCGCTCAACTCGCGCTTACCTGATCCAATGGAACGCCAAATAAAGACCTGATCGCCGGGGCGAATCTCCTTGGCGTGCTGACCTACGTACCAACTGATCGTGCCACGCGCCGCCGCCAAATACCCATCTACATCGAATTCGTTGGGGGTACCTTGAAATAGCCACGTACGCATTGGGGGAAGAGGAAAATATCTTACTCCCGCGCCCGTGGCCGCGGTTGATGCTCCCGCTTAGGAGATTAAGCGGGGCTAGGGGTACGTGAGGCCATCCGTTGTGTCGTGGGAGGCGTCTCCCACGGCTTCATCAGGAAATCTCACTATCGCTACCAATTGCACAACAGTCTACCGGTCCAGATCGACGGCCTCATCAGACGGCCGGTGCGGGGCGTCTTACCGATAGCCTGCCTCCTGAAAGCCTAGGAGCCTTCGAGTCGCCTGCGCTCGCGGGCATCACGCATTGCGCCTAGTTTGCGACTCATCGAATCTCTGTGACGGCGGTATGGCATGGAGGTAACCTTGCAAAGGTTGGGTGTAACCTTACACGGTCCGTATATATTACGTTAGGCGCCAACTCAGCGTCGCGAAAAAGGAGGCAACAGTGATCTCAACGCCGCGACAAGCAGGCCGTTTGAGTTCTTGTTCGGTGATCGCCTTTCTCGCATGCTTCGGTTGGGCGGCCGACGTGCCCGCGCAAGCGCCGGGCCGTTCGTTGACGTGCTCACTTCAGAAAACGGGCACAGAGTTCAAGGGCGTGTGCGAAGTTCCGTGCGAGGTCAATGCGCTGGCGGTCAATTTCGACGGCATCAAGCCCAACTTCGGCTGCCACACACCGCCGCGGCGCGTTGCTGCGAGCCTGCGCAAAGTCGAAAAGACAGGCTGGATCGGCACGATGGAGGGCGCGCAGCCAGAAGATCCGACGCGATTTGAAGTAGCAGAGGGCGCTCGCATAGCTAAGGTGCCATTCGGTTGGTTTCCCCTGCAAAGCACGCGGACGGACGAGAATGGCCTCTTCCTAAGCATCGCCGCCGACAAGCAGCTGCCGCCGACTGAAGACGACATCAGGATATTGGAGCGGGCCCGGGCGCTGCTGTCAGATGAGCGGCACTGGAACAAACAGGACGACAGGACCTGCCGCCCGAATCCCGAGCGCTGGAGCCTGTTTTGCGCCCTGATGCAGGCCACCGAGGAAGTTTCCGGCGGCGTGCATTACCGGCAGCCGGCCCTTCAGGCGGCAAGGGAAGTACTGAACGAAGTGGGCGGCGACCGGCTCGGCAAGCACCGGCTCATGGACTACAACAACCATCCGGCCACGACGCTGGAAGAGGTCCATCAATTGCTACGCACGGCCCAATCGCGCCTGGCGAAGCGGGTCCCGCGCAAAGACGGTTCATGACAAGGGGGGCGGATGAAGGAAGGCCGGCAAAGAAACAAACGTTGGCACCTAACTTGGCGGTGTACCCGGACGCGCGTGAAGCATCGCACTTTTGGTCTTCCGTCCGTAGTCGCGCGCCGGTAACCTCCACGTTAGGTCGCCGCACTTCTTTAGAGGAGCATGTCATGATTGCGCGCGTTGCACTTACAATCGCCCTCGCTACCGGCCTCCTCGCTACGCCCTTCGCCGCCGAGGCCCAGCAACCGGGAAAGGTGTATCGAATCGGCTTGCTCTCAACGTCCTTCGCGCAAAGGACGGCCGGGGTGCAGGCGTTCAAGGATCGGCTGAAGGAGCTTGGTTACGTCGAGGGCGGCAACCTTGCCATTGAAATTCGGGATGGCGGAGGCAGAAACGATCAGTTGCCTGCGTTTGCGGTTGAGCTGGCCAAGCGTGTCGATCTCATCCTGACTCTCGGGCCATACGCTATTCAAGCTGCCAAGGAGGCTACTGCCACCACACCAGTCGTGTTCACAGGCATCGGCGCCAACTTTGCGCTTGCTCGCAGCGAAGGAAATCTTACCGGCGTGGTTGAAGAACTTATTGAGTCGACAGCGAAGCGGCTGGCAGTGCTCTCGGAGGCCATGCCAGGCCTCACGCGGGTGGCAATCCTCGCGAACCCGGATAACTACGGGACGCAGGCTTACTTAAAGGAGTGCCGTGCCTGGGCGCAGACAGCTGGAGCGACACTGCATGTTTACGAAGTGCGTGATCCGAACGACTTTGACCCGGCTTTCGTGAAGATGGTCAGCGACCGGGTCGAGGCGCTCATTGCATTTCCGGATTCCGTCATCTTCAGCCAGCGCGACAAGATCGTGCAAACAGCGCTGAAGAACAAGCTGCCGGGAATGTACATCTATCGTGAGTGGGTCAGCGCCGGCGGTTTGATGGCCTATGGGGCGAATCAAACAACGATCTTGGGCGGACCCATTCCAATGATGGTGGACAAAATCCTCAAGGGCGCGAAGCCGAGCGACCTTCCTGTGGAGCAGGGGAGGTTGGAGCTCTTCATCAACCTCAACACCGCAAAGGCAATGGGCCTCACGATTCCACAACCGCTCCTGTCGCGCGCGGATGAGGTGATTAAATGATGTGGTCGTCTTGAGACAAGAGGGCGAAGCGCGACCTAACAAAGG
>WNGH01003071.1_pt1 | contig 15945 bp, 10 predicted proteins | sample 5400631 | NCBI WGS metagenome assembly WNGH01 (sample SAMN13153373, study PRJNA577476) | soil metagenome | isolation source: 115 cm soil or saprolite under Garry oak tree replicate 1 | place: USA:California | collected 2016-06-15
GAGATCGGCTCCTAGCACGGAGGATGCCCGCTTGAGGTCGAAGGCGCCGTACGCACCGGTCTGCGGCAACTTGAGATCGGTCAGGGTCTGGTGCGTGCGATCGCCGCCGACGAGGCGGATCTCGGGAGCCTCGCGCAGCCCGTTGGAGATGAGCGTCGGGAACGCGGTCCCGATCCAGTCCAGCGCGGGGTTGCCCGTGCCGTTCTCGAACGGGAGGAGGGCGACCGACTGCGCCGGGACCGAGCCGGCTCCGCCACGCTTCCAGAAGCGCGGGAGGCGGCGGGCGACGAAGGGGACGGCGCCCGCCAGGAGCGCCGCCACGACCAGCGAAGGAAGCGCCACACGGACCAGAGGGCGCCGCCAGGCGATCGAGGCACGGTGGCGGTCGAGATCGCGCAGAAGAGCGCGGGCGCTCGGGTAGCGCGCGTCCGGGTCGCGCGCCATCGCGCGCGCCACGATCGCCGAGATCCACGCCGGCAGGTCCGGGCGGGCCTGCCGCACCGTCGGGGCGTCCTGGTGGATCCGCTTCATCATGACCGAGAGCGGGTTGTCGGAGCGGAAGGGGAGCGAGCCGGTGAAGATCTCGTACAGGATGACGCCGAGCGCGTAGATGTCGCCGCGGTGGTCGGGGGTCTCGCCGCGCGCCTGCTCGGGAGACATGTAGTCGACGGTCCCCAGAATGGCGCCGGTCTCGGTCATCGTCCCGCCCGACTCGATCGACCGTGAGATGCCGAAGTCGGAGATGTAGGCGTTCCCGGCCCCGTCGATCAGGATGTTCTGGGGTTTCAGGTCGCGGTGGACGATCCCCGCCTCGTGCGCCGCCTGCAGCGCCTCGGCGATCTGGCGAACGATCGGCAGCGCGCGTTCCGGGGGGAGGGGTCCCTCGCGCTCCAGGAGCTCCTTGAGGTTCGATCCCTCGACGTAGTTCATCGACAGGAAGCGCACCCCCCCGGCCTCGCCCAGGTCGTGGATGCGCAGGACGTTCCTGTGGGTGACCCTGCTCGCCAGCAGGATCTCGCGCTTGAAGCGCTCCAGGATCTCGGGCCGCGAGGCCATGTCGCGCCGGATCACCTTCAGGGCGACGGTGCGGTCGAGGGCCCGGTCGCGCGCCTTGTACACCGTCCCCATCCCGCCCTCGCCGAGGACGGAGAGGATCTCGTAGCGCTCGCCGAGGCGGGAGCCGGAAGGGAGACGCGCGGCGCCGCGCGCTCCGGCCGGCGTGGAGGGACCGAGATCGAGCGTACGCTCTTCCGGCGGCACGAGGGTCGGATCGCCGTCGGCGCCGGCCGCCGTGGCGAGCGGGCCCCCGCACGCGCCGCAGGCGGCGGCGCCATCGGGGTTCGCCTGTCCGCAGCGAGGGCAGGTCACGTCGTCCGTTCACCCGGTCGTGGGTCGGCAAACGTTCATCGGAACGCGCGAGGCGGGTCCGTCCATCGTCGCCCCCCCGGGTGATGAACGATGCGCCATCCTAGGCCGCGCGCGGTGCGCGGTCAAGGCCGGTCAGCGGCCGGGAGGGCAGGAGCAGGGGATCGGCCGCGAGGGCGGGCGGACCTGCTCCCTGAGCCAGTAGTCGCCGGACCGCTCGAGGTCCGCCCAGGTGCCGAAGCGGTACCGGTAGTAGGAGAGACGCAGCGCCGCCGGGCCCTTCTCCTGGAACGGGTTCGGCTCCATCAGGGAGGCGACCGCCCGGGGATCGCAGCAGAGGCGCTCGGCCAGGGTGCTCATGTACTCGGCGTCGCGCGCGCCGCGCCCGAGCGTGAAGAACGAGTAGGTGAACGGGAAGCGGGGGTTGTGCAGCCCGGTGACGGGCGGCCGCTGCCGCGGGTCGCCCGGGGCGTAGCGCAGGTGGAGAGGCAGCCATTCGACCCCGTCGCGCGAGCCCTCGATCTCCGCCACGATCCGCTCGCGAACGATCCCCGGGAAGAGATGGTAGTCGTTGACGCTGCGGAACGGAGCGTACAGGCGGCGCAGCGGCGCCAGCTCCTGGTTGAAGAACGGTCCGCGGGAGAAGTAGGCCACCCCCTCGATCGTCGAGGCGGGGAGGATGAGCGCCGCCAGCCCCCAGGGCGCGTATCGCAGGGCGGCGCCGAGAGGGGGGCGTCGCCCGGGGGCCGCGGAAGCGGGCGCGACCTCGCGCTCCGACGAGATCGCCGGGGACTCGGGCACGGAGGAGGCCGCCGCGGCCCCGGTCGCGACCCGGGCCGCGCGCCGGCGCCCGAGCGTCGAAAGGAGGTCGAGGTGACGGTCGTCGAGGACGAGGAGGCTCAAGGCGAACGAGAGAAGGTTGAAGAATCCGTAGTTCGAGGTCGATGCGATGATCGCCTGGAAGCCGGCCTGCAGCACGAAGAAGACGAGCCTCGGTGCCCGCGGGCGGACGAAGATCAGGAACGGCAGCACCAGCTCGCACAGGAACGTCACGAACACCGACGCCTGGTGGATCCAAAGCGGGAACTGCTGCACCAGCCAGCCGCCCCAGGACGGAAGTGGGGCGGTCTCGTAGTAGTAGGTCATCGCCTTGAGCGTCAGCCAGTCGTCCGCGCCGTAGACGATCTTCGCCAGGGCCGACTCGAACAGGAGGCGGAAGAGGACCCAGCGCAGGAGCACGACGACGACCGGCGACGGCTCGGGGAGGGGCCGCCCGCGGAACCAGGCCGCGCACGTCCCGCGCGCCGGCAGGAAGATCGCGAGGAACGAAGTCTCGAGGAGCAGGTTATCCCACTGGTAGTAGAAGAAGTCGCGCCCGGCGGCGACGCACGAGAGGTAGAGGATCCAGAGAAGGACCGGGACGGCGCGTCCCCCGACCCCGGCGATCATCAGGAGCGAGACGGCGGCGCCGAGCAGCGGCACGGCGGTCAGCAGAGGATCGGCGTGGTCGATCCAGAAGAGGGTCGGAAAGGTATGGATGCGGCCGAGCCAGGAGACGCCCGCCGCCTGGTACCGCCCGAGATACTCGCCGAGCGGCAGGAGACCGCGCGACCCGACGAGGTCACGGAGCTGCGCCGCCATCGAGAGAAAGGCGGCCAGGAAGGTGAGCCCGAGGCCGACCCTGAACAGGACCACGGTCCGTGCCTGGGTGACCCGGGGTCTCCCCGTCGCCTCCGTACCGCCCATCTCGGCTCACCGCCTCCAGCAGCCCGCTCGCGCCGCCCGCCGATCCTAACGCACATGAGAATGCCCGACGAGCGCGCGGAGATGGACCCGCAGCCAGCGGCGCTTCTCGGTGATGCACGAGGTGCGGCGCCGGAGGAGCGCCAGCGGTGGCGACGATGAACCGGGAGGAGCGCTGGCAGATGCGGGCGGATTCCTAGTGCATCGGGCCGCGCTGGGCGGCCTGGGCCTCTCCCCCCGGGACGAAGCACTGCGGCAGGTAACGCAGCGAGCTCAGGCCGAAGATCAGCCGCAGCCCGTCCTGGTAGCCGCGCGTCCAGCGTTGCTGGGGTTCGCTCCCGGAGACGTAGGGCTGGGGGGTCTGCGGCGGCGACCCGAGGTTGCCGAAGTCGCGCGCCATGAGGTCGCCGCACCGGCTCAGATCGATCGCCTTCATCGCCTCGACGCCGGCGGCGAAGCCGGCGAGGTAGTCGCGGTCGCTCGTCAACCGATCGGTCAGGCGGGTCGTCTCGTCGAGCGCCCGGTCGAGGCGCGCCTGGATCCCGGCGTTCACCTGCTGCGCCTTCCAGGCCTGGTAGTCGGCCAGGGTGCGCTGGTAGTCCGCCGGATACGACTCCCGCTTCCGCTGGTTCCAGGAGCGCGACTGCTGCGCCTCTCCCTGGCTCGAATAGCGCTCCACGATCGGCCTGAGCGCCGCCTCGATCCCGGCCACGTCGTCGTTCGACACCAGCGCCCGGGGGAGGTCGACGTCGAGCTCGACCATGCAGCGCGCCTCGTCGTAGAGGGTGAACGGACCCTCGCGATGCGAGACCAGGATCGGCTCGGGAAGGGAGAGATCGAGCTCGAGGCCGGACCGGTGCACGTTGACCTTGTCGACCCTGGCGATCTCCCCGGTGGGGAAGGCGTGCCGTCCCTTGCTGCTCACGAGGGTGCCGCTGACCAGGTTGTCGGTGCGGAATCCCGCGCAGTCGGATTGGAGGGCGACGGTGGTCACGACCCAGGCCCCCCGCCAGCGTCCCTCGAGGGTCTTCTCGAGCTTCCCGGCGAAGCCGGGGGTCGTCAGGACTGGAAGCGCAACGGCAACGACCAGCGCGAACCGCCTCATCCGGAACCTCCTCCAGGCGAAATCCGGGGGGAAACCTAGGTTCCGGGGCGGCCCGTGTCAAACGGAGGGCGCGCGATCCCTTCAGGCGCTTATTCCGTCACGGCCCCCACGGCGTGCTGGCCGTGGCGGGTGCTGGTCGAGCTCACGGTGGCGCGCTGGTCGGTCCAGAGGCTCCAGGTGGCGCCGGTCGAATCGATCGCGATCGCGTTGTAGTCGCCGATGAAGCGGCTGTTGAGGCCGAACCAGCGCGAGTGGCCGGGATCGGAGAGGCCGGTGTCGACCCGGCTCTTGCTCAACGAGGCCACGTGGCCGCCGCCATCGAAGGACATACGCGTCAGAGAGAAGCCGTACCTGCACTCCGCCTGTCCGGCCGAGTAGGATCGATCCATGTAGCCGACGTCGACGCGGCCCCCGGAGGCGACCGCCACCCACGGGTAGAACTGGTCGTTCGCCGCGGTGTCCACCGGGATCACCTGCCAGGTCTGGCCGCCGTCGCTCGAGCGGCCGAGGAAGACGTCGGTGTTGGTCGTGAAGGTCTTCGTGCCGGAGGGATCCTCGACGACGCTGCCGTTGCGGTTGTCGGCCCAGACGACGTAGACGGTGCGGCCGGAGGGGTCGCTCGGGTCGGCCGCGGTGTTGGACGTGACGCTGTAGCGGAGCTGGCAGCCTGTCAGGGTGTTCCGGCCATCGACGTTCTGCGGGAAGTTGAGGTCCTCCACGTGATCGACGCGCGCCGGATCGCTCCAGGTCGCCCCGCCGTCGTCGGAGGAGACGACCAGGATCTGGTTCTCGGCGGGCGTATTGAAGTTCTCGAAGCCGACGTAGACCCGGCCCCCCGGCGCCACGCTCGGATAGGAGTCCTGGTTCAGATCGCAATCGCCCGGGGCGCCGGAGAGGGCCGCGGTGCAGAGCGCGGGGCTGCGGCCGCTGATCGGCCGCCCGGCGCTCCAGGTCACGCCGTCGTCGGAGGAGGAGAGCAAGATCGGCGCCTGGAAGAAGCCGCCGCGCGGATCGAAGAACTGGCTGAACCTCGTCCAGGTCACGTAGGCGCGATCGCGGAAGGGGCTCGCGGCCCTGCCGTCGACAGCGATGAACGGCTTGTCGTTGAAGACGGTCGGACCCGTGGTCCTCCGTGGCGTCTGCCCGGTCGACCCCTCGGCCAGGACGACCGGAAGGTTCCACGCCACGCCGCCGTCGCCGGAGCGCCGGACGATGATGTCGGGAGCGGTGAAGTTGCCGGTCTGTCCCTCGTGGTCGGCCAGGGTGGCGAAGTAGGCGCGACCCCGCGAGTCGAACGCCAGGGCGGGGTCGCCGCTCGACTGGTACGGCCCCATCGGCGGGATCACCTGCCGCCAGCTCCGCCCGCCGTCGAAGGTGACCGAGGTCGTCCCGACGATGTGCGCGATCACGGTGGATCCGTTGAAGCTGAGGAGGTACGTATGAAAGCCGCCGAGGGCGTGATCCGGGGCCAGGGGATCGACGGCGATCGTCGTCTCGTTGTGCGGGTTCTCGCCGTCGCAGTCGAGCAGCAGGTTCCCGGCGTAGATCGACGGCTGCGTCGACGAGTCGATGGTGCAGGTGAGGCCGGGGATCGTGCCGAGGCCGCTCGTGAACTCGGCGCTGGCATCGCGGAAGTCGAAGAAGCCGGACGGCTTCGGGCCGTGCCTGTCGACCGGCGGCGGCGTGTCCACGGCCCGCGCGCCGGGGGCCAGAGCCATGAGCAGGAGTGTCGCCAGAACCCACGGAGAGCGCCGCATGTCGTCCTCCTCGTGCCGTCGCAAGTGTCGCAAGTGAGGTTCGCCCGATTTCTTTGCCTCCAAGGCTACTCCCGATCCCGCGGATCGTCAAGATTCCGCGTGGAGCGGGGAGAATCCGCGCTCGACCGCGCCGCCGCCGCCCCTAGAAGGTCTCCGGCCCGACGCCGGGGAGATGGCGGACGATCAGCGTCGTCGTCGCCTTCTCCTTGCCGATGGTGAGGGTGACCCGGTACTCCCCGGCGGGGACGAACGGCACCTGGCCGGTGAGCGCGGCCTCCGGCGGATCGATCCGCTGCTCCTTCTCGCGCGTCAGGTCCCAGCCGACCCGGTTGAGCCCCGCCTCGGCGGGCCCTTTCAGCTCCCGCACGGTGACGCCCCTGGCGTCCTTGATCTCGATCTTCGCGCCGTCGGGGTCGCGCTCCTTGACGAGGTAGTTGAGAATCGCGTACGGAGGGTTCCTCGCGCCGAAGGCGTCGTTCCCCCAGAGCCCGCCGCGCTGCCTCAGATAGAAGCCGTAGGCGGGGCGCGGCTGGAGGAGCGCCAGCGGCTTCCCCAGGGCCTCGGGCGTCATCTGCTCGAGCCCCGTGATGTCGTCGAGGACGTAGATCGAGCGGCCGTGCGTGCCGGCGACCAGGTCCCGGTCGCGCGGATGGACCTGTAGATCATGCACCTGCACGGCCGGGAAGGCCTCGCCGCGCAGGGGGATCCAGCGGCCGCCCCGATCGAGGCTCGCGAAGACGCCGAACTCGGTCCCGACGAACAGGAGGTCCTGGTTCGCCGGGTCCTGGCGCACCACCCGGACCGGCCCGCCGGCCGGCAGGTCGGAGGCGATCGACCTCCAGGTGGCGCCGAAATCGCGGGTCTCGAGAAGGTAGGGGCGCTCGTCGCCGGTGCGATGGCCGTCGAAGCTCGCGAAGGCGGCCCCCGGCTCGAAGCGGGAGGCCTCGATCCGCGATACGTACGTGCCCTTCGGCACACCGGCGAGCCGTGCCGTCAGGTTCGTCCAGGTCGTGCCGTCGTCGCGCGTCAGCTGGAGGTTCCCGTCGTCGGTGCCGGCCCAGAGGACTCCCGCCGTGAGCGGCGATTCGGCGAGGGTCACGACCGTTCCGTGGGTCTCGGCCCCGGATCCGGCCGTCACGATCCTGTCCGGCTCGCGGTTCGAGAGGTCGGGGGAGATCGCCTCCCAGGCGTCGCCGCGGCGGGTCAGCTTGAAGACGCGGTTTCCGCCCAGGTACAGGGCGTCCGGATCGTGCTTCGAGATCGCGAACGGGCTGTTCCAGTTGAAGCGGAAGCGCGGCGAGCCCTCCTTCGCCTCCGGCTTCAGCTTCCTGATTCGGCCGGAGGCGAGATCGACGCGCACCAGCTCCCCTTCCTGCGCCTCCGCGTAGATGATCCGGGCGTCGCGCGGATCGATCTGCGCGTAGTAGCCGTCGCCGTCCCAGACGTCGAACCAGTCCATGTTCGACAGGCTGAGCATCTTCTCGTCGCTGACCTGCGTGTCGCCCTCGCCGAAGAAGACCCGGCCCCGCGACGGTCCGCACCAGGTGCCGTTGTCCTGGAGGCCGCCGCAGACGGTGTAGGGGGTGTCCATCCCGAGCCCGATCTCGTAGAACTCGCCGGCCGCCAGATTGTCGAGAAAGCGCCAGGTCTTCGCCCGATCGCGGCTCTCGTACACCCCGCCGTCGGTCCCCATGAGGAGATGGTCGGTGTCGTCGGGATCGACGACGAGCGTGTGCATGTCGCCGTGCGGCAGCCGCGCCCCGTCGGCGCGGAAGGTCGCGCCGCCGTCGTCGGAGACGGCGAGGCCGAAGCCGAGGACGTAGACGCGGCGCTCGTCCTTCGGATCGACCACGATCTTGCTGAAGTAGAAGGAACGGGGGGTGAGGGGGCTGAGGCGCGTCCAGTGCTCGCCGCCGTCCGTGCTCTTGAAGACGCCCCCCGCCCGGCTCAGCCAGTCGCCGAGCGGCACCGAGCCGGCCTCGTCCGACTCGATGACGGCGTAGAGGTGGCCCGGCGCCGCGGCCGAGAGGGCGAGACCGATCCGGCCGGTCTTCCTCGGCAGCCCCTCCGCCAGTCGGCGGAAGCTCCGGCCGCCGTCGACCGACTTGTAGATCCCCCCCTTGTCGCCGAAGCCGCCGCTCTGGAAGCTCCAGGGGAGCCGGCGGCGGGCGTACATGGCGGCGTAGACGGTCTCCGGGTTGGCGGGGTCGAGCAGGACGTCGACGCAGCCGGTGTTCTCGTCGACCTGCAGCGCCGGTCGCCAGGTCGTCCCTCCGTCGATCGTCTTGTAGAGGCCGCGCTCACGGTTGGCGTCCCAGAGGTGGCCGAGCACCGCGGCGTAGGCCTCGTCCGGGTTCTTCGGGTGGACCGCGATTCGCGGGATGTCGCGCGAGTCGTCGAGGCCGAGGCGCGCGAAGGTGTCCCCGCCGTCGGTCGACTTGTAGATCCCGTTCCCCCAGGTGGAGGAGTTGCGGCCGTTTCCCTCCCCGGTGCCGACGTAGACGATCTTCGGATCGCCGGGGGCGACCGCCACGCTGCCGATGCTGCTGACCGGCTGGTCGTCGAAGACGGGGGCGAAGGTGGTGCCGTCGTTGACCGTCTTGAACAGGCCCCCGGTCCCGGTCGCCACGAAGAAGCGCGACCGCGTGCCGGGAACGAGCGTGATCTCGCTGATCCGCCCTCCCATGCTCGCCGGACCGATCGATCGCCAGGCGAGGCTCCGGAGCATCGCGGGCGTGACGACCGCCGCGCCGGGCCCTTTCGGCGCCGCGGCCGCCGGCTTCTTCTTCGCGCCCCACGCCGCGGGAACGAGGGAGGCGAGGAGCAGCACGACTGCGACACGAGACAGGCGACGGGCCGGCGCGGCCATCGGGGACCCTCCTTGGAATGATGGGGACGGATTCTAGCCCGGATTCCTGAGCGGGCGTCCGATCCGGGAGGCGCTCAGGTCCGCGCCCGCTCGTTGAGACGCCGCACGAGGCGCGTCACGAGCGCGCGCGGCATCAGCCGGACCGCGAGCGCAGGCCCCTGTTCCGGGCGCCGGGGATGACCAGGGCGCGGCCGCGCATCAGCCCCTCATACCCGGCGCGCGCGACCGTGGGCGAGTCCATCGTCGCGCCGCCGCGGACCAGCCGCGCGCCTTCCATCGCCGCCGCCTTCTGGAAGCCGGTCGCCGTTGGCCCGGGACAGAGCGCGGTCACCGAGACCCCGCTCCCGCGCAGCTCCTCCCCGAGCGCCTCGGTGAAGTGCAGGACGTACGCCTTGCTGGCGTAGTAGACCGCCATGAGGGGTCCCGGCTGGAACGCCGCCGTCGAGGCGACGTTCAGGATCCTCCCGCGGCGGCGCGCCACCATCCCGGGGAGGACGAGCCCCGTGAGGTGCGTCAGGGCGAGGACGTTGAGCCGCAGCATCCGGAGCTGCCGCTCGAGATCGACGGCCGCGAACGGACCGTGCGTGCCCGAGCCGGCATTGTTGATCAGGACGTCGACGCGGATCGATCGCTCCTGGAGCGAGCGCGCGATCGCCTCGGGCGCGCCGGGCTCCGAGAGGTCGGCGGACAGGACGTGGACCCGGATGCCGTGTCCGTGCGACAGATCGTCCCCGACCCTGCGCAGCACCGCCTCGCCGCGCGCCACCAGGACGACATCGAACCGGTCGCGCGCGAAGAGTCTCGCCAGATCGAGGCCGATGCCGCTCGAGGCCCCGGTGATCAGGGCCGTTCCCGGCCGCTCCCCGCGGCCCCTCTCCCGTCCCCCGGTGGCCTGGTCCTCGTCCGTGAACACCCCCGACCCTCCGCCCGGACAGGCCCTCGCGATCCTGGCGCGCGTGGCGGGCGCCGCCGACGACGGGGTCTCGAGCGACCGCCTGCCCCGCGTGCCCTCGCGCGGCGACTGTCCCTCGTCGGCTAGCTGACCTGCGCCCCCACCTCGAGCAGGCGGATCACCAGGAGATCGTTCTTGTTGCTCGCCGCCAGGCCCAGAGGGGTGAAGCCGCTCCCGTCCCTGGCGTTCACGTCGGCGCCGTGCGTGAGGAGGATCTCGGCGACCGCCGTCTGCCGGTTGGCGGCCGCGGCATGGAGCGGCGTGTTCTCCTTCGCGAAGCGGGTGGTCCTCGAGCGGGCGTTGACGTCGGCGCCGCGCGCGATCAGGAGGCCCGCGACCTCGGTCTGCCCGAAGAAGCAGGCGAGGTGGAGCGGCGTCCAGCCGTCGTGGCTGTAGGCGCGGGCGAGATCCGGGTCGCGCCGCAGGTGTTCCTCGACGAGGTCCTTGCGTCCCAGGACGCACGCCTCGAAGAGGCTCACCTCGGCGCCCGCGCGCAGGAACAGATCGGCCAGATCCCGCCGGCCGTGGTAGAGGGCCATGAGGAGCGGCGAGTCGCCCCCTTCGTTGCGGACATTCGTCAGGCCGGGGTCGGCTTCGAGCAGGCGGGTGACCTTCTCCAGGTCTCCCGCCTCGACCCGCGCGAAGAACTCGAGGCGCGGGTCCTGTCCCGTCGTCGTGTCGCTCTCCATGCGCGCCCTAGCCGACGAGGCGCGCGTTGAGCGAGATCTGCACGGCGGCCAGGGCGGCGGAGACCGGACAGCCCTTCTTCGCCGCCTCGGCCTGATCCTGGAAGGTCTTCGCGTCGATCTTCGGGATCTCGGCTTCGGTGTCGAGATCGATGCGCGTGATCCGGAACGCCTCGCCGACCTTCTCCAGGTGCACCTTCGCGCTCGTCTGGATCCGCTTCGGCGTAAAGCCGGCCCGCCCGAGACCGGCGGAGAGCGCCATCGAGAAGCAGCCGGCATGCGCCGCGCCGATCAGCTCCTCGGGGTTCGTCCCCGTCCCGCTCTCGAAGCGCGACGCGAACGAGTAGGCCCCCTCGAAGGCGCCGCTGCCGAGCTTCATCCTGCCCCGTCCCTCCTTCAGGTTGCCTTCCCAGACGGCCGTTGCGTTGCGAGTCGCCATGGTTGTCCTCCTTGCGTTCCGCTGCGTCCGTGATGTCCGGGACGCCGCATGATAGCACGCGCTCGTCCGGGCCGCCGAGCGGCCGGCTCGGAGAAGCGGCTTGCAAAGCCGTGGACCTTCGCGGAAAATCGCGGCGCACATGGGGCGGAACGAGTTCCTGTCGATGTCGTCGGAGGGACGGATGGCGGCCGGGGCCTCCGGGGCGGGCGCGGGCAAAGGGCCGATCCGGTTGGAGCGACGGCCGCTCACGCTGCGGTTGCGACATCCCTGGAGGATCGCGCGCGGCTCGAGCGACACGAAGACGAACGTTCTCGTGCGCGTCACGCACGGCGGAGTGGAGGGCATCGGCGAGGCGGCCCCGAACGCGCGCTACAAGGAGGACCCCGACACGGTGATGGCGGCCCTCGACCTCCTGGAGCGCCACCTCGGCGACGACCCGTCGCGCTACGAGGAGATCATCGACCGGCTGGAGGCGGCTCTGCCCGGCCACCACGCAGCGAAGGCGTCGATTGACATCGCGCTCCACGATCGTGCGGGGCGGCAGGCGGGCCGTCCGCTCTGGAAGATGTTCGGCGCCGACCCGGCGAAGGCGCCCGCGACCTCGTTCTCGATCGGCCTCGACGCGGTCCCGGCCATGCAGGAGAAGGTCCGCGAGGCGGCCGGCTTCTCGATCCTCAAGATCAAGGTCGGTGGAGCGAACGATCGCGAGATCCTCGAAGGCATCCGCGCGGTCACGGACCGGCCGCTGTACGTCGACGCCAACGAGGGCTGGAAGGACCGCAAGCGGGCCGTCGAGACGATCCGGTGGATGGAGGGGATGGGCGTCGTGCTCCTGGAGCAGCCGCTCCCCGCCGCGGACCTCGACGGGGCGAAGTACGTCCGCGACCGCGTGGATCTGCCGATCTTCGCCGACGAGGCCTGCCTGACGGTGGACGACATCGAGCCGCTCAAGGACGCCTTCGACGGCATCAACGTCAAGTTGCAGAAGTCCGGCGGGCTGCGGATGGCGCGCCGGATGATCGACGAGGCCCGCGCCCTTGACATGAAGGTGATGCTCGGCTGCATGATTGAAACCTCGGTCGGCATCACCGCCGCCGCGCACCTGTCCCCCCTGGTGGACCACGCCGACCTCGACGGCAACCTCCTGATCGCCGACGACCCCTGGCGCGGCGTCACCGTCAAGGAGGGGCGTCTGGTTCTCCCCGATCGCCCCGGCCTGGGGATCGAGGGGACGTGGTGAGACGCGGCGCGCGGCGTTCGCGGGCGGGGAGCCCTCAGCGCGTGGCCTGCAGGAACGGGAGCGGGTTCACCGGACGGCCGTCGCGGTGCACCTCGAAGTGCAGGTGGCTGCCGCGCGCATTGCCGGAGCGGCCGACCCGCGCGATCTCCTCGCCCGCCTCGACGCGGTCTCCTTCGTGCACCAGGAGCCTGCTGGCGTGGGCGTAAAGCGACGAGAGCCCGCCACCGTGATCCACCACCACGAACCGCCCGTAGCCGTTCTCCCTCCCCGCGCGCACGACCGTGCCCGACGCGGCGGCGAGGATCGGCTCGCCGACGAGGCCGTCGATGTCGATCCCCTCGTGATGCGCGTGACGGTGCCGCTGCTTCCCGAAGCCTGAGGTGATCACGCCGCGGAGCGGCCAGTGCAGCGTGGGAAGCGACACGCTCCCCGGGGCGCGATGCGGGCCGTCCCGTGGAGGCAGGGGCGCGGGCGGCCCGCCTTCGGGCGGTCCGCCGCCGGGCGGCTCACCGCTCCCGCCGGGCGGCCCTGCCTGGAACTGCGGGCCGCGCGGCGCCGGCAGCGGTAGGATCGTGGCGCTCGAATAACCGGCGTCCGCCTCCGAGGCGGGCCGGTTGCGCTGCGACGCGGGCAGGTCCCGCGACCCGGACGCCGGGGTGAACATCGGGCCGACACCCAGGGGGCGCGCGGCGCCCGGGATGAAAATCGGCATCCCGTTGGGAAGGCGCGATGGGTCGGCGATCCGGTTGACGCGCACCAGCGTCTCGACGGAGACACCGTAGGCGCGGGCCAGCGAATAGAGCGTCTGGCCCGGCTCGAGGGTGTGATAGACGCCGCGTGCCGCGGCCTCCGCCCGGGAGGCGGCGGTATCGCGGGGACCGACCGGAGGCTCCGGAGCGGTCAGGGGCGGCGCCGCCCTTCCGGCGCATCCCGCGCACAGGAGAAGGGCAGCGCCGAGCAGGAAGCCGCTCGGCCGGGACGCGCAGTGACGGACCGGGGGCCGGTTCTGCATCCCGGGACAATATGAACCATGCCTCCGTGCCTGTCCACTCGCCCCCGGCTTGCGAGGGCTCGCGGCGGGATGCTAGAGTCCGCGCTCATGCGGGCGGAGGCCAAGGATCGAGAGGCGCCTCGGGCGCGAGAGGCCCGAGGGCGGCCGCGACGCGCCCGCGTGATCTGCGTGGCGATCGCCGCGTCGCTCCTGGCGCCGGCCTGCCGCGTCGATCGCCCCGGGTCCGTGGCCGGCGGCGCCCTTCCCGTCGTCGCGACGCCGGCCGTCGCGCCCGGAACCGGAGCGGCGTCCCCGGCGGGAGGAGCCGCCTCCCCCACGGGCGGGATGGCGACGTACTTCCCCAACATCATCGTCGAGAGGGACGTGGCGGTCCCGATGAGGGACGGCGTCGTCCTGCGCGGCGACGTCTACCGGCCGGCGGCGCCCGGACGGTTCCCGACCCTCGTCTATCGCACGCCCTACGGCAAGGACGACCTCCTGGAGAGCGGGTCGGAGCCGACGCTCAGTCGCGCGCCGCGCGCCGGCTACGCCCTCGTCGTGCAGGACGTACGGGGGCGATACCGCTCCGAGGGGGAGTTCCGTCCCTACCACCAGGAAGGGAAGGACGGCTACGACACCGTCGAGTGGGCGGCGGCGCAGCCCTGGAGCGACGGCCGCGTCGGCACCTTCGGCCTGTCGTACCCCGGGGCGGTGCAATGGCTCCTGGCGATGGAGAGGCCGCCGCACCTCGTGTCGATCTTCCCGGCGATGACCTTCGCCACCGGACGCCACTTCTTCTACTTCGGCGGCGCCTGGAACCACGACTGGATGAGATGGATCCTCCTCTACATCGCGCCCGACGTGCGCGCGCGCCTGAAGCTGCCCGGCCCCAAGACGGAGGAGGCCGCGCAGAAGGAGTGGGACCGGCTCCGGTGGACGTGGGAAGGGTTCCAGCCGATCCACGCCTTCCCGGTCCTCAGGCCGATCGCCCCCTGGTACTACGAGTGGCTCGAGCATCCGGACGACGGCCCGTACTGGGACTTCGCCGACGTCACCAAGGCCCACGCGCGGATCGACGTGCCGGCCCTCAACTTCTCCGGCTGGTACGACAGCAACTACGGCCCGCTGGGGGCGACCGCCAACTTCGACGGCATGCGGGAGCATGCGGCCTCGGCGGAGGCGCGCCGGGGTCAGCGCCTGATCCTGGGGCCGTGGGTGCACGGCGACCCGAGCGAGTCGAAGACCAGGGTCGGCGAGATCGACATGGGCCCGAACGCCACCCTCGACTACTACGGGCTGATCCTGAGATGGCACGATCGCTGGCTGAAGGGGATCCGGAACGGCGTCGACGAGGGACCGCCGGTGCGGATCTTCGTGATGGGCGAGAACGTCTGGCGGGACGAGAACGAGTGGCCGCTCGCCCGGACGCGCTACACGCCCTACTACGTCCACAGCGGCGGGTCCGCCAACGGAGTCGCCGGCGACGGCCGCCTGATCGCCGGCCCGCCGCCCGGAGGGCCGGCGGGCGCCGCGGGGGCCCTCGCGACCGAGCCGCCGGATCGTTACGTCTACGATCCGCGGCATCCCGTGGTCATCGAGAACTTCGAGACGCCCGGTCCGCTCGACCAGGCGAAGATCCAGGCGCGCCGTGACGTCCTCGTGTACACGAGCGACCCGCTCGCGCGCGACCTGGAGGTGACCGGACCGATCACCGTGACCCTGTGGGCCTCCAGCAGCGCGACCGACACCGACTTCGGCGTCACGCTGTGCGACGTGCATCCCGACGGCAAGGCGTACAACCTGACGCCGATCGAGGCCGGCTACCTGCGCGCCCGTTACCGCTCCTCGGAGTCCGCGCCGCAGCCCCTGACCCCGGGACAGCCGACCGAGCTCGTCCTCGGAGGGATGATGACGAGCAACCTCTTCCTCAAGGGGCACAGGATCCGTCTCCTGGTCACCTCCAGCCGTTTCCCCACCTTCGATCTCAACCCGAACACCGGCGAGCCGTTCGGGACCTCGGCGCGGACCCTCGCCGCCCACCAGGTGATCCTCCACGACGCCGCCCATCCCTCCCGCGTGACGCTGCCGGTCATCCCTCGACCCGAACCCTGACGAGGTCCGGCGCGCGCCGTTGTGTGACCTGTGCGGCTCCTGTATTCTGTCGCCGCCATGGCCGACAAGTACCTGCGCGATCCGATCCACGGGTCGATCAGCTTCGACAAGGAGCGCGAGAGGCTGATCATCGACCTGATCAACACGCGCGAGTTCCAGAGGCTGCGGCGGATCCGCCAGCTCGGCGCGCTCTTCCTGACCTTCCATGGCGCGGAGCACACACGCTTCACCCACTCGGTCGGCGTCGCCTTCATGGCGAAGCGAATCTTCGACGCGCTCGTCGCGTCCGGGCAGGTGGTGGAGCGCGGCCGGGCCGCCGCGCGCACGCGTCTCGTGAGCATCGCCGCGGCCCTCCTGCACGACATCGGCCACGGCCCGTTCTCGCACCTGTACGAGAAGGTGTTCAACGACCGCCGGCACGAGGAGTGGACGCGCCTCATCGTCCGCAACGCGCGCGGCGAGGTGGGGCGCCTGCTGCGGCGCGCCGGCCTCGCGGAGGAGATCCTGGCGGTCTACGACCGCAGGTACCGGCACGCCTTCGTGAGCGACATCGTCTCGTCGCAGCTCGACGCCGACCGGCTCGACTACCTCCTGCGCGACTCCTTCATGACGGGCGTGGCATATGGGCGCTACGACCTGGAGTGGATCCTGACGAACCTGAGGCTGGCCCGCCGCAAGCGTGACTC
>WNGH01007327.1_pt1 | contig 15943 bp, 5 predicted proteins | sample 5400631 | NCBI WGS metagenome assembly WNGH01 (sample SAMN13153373, study PRJNA577476) | soil metagenome | isolation source: 115 cm soil or saprolite under Garry oak tree replicate 1 | place: USA:California | collected 2016-06-15
GCAGGCGATTAGCAGGACGAACACTACTGCGCCGAACAACACCCAAAGTGCCAGCTGCAATTTCTTCCCGGTGATTTGATCGAGCAGCGGAATTACTCTGACGCCAAAGCCGGCGAAGCTCGGGTCTGTGATTGGGTAAGCCTGCGCGACTCGTTGGCCGATAGCGGTCATTTCGGCCTGCGCCTGACGCACGGTCGCGCCCGGTTTCAAACGCCCGATCACCCGCCAGGAAGTATCCGAACGATCGGAATTTTCCTGGTCCCATCTCCAGTAGGTAGTCACCGGCTCCCACAGCTCAATCTCTTTGGTAGGAAAGTAAAAGTCCGCGGGCATCACACCGATTACGCGCACGGTTCGAGGGTCATTCTTCCAGGCTGTCATGTCAGCATCGAGTTGCAGCGTCTTGCCAATGACGGCGTCCGAGCCGCCGAAACGCCGTTGCCAAAACGCATAGCTCAAAACGGCCACGTGCTCTTTGCGTTGCTCGTCTTCGGGCGTGAACGCGCGACCCCGGACCGGACGGACTCCCAGCATTGGAAACAGATTTGCCGAGACGAACTCGGCATTCACTCTTTCAAGTTCCTCCTCGCCCGCCAAAGTCACCGGATTGTCCCGGCTAAATATCGCCATCTCCGTGAACGCCTGGCTCTGACCGCGCCAGTCAGCAACAGTCAGTGGGGAAGTTCCTTCCTCATGAAGGTTGCGCTTCGTATCATCGGTCCATAACATCATCAGACGGCCCGGATCCTTGTATGGCAGTGGTCGCAGCAGGACCGAATAGAAGACGCTGAAGATCGCCGTGTTCGCACCAATGCCGAGCGCCAGGGTGAGGACTGCGATTGCGCTATGGCCTGGCCGGTTCAGCAGGCTTCGAATTCCGTAGCGAAGGTCTTTGAAAAGTATTTCCATGACTTCTCCTGTAAACCTTAAGCCTGTGCTCGTCTTCCGCTGTCTTGACTCTCAATCGCCGAAGCTCAGACTTTCAGTCTGAGTTCCGCTGGGCTACTCGTATCGCAGCGCCACCAGCGGATCGACTTTCGTCGCGCGCCGCGCGGGGATATAGCACGCCAACAGTGCTACGGCTGCCAGCACCACGGCGACAGCCCCAAACGTTACGGAATCGGTTGGACTGACTCCAAAGAGCAAACTCGTAATCAGACGCGTTAGCGCGAAAGCGGCGGCCAAGCCGATCACGATGCCAATCAAAACCAGCGTCATTCCTTGTCCGGCGATCAGCTTGAAGACCGTACGCCGCCGGGCGCCCAGAGCCATGCGAATTCCGATCTCGTTCGTTCGGCCGGCGACGTTGTAGGACATCACGCCGTATAACCCGATGCAGGCCAGCAGCAACGCCAGCAGTCCGAAGAAGCTGGAAAGTTGAGTGAGCATGCGCTCGGTTGTAAGCGACCGGTCAACAATCTCACTCATCATGTGAATCTCGGGTGCGCGCAGTGCCGGGCCAATCTCTTTGACGGCGGTGCGAATCCCGGAAGCTACTGGTATCGCATCCGTCACGCGAACTTCAAACGTGGCATGCGGCGCTGCGCTTTTAGAATGGAAATACGCAAGGTAGCACTGGCTCGGGGTTGGTTCGCGGAGGTTGTTGTACTTCCCGTCGGCAGCGACGCCTACTACGACGATTTCGAAAGGATGATCACGATCAGCGCGCAAGTGGCGGCCGATGGGATTGGCGTCGCCGAAAAAGGCACGGGCCATGGTCTGATTGATCACGCCAACGCGCTGTGTGTTTCCTTCGTCCTCCGGCCCAATTTCACGGCCTGCGAGAATCGGCATGGCAAGCGTCGAGAAATATTGTGGCCCAACAAAGTCGAACGTCGCCGATCTTTGTTGGCCCGGCGGCGGCGCGTCACCGTCCAGCCACACGGTCATGTCAACTTCGCCCCAATTGAACAGGCCTCGCGATGACAAGGTTGCGGCGCTTACGCCCGGCACCGTACGAAGGCGCTCGAGTAATCGACGATCAAGTTGCGTAAGGGCCGCGCCTTTGAAGTCGGATGGTTCAGGATAAATGCTCACTAACAGCAGATGATCGCGGTCATAGCCCGGATTCAAATGCGTTAACTTTTGAAAGCTGCGCATCAAGAGTCCGGCGACGATTAGCAGCATGAAGGACAGCGCGACTTGTCCAACCACGAGGATTTTGGCTGCCGGCAATCTTCCACCCGAAACGTTGCTCGCCATTGTTCCAGTCGCGGACCCTCTAAGTGCGGCGTTTAAATCGACACGAGTCGCTCGAATAGCCGGCGCCAGACCAAACAAAATTCCCGCAAGTATCGAGATCGCCAGCGTGAAGAGAAGAATTCGCGCGTCCGGATGAAGATCGAGCGGCACGGGGAACGCGCCTGAGGAAACCAGTCGCAGGAGGACCGCATCTGCCCATTGAGCAAAAAGCAAACCCAACGCGCCGCCTATAAGCGCCAGCGCTAAGCTTTCCGTCAAAAGTTGCTGCACGAGCCGTCTTCGGGTAGCTCCCAAGGTCACGCGCAAGGCGATTTCCCTCTGACGTGCAGTGGCGCGCGCCAACAGCAGATTCGCAACGTTGGCGCATGCAATCAAGAGCACCAGGCCCACGAGCGCCATCAAAATTAATAAGGGCTGGCCAAACGATTCATGCATTGTGGAAGCGCCTCGACTGCCCTCAACCAGCGCAATGTTCTGGTTCAAATATTCGCGGCGCTCGTCAGCCGAAACTTCCCCGGCTTCTGCTTGAAGCAACTGTTGGAAGACAAGGTTGATGCTGGCTCTTGCTTGCGCCGCGGTCACGCCCGGTTTGAGCCGAGCCATGACTTGCAGCCACATGACCTGTCCTTCGCTTCTAATCTTCGGTGGTGAAAGTGCGTCTCCCCATGCCGGAACGACCTCCATCTGCATCGTCGACGGAATCCAGATGTCTGTTGCGTGGCCGACGGTCTCGCCCGAGAATCCTTCAGGCGTAAGACCGATAATGTCGAATGTAGTCTGACGAATGCGAATTTTGCTGGAGAGCGCTGCCGGGTTGAGTGCGTAATGGTTCTTCCAATAATCATAACTGATCACTGCCACGGGATTGGCGTCTCGCGCCTTGTCCACATCCTCAGAGAAGGTGCGGCCGCGAATAGCGTTGACTCCGAGAACCGAAAAATAAGCGCCGCTCACCAAACTAACGCGAGCAGGCGTAGAGTCGCTGCTCTGGCTTGCATTCGCATCCGCGACGTCCAGACGGAGCAGGTTGCTATTGCTGGCGAAGATGCCGGAAAAGACTTGATTATGATCGCGCAGCCACTCGAATTCATGATAGGAAAAAAGAGTCCTGGTTTCCGTCTCCGAACCCTTTCTCCACCCCTGTGAATCAGGATCCGAGAGGATGACGAGCTGCTGCGGATCCCTCACGGGCAGCACGCGCAGCATCACTGCATTTGTGACTGTGAAAATAGCCGTATTGGCGCCAATGCCGAGCGTGAGAGTTAACACGATGATCGCGCTGAAGCCCGGACGCTTCAATAGACTTCTAATCGCGTAGCGAATGTCGCTGAATAATGTTTCCATGGCGTCTAGGTCAGAACCACCTGCCAAAGCTGGTGCCTTAATTCTTTTTCAAGTCGACTCTGATATTGCATTGAACCACCCGCTACCGCAGGTGGTACTGACTTCATTCGTAACGCAGCGCCACCAGCGGATCTACTTTCGTCGCGCGCCTACCCGGCACGTAACAAGCCACGAGTGCCACGCCCGTTAGCATTACCGCGATACTTACGAACGTTACCGGATCGGTTGGGGCGACGCCGAAGAGCATGGTCCTCATCAAACGCGTCAGACTGAAAGCGCCGATCAAGCCCAGCGCGACCCCAAACAGGACGAGGACCATTCCTCGTCCGATCACCATTCTGAAAACGTCTCGCCGCTGCGCCCCGATAGCCATGCGAATACCGATCTCGTGGGTGCGCTGCGTGACGGTGTAACTCATTACGCCGTAGATGCCGACCGCGGCGAGGATCAAGGCCAGCGAAGCAAGAACCATAAGCAGGCTCATCGAAAGTCTTTGCGTGCCGAGCGATTGATCCAGCGTCTGCTCCATGGTGCTCACGTTGAAGACGGGTTGATTCGGATCGAGCGTTTGGACCTGATGGCGCACGGCGGCGATCAGGCTCAAAGGGTCCGTCTTTGTGCGGATGACGAGAGTCATTCGCGGTGACAGGATTGGCAGCAGGTCGTCGGGAGCCTGATTGAAAGGCAGATACAGTTGTGGTTGAACTCGCTCGTCGGCGTCCAGGCCGAAGTGTTTGACGTGCGCCACGACCCCGACAATCTCAGCGTCAGGGTTGTCCTTGCCGTCACCCGCAAGGTAATGTCCGATCGGTTCTTCGTTGGGAAATTGCTGGCGCGCGAAAGTCTCGTCAATCACGGCGACCCGCGGGCTGTGTTGCGTGTCTTGCATGGTGAAGAACCTGCCTTTGATGAGGCGAATGCCCATTGCTTGCAGGTAATCGGGACTCGGGATGTAAAGCATGGTCTGCGGTTGTTTGCCCGGTTCGGGTTTTGGGCGCCCGACGATGGCGAACGAAGTGTCCGCTGTTTGGCCCAGCGGTATTCCATTTGAAAATGCCGCCGACTCGACACCGGGCAATCCCTTGATCCGTCCATTTAAGTCGTTGAAGAAGTTGAGGACCTTCGCGCCTTCATCCGGCTTCGCGTTGAGCGCCAGTTGCATCGTGAGTAAATTCTGCGGCTTGAAGCCCGCATCGGTATCCAGAATGCGCACGAAGCTCTTGACCAGAAGTCCGGCGCCCACTAAGAGCACCAGCGAAAGCGCGACCTCGGAGACAACCAGCGCGCTGCGCAACCATGCGCTCCGTCCGCCGGGGCCCGAACCGCGACCACCTTCTTTGAGCGTGTCGTGTAAATTGGACTTGGCGACGGCGAGGGCCGGCGCCAAACCAAACACAATGCCAGTCACGAGCGAAACGAGCAGCGTGAAGATAAGGACGCTGCCGTCTAATTTCATCACCGCCGTTGTTGGCAAGATATCAACGGTCGCGGAGCGAAGCAGGTCAATACCCCACAACGCGAAGAGCAATCCAATAATGCCGCCGAGCAAGCCGAGCAGTACGCTCTCGGTGAGCAATTGGCGGATAATGCGCAGACGTCCCGCGCCGAGCGCCGCCCGAATCGCCATCTCTTTTTGTCGAGTCGCGGCCCGCGCTAGAAGTAAGTTGGCGACGTTCGCGCAGCCGATGGCCAGAACAAAGCCGACCGCGCCGAGCAAGATAAGCAACGGCCGGCGCACGTCGCCGACGAAAGCTTCGTGCAACGGCGTAAGCGTGGCGCTGTTTCCCTTCATGCCGTACTGCACGCCGATGCGCTGGGCCATGGCAATCAATTCGGCGCGTGCTGTCTCAACCGTCACTCCGGGCTTCAAACGCGCAATCGCGTAGATGCCGGGATGATTGCCGCGCTCCTTCATCTCGTCGGCGCGCAATCCGATCGGCACGAACACGTCGGTTGGCGTGCCGAAGGCGTAAGTTGCGGGCAGCACACCGATGACCGTGTAGCTCGCGCCGCTCAGGGTTACTTGTTTGTTGGTGATCGCAGAGTCGGAACCGAAGCGACGCTCCCACAAACCGTGACTAATGATGCAGACCGGATTGGCGCCCGGGCGGTCTTCTTCCGAGGCAAAGCTGCGCCCCAGGGCGGGTCTGATGCCGAGCAAGTCGAAAAACTCCGCCGACACTCCTCTTCCCGCCAGACGTTCCGGCTCATCCGTGCCGGTTAGATTGAGGCTGCGAAACTGCATTGCAGCGATCCCGGAAAAAACTTTGTTCTGCTCGCGCCAATCGAGGAAGTTCGGATACGAGATGGACATCTGCGGCACATTTGGGCTGTCTTCCGAGAGCCGCACGAGTTTGTCAGGGTCCGCATAAGGCAGCGGTCGCAAGAGCACCGCGTTGACGACCGAGAAAATCGCTGCGTTCGCGCCAATTCCCAGTGCCAGCACCACCACCACAATCGCGGTCACGCTCAAATTCTTGCCCATCATTCGCACCGCGTATCTTAGGTCTTGCCAAAATGTGTTCATCGATCACCTCGTCTTTCTTTAGATCATCACTCGTACCTGAGCGCCACCAGCGGATCGACTTTCGTTGCGCGTCGCGCCGGAAACCAGCATGCCAACAACGCGATACTCATCAATAGCAACGCGATGACAACGAAAGTCAGCGGATCGCTTGCGCTAACCGCGAAAAGCAGACTCTTCATCAATCGCGTCAGCGCAAACGCGCCAAGCACACCGATACCGATACCGACAACGATCAATTTCATACCTTCGCCGACAATCAGCTTCAGAACGTCGCGGCGCTGAGCGCCCAGCGCCACGCGGATACCGAGCTCCCGCGTGCGTTGCGCGACCGCGTAGCTCATCGTGCCGTAAATTCCAGCCAGGGCCAGAACAACGGCGAGCACAGCGAAGGCTCCCAGCAGCCAAAGATTGAAGCGGCGCGGCGTGACCGAGTCCGCGACAAAGTCTTCGAAGGGACGTACGTTGAAAACGACACCGCGCGCATCCAGCGTTTGGAGTGCTCGCTGGACCGAGAGTGTCAGAGAAGCCGGATCGTTCTGACTGCGAACCAGAAAATTCATGATTGGAAAAGTTGACGATTGCCGGTACGAGACGTAAAACGCAGGCAAAGCTTCGGCGTCGAGGCCTCGGTGCTTAACGTCGCCGACCACACCGACTATTTCACCCTTGATAAAATCGGCGTCGCCTTCGAGCCGCGCCCCAATCGGATCGCGCCCCGGAAAATAGGTGCGCGCGAAGGCCTCATTGATGACCAGAACATGGGGCGTCTCCGCAGTGTCGTGTTCGTCGAACCCGCGGCCCTTTTTCAGAGGGATATGCAACGTCTCAAAGAACGACGGTGTGACAACGCGATAGTCCGCAACTGCTTCGTTCTTGGCTGTGAGAGGCGACTGTCCTTTGATACTGAACGGTTGCTGCAGGGTCCGCCCCCCAAAGGGCAGATGAGAAATCGCGCCGACTGAAGTGACTCCGGGTAACTCTGCGAGCTTCTCCGTCGCTTGCCGAAAAAGCAATGCCCGGCGTGCGCTGTCAGGGTAATCCCCAAAGCTCAGGGAAAGACCCGCGCTCAAAACATTTTCCGATTGAAAGCCAGGAGTAACGGCCTGAAGTCTCCAAAAACTTTTTATCAAGAGACCAGCGCCTACCAGCAAGACAAGAGCCAGCGCCATCTGCGTGACGACCAGCGAGCGGCGAAAGTGATTCGACCGCCGCGGGGTTGTGCCCAGGCTGTTGCCCTGCTTGAGCGCACTCTGTAGGTCCGAGCGCGAGGTTTGCAGCGCGGGTACCAGGCCAACGATGATGGCGGTCAGTAAAGTGACCCCCACCGCAAACTCCAGCACTGGCAAACTGATTGCAGCGGTTCGTAGTCGTGGTACGGATTGCGGCCCAAGCGTGCGGAAGGCGGCTAGTCCCCATTGGGCCAGGACCAAGCCCAAGCCAGTCCCCCCAACGGCTAGCAGCAAACTCTCAACCAACGATTGCCGCACGATGCGCCAGCGACCGGAACCAAGCGCGAGCCTGACCGCGATCTCTTTGCGCCGTGAAACTGCGCGCCCGAGTTGTAGATTGGTAACGTTTGCGCCGGCGATCAATAAGACGAAAACGACCGCGCCAAATAACATCGGCAAGGCAGTCAGCGCACTGCCGAACAGGTATTCGCGGAATGGCATCACTGCCACATCCCAGCCTGCGTTGGTGTCAGGGAATTCTTCAGCTTGCCGGCGAGCCAACGCGCTGATTTCGGATTGTGCCTGCTCTACGGTGACGTTCGGTTTGAGCCGCGCGATCGTTCGTGAGTTGTGTGACCCGCCGCGTGGCGTATCGGCGCGATCGATCGCCGAGGTTATAAACAGATCAGCGCCTTGCGGAAAATTCAATTCAGCCGGCATCACGCCGACGATCGTGCTGGACTGATTCTCCCGAGTGCCGAGATTCACTTTGCGGCCAATTACACTTCGTTTGCCACCGAACTGCCGCTGCCACAAAGCGTAGCTAATGATGGCACTGTTTTCATGACCCTCACCTTCCGTGAAATCCCGCCCCAACACAGGCATGACGCCGAGCGTCTGAAAGAAGTTGGTCGTAACGTAGACTCCTTCGACTCGCTCGGGGGTGATCGCCCCATAGAGATTCAGCGGAAGAGTTCCCCACGAAGCTATCTGGTCAAAGCTTTGGGCCTGATCGCGATAGTCGAGAATGTCAGCGTCGTTGAGGAAAGTCCCGCTTACCCCAAGCGCCGGGTTGCGATTTGAAAGCCAAACGACGCGGTCGGAATTCCTATAAGGTAAGGGGCGAATGAGTACCGCATGGACTACGCTGAAAATTGCCGTGCTGGCGCCGATGCCCAGCGCCAGCGTGATGACCGCAACCAAAGTAAAACCCGGTCGCTTGACCAACATGCGCGCGCTGTAACGTATGTCTTGCCAGAGTGTACTCATCACACGCCTTCTCCAGAACCTGCTTATGTCCGATATGCTTGAGCTTGTCGATGACCATCAAACCCAAGCATATTCCGACATCATCATTCGTAACGCAGCGCTACCATTGGATCGACTTTCGTTGCGCGCCGGGCTGGAATGTAACAGGCCAGCAATGCCACGCAGGTCAGCAACAGTGTCACGCCCGCAAGAGTGGCCGGGTCGGTCACGCTCACACCAAAGAGCAGGTTCTTCATCAACCGGGTCAAAGCGAACGAAGCAATTAAACCTATCGCCACACCCACCAGCGCCACCGCCATACCCTGCTTCACGACCAGCTTCAGCACGTCACGGGTTTGCGCGCCCAGGGCCATTCGCAGGCCAATCTCATGTGTTCGCTGCGAAACGCTGTAAGCCATCACGCCGTAAATTCCTACTGCTGCCAGCAACAGCCCAAGCCCCGAGAACAAACTCAGTAGAGAAAGATTGAATCGTTGCGGCGCAATTGAACGGCCCACCAACTGTTCCATCGAGCGAAGATTTCTCGCCGGCAAGCTGGGATCGAGTTGTCGCACCTCACTTCTGATCGCGGTGCTGAGCGACAATGGTGCGCCGGTCGTGCGCAGAACAAAGCTGGACTGCCGCAAATTCCCGCTCATCCCTTCGGGAGCCTGCGTCAACGGGATGAAAACCGTCGCGGGCGCAGCTACGTCCAGACTCCTCTGCTTCGTCTCGTTGACCACGCCGATGACGCGACGCATCGCCGGATCAAAGCCGGCGTACAGTTGCTGGCCGAGCGGTTCAACGTTGGCGAAGTTCCGGCGCACAAACGCTTCATTGACGATGACGACGGGTTCAGCGCCGATCGTGTCGTTCTGATCGAACTGTCTGCCCTGGCGCATGGCCATCTTCATCACTCGGAAATAGTCGGGTGAAATCAGGCGGTACTCCGCCGCGCCAGTCCACTCGCTCTGTCCGGCTAACTTGTAAGGCAAGTTAAACCACTGATCGAGCGGCAACTGGTTGGTCACGGCGGCGGCTTCGACCCCAGGCACGCTGCGAAATCTTTCGAGCCCGCGCAAATAGAGATCATTGATCTTCGCCACGGTCTCGTAGTTCTTTCCTCGAGGCGAAATCTGAAAGCTCAGCAGATTTTGCGCCTCAAAGCCCGGCTCAACGTTGCGCAAATTGGCAAAAGTCCTGAGCAACAAGCCGGCGCCGACCGTGAGCGCCAGAGCCAACGCGACTTCCGTAACGACCAGCCCGCTACGCAAACGTCCGCGCGCATTGCCCGCGGTGATCTTGCTCGCGCCTTCTTTGAGGGCACCATTCACATCCACGCGCAACAGCTGCAGCGCCGGGGCAAGACCGAAGACGATGCCCGTCAGGAGGCTTGCCGCCAAACAAAAGGCCAACACACGCCAATCCAAACTGACCTCGTTAGCGCGCGGAATCATGCCTTCGGGCAGCAGTGTTCGCGTGGCATTCAATCCCCAGATCGCCAACAGAAGACCGCCGCCTCCTCCCAGCAGCGCAAGCACCACGCCTTCGGTCAGCAGTTGCCGAATCAAACGCCAACTACCCCCACCCACCGCCATCCGAATCGCCATTTCTTTCTGCCGCGCCGCCGCTCGAGTCAATTGCAAGTTGGCGACGTTCGCGCAAGCTATAAGCAACACCAGGCTGACTGCGCCAAGCAGAGTCCACAGCAACTCCCGGACACTGCCGGTCATATTCACCTGCCAGCTTTGCACGCCGAAGGTTTCGTTCTCTCGCACCTGCTTCGGATAAGTCGCGCGGAACTTTTCAAATACCAGATTCAGCTCCGAGCGGGCCTGATCTGCTGTGAGGCCCGGCTGCAAACGGCCGATGACCGTCCAGTTGTGCCCTTCATTCGTACTCGCCGGGTTGACGCCCATCGGCACGAAGACATCCTGATTCCCGAAGTATTCAAAATCGGGAGGCATAATCCCTACGACCAAATAGGCGTTGTCGTTAAGCGTAATTGTCTTGCTGTCTTCTTCTTTCGTGAAGCCGCGCCCCCGGGCGGGAAGGACGCCCAACACGCGAAAGAATTCAGCCGATACCCTCCAGCCGCGGATGTATTCTGTCTGGCCTTCATCGGAGAGATAGGTGTTCGATCCCATCCCCACAGTCGCAGTTACGGCTTCAAACGATTGGTTATGGTCGCGCAGGAAGACGAACTTCGGTTCGCTGACGTTCGAACCGAAGTCGCTGCCTGGAAAGGCGCGTCCCACCTCCATCAACCTTTCGGATTCGGGGTAAGGTAGCGAACGTAACAGCACTGCATTAACTACGGTGAAGATCGCCGTGTTCGCGCCAATGCCCAGCGCGAGCGTGAAGAAGGCAATTAGAGTGAAGCCGGGTTTCTTCAACAGCATTCGAACGCCGTACCGCAAATCTTGCCAAAGCGTGTGCATTTCTCTTTCTCCCTGACTCTGATCACAATTCGATTCGAGCCCGCTCAGCCTCGCCACCTTGATTCGCATCTACGATATCTATTCATACCTGAGCGCCACCAGCGGATCGACCTTCGTGGCGCGCCGCGCCGGGATGTAGCAGGCAAGGAGCGCGACGACGACCAGAACGACCACGACGGCCGTGAATGTCGTAAGATCAGTCGGGGCCACGCCGAACAACAGGCTCGACATCACTCGCGTTGCCGCGAAAGCGCCAGCCACTCCGAGCGCCGCGCCAATCAGAGCTAACGACATCCCATTTTTCAGCACCAGTTTCAGCACATCGCTCATGCGCGCGCCCAACGCCATGCGAATCCCAATTTCCTGCGTGCGTTGCGCGACCGCGTAGGAAGTGACGCCGTATATGCCCAACGCGGAGAGCAGCAGCGCTACCATCCCGAAAACAACGAAGATCACCAGACTAAAGCGGCGCTGATCCAACGACGAGGCGAAGACCTGATCGAGCGTCTTAAAGTTGGCCGGCAATTGCGAGTCGAGAGATCGAACTACCTGACGCATGGACGCCACTAACGCCGCCGGATCAACCTGAGCACGAACCACTACGGACATGCTCGATGACGGCGGCCTTTGCAGGCTATTAGCGTAGACAGTGGGACTAGTGTCGGCATCAACTCCACGATCGTGCACGTCACCTACCACTCCCACGACGTGCAACAAACGCAGGTCTCCGTCCATGTTTCCAAACTGAATTGTTTGTCCGATTGGGTTTTCGTTTGGCCAATACTTTCCAGCCATGGACGCGCTGATCAGAGCGGCAGGTGGCGTGTTGGGCTGATCGCTCCGATCGAATGTTCGGCCCCGCAGGACCGGGATTCCCATCGCTGCAAAATAGCCCGCACTGGCCAGACGAAAATTCGCAGCCCCTTTCCTTCCCGGGTTGTTATCAATTAGAAAAGTTCCGTCGGATCCGTCTCCTCTCAAAGGCAGTAGATTAATAGTCCCGACCGCACTCACGCCCGGCAGGTGGCCCAATTGGTCGATTAATTGTTCCTGAAATAGTCTTTGTCTCTCCTCTTCCGCGCTGAGCTGGACCGTTGTCTCAGGAGCAACGCCGTGCTCCAGTAAACGCTTATACGCCTGCATGAAGTCCTGGTACTGTTTCTCATTGAAGCCAATCCTGGGCAGGGACAGCTCCATAGCCACAGCGCTTTCCGTGCGAAAGCCTGGATCAATTTGCAATAGACGGTAGAAACTCTTTCCCACCAGCCCGGCGGCTACCAGCAAGATCAGCGTCAACGCCATCTGCGTGACAACCAGTGAACTTCGCAATCGCTGACCCGCCTGGCCAGAACGACCATGCCCTGTTTTCCTGAAACTTCCTTCAAGGTCCGTGCTCGAGAAGCGAAGCAACGGCACGAGTCCGAGGACAATTGCGACCAACAGGCAAAGGCCCAGCGTGAAAGCAATCGCTCGCATATCAACTCCGATCTCATTTGCGCGCGGCAGGCTTTGCCGATTCAATCCAATTAATAGATCAACCCCCCAAAACGAAAGCAAGACGCCTAACGCACCGGCAGCGAGGGTCATCAGCAGGTTCTCGGTAATGAACTGCCGCGCCAAATGCAGGCGAGTTGCACCCAGCGCTGAGCGGACCGCAAACTCTCGTTGGCGCGCCGTCACCTGGGCCAGCAGCAGGTTGCCTACGTTGGCGCAGGCCACCAGCAGCAAAAATCCAACCGCCACGAAAATCATCATCAGCGCGCCGCGAACATTCCCCACCATGTATTCCTGCTGTGGAATCAGCCCAAAATCCACAGCGTCCATGTCCTTGCCGTGTTCTTGTTTAAGTTGTTTGCCGATGGTGCTGACTTCGGCGCGCGCCTGTTCAATCTTGATGGCAGGAAGGACGCGGGCAACAACGTGCCAGTTGTGGGCCGAGCGTGAGGTTTCGGGCACAGACATTTCTCGCGGGATCCAAACCTCTGTCTTATACGGAAAGCCAAAGCCCGCAGGCATCACTCCGACCACATTGAAACTCCGGTCAGAAATCCTCAGTGCGGTTCCGGTCAAGTCCGATTTTCCACCTAATATTAGGCGCCAAAAGTCATAACTGACGATGGCCACGGGGGCGCCGCCCGGCTGGCTCTCTTCCTTAGCGAAGGTGCGGCCAAGAAACGGCTGGGTACCGACGACCCGGAAAAAGTCGGCGGACACCCGAAGAGTAATTGCGCGGACCGGTTCGCTGCCTCCAGTAACGGTCGCTGTTCCGCCGCTATATTCCGCGACCCCCTCGAGCGTGCGGCTGCGGGCGCGGACGTCGAGAAAATTCGGCTCGGCGAACGAAATTCGCTTTCCCGACGGAGTCACTTCCTGGAGTTCCACAAGACGTTCAGCCTCGGGATAAGGCAGAGATCGCAACAGCACACCGTTAACGACGCTGAAGATTGCCGTGCATGCGCCGATGCCCAGCGCCAGGGTGAGCACGGCAAGTGAAGTAAAGCCCCGTCGCTTCAACAGCGTCCTGACAGCGTAGCGAATATCCTTGAAGAATGTTTCCATAAGATCATCTCCGATTGCGAATTGCTGTCCTTTCTATCCGTCGCGGACAGCAATTGCTTCTTTCAAACACCAATTGGCAATGGCAATCAAAAATCGCAAGAATGCGCTCACTCGTAACGCAACGCCACCAGCGGATCGACTTTCGTCGCTCGCCGCGCGGGGATGTAACCAGCCAATAGAGCGACGAGAGTCAACAAAAGCGATAGACAAATGAATGTCGCCGGATCCGTAGGCTTCACTTCGAACAGCAGACTCGTCAAAACCCGGGTTGCGGCAAAGGCGCCGATCAGGCCCAAGGCCACTCCGACGAGCGTCAAATGCAAAGCCTCTTTCAATACGAGTCCCAACACGTCACGATTTTGCGCGCCCAGGGCAACGCGAATTCCAATCTCGCGCGTCCGTTGAGCGACTGAATAAGAGACGATTCCGTAAATGCCAACCGCGGCCAGAATGAACGCGAGCGCTGCGAACGTCCCAAGCAATTGCATATAAAAGCGAGGCGTTGCGATTGATGAATTAACGACTGACGACATCGTTGTGAGCTTGTCAACTGGCTGATCTTTGTCGATGGCCCTGGTGACTTCGCGAATGGCAGCAGCCAGGAGCGATGGATCAGATTTGGTTCGGGCAACAATACGCATGAAAGGCCACGGTCGCTGCGAGAACGGCGCATACATTTCTGGCTTGCTTTGCTGATCGAGACCCGCATACTTTACGTCGCCAATGACGCCCACAACTTCCGCAACTTGTTCCTTGAATCCATGTCTGATGCGCTTGCCGAGCGGCCCTTCATTGGGCCAGAGCTGGCGGGCCATCGTTTCGTTGATCACCACCACCGATTGAGTGTCAGGCCTATCATGATCGTCGAACCAGCGGCCCTTACGTAAAGGAATTCGCATCGTGCGGAAGTAATCAGGACTAACCGCGCGGAAGCTGGCGGGAAAAGAGCTATCGGGTCGCCCTTCGACTGAGGCCAGGAAAACCATATTCGTTCCGCTCAGCGGAAGGTTGCTGGTGCCGCCGGCGGACTCGACATCTGGCAAGGCCTTGATGCGTTCGATTAGTTGTTGAAAGAAAGTTGTTTGGCGCCCGGCGTCGGGATACTTCGATTTGGGCAGGATCACTTCGGCCACCAAAACTTTTTCCGCATCGAAACCGGGATCTACCGCATTCAATTTCCAAAGGGTCCTAATCAAAAGACCAGCGCCGCACAATAAGACGAGCGCCAGGGTCACTTCGCTGATGACGAGGGCTTTGCGCAACGCCTGTCGCGGCGCCGATGCGCTCCTCGTCTCTGCCTCTTTGAGGGTCGTGTGAAGATCCGAAGTAGCGGCTCGCCAGGCGGGAATCAATCCCAGGAGAATTCCGCTGATGACGGAAGTTCCGAGGGCAAACAGCAACATCCGGCCGTCGGCCTGAACAGAGTGCAAACGCGGCAGATCTCCAGGCGCGATCGCTACGAGCAAACCCGTGCCCCAATCCGCCAGGACAATTCCGGCAAGTCCGCCAATAAGGGATAGAATCAGACTCTCTGTGAGCAATTGTCGAACAACGCGCGATTTGCTCGCGCCGAGCGCCGTTCGCAGCGCAATCTCTTTCTGACGCTCGGCGGCGCGAGCGAGCATCAAACTGGTGACGTTCGCTATCGAAATAAGCAAAACAAGCAAGACGGCCCCTGCCAGCATCAGCAGATAAGGCTGGGCCTGGCCCACGAGATCCTGCTTCAATGGCACAACGGTAATTTTGCCGCTGACCATTTTGGGATACTGCTGCGCGATGCGCGAGGCAATGACTTCCAGATCGGCACGTGCTTGGGCGAGCGAGACGTTCGGCTTGACTCGCCCGACGACGTCGAGATAGTGAGCGCCTCTGAGTTGGACCATGTCCTCTGGTTGTGTCAGTGGAGTCCAAAGCTCGACTCGCTCCGGCTGAATTGGAAATTCGAAATCGGACGGCATCACTCCGATCACGGTGTAGCCCTTGCCGTCCAGCGTGATTTGCTGTTGAAGAAGTGTTTGAGCGCCGCCGAAACGCCGCTGCCACAATCCATAACTGATTATCGCGACTTGATCAGTTCCGGGCTTTTCATCTTCCGCGAAAAAACCTCTGCCAATTAAGGGATTCACTCCAAGGACCGAAAACAGCTCATGAGAGATGACGCAGCTCTGAACGCGGAGAGGTTCGCCGGCGCCGGTCAAAACAAAGTTGCCGCCAGAGAATCCGGCCACACTCTCGAACGCATGGTTCTGTTGCTGAAAATCCAAAAGATTCGGCGGCGAGACTCCCATCCCGCCCTTTCCTTCGGTTTCGTCAAGGCGCACAATTCGATCCGCGTCAGCATAAGGAAGTGGACGAAGCAACACGGCGTTAAGAACACTGAAGATTGCCGTGTTCGCGCCGATGCCAAGCGCAAGGGTAATAACCGTGACTATTGCAAAGCCCGGACGCTTCAG